>Ga0207668_10001447_pt1 | contig 13956 bp, 12 predicted proteins | sample KBSS43metaG_FD_184323 | JGI IMG/M metagenome (GOLD analysis project Ga0207668, IMG submission 184323) | Switchgrass rhizosphere microbial communities from Kellogg Biological Station, Michigan, USA - KBS S4-3 metaG (SPAdes) (version 2) | ecosystem: Host-associated > Plants > Roots > Rhizosphere... | reverse complement strand
TGCGGCGCGTGCGGCTAGCGCGTCGAACGAGATCTCGATGCCCGGCGCGAACGCCCCGCCGAGGAACTCGCCCTTCGCGCTGATCACGTCGAAGTTGGTGGTCGTGCCGAAGTCGACCACGATCGACGGTCCGCCGTAGAGGGCGTGCGCGGCCAGCGTGTTGACCACCCGGTCGGCGCCCACCTCCTTGGGGTTGTCGATGGCGAGCTGCACGCCGGTCTTCACGCCCGGCTCGACGATCACGTTGGGCAGGTCGCCGTAGTAGCGCGCCAGCATCGTGCGCAGGCTCCGCAGCGCGGCCGGCACGGTCGAGCAGGCCGCCACGCCGGTGATCTCGACGGCGTCCGCCGCCAGCAGCCCGCGGAACATCAACCCCAGCTCATCGGCGGTGGACCGGGAATCGGTCTTGATCCGCCAGTTGTGCACGAGCTTGTCCCCGTCAAAGGTCGCCAGCACCGTGTTCGTGTTACCGATATCAATACAAAGCAGCACGGCAACCCCTAAACCTCAACAGATTTCGTACGCCGACACGACGCCCACAACCGCACCGCCGACCACCGCGGCGCCACATGCACCATGGTCCCAGGGCGCCCCACCAAGACCACCCGCGCCCCGGCTCAGCGCGGGCGCAGATCCATGGCGATGTCGAGAATCGGCGAGGAGTGGGTCAGCCCGCCCACCGAGAGGTAGTCGACACCGGTGGCCGCATAGGCCGCCGCGGTCGCCAGCGTCAGATTGCCGGTGGCCTCCAACTCGGCCCGGTCGCCGACCGCGGCCACCACCTCGCGCAGCGCCTCGGGCGGCATGTTGTCGCAGAGCAGGAAGGTCGCGCCCGCCCCCACCGCCTCCTCGGCCTCGGCCAGCGTGGTCACCTCGACCTGCACCGCCACCTCCGGGAAACGCTCGCGGACCAGGTGGTACGCCGCGGCGATGCTGCCGGCCGCGAGCTTGTGGTTGTCCTTGATCATCGCGACGTCGTACAGGCCCATCCGCTTGTTGGTGCCGCCGCCGGCCCGGACCGCGTATTTCTCCAGGATCCGCAGGCCCGGCGTGGTCTTGCGGGTGTCGAGCACGGTCGCCTTCGTACCGGCCAGGGCGTCGGCCCAGAGCCGGGTGTGGGTGGCCACCCCGGACATCCGGCAGAGCAGGTTGAGCGCCGTGCGCTCGGCCGTGAGCAGCGCCCGGGTCGGGCCGGTGACCACGGCGAGCACGGCGCCGCGGCGCACCCGGTCGCCCTCGGCCGCCCGCTGCTCGAAGGTGGCCGTGCCGCCCGAGGTGGCCGCGAAGACCCGCGCGGCGACCGGCAGGCCGGCCACCACTCCGTCGGCGCGGGCGACCAGCTCGGCGGTGTCCACCTGGCCGGCCGGGATGGTGGCCTCGCTGGTCACGTCGCGCGGCGGATCGCCGAGATCCTCGGCGAGCGCGGTGTGGACGATCCGCTCCACCGCACCGGCGTCGAGCCCGCCATCCGTCATGACATCTCCTCGAAGCTCTGGGTCAGCCGGCCGGCGCGGTCGATCCCGTTCAGCAGGTGGCCGCGCCACTCGTCGGCGGCGACCGGATAGTCCTCGCGCCAGTGGCAGCCCCGCGTCTCCCGGCGGCTCCGCGCGGCCGCCACCAGGGCGGCGGCGACGGTGAGCAGGTTGGTCGACTCCCAGGCCGCGTTGCGCGGGGTGGCCCGCTGCCCGGCCAGCCGGCTCAGTTCCTTGGCCGTGGTGGCCAGCGAGTCGGCCGAGCGCAGCACGCCGGCGCCGCGGGTCATCGCCCGCTGCAGCTCGGCCCGGATCGCCGGGTCGACCACCCAGCCGCGGTCGCCGCCGGCCGGCGCCGGGTCGGGCTGCGGCGGGAGGCCGCGGGCGATGTCGTCGGCGATCCGCTTGGCGAACACCAGGCCCTCCAGCAGCGAGTTGCTGGCCAGGCGGTTGGCGCCGTGCACTCCCGTGCAGGCCACCTCGCCGCAGGCGTACAGCCCCGGGATGCTGGTGCGGCCGTGCAGGTCGGTGCGTACGCCGCCGGAGGCGTAGTGGGCGGCCGGGGCGACCGGGATCAGGTCGGTCACCGGGTCGACGCCGGCCGCCCGGGTCGACGCCACGATGGTCGGGAAGCGCTGTTCCAGGAACTCCCGGCCGAGGTGGCGGGCGTCCAGGTAGACGTGGTCGGCGCCGGCGGCCCGCAGCACCCGGTGGATGCCCTTGGCCACCACGTCGCGCGGGGCCAGCTCGGCGAGCTCGTGCTGGCCGACCATGAACCGCTTGCCGGCCTCGTCGACCAGGTGGGCGCCCTCGCCGCGCAGCGCCTCGGAGATCAGCGGGCGCTGCACCGAGGTCACGCTCGCGGTGACGAACGAGGTGGGGTGGAACTGGACGAACTCGACGTCGGTGACGGTCGCGCCGGCCCGCAGCGCGAGCGCCACGCCGTCGCCGGTGGAGACCGACGGGTTGGTGGTCGACGCATACACCTGGCCCATGCCGCCGGTGGCCAGCACCACCGCCCGGGCCAGGATCGCGCCCACGCCGTCCTCGGAGCCCTCGCCGAGCACGTGCAGGGTGAGGCCGCAGGCCCGGCCGTCGGCGGCCCGCAGCAGGTCGAGGACCAGCGCGTGCTCGACCAGGCGGATCCACGGGTCGCGGCGGACCGCCTGGTGCAGGGCGCGCTGCACCTCGGCGCCGGTGGCGTCGCCGCCGGCGTGCACGATGCGGTCGGCGCGGTGGCCGCCCTCCCGGGTGAGCATCAGCGAGCCGTCCGGGTGGCGGTCGAACTCGGCGCCCCGGCGGATCAGCTCGCGCACCCGGGCCGGCCCCTCCTCGACCAGCACCCGCACCGCCGCCGGGTCGCAGAGGCCGACCCCGGCGATCTCGGTGTCGTTGGCGTGCGACTCGGGAGTGTCCAGCGGGTCGAGCACGGCGGCGATGCCGCCCTGCGCCCAGCGGGTCGAGCCGTCGTCGATGTTGACCTTGGTGACGACGGTGACGTGCAGGCCCTGCTCGCGCAGATGCAGCGCGGCGGTCAGGCCGGCGATGCCGGAGCCGACCACCAGGACGTCGGTGGTCTCGCTCCAGCCTGGATCGGCGGCGGCGAGCCGCCGCGGCAGATCCGGCAGGTCGGCGATCGGTGACATGCGATCAGTACACCCCGCCGGTACGACACTTCGGCAGCGGGGGCGACATCAGTGGTCACCGTTACTTGTACTGGACCGGCAGGGCCGTGGCGCCCTTGCCCTTGAGCGTCGAGGTCAGCCGCGCCCCGTCCAGCCAGAGGTAACAGCGCACCCCGCGGTCGCCGAGCCGCCAGACGTCCTCGCCGCCGGGCAGCGACACCACCCCGGCGCGATACTGCAGGTCCTTGTCGTTCGGCACGCCGGCGTAGGTCGCGATCAACCCACGGCAGCCGTCGTGGAACTTCCGCCAGCCGGCGTCGTTCGTGGGGTAGCTCGCGTCCGGGGCGGTCCAGACGCCGACGAACTCGGCGTCGTGCTTGGCCGTGCAGCTCGCCGCCGGCATCGTGGCGATCGCGCCGGAGCTGTCCTGCTGCACGGCGTAGCAGCCCAGCAGCAGCTCCGAGGAGCCGTCCGCGAGCACGTCCTGCAGGCTGCCGGCCCGCTGCACCAGGCCGCCCTCGTCCTCCACCGAGGCCAGTTCGACGACCTCGCAGCGATACCAGCGGGCGCCGCCGGCCCAGGCCGCGGCGGTGGGCTGAGTGACGCCGATCCAGAGCCGGGCGTTGCGCCACGGCCCGCCGACGTACGTCGTGGTCTTCTCGTCACAGACCCGGTACGCCGCCCGCGCGCCCGCCGAGTCCGGGGTGGGCGGTTCGTCGGCGTCCGCGGCGGGCGGCTCGTAGGCGCCCACGTACGAGGTCTCGGTGCGATGGCGCAGCGTACAGTCGATCTCCTCGTACGTGCCGCGCGCGCCCACCGGGTTGTAACTGGCCAGATGACAGCTGCCGGCGTTGGGCTCGAACCCGGTCGCCGCGGGCATCGCACCCCACCCGTTGGTGAGATCGCCGTCGACGCCTCCGGGGGTGCCACAGCCCGCGGCGAGCAGCATCATGCCCAGCGCGGCCGTGATCCCGAGCCGGCTCGCCAGCCGGTGTCGCATGAAACGCCCCTCCGATGTCCGGTTTGTCGATCATATGGCGATCAACACCCGGATAGCGGAGAGTTGGCTAATACGGCTGGAGCCGTAGCGGCACGTTGTCGATCAGGCGGGTGCTGCCGACCCGGGCGGCGACCAGCAGCCGGGCCGGACCGGAGGCCGGCGCCGGACCGAGGTCCGGGCCGGTCAGCGCGAGATAGTCGACCCGCACCCCCGGCTCATCGTCGAGGATCTTGGCGGCGGCGGCCACCGCCGAATCCGCGTCGGTCCGCTGGGCGCCCTCGCGCAGCGCCCGGGACAGGGCCAGCGCGTGCCGCCGCTCGTCGGCGGACAGGTAGCGGTTGCGGCTGGACAGCGCCAACCCGTCCGGCTCGCGCACCGTCGGCACGCCGACGATCTCCACGTCCAATTCGAGATCGCGGACCATCCGGCGGATCAGCGCGAGCTGCTGGAAATCCTTCTCGCCGAAGTACGCCACGTTGGCCCGGGTCAGCATGAGCAGCTTCTGCACCACGGTGAGCATCCCGCCGAAATGCCCGGGCCGGCTGGCGCCCTCGAGCAGCTCGCCCAGCGGCCCGGCGTTCATCGTGATCTGCGGGGCGCCGCCCGGGTACACCTCGTCCCGGTCCGGCGCGAACACCACGCTCACGCCCTCGGCCCGGCACGCCTCGACGTCGGTGTCCAGCGTCCGCGGGTATTTCGCGAAGTCCTCGTTCGGCCCGAACTGCAGCGGGTTCACAAAGATCGTGACGAGCACGAAGGCGGACCGTTCCCGGGCGGCCCGGATGAGCTGCCGGTGCCCCTCATGCAGCGCACCCATGGTCATCACGACGGCGATCTCGCCGGGCACGGCGGCCAGCATGGCGGCCAGCTCGCTACGAGTGTGGACGACCCGGGTCATGCGGGGCTCCCCACCGCGGCGCGGGAAAGAACATCCAGCAGCAACGTCGCGTCGGCCGGGCGCAGGCGACCGGACGCGATGGCCCGGTCGGCGGTGCGACGGGCCAGAGCCAGATACGCCGGTACGGCCTCGGCCGGCATCCGGTCCAGATGCCTGCCGACCGTTCCGGCGTCGCCCCGGGAGACCGGCCCGGTCAGCGCCGCGTCGCCGAGCCGCAGCGCGTTGTCGAGCGCGGCGTTCAGCAGCGGCGACAACACCCGGCCGGGCCGCTCGACACCCGCGACCCGGAGCAGGTCGGCGGCCTCGTTCACGAGAGTGACCAGGTGGTTCGCGCCGTGTGCCAGGGCCGCGTGGTAGACCGGCCGGGCGTCCTCGGCGATCCACTCCGGAACCCCGCCGAGGTCGGCGACGAGCCGGGTGGCGAAGACCCGGTCGGCGGTCGTCACGCCCCAGGCGATGCCCGGCAGGCGGGCCAGGTCGGCGTCCGTGCCGGTGAAGGTCATCGCGGGGTGCAGGGCCATGCCGTGCACCTCGCCCAGGACGGCGAGGCCGTGCGCGCCCGAGGTGTGCGCCACCATCTGGCCGGGGCGCAGCGCCCCGGTCGCGGCGAGGCCGGCCACGACGCCGCCCAGGGCGTCGTCCGGCACGGCCAGCAGCAGGAGGTCGTCGGCGGCCCGAGCGACGTCATCGGCGGGCCGGATGGCGGCGTCCGGCAGCAGGCGGGCGGCCCGGTCACGGGAGGCGGCGGAGACCGCCGCGGCGGCGACGACGCGATGCCCGGCGGCGTTCAGTGCGGCGCCGAGGACGGCACCTACCCGCCCCGCGCCGATCACGCCGATGATCAAGGGAGTGCTCATAGATCCAGTCCTCGAGGAGGGGTACCGGTCATGGTCATTATGCGGCGGTGTAACACGCTTGTGACAACGACGTGTGAACAACTGCACCGAGCACCGGGCCTATCGTGGCGGGTGTGACGGGATGGCGCGCGGCGATGACGACCGGGCTGTACGGACCGGACGGCTTCTTCGTGCGAGGCGACGACGCGCCGGCCGGACATTTCCGGACCAGTGTGCATGCTTCGCCGCTGTTCGCGGGCGCTGTCCTGCGACTGATCGAGCGGGTGGACGACGCCCTCGGCCGGCCGCGGACCGTCGACCTAGTGGACGTGGGCGCCGGCCGCGGCGAGCTGCTCGCCACCCTGGCCGTCCTGCTGCCCGATCGGCTGGCCGGGCGGGCCCGGCTCACCGGTGTCGAGGTGGCACCGCGACCCGCCGGGCTCGACCCGGCGATCGGCTGGCGGCGGGACGTGCCGGACGCCCTCGTCGGCCTGCTGATCGCCACCGAGTGGCTCGACAACGTGCCGCTCGACCTCGCCGACCTGGACGACGCCGGCCGGATGCGCAAGGTGCTGGTCGACCCGGCCACCGGCGCCGAGTCGCTGGGCGGCCTGCTCGATCCGGCCGAGGAGTTCTGGGTGCGGCGCTGGTGGCCGGAGCCGGGCCGGGCGGAGATCGGCTGGCCCCGGGACACCGCCTGGGCCGACGCGGTCGGTCAGGTGCGGCGCGGCTGCGCGCTGGCCGTCGACTACGGGCACGTACGGGCCGAGCGCCCCCGCTTCGGCACACTCACCGGTTTCCGACGCGGCCGGCAGGTGCGGCCCGTGCCGGACGGCAGCTGCGACGTCACGGCGCACGTCGCGATGGATGCGGTGGCGGCGGCGGCCGGAACGCCGTACGAGCTGGTCCGTCAGCGCACCGCGCTGCGCGCGCTAGGGGTGGACGGCACCCGGCCACCGCTGGACCTCGCCCGCCGCGACCCGGCCGGTTACCTGCGCGCCCTGTCCGCCGCCGGCGCCGCCGCCGAACTCACCGAGCCGGGCGGCCTCGGCAGCCACTGGTGGCTGCTGCACACGATCGGCATCGAGAAGCATGGGAGCATGCTCACGTGACCCATCCGACCACCCCGCCCACCGCCCACGAGCCGACCGACGGCCCGGCCATGCGCGAGATGACCGTCGGGACCGGAGCCGGGCTCGACACCGCCGACATGGTGCTCAACATCGGACCGCAACACCCGTCCACGCACGGGGTGCTGCGGCTCAAGCTCACCCTCGACGGCGAGCGGGTGGTGGCCTGCGAGCCGATCATCGGCTACATGCACCGCGGTGCCGAAAAACTCTTCGAGGTACGCGACTACCGGCAGATCATCGTGCTGGCCAACCGGCACGACTGGCTGTCGGCGTTCGCCAACGAGCTGGGCGTGGCCCTCGCCGTCGAGCGGCTGATGGGCATCGAGGTGCCGGAGCGGGCGACCTGGCTGCGGATGGCGCTGGCCGAGCTCAACCGGGTGCTCAACCACCTGATGTTCCTCGGCTCCTACCCGTTGGAGATCGGCGCGATCACGCCGATGTTCTATGCGTTCCGCGAGCGGGAAACCCTCCAGACGATCATGGAGGAGGTCTCCGGCGGCCGGATCCACTACATGTTCAACCGGGTCGGCGGGATCAAGGAGGAGGTGCCGGCCGGCTGGACCAAGCGGGCCCGCGAGGCGATCAAGTCGGTCCGCAAGCGGCTGCCCGACCTGGACAATCTGATCCGCAAGAACGACATCTTCCTGGCCCGCACGGTCGGGGTGGGAGTGCTCACGGCGGCCCAGGCCGCGGCCTACGGGGCGTCCGGCCCGGTGGCGCGGGCCAGCGGACTCGACATCGACCTGCGACGCGACGAGCCCTACCTGGCGTACGACCAGTTGGACGTGCCCGTGGTGACCAGGACGGCCGGGGACTGCCACTCCCGGTTCGAGGTGCTGCTCGATCAGGCGTACGTGTCGCTCGACCTCGCCGAGGAATGCCTCGACCGGGTCGACCGGATCGCCGGCCCGGTGAACGTGCGGCTGCCCAAGGTGGTCAAGGCGCCGGAGGGCCACACGTACGCGTGGACCGAGAACCCGCTCGGGATCAACGGCTACTACCTGGTGTCCCGCGGCGAGAAGACGCCGTGGCGGCTCAAACTGAGAACCGCCTCCTACGCGAACGTCCAGGCGCTGGCCACCCTGATCCCCGGCTGCCTGGTCCCCGACCTGATCGCCATCCTCGGCTCGATGTTCTTCGTGGTCGGCGACATCGACAAATAGCGCCTACCGCCGGCCGCCGGGCCCTCGCACGTAGCGCTCGTCCGCCTCGTCGGCCCGATGCCCGGCATAGCCGGCGAAGTCGGCCAGCGTCCCGATGTTCGTGTCATTGGCCGAGGGCCGGTGCCGCCGCGCGCGGTAATTCGGATCCCCCGTGACAACATCCCCGGACGGGCCGTCGTAGCCCCCGGCCAGGCCGTAGCCCTCGGCGTCGGCATGCGCCCCGTCCGCGTCCGGCCCGCCGAACCCGTAGCGGTCGCCAAGCCCGTCCCCGCCATCCGGCCCGTAACGGTTACCCAACCCGAGTCCGTCGCCGTCGCGTTGACCGAAACCGCCATCCGGCCCGTAGTGGTTGCCGAGCCCATCACCGGCGCCGTCGACCTGACTGAAACCGCCATTCGGTCCGTAACGGTTGCCCAGCCCAGGTCCGTCACCGGCGCCATCACCCTGACTGAAACCGTCCGGGCCGTAACCACCGCCTGAGCCATAGCCCTCAGCCGAGCCCCCGCCGTCGCCGTATCCCTCGCCTGCGGCGTCACCTCGGCCGTACCCCGCACCCGGGTCGTAGCCATCACCGACGCCGACATGCGAGCTAGTGCCGGCGTCCGGGCCATAGCCGTTGTCGGAGCCATAACCGTAGTCGTAGTCGTCGCCGTAGCCGTCGCCCGCGACGTAGACCTCGCCGGCCGCATACCCGTCACCCGAGTCGAAGCCTCCGCCGGAGCCATAGACACCGTCGGCTAGCTGGTTGCCGAGATCGGCAGAATCGTAAGTTCCATCGCCGGGTTGCTCGTCGCCGGTGCGATAGTGGTCGCCCGCAGCCCGTTGGCCGGCCCCCGCAACTCCGTAGGTGACCCCGGCAGACGATGCCGAGCCGTAGCCACCGGCTGCCGAGAAGCCACTCGCCTCCGAGTAGCCGTCGCTCGCACCGAAGTCACCGGCCGCGGAGGAGGGACGGCCGTAATTCGCTCCTGGCCGCACCGCGGCGGAGGCGCGCGGGGCGGCCCGCCCGGCGGTCGACGTGTCCGGCTCCCGACCGCCGACGGAGGTCCCCGGCTCGCGCCCACCCGTCGACAACCCCGGTTGACGCCACTCGGGCGGGCGTGGCCCACGCTGGGCAGGCATGCCGGGGCTGCGCTGAGCGGGCATCGGCCGTGCCGACCCAGCCGCATCAGGCACCGAGGACGGACCGCCCGCACCGATGCCACGTTCCGGCGGCCGAGCCGCGCCGACCGCAGCCGCACCAACGGCACCCGTCGCCATCGGCCCGGACCCAGCCACCGCCGGTCCGGTTCGCGCCGCGCCCCGCACCACAATCCCGGACACTCCGGGCCCGGCCGGGCCCGCACCCATCGGGCCGGCATCGGCCCGACCCGCAACCATCGGGCCCGCACCGATCCCAGGCTGACCCACCGGAGCGGAACCGCCCCCGCCGGGACCCGCCGCCCCTGGACCACCGATGCCGGCTTGACCCATTTGAGCGGCACCCATCCTGCCCGGAACCGCCGGCCCGGCGCCCATCCTGCTCGGAGCCGCCGACCCGGCGCCCAAGCCGCCCTGGCCCATCGAAGCAGCACCCGCCGTCCCCGGGCCGGCCGGACCGGCAACCGCCCTACCGGGGCCAACCGGTCCTACACCCATCCCGCCCCGCCCCGCCGGAGCAGCACCTGCCCGACCAGGACCGGCCGGTCCGGGACGCATCCCACCCGCCGAGCCAGGACCCATTCCGCCCGGACCTGCCGGACCAGCGCCCATCCCACCCGGGCCAGGACCCATCCCGCTCGGACCCATCGGGCCGGCACCCATCCCGCCCCGACCCATCGGAGCGGCACCCGCCCCGCCATGAGCCGCGAGGCCGGCCGCCACCGGCGCCGGACGCAGCGGCTCGTCGGCCATCGGGCCGCCGTCCGCAAGGCCCTCACCCGCCGAGGCCGAGAAGGGGTCGTCATCCGGGTGCATCGGCGTGTCTTGGAAGAAGCCGGACTCGTCCGGGTCCTGCCCGCCGCGGCCATAGATCGCCCCGCCCGGCCCGGCGGCGCCCTGCCCCTGAGCGGCAGGGCCGGCCGCCGGACGGGCACCGGCGTACTCGGCTCCCAGCTCTCGGCGAAGCTTGGCCACCTCGTCGGCCACGATGTCCGCGACCTCCAGCCGGCGGACCACCGGATCGCTGCGGACCATCACGGCGGCGCCGATCAGCACGACGCTGGCCGCGATGAGCAGCACGGCGAAGCGCAGCGACGTGGTGCCATCGCCGAGCAGCACGACGGCAGCGGCCACCGGGGCGAACAGAATGCCCACCCAGATGAAGGCACGAAGCAGCCGGGGATTGTGTCCTGCCACGGGTTCCCGATCGGGCATGGGCGCTGATGCTACCCAGCCACCGCGGACAGCGAAACGACCAAGCGCCGGATGTTAACCGGGGTACACCCGGCGCTTGACCCAAATCGGTCAGCCTGCGGCCGATGCACCGTCCGAACTGAAGACCAGGCCCACGCTGATCGTCCCGGTCTAGAGGCCCGTCTTGGTCAGCGGACCACCGGCGTCCAGGCTGGAGAACTTGCCGGCCTGGAAGTTGTCCGTCGAGATGAGACCCGCCTGGCACTTCGGCCGCTGCGGGCACTCCGGCGAGCCGCCCAGCACGGTTGCCGCGCCCGAGCACTTGGCGCCCAGATCGGACAGGGTCTTCACGCCGTACTTTGTCGGCGAACGCGGTGGTGGTCGCGAACGCGTTCGCCACCGGCCCGTTCGGCGTGGCTGCCGGTCGGGCATCTGGAAGCCCGCCACCACGTCGGCGACCGCGCGCAAGCTGATGCAGTACGCCCCGCCGGCCGAGTTGCTCAGCCGCCCGGCATCGGCGGCGGTGGCCGGCTTCGTCGGCGCCGGCCGGGGGATCCGGCGGCTGGCGGTGACCGCGGGACGCGATGGCCCCGGCTTCCGACGACCAACCGGTTGGCGTGATCGCGCGGGCGGCGGTCTTCGACGCGCCCGGCACGCAGACCGGCGTACCAGGCTAGGAACCGGCCGGACGGCCTGGGCAAGGGCCGGGGTGGTCGCCCCGGCCCCGGCTCAGCGCGTACCGCGGAATCCGCCGAGCGTGGCGAGGCCGACGAGCCAGCCGACGAAGAGCCCGTACGCGGCGCCGCTGCCGGCCGATTGGAAGGCGCCGAGCAGCGACGGGTTTGCCAGGAACAGCGTGGTGAGCAGGGCGGCGAAGCCGCCGGCGAAGATGTACGACGCCCAGCCGGCGAAGAACTGGCTGATCGTGCCCCGGGCCCGGGCCAGCTGCGAGCCGGGCAGCAGGAACAGGAAGAGCAGGGTCAGCAGGACCACCAGGATCGCCTTGAGGTCGCCCACGATGATCTCGCGAAGCGAGTCGTTGGAGTTGAACTTCCAGTGCGGCCAGGCGAGCAGGCGCAGCCACCAGCCGCCAGCCGTGTTGGGGTTGGCGTTGGACCCCTTGTTCACCCAGTCCGCGTACCACGGGCTGCCGAAGACAAGGACCAGTATGAGTGCGGCCAGCGTGCCCGCACCGGGCGCGGATTTGTAGCGGTTACCGAGAGCCATGCACCGCTATTTCCCGGCCGGCGGCTCCTTTCAAACGACGGCCGTAAATGCCCCGGATTGCCGGTGATCAGTGCTTTTGCAGGTAATCGATGAAGGCGGCACGCAACAGGGGCTCCTGCTCCCCGTACCCATGACCCTCGAGTTCACGCCAGAGAGCGACGGCTTCCTCGATGGTCGGGCCCACCGAGTTGGGCGCACCGTCCAGCCCGGCGGCCTCGTCGGCGTCCGGCAGGTGCCGGACGACCGACCAGAAGAAGCCGATGTCGCGGCGCCGCCGGGCCAGCGTGAAGGCCCGCTCGCGCAGCTCGGCGGTGGGCAGGGCGTCCAGCTCGGCGAAGCTCGGAGAGGTCATGTCGGCAAGCATAGGATGGCGCCCGGGGTGTTTACCGGCCACTTCCCCAGGGTCCGTCGTCCCATCGGTCGGGGCGGTTCGCGGTGGTCGCCGACGACCAGGATTCCGGCAGGTCAGGGGTCCAGTTGGCGGGGCCGGTGGTGGGCGCGGCGTTCCAGTCGTCGGCTCCGGCCGGCGGCAGCGGCCGGCCATACGTCTCGACCAGCCGGGTGATGACCAGACCGCCGGCGAAGACGCAGGCCGCGATCGCGAAGAGCGCGATGTCGAGGTTTTTCCGGTCGGCGTAGTCGAGGAACAGGGTGAGCCCGGCGACCGCGAAGAGCGTGCCGAAGATCCCGCCGCGCCGGCCGAACGCGCTGGTGCCGGCGAGCAGGGCCAGGCCCAGGGCGATGCCGCTCCACTCCAGGCCGGTGCCCGGCTGGATCGGGTTGGCCGACTGGGCGGCGAGAAGCACGCCGGCGGCGACCGCGAAGACCGAGGACAGGACCAGCGAGCCGAGCACCGGCACCGCGACGGCCGCGCCGCGCCGCCCGGCCGGGTCGCCGACCGGGCGCATCGCACCCAACCAGCGGCGCAGTGGTGTGATCGTGCCGAGTGCGCCACCCAGCACGGCGAGCAGCGCGAACCCGCCGAAGAGGAAGAACGCCTGGTCGGTGGGGTCGTAGTCGCCCTGCACCTGAACCGGCCCGACGCGCAGCTGGTCGAAGACGATCACACCGAGCGCGGCGGCGAGCGTGGCCGCCCAGCCGGGCACGTGCAGCACCAGGATGAACAGGCCGATCGCGAGGGCGCCGGCCGCGGCGATCAGCAGCGCCGGCACGGCCGACTTCACCAGGCCCTTGTCGCCCTGCTCGGCGTACTGCAGGGCGGCGGCCAGCGCGATCGGGCCGAGCGCGAGGTTGGGCACGCCGGCCCGCAGGGTCAGCCCGGCGCCCATGGTGAGCAGGCCGATGACCGCGCCGGTGATGAGCAGATTGTCCAGCGCGGGGCGCTTGAGGGTGTCCGGGTCGAACCGCCAGAGCAGGAAGCCCATCGCGGCCGCCGCGAGCAGCAGCACGACCTCCCACCCCAGGTGGATGCCGAGCCGGTCGCGCCCGTCCTCGTCGATCAGCACCCGGCGCAGGTCGGAGGTGTCGGCGGTGTCGTCGAGCTGCTCGGCCCGGCGGCGCTGCTCGGCCGCGGCGAGCGTGTTGGCCCGGTACGCGGCCGGGTCGGTGGTCAGCTCGTCGGTCCGACGGTACGTCGTCTCGTCGTACGCCATCGTCGCGCCTCCTCGTGTGCGCTTGTCCCGCGATCCTGAAAGCGCACGGCGAACTCCGCGGGCGCATGCCCTCTCCTGAGCATACGGATACGAGGCGACCTCAGTTCAAGGCCGGACAAGGGGCTTTCGGTCCGTTTTCGGAGCCGCTTTCCGAACCGCCCGGACGCGGCGTGATCAGCGATGACCGGGGGATCGGTCCGGGTCGTCGGAGTCCGTCTGGTCGGGCTGCTCGGGGATCCGGCAGGCTCGTTCCAGCCACAGGGCGGCGCCGACCAGGGCCAGCGCCGAGACCAGCCAGGTCACGGCGGCGGGTATGTCGTCGTGGGCGGCATTGGTCGGCTCGATGATCAGCCAGGCGAGCAGGCCCGCGGAGAAGCCGGAGGACAGCGCACCCAGCAGCGACGACGCCTTGGCCAGCGCGACGTATCGAGCAATTGCCAACGGATCGGGCGGAAGCGTGCCGGGCTTGTGCTGGATCCGGGCGCCGCTGTTCTGCGCCAGCAGCCCCTCGGCGAGCGCCAGCACGGCCAGCACGATCGTCGGCGACCAGGGCAGCCGAGAGGCCACCGTCACGTAGTAGGTCGAGTCGAAGAAGCTGAGCAGCAGCCAGCTCAGCGCCGCGGTGGACAGGCCGGCGACGATCAGCACCGAGATG
>Ga0207668_10001446_pt1 | contig 13956 bp, 12 predicted proteins | sample KBSS43metaG_FD_184323 | JGI IMG/M metagenome (GOLD analysis project Ga0207668, IMG submission 184323) | Switchgrass rhizosphere microbial communities from Kellogg Biological Station, Michigan, USA - KBS S4-3 metaG (SPAdes) (version 2) | ecosystem: Host-associated > Plants > Roots > Rhizosphere... | reverse complement strand
GGGGGCGGCGGGCGTACGGATCACCCGGGCGGCGAGGTCGGCCAGCCCGCCGAACGGGTCGGTGAAGACGTGCCCCGGCAGGGAGACGGCCATCGCGTTGATGGTGAAGTCACGCCGTTCGAGATCGTCGAGCAGCGACGAACCGTACTGCACCACGGGGTTGCGAGTGATCCCGTCGTACGCCTCGGCGCGGAACGTGGTGATCTCCAGCCGCACGCCGTTCTTCTGGATGCCGATCGTGCCGAACTCGCGACCGGTCTCCCAGATCGCGTCCGCCCAGCCCTGCACCACCGCGAGGGTCTGCTCGGGACGCGCGTCGGTGCAGAAGTCGAGATCGTCACCGAGGTGGCCGAGGAGCGCGTCGCGCACCGATCCGCCGACCAGGTGCAGCTCATGGCCGGCGGCGCCGAACCGGCGCCCCAGCTCGTCGGCGAGGGGTGACACACGGAGCAACTCGGCGACCGCGTGCTGCTGGGCGGCATTCAACAAAGACATGGGATGACCAGCGTATCGGGAGGCCGGTTCGCGGTTCGGGCAAGGGTGGCAGGATGGGCCGGTGCCCGTTTCCGAGGCGCTGCGTCGCCTGACCGAGGATCCCGGGTTCTGGACGGGCGACCGCGCGACCACCACCGACCCCGACGCCCGCGAGCTGCGGGTGACCTTCCCCGTCACCGGCGGGTATGCGCTCGTCCTCGATCTCGACGCGGCGACCGGCGAACGGGCCCTCGGCCTGCGCGAACCGGCCTCCAGCGAACCGGTCCAGATGGCGTGGGCGCCCGCCGGCGGGCCGGTTCCGGCCGCCCTGCGCTGGTGGGAGCTCGACCTGTGCGCCCGGGTGATCGCCCTCGCCGACCCGACGCTGCCGCATCCGGGCCTGGTGGTGGCGCTGCTCTCGCCGTTCGCGCCGGTCACCCCCGAGGACGACGAGCCGGCCGTGGCGGCGATGCGCGAGGCCGCGTACCGCTCGCTGCGGCGCGAGGTCGGCGAGCCGGAACCGGTGGCCGGTCCGGAGCAGGCACCGCTGCCGCTTTTCGCCGGCGAGGACTGGTGGCCGGCTCCGCGGGGCGCGTCACCCCAGGTGCTCGACGAGGCCGCGATCGCGGACCTGAGCCGCCCGGTCCGGGCGATGCTGGAGGTACGCGGCGGGTCCCGCTTTCCGCATGAGGGCCTTGCCGATCTCGTACGCCGGGCGGCCGCGCACCTGGCCAGGCTGCCCGATCAGGCCTGGTATGCCCAGACCCGCCCGCTCGCCGAGCACATCCTGGACACCGGCGACCTGCGTCCCGTTCCGGCCCTGCTCGGTGCGCTCACCGAGGCGGGCTGCGATCATCCGACCGTGCTGGACGCGTTGAGCGAGCCGCTGGTGCCCGCCGAGGCGTACTGGATGGTGGAGACGCTGGCCGGCGCCGAACCGGGGACCCTGTTGCGGCGCCACCTGTGACGTACCCGGCTATGGTGGCCACGTATCCGGCAAGCTCGGGAGGGTTGGGTGAACGGCGGTCTGTACCGCAGCGCGCACGCCACGCCGGAGGGTGAGCCGCCGATCCGCGAGGACGGCGTCACCGTGATCTCGGTCGATTCGCAGCTGCCGGCGGCCGGCCCGGTGCAGGACCAGGCCCTGCCGCCGGAGCGCACGGCCGGCGGTGATCAGGGCGGCAGCACGGCCGGCCGCAGCGCGGTGATGGCGGCCGGCAGCCTGGTCAGCCGGGTGATCGGCTTCGTCCGCAACGCGCTGATCGGCATGACGCTGGGTCAGGGCATCGGCGACGCGTACACCAGCGCCCAGTTCCTGCCCGGCCAGATCTACGAGCTGCTGCTCGGCGGCATCCTCTCCAGCGTGCTGATCCCGCTGCTGGTGCGCCGGCGCAAGGCCGACCCGGACGGCGGCCTGGAATACACCCGCAAGCTGCTCACCTTTGCGGTGGTGTCGCTCGGTGTCGCCACCGCGCTGGTGGTGGTCGCCGCTCCGTTGATCACGGCGATCCAGTCCAGCGACGGCACCAGCCCGGCGTACGAGGATCTGGTCACCAAATTCGCCTACCTGATCCTGCCGATCATCTTCTTCACCGGTCTGTCCGCGCTGATCGGCGCGGTGCTCAACGTGCGGGGGCACTTCGCCGCGCCGATGTGGGCACCGATCCTCAACAACTTCGTGGTGATCGCGGTCTGCGGCGTCTTCATCGTGGTCTTCGGCACCGCGAAGGGACTGCGCCCGGAGGACATGACCGGCGGCCGGATCGCGCTGATCGCCGGCGGCACCCTGCTCGGCATGGTGGTGCAGGCGCTCGGCCTGCTCCCGGCACTGCGCAAGGTCGGCTTCAGCTGGAAGTGGCGCTGGGATCCACGCGCGCTCGGCATGCGCGAGATCGGCAAGCTGGCCGGCTGGATGCTCTGCTACGTCGCGGCCAACCAGGTGGCCGTCTTTGTCGTGGTCCGCATCCTCAACCGGGTGGCCGGTAAGAACAGCGCGAGCGTGCTGGCGTTCAACAACGTCTACCTGCTGACCATGATGGCGCACGGGATCATCGGCGTGTCGGTGATGACCGCGCTGCTGCCGAAGATGAGTGCGGCTGCCGCCGACGGCCGGTACGCCGAGGTGAGCGCCGACCTGAGCCGCGGGATCCGGCTGGTGGCCGCGGCGCTGGCCCCGATCGCGGTGGTCTACGGCGTGCTGGGCGTCCCGATCGCGGTCACCCTGTTCCAGGGCGGCGCTTACAGCAACGACGCCGCGCTGGCGACCGGCACGGTGCTGGTGGTGGCCGCATTCGCGGTGCTGCCGCTGTCGATCAGCTACCTGTGCACGTACGCCTTCTATTCGCTGCAAGGCAACAAGACGGTGGCGCTGATCAACCTGCCGGTGGTGGCGATCCGGATCGTCGGCTACCTGGTGCTGGCCGAGATGCTCAGCCGGTCGCTGTCGGCGGCCGGGATGACCGCCGCCAACGCGTTCTCCTACCTGCTCTCCGCGCTGATCTCGCTGGCCGTGCTGCGCCGCCGGATCGGCCGGCTCAACCTCGGTTCGGTGGCGGTCATGCTGGCCAAGGTGCTCGTCGCGGCGGCGATCGCCGCGCTGCTCGGCTGGCTGGTGGTCCGCCTGTTGCCCGGCGCCGGCGCGCCGGACGGCCGGGCCGAGGCCATGCTGCAGTTGCTGGCCGGCGGGACGGTGATTCTGGTGGCCTATCTCGGCGCCGCCGTGCTGCTACGGGTACGCGAGATCAGCCAGGTGTTCGGCATGGTGCGGCGCAAACTCGGCCGGTGATCGGCCACCGTGATCTCGGTCACCCACCCTGATCAGGGGTTTTGCCCGAAATGCGGATACCGTCGGGGTCCGTCCGGCCCGGGGTTTCGCCTGCCGCGCCGGGGGGACGACCTGCCGGAGTGTGGCCCCGGGCGGGTATGGTCAGTGTCGGCATGTGCTCCTTGCACACCGCTATCTGCACCCAGCACGAAAATCGTGCGTGGAGCTCCGAGGGAGGACGGGTGACCCAGGTCGGCGAAGGTCACGAGACCGCGGCCGATGCGGACGGGCCGGTCATGACCTTCGGTACACCCACCGTCGGCGAGGTCCTGGCCGACCGCTATCAACTCGAGGAACACGTCAACAACGACAGCGCCGGCCGTCAGGTCTGGCGCGGCATCGACGTGATCCTCCGCCGGCCGGTCGCGGTCGTGCTGCGTTACCCGGGCGGCGAGTCGGCCACCGAGATGCTGCAGGCCGCGGTCGACGCCAGCCGGGTGATCCACCCCAACCTGGTCGGCGTCTACGACGCGATCGACGAGGGCACCCGGGCCTACGTGGTGCGCGAGTGGGTCGACGGCGAGTCGCTGCGCGAGCTGGTCAGCCGGGAGGGCCCGCAGGACGCGGCCCGGGCCACGGCAATTGCGCACGCGCTGGTCGACGCCCTGACCGCGGTGCACGCCACCGACATGGTGCACGGCAACGTGCATCCCGGCACGGCGCTGATCGCCGACGACGGCCGGGTGGTGCTCGCCGACGCGCGCGCCGACTCGGCGGACGACTTCGAGACCGACATCCGGTCGATCGGCGGCATGCTCTACTTCGCGCTCACCGGCCATTGGCCGCACGCCGAGGTCGGCCGGTCGGCGCTGCCCGACGCCAACCGCGACGGCAGCGGCAACCCGGCCGCGCCGCGGCAGATCCGGGCCGGTGTCCCGGCCTACCTCGACGACCTCACCATGGACCTGCTGGACAAGCGGGTCGCCGCCCCGGCCGCCGATGCGCTCGCCGCCGAGCTGGCGCGGCTGGACTCCGCCGAGGAGGACTACGAAGAGGTCGGCCCGCTGCGCTTCGCGCAGAACGCGACGTCCGAGCCGACCCGCAGCACGCCGAAAATCATCATCGGGGTGGCCGCGCTGGCCGTGATCGCGATCGTCGGCCTGGTCTTCGGCATCCGCGCGATCACCACCTCGGGCACCGCGACCCCGTCGGAGACCGCCAAGGCCGGCACCGGCCAGGGTCCGGGCACCGGGGAAAGTCAGGCGCCCGCGCCGACGCCGAAAAAGATCCCGTTGACCGCCGACATGGTGCGCATCGTCGATCCGCCGAGGGGCGACCGGGACGACACCGGCGAGGCGAAATACACCGTCGACAACGATCCGGAAACGGCCTGGGAGACCCAGCGGTTCAGGCAGTCGAACTTCGGCAACAACAAGCCCGGCATGGGCGTTCTGATCAACCTGGGCAAGCCGCGCAACCTCTCCGAGGTCGAGGTCGAGACGTCCGCGCCGGGCGTGTCGATGGAGATCCGCACCGGGCCGAACGATCCGGGTGACAACTCGGATGGCGACGGGCAGATCATGAGGACGTTCAAGAAGCTCGGCGAGGGCGACGACAAGACCGACGGCACCCGCAGGGTCTTCTCGGTCTTCGAGCCCAACCAGAAATACCAGTACGTCCTGGTGTTCCTGACCAACCTGCCGGAGGCCGAGAACGGCAACGGTTACAAGGTCAGCGTGAACAGCATTGTGGTGACGGGCTACTGACGGGTTCCCGCCCAGTGGCCCATCTCCGCTAGATTGCTGGCGTGACTTCCGGGGACGCTTCGTCCGGTGTGCCCGGTGCGGGGGAGACCGCACCGGCCGACGCCGAGTTGCTGCGCGCCCACGTCGACGGCGACCCCGAGGCGTTCGCCGTGCTGGTGCGCCGGCATCGCGACCGGCTCTGGGCGGTGGCCCTGCGCACCGTCGGCGACCGCGAGGAGGCCGCCGACGCGGTGCAGGACGCGCTGCTCTCGGCGCACCGCAACGCGGCCCGGTTCCGCGGCGATTCGGCCGTCACCACCTGGCTGCACCGCATTGTGGTAAATGCCTGCCTCGACCGGATCCGGCGCCGGCAGGCTCACCCGACCGTGCCGCTGCCCGACGGCAGCCGCACCGATGACCGGCCGTCCGGCGTCGAGCCGGCCGCCCCCGCGCCGGATCACGACACCGCGCTGCTGGTGCGGGAGGCCCTGGCGGCGCTGCCGGCCGAGCAGCGCGCCGCGATCGTGCTGGTCGACGTGCAGGGCTACCCGGTCGCCGAGGCGGCCGACATGCTCGGCGTGGCGGAGGGCACGATCAAGAGCCGGTGCGCCCGCGGCCGCGCCCGGATGGCGCTCGCGCTCGGCCACCTGCGCGGCCGAGACGCCGATCACCCGGCCGACGGGAACCGTTCGGCCGCGGAGACCGTCCCATCCAGACCCGCGGCGGCCACTCCGCTGCACGGCGGGCGCGATCGGAGGGATCAGAGGTGACCGGGGCCGAGTTCGACGGGGTCGATATCGACCTGCTGGCGGACTACATCGGCGGGGCGCTGGCGGGCACGCCGGACGAGTCCGCCGTGGCCGCGTTGGTCGCCGACGACCCGGTCTGGCGCGAGGCCTATGAATCGCTCGGCGGCGGCATGGCGCTCGTCGGCGCCGAGCTGGGCCGGTTCGCCCCCGAGCCGATGCCGGCCGAGCTGGCCGCCCGGCTCGACGAGATGTTCCGTACGGCCGGCGCCCCCGCGCCGGAGCCGATCGCCGACCCGGGGCCCGTGCCGGCCGAGCTGGCCGCGCCGACCGTGCCGCACCTGACGCTGGTACGCGGCGACGACACCGCGGGTGAGGAGGCCGTCGACAGGCGGCCGGAGAAGGCCGCGCCGAAACGCGCCGGCCGCCGGATGCGCTGGGCCGCGCCGATCGCCGTCGCCGCCGGAGTGCTCGCGTTCGCCGGGTTCAGCCTCGACTATCTCGCCCAGCGCAACACCGGCAACGCCTCGGACGCCCCGGCAAACAGCGCCGCGGGCCTGGCCGAGGAGTCGCACGCGGACGCCGCGGCCGCGGGTCAGAAGCAGGGCGGCCAACAGATCCTCCGGACGGGCACCGACTACACCAAAGCGACGTTGGCGGCGCCACCCCAGCCGCCACGGCCGATGAACGTTCCCGACCTCCGTTCGTCGGCCGCCAACAAGGCCGCCGATCCGGACCGGGTGACCGCCGCCGAACAGTCGCTGGATCGCTTCGCCGCGCAGGCCGCGCTGCAGGACTGCCTGGAGGCGATCCAGCAGGAAAACGCCGGCGGTGTGATTGCGGTGGAGACGGTCGACCTCGCCCGATTCAACGGGATGCCGGCCCTCGTGGTGCGCTTCGCCGCGGCCAACGGGCACTGGGCGTGGGCGAGCGGACCGGCCTGTGGCACGCGCGGCGGCGACGCCGACACCCTCGGCAAGGTCCCGGTACGCTGAGTTTCCGGTGTCAGCCGGCCCCGGGCGTGAGGTCGGCCACCGGCACCGGTCCCGGGAATGGCGCGCGCCTAGCATGACGTTCTAGCGTGCAGTGTCGCCGAGCGAACTCGTCGGCGAAGAGCAGACTGAGGAGTCGGCAGTGGACGAGGTCCGCAATCTGATCATTATCGGTTCGGGTCCTTCCGGGTACACCGCGGCGTTGTACGCGGCCCGGGCCAACCTGAAGCCCTTGGTGATCGAGGGCGTGCAGTCCGGTGGCGCGTTGATGACCACGACCGAGGTGGAAAACTTCCCGGGTTTCCGCGACGGGATCATGGGCCCGGAGCTGATGGACAACATGCGGGCGCAGGCCGAGCGGTTCGGCGCCGAGTTCATCACCGACGACGTGACCCGGGTCGAGCTGGGTGACAAGCCCACCGAGGCCGGCACCGAGGGCCTCAAGACCGTCTGGGTCGGCGACAAGGAATACTTCGCCCGCGCGGTGATCCTGTCCACCGGCTCGGCGTGGCGGCCGCTCGGCGTGCCCGGCGAGCAGGAGCTGCTCGGCCACGGCGTGTCCTCGTGTGCTACCTGTGACGGCTTCTTCTTCCGCGGCCAGCACATCGTCGTGGTCGGCGGCGGCGACTCGGCGATGGAGGAGGCGACCTTCCTCACCCGGTTCGCCGAGACCGTGACGATCGTGCACCGGCGTGACTCGTTCCGGGCCAGCAAGGTGATGCAGAAGCGGGCGCTGGACAACCCGAAGATCAAGGTCGAGTGGAACTCGGTGGTCGAGGAGGTCCTCGGCGACGACGGCAAGGTGGCCGGCGCCCGGCTCAAGAACCTGCAGACCGGCGAGACCAAGGTCCTCGACGTGACCGGTGTGTTCGTGGCGATCGGCCACGACCCGCGCAGCGAGCTGTTCAAGGGCCAGATCGAGCTGGACGACGAGGGGTACGTCAAGGTCGACCACCCGAGCACGCGCACCAACCTGCCCGGCGTGTTCGCCGCGGGTGACCTGGTCGACCACACCTACCGGCAGGCCATCACCGCCTCCGGCACCGGCTGCGCCGCGGCCCTGGACGCCGAACGCTTCATCGCTTCATTCATTGAGCTGTAGACCAGGAGGTCCAAGTGGGAGCAGGCAAGCCGGTCACGGACGCCACCTTTGCGAGCGACGTGCTCCAGTCGGACAAGCCCGTACTGGTGGACTTCTGGGCCGAGTGGTGCGCGCCCTGCAAAAAGGTCGACCCGTTGCTCGCCGAGATCGCCCAGGAAATGGGTGACAAGGTGGAAATCGTCCAGCTCAACATCGACGAAAACCCGGAGACGACGCGCGCCTACCGGGTGATGTCGGTGCCGACCCTGACGATCTTCAAGGGCGGTGAGCCGGTCAACTCGGTGACCGGCGCCAAGCCCAAGAGCGCCCTGGTCAACTTCATCGAATCTGCCCTCTGAGCAGGCAACAGGTAACGCCCCGCAGCCATCCGGCCGCGGGGCGTCGCCGTACCTCGTCCGGTTTCGCCGACGGGTGGCTCGGGCACCGGAGGGGTACGCTCCTCGGAGTCGTTTCCTCTTTTTAGGGAGTCGCGCGTGCGTTCCATCCGACGTGGAGACAGCGGCCCGGCCGTTGCCGAGATCCGGTCGATCCTGGTCGGGCTGGAGCTGCTCGACACCGCCTCGGACGTCTTCGACGAGGCCACCGATCGCGCCGTTCGGGCGTTCCAGCAGGGCCGCGGCATCGGGGTGGACGGCCTGGTCGGCGACGAGACGTGGGGCGCGCTGAACGCGGCCCGGTGGCGGCTCGGCGCACGCAACCTCTTCCATTCGGTCCCCGACCCGCTGGTCGGTGAGGACGTGCGGGCCCTGCAGGAACGACTGCTCGAGATGGGGTACGACCCGGGCCGCGCCGACTCGATCTATGGCCTGCGGACGGCGCGCGCGGTGGCCCAGTTCCAGCGCGAGGTCGGTCTCACCTCCGACGGCTCGTGCGGCCCGCAGACGATGAAGGCGCTGCGCCAGCTCGGCCGCAAGGTGGTCGGCGGCCGCCCGCTTTGGCTGCGCGAGGCCGAGGCGTTCCGGCAGGCCGGCACCAACCTGGTCGGCAAGACGATCGTGATCGACCCGGGGCACGGGGGCGGCGACGATCTCGGCGTGGTGGTGCCCGACGGCCCGCTGCGCTGGACCGAGGCCGACCTGGTGTTCGACCTGGGCGCCCGGCTGGAGGGCCGGCTCGCCGCGGCCGGCATGCGGGTGCACCTGACCCGCGGCCCGTCACCCGCGGCGCCGATGTCCGGTGCCGAGCGAGCCGCGCTGGCCAACAGCCTCGGCGCCGATCTGCTCATCTCGCTGCACCTCGACGGCCACGACAACGAGGCGGCCGACGGCGTGGCGACCTACCACTACGGCACCGGCAGCGGGCTCAGCTCGACCGTCGGCGAGCGGCTGGCCAACCTGGTGCAGCGCGAGATCGTCGTCCGCACCGGGATGCGCGACTGCCACATCCACTCCAAGACGTGGGAGCTACTGCGGGTGACCCGGATGCCCGCCGTCCGGGTCGACCTCGGCTACCTGACCTCGCCCACCGACCGCGACCGGCTGATCAATCCGCTCTTCCGGGAGCAGATCGTCGAGGCGATTCTGGCCGCGGTGCAGCGCATGTATTACCCGGTCGAGGCCGACGTGCCGACCGGGTCGATCGACGTGCGGCAGCTGCGGATGGCGCTGGCCAACCGGGCCTAGTTGTCCACCGACCGGGTGGCGGTCGCCGGGCGTACCGGCCGGAGCAGCGTCTCGGGGCTCATCGAGCCGAGGAGTTTCTCGAGCGCATACTCCACGTCGGACTTCCAGGACAGGGCGGTACGCAACTCCAGCCGCAGCCGCGGGTAGCGCGGATGCGGGCGTACCGTCTTGAAACCGACCGACAGGAAGAAATCCACCGGCGCGACGCAGGCACCCTGCTGATGTTCCTCATCGGCCTCGCCGAACTTGGCGTCGCCGAAGGCCTCGATCGCCTTGACACCGCGCTTGGTCAGGTCGCGAGCCACGCCCTGGACCAGCATCCGGCCCAGCCCGCCGCCGGCGAAGGCGGCCACCACGTGCGCGGTCATCAGCAGCGCCGCATCGGCGCTGACCGGCGAGGTCGGAAAGGCCATCGACCGGGGGACGTAGGCGGGCGGCGCAAACATCACATAGCCGGCCGGCATGCCGTCGACATACGCCAACTTGCCGCAGGAACCCCACTCCAGCAGGGTCTGCGACACCCAGGCCTCCTTTTCGAGGCCGGGATCACCGCTGGCGCACGCCCGCTCGGCCGCGACCGGGTCCAGCTCCCAGTACACACACTGGCGGCAGGGCCGGGGCAGATCCTCAAGCGTGTCCAGGGTGAGGTTGACCAGGCGTCGCGACACTACAATCCCCCTCGGGCAGAATGATCGAGCACGGTCCTCGTCACGTGTCGCCCGCGCCCCCGGGCAGGATCCTACGCCGCAAAACCCATGAACGGGACCAGGTCGGGCAAGGGGCCGGTTAACCGAGGGCCTCCCGCGCCGACCCCGACTAGGATCGTTGTTCTTCCGGTTTCCTACCGGGCGAGCTTCCTATGGCGAGGTGAGAGCCGCATGACCGGCACAACCCAGGACGACTACACCGATCGGTACGCGCGGCGGGTGCGCGGCATGAGCACCTCCGAGATCCGCGCACTGTTCGCCGTCGCAAGTCGTCCCGAGGTCGTGTCGCTCGCCGGCGGCTCACCGTACATCAGCGCCCTGCCCCTCGACGCGGTCGGCGAGATGCTCGGCCGGCTCGCCGCCGAGCAGGGTGCCAGCAGCCTGCAGTACGGAATCGGCCAGGGCACCATCGACCTGCGCGAACGGATCTGCGAGGTGATGGCGCTCTCCGGCATTCACGGCGCGTCACCCGACGACGTGGTCGTCACCGTCGGCGGCCAGCAGGCGATCGACCTGCTCGCCCGCCTCTTCCTGGACCCGGGCGACGTGGTGCTCGCCGAGGGGCCGAGCTACGTCGGCGCACTCGGCGTGTTCCAGGCTGCCCAGGCACAGGTGAAGCACGTGGCCATGGACGACGAGGGGCTGATCCCGGCCGCACTCGAGGAGGCGATCGCCGCCGTCGAACGCTCCGGCCGGCGCGCCAAATTCCTCTACACGATCCCGACGTTCCAGAACCCGGCCGGCGTGACCCTTTCCGAGGAGCGGCGCGAGCAGGTGCTGGACATCTGCGAGCGGGCCGGCCTGCTGGTGGTGGAGGACGATCCGTACGGCATGTTGTCGTTCGAGGGCGACGCCCCGCTGCCGTTACGGGCCCGCCGCCGCGAGGGAGTCTTCTACGTCAGCACGTTCTCCAAGACCTTCGCGCCCGGCCTGCGCGTGGGCTGGATCCTCGCCCCGCACGCCGTGCGGGAAAAGCTGGTCATGATGAGCGAGGCAAACGTGCTGTGCCCGAGCGCGTTCGCGCAGGGAGCGGTGACGCAATACCTGTCGACCATGCCGTGGCGTGAGCAGATCAAGACGTACCGGGAGGTCTACCGCGACCGGCGGGACGCGCTGCTCACCGCGCTGCGCGACCTGATGCCGGCGGGCACCACCTGGACGCGGCCGGGCGGCGGCCTCTTCGTTTGGGTGACCCTCCCCGAGGGCCTCGACTCCAAGGCGATGATGCCGCGAGCGATCGCCGCCCGGGTGGCGTATGTGCCGGGCACCGGCTTCTACGCCGACGGCACCGGCACCGGAAACATGCGGCTCAACTTCTCGTACGCGTCGCCCGAGCGCATCCGCGAGGGCATCCGGCGGCTCGCCGGCGTGATGGAGCAGGAGCTCGCGATGCGCGCCGTCTTCGGCGCCTCGGCCAGCGCGCATCACCGACGCCGGGGCGCGGCCGCCGCCGATGCCCCCGGCCCCGACTTGGCATGATCTCCTCCATGGGTGCAGGTGACGAAGTGCGCGTGATGGTTCTGGCCGGTGGCCTGTCGTACGAGCGGGACGTGTCACTGCGTTCCGGCCGCCGCGTGCTCGACGCGCTGCGCGCCGCGGGCCTGACCGCCGAGATGCGCGACGCCGACGTGTCGCTGCTGCCGGCCCTGCAGGACGACCCACCCGACGCGGTGGTGATCGCCCTGCACGGCGCGACCGGCGAGGACGGTTCGCTGCGCGGTGTGCTCGACCTGTGCGGCGTGCCCTACGTCGGCTGCGACGCCCGGGCGTCCCGGCTGGCCTGGGACAAGCCGTCGGCCAAGTCGATGCTGCGCGAGGCGGGCATCCCCACCCCCGACTGGGTGGCGCTGCCGCACGACCGATTCTCGGAGCTCGGCGCGGTGGCGGTGCTCGACCGGATCGTCAACCGGCTGGGCCTGCCCCTGATGGTCAAGCCGGCCCAGGGCGGCTCCGGCCTGGGTGCCGCGGTGGTGCGCGAGGAGGCCGACCTGCCGCCGGCGATGGTGGGCTGCTTCGCGTACGACTCGACGGCCCTGGTGGAACGCTTCCTCCCCGGCATGGACGTGGCGGTCTCCATCGTCGACCTGGGTTCCGGCCCGCAGGCCCTGCCGAGCGTCGAAATCGTCGCGCGCGACGGGGTGTACGACTATGCGGCCCGCTACACGGCCGGCTTGACCACATGGCACGCTCCGGCCCGCCTCACGGCGGAGGTGGCGGCCCAGGTGTCCGAGACGGCGTTGGCCGCCCACAAGGCGTTGGGCCTACGCGACCTGTCCCGGGTGGATCTGATCGTCGGCGAGGACGGGTCGCCTCAGGTGCTGGGCATCAATGTGTCGCCCGGGATGACGGAGACGTCGCTGCTGCCGTTGGCCGTCCAGGCGGCCGGCATGGACCTGGGGCGCATCATGGCGACTTTGGTGGAGCGGGCGGTGGCTCGCTCGCGGCCGTAGGTGTTCGGTGAGCGCCCGCCTTCCTTGAGGGCGGGCGCTCACTGCTGTCTGGGACCGGTCGGGCGGCGCCGGCGCGGCAGACCGGACGGCACGCCGGGCCTCGTCGCGCAAACGCGAGCGAAACCAACCGGCACTTGTAGCGCGAGATCTTTGCCCAGGGCTTCACCGGCAGCTTTGCCGGCACCCAGACAACCTCGTCGAACCTGGACCGCTGCCCTGAACCGTCCCGCTGATCCCCGCGATCCGGACGCCGTACCTTGATCGCAACTTACGGCTTGAGCGGAAGCGTCCGAGCAGTCTCGATGACATGTTCGAACCACTGCTCCCGTGGCGCTATCTCGCCCGCTACGGTTCGGTAGGGCTGAACATGGCCATCCGCGTGCGCGAGGACCCAACCTTCCGGCTGATCGAGAAGGTCATACGCGTCTTGGGCAGCCAGGTCCTCGCCGGCGGCCAGGCGGCTACGCCACTCCGCCGGGGCGACATTCCACCCGGGAGGCGGATCGCGGAAGTAGAGACCGATCCACCCGGCCTCGTACCAGAGCTTCAGAATGGCCGCGCACGTCGATGCAGGCCAAGGGCCGTGGACCAGCGCTGACGGCCCCAGGCCATCACGCGAGCCATGCGGAATCTCGTACAGCGCCTGCTCTTCCAGCACGACGATCTCCATCTGCCACAAAAAGTCTGTGAGATCGTCCACGACGAACATTGTGCGCTGCGACTCCCGCAGGCGCGACCGAAGCTGGCGCGTGCGCTGCTACGAACCGCCGTTTCCATCAAGCGGTGAGGCTGCCTTCCCGGAATGTGCACCAGCTCCGTCGGCTGCCCTACCTCGGCGCCAGCTCCGACTCACCGCGCGGCGGCAGGTTCGCGAGTGACGGACCACTAGGTCGTCGCAGCCCAACGGCCCGGCGCTCACGACCGGTGGGGTCCGGAACTCAGCGACATCGCTCATGCGGGACTGGGCCGGAAGACGCGCAGGGCTGGCTCGATTCTTGCCGGCGTAGCCATCCCGGAGAGACTCAGCGTCAGCCGGCGTGAGGCCGTTCAACAGCTCCGGGCCGGGTCAGGTCAGTTTTCACCGTTCCCGGATGCTTTCCATCTCCGCGGCTGCCGATCGGCGCGCGGTTGGTCAGCCGCCTGCGCCAGAGTGTTCGCGGTCGGGCCGGACCGGCGTACGGGATGGGTTTAGGAGTTGGTTGTGGTCTGGGGCTCGCTGCGCGGGTTGTCCATCGCGCCGCTCTCGCCGGCGATTGTGGCGCCTTGAGTGGGCTCCGCGGTGGGCGGGGAGTTGTCGGCCTGGGGGTCGGCTTCGTCGTCGCGGGACTCGTCGTCCTCGTTGAAAGTGGCCGGG
>Ga0207668_10001444_pt1 | contig 13990 bp, 7 predicted proteins | sample KBSS43metaG_FD_184323 | JGI IMG/M metagenome (GOLD analysis project Ga0207668, IMG submission 184323) | Switchgrass rhizosphere microbial communities from Kellogg Biological Station, Michigan, USA - KBS S4-3 metaG (SPAdes) (version 2) | ecosystem: Host-associated > Plants > Roots > Rhizosphere >... | reverse complement strand
GCTGGCCGACGCCGGTAGACATTACGGCGTGCGAGACGCAGCACATGATCGAGGCGTCCTTGCCGCCGCTCGCCGCCGAGGGCGTCGCCTTCCTGCCCGAGGTGGATCCCGGCCGTCGCACCCGCATGGGCCGCCTGTTCGTGCGCCCCGCGGGCGTTACCATCCGTTCGCGCAGCCCCGGCGGGCGCATCCGCGTGGTCCGGCTCGCGGTCGATCCGTGCGCTTTCGAGGCGTTGACCGGCGATACGCTGGTGTTGGGGGAAGGGACGTTGCGCGCCGGGCTGGACCTTCGCGACCGCACGGTAAACTGGCTGATGGCGCGGTTGCGCGCCGAGTTGGAGGCGCCCGGCTTCGGGCACGAGACCCTGATCGAATGTTATGCGACCTCGCTTGCCGTGGAGACGGCGCGCGCCCTGGACGGGATCGCGGCGGTGCAGCGCGATGGCGGGCGCCTGGCGCCGTGGCAGGAACGGCGTATCGCCGAACGGCTGGCAGAGGACGGGCAGCCGCCGTCCGTCGCCGAACTCGCGGCGCTATGCGGCGTCAGCGTCCGCCATTTCGCCCGCCTGCACGGCGGGGCGGCGGCGTCCCGGATCAGCGAGGTCCAGATCGGTCGCGCCGCCCGGATGCTGCGCGAGACAAGCCTGCCGATGAAGGTGATCGGGGCGAGGCTGGGCTTCGCGCACCCGGGCAGCTTCTCATCCGCCTTCCGTCGGTCCACCGGCGTCACGCCCACCCAATATCGTCAGAGTCACGGCGCAACGCGCTGACCGGACGTTACCATCAGAAGAGGAACAAGGATGGCCGTACGTTCGAGCCATGATTTCGTGATCGTTGGCGCAGGCTCGGCCGGATGCGTGCTTGCCAACCGCCTGTCAGCCGATCCCGGTACGCGCGTGCTGCTGATCGAGGCGGGCGGGCGTGATCGCAGCGTCTTCATTCACGCGCCCGGCGGCTTGCTGCCGATCATGCACCAGGGCTGGTTCCAGTGGATGCACGTCAGCGTGCCGCAGCGCCATGCGGGCGGCCGCCAGATGTACACGCCTCGCGGCAAGGTGCTGGGCGGCTCCTCCTCGATCAACGGCATGGTCTACGATCGCGGCACCCGCGGCGACTATGACGGCTGGCGCCAGCTCGGCAACGAAGGCTGGAGCTTCGCGGACGTGCTGCCCTATTTCAAGAAGCTGGAGAATTTCGAGCTGGGCGCCGACGAATATCACGGCTCGGGCGGCCCGGTCCATGTCAGCCGGCCGGGCATCCACCACCCGCTCGCCGTCGCCTTTGCGGCGGCGGCGCAGGCGGCGGGTCTGCCCTACAATCCCGACATGAACGGCGCGGTGCGAGAGGGAGTCGGTCCCGCCGACGTGACCGCCTCCAGGGGCAGGCGTTTCAGCGCGGCGAGGGCGTATCTTCACCCCATCCGCCGCCGACCCAATCTCGAGATCGTCACCGGCGCCCATGTCGAACGGATCGTGATCGAGGGGGGGCGCGCAACCGGTGTCGACTATCGTCGTGGCGGCAAGGTGGAGCGCGTGACCGCCACACGCGAGGTGGTCCTGTCCGCCGGCGCGATCCACTCGCCCCACATCCTGATGCTGTCCGGCGTGGGCGAGGGCGAGCAACTCGCCGCCCACGGCATACCGGTGCTGCGCGACCTCCCCGGTGTCGGACAGAACTACCGTGACCATGTGGCGGTGACGGTGAAGCAGGAATCGACGCTGCCTCTCTCGATGTGGAACTTCTTCCACCCGCTTGCTGCATCCCGCGCGGTCATGGACTTCGTGCTGTTCCGCCGCGGCCCGCTCGCCCAGCCGCCAGCGGAGGTCACCGCCTATATGCGGTTGCTGCCGGGCTCGTCGGAGCCGGACATCAAGATCCACTTCGCGATGGCGCTCTATGAGGCGATGGGCCGCAAGCTCATCAACAAGCACGGTTACTTCACGCATATCGACCTGCTCCGCCCGGAAAGCGTCGGTGAGATCCGGCTCGCCTCGCCCGATCCTGCCGCTCCGCCCGCGATCGACCCGAACATCCTCGCGACGCCCGGCGACATGGCTCTCGGGCGCGCAGCGATCCGCGCCGTACGCCACATCTTCGCGCAAAAACCCTTCGATCCGATGCGCGGGCCGGAGCTTGCGCCGGGCGCGGAGCGACAGAGCGACGACGAACTCGACGCCTATCTGCGCGAGACGGCCGTTTCCGACATTCACGCGGTCGGCACCTGCAGGATGGGGCACGATCCCGCCGCCGTGGTCGATCCGCAACTGCGCGTCCAGGGGCTGGGCGGACTGCGTGTGGTCGACGCGTCCGTGATGCCGCGTGTGCCTGGCGGTAACACCAACGTACCGGTCATGATGGTCGCCGAAAAAGCCGCAGACATGATCCTCGGCCGCTGAGACCGGCGGGGGCCGAACTCGGCGCTTTGTAGCCTGCGGGTACAGCGGCGATCGCCGCGCCCTGCAGGCCGTTCGCGATGACGAAAGATACGGCATTCTCGCCCGGCGAAACGGGTTCCGGGAGATCCTGATGCCGGGGCGCGCCGATCAGCGGGTAGCGTAGACGGTTGACGGTCACGATGCGAAGACGTGCACCGCGCCGAGATCGTGTGCCGCGCCCCGCCTTGCCTTAGTCGCCGGACCTGGGCCGCCAAAGTCGTGCGGTCGGCGGCGAAACCCGAAAAGTGGGCGCGACAAATCGGCCGCGGGTAGACTCGACGCTTGGCGGTCGTGGCTCGGCTATGGGGCTTGGTGATCCAGCCGCCGCGAGATGATCCGATCCGGACCAGAATCAATCGGTATCGATCACGAAACCCAAGGATTGATTATGAAACTAGGCGGTGCCATAGGCACGCGCCAAAGTCAGAGAGGGGTGTCGAACTGCTTGCCGCCGTGGTCTTGCGCAATTCTGGCGGACCCATCGCGGCCGAGACCACGGGAGAAGCTCTCTCCGACATCGCTCACATTCGAACACAACGATAAAGGGGAATCGACATGGACCTCTCCATCCGCCGCGCTCTGCTCGGCTGCGCGGCATCCGCCGCACTTGCACTCCCGATGGCTGCCGCCGCGGCGCAGCAGGCTGCGGCCAATGCCGCGGCGGCTGGCGACCAGGCCGGTCCCGACCAGACTGCCACCGGACAGAGCGGCAGCGCCATTCGTCCCGGGGAGACCACCGCAACCCAGCCGGATCAGGCGCCGGCCGAAATCGTGGTGACGGCACAGCGTCGGTCCGAATCGCTCCAGAAGGTACCGATCGCGGTGGACGTCGCGACCGGTGAGCAGATCCAGAAGCTCAACCTGTTCGACTTCCGCGACGTGCAGCAGCTCTCGCCCGGCCTCGACATCAGCAACAACGACGGCCGGTCGAACGTCGCGACGCTGCGCGGCATAACCTTCAATCCGGACAGCGGCAGCGCGCCGTCGGTGAACGTCTACATCAACGACATCCAGGTCGATCCGCAGGTTGCATTCACCGCCATTTACGACGTCGCCCAGATCGAGGTCTTGCGCGGGCCGCAGGGCCTGTTCCGCGGCAGCACGTCGCCCGCGGGCTCCATTACGCTGACGACGCGCAAGCCCAATCTTGATGCAACGGAAGGCTATTTCCAGGGCTCCGTCACCAGCCGCAATGCGGTGAATGTGCAGGGCGCCGCTTCCATTCCGCTGGTGCCCGGCAAGCTGGCGCTGCGCGCCGCGGCCCTCGTCGAGATCTACCGCGGCAATTATGTGAAGAACGTCGCCACGGATCGCCGATCGCGCGGGGATACCGAGAGCTACCGCCTCTCCCTGCAGGCGGAGCCGACCGAGCGGCTGAACGCGACGCTGATCTATCAGTACCTCTCGTCTGATCAGTCGCCCCAGATCGCGGTGTTCGGCCCCGGCAATCAGCCGAGCCTGCTCGACCCTTCCCGCTCCGGACCGCCGCTCAAGATCGGCGACCGCAAGGCCGTGGCCGAGTTGGATCCGCGTTTCACCAACGAAACGCACCTCGTGACGTTCGAGGCGAATTATGACATGGATTTCGCCACGCTGTCGCTGAACAGCGGCTATCAGGATAGCAAGCTGAAGCAGCTGCGGGACGTCGATGCACCGAACGCCGTGCCGAACTATGCACAGGCCCAGCGCACCGACACGCCTTACAAGGTGACCACCGTCGATTTGCGGCTTGCGTCCAACGGCCACAACTTCATCGACTGGATCGCCGGCGCACTCTATTTCCATCAGAATAGCGCCGTCAGCGTGGCGCAGGACAACACGACCTTCTTCGGGCTGCCCTCCACGCCGCTGCCTGCCTCGGCCGGCTTCCCCGTCACGGTCGGCGTGCGCGTGCCGGTGAAGACCAGCACCTATTCCGCGTTCGGCAGCGTCCGGCTGAACTTCACCGACCGGCTGCGGCTGGAAGCCGGCGCGCGATATTCGGTGCTGGACTTCGACCAGCAGAGCTTCCTCACGGTGACGCTGCCGACTTTGGGTTTGAACCAGCTTACCGATTTCCCGACCATCGGCGCGGCCAATGCCAGCCGCCGCTACAAGCCGGTCACGGGCGGCGCGAGCCTGTCCTACGATGTGACACCCGATGTGAGCACATATGTGTCCTATGCGCGGTCCTATCGTCCAGGCTCGGCCGCGGTCGGCCTGACGACCCCGCTCAGCGATGCGCTCACCCTGTCCAAGTCCGAGAAGGCGAACAGTTTCGAGGCGGGTATCAAGACGCGGCTGTTCGATCGGCGCGTGACGTTCAATCTTTCCGGCTTCTACCAGAAGTACAAGAACTACATCGATCACGTCGATTCGATCACCACCTCGTCTGCGCGCAACGGTGTGGTCGACGCGAGCACGGCGCCAATCAACACCAATGGCGACGTCACCGCAAAGGGCGTGGAAGCGCAACTGACGGCGCGTTTCGGCCGGTTTGTCGATCTGGGCGCGAGCGCCAGCTACGTCGATGCGAAGTATGACAACGCGCTGCTGCCGTGCAACGACTACAACGGCGATGGAGCGCCGGACTCCACGGGCACGCCGCGTGTTCCTGTCGGGCAGGAAGTTGCCTTCTGCCGGCGCAACGATCGTATCGCGCAGGTGCCGAAGTTCACGCTCACCGCCAATGGCGAGGTCCGTTTCGCGAGCGAAGGGCTGCAGCCGTTCCTGCGCGGACTCGTCAACTTCCGGCCCGGCTTCAGCTCGATCTATGACAACTACCGGTATCGCGACTTCACCAATGTGAGCCTGTTCGTCGGCATCCGCGGCGACAAGGGCCGGTGGGAGTTGAGTGCGTTCGCCAAGAACCTCCTCGATCAGGCGCGCGCGATCCGCGTGTCGCAGGGCGAGGTGTCTCGCGGGACGAGCAGCCTGGATCCCGTAACGGGCGGCTCGGGCGCACCGTTCCTGTCCGGCTATCGGACCGCGACGATCAGCCCCCCGCGTGAGTTCGGCGTTACCGGTCGCTTCAGCTTCTGAGGCAAACCGGCGGGGCGGCATCGTCGCCGCCCCGCATCCGGCTCACCGTGCGTGCCTGAGGCACGCCGGCGCGCCGCGTCGCCTTGCCGTCCGCACATCGGACGGCACCCGCACGGGCGCGGCTGCTTGATCAGGGTTTCAGCCGGCGCGGGGCGAGGGCGAGTTCCGTGGTCGCCTGCGTATCACCGGCATGTTCGCCAACCACCAGTGGCACGCGCCCCTTGTCGATCCGCCAGCCGGGCTGCGCGGGGTCGTAGACGGCGAGCAGGCGCGGATCGATCGTGATCGACACGGTCCGGCTCTCACCGGGCGCGAGCACCACGCGCTGCCAGCCTACGAGGCGTGGCACGTCCTGCCCGCGCACGCGGACGGTCACGTAGAATTGCGGCACGGCAACGCCCGCGACCTTGCCCTGATTGGTGACGCGGACCTTTGCCGTTGGCGCCTTGCCCGACGTCGCGGAGAGCGCGTCATATCCGAAGCGCGTGTAGGTGAGGCCGTAGCCGAACGGGAAGAGCGGCGCTTCCTTCTTCACCGCGAACCATTTGTAGCCCACGTTCGCGCCATCGATCCGGTAATCCGCCGCGAACGGCGCGATATCGGTGAGCAGGCCGTAGTTCGCCCTTCCTCGCGCGCGTCCCACGGCCGCCTGCATCTCGGCCGTGCCGTCGATCACCGGCCGAGCGAGCTGGGCCGCGTCGCGCGGGAAGGTGATCGGCAGTCGGCCGGACGGCGCCGTCGCACCCGAAAGGATGGCGGCGATCGCCTCGCCGCCGCGCTGGCCCGGATACCACGCCTCGACAACCGCCGGCACGTTGCCCAGCCACGGCATCGCCACGGCGCCGCCGGTCTCGAGAACCACCACCGTGCGGGAGTTGGCGGCGGCGACCGCTGCGACCAGCGCGTCGGCATTGCCGGGCAGCGCCAGGCTCGGCCGGTCCTCGCCTTCCGTGCGCCACTCCTCCGCGAACACGATGGCAATGTCGGCATCGCGCGCCGCCCCGGCGGCCCGTGCGGGGTCGCTGCCGTCGTCGAATGTCACCTGCGCGGCCGGGAAGCGCGCCCTGAGCGCCGCGAGGGGCGCTGAAGGCGTGTAGGTTACCCGGGAAAACACGGACGCCGGGCCGAGTGTCTCGGGCTTGAGCTCGAGCGCGGGGCCGCCGACCGGGCGGACCTGGGTCGATCCTCCGCCGGACAGGATGCCGACATCGGCATGGCCGCCGATCACCGCAATGCGCTTCGCCGTGGCGGCGATCGGGAGTATCCCGCCTTCGTTCTTCAGCAGGACGATGCCGGCCTCCGCAGCGGCCTGTGCGATCCGGGCATGGGCCTCGAAATCGATCGGTTGCGCGGCGTCGTCGGGTCGATCGAGCAGGCCCGCCGCGATCGCGGAGCGGACGATGCGGCGCGCCATGTCGTCCAGCCGCGCCTGCGAAACCGTGCCGTCCGCCACCGCCTGCGCCAGCGGCGCGGCGAAGAAGGGCGCCTTGTCGAGCGCCTTGCCTGATTGCTGGTCGAGCCCGTTCACGGCAGCGGCGACGGTGCTGTGAACGTTGCCCCAGTCCGACATGACGTAGCCCGGAAAGGCCCAGTCGCGCTTCAGAACGTCGTTCAGCAGCCAGGCGTTCTCGCTCGAATAGAATCCGTTCACCTTGTTGTAGGAGCTCATCACCGATCCGGGTCGGCCATGCTCGATGGCGATCTGGAAGGCGAGGAGATCGGACTCGCGCGCCGATGGCTCGTCGATCCGCACGTCGACGATGTTCCTGCCCGTTTCCTGTGCGTTCAGCGCGAAGTGCTTGACGGTGGAGATGATGCCGTTCGACTGGACGCCGGCGATCTGCTCGCCCGCGATCACGCCGGCGAGCAGCGGATCTTCTGACGGATATTCGAAGTTGCGGCCGTTGCGCGGTTCGCGGATCAGGTTGACGCCGCCCGCCAGCATGACGTTCAGGCGCTTGGCCCGCGCCTCCGCCCCGATCATCGCACCTGCGGCGCGGGCACCCGCGGGATCCCAGCCCGCGGCGAGCGCCAGTGACGAGGGCAGCGCAGTCGCCACGTCGCCGCGCCGCATGTTCATCAGGTTCGCCACGCCGAGGCTGGCATCCGTGGAGCGTAGCGAGGGCAGGCCGAGCCGCGGCACGCCCGGCGTGTAGCCGGCGCTGATCACGGCGTCCGCAGGGCGCTTGCGCATCAGCAACGGCATGTCGGAGGACGCCAGCGCGATCTTCTCGTCCTGCGTCATCTTCCGGACGAGTGCATCGGCGCGCGCATCGATCCTGGCCGGGGTCTTGTCCGGCGGCGCGCTTTGCCCGGCCGTGGCGAGCAGGGTGGACGCCATCAATACAATCGCATTGCGCCGCTTCATCATGCCTCTCCCTCTATGTCAGGCGATCCCTAGCAGCCGGCGCACTCCGATTCAATAAACGAACGCTGTCGTTCTTTAATTGCGGGCGTTGCGCGATGCACTGGACGAACGCTCGGTGTTGCGCGCATCAGAGCGATATCGCGCGAAGGGCTGGCCGATCGCGCGTCGTATCGAGGATGCCGATGGTTTCTCCCGCTCAAGCGCCCGCAGCGCCGGGGCAGCGTCTTGCCGCTCCCTTCCCGCTGGTCGCTCTGGTCGTCGCCCTGTTCTTCATCTGGGGCGGCGCGACTAGCCTGAACGACATCCTCATTCCCAAGCTGAAGGGGCTTTTCGCTCTCAGCTACACGCAGGCGTTGCTCATCCAGTTCGCCTTCTTCACGGCCTATGCGCTCGTCTCGTTGCCGGCGGGCGCGCTGGTTTCCAAACTCGGCTACGGCCGGGGTATCGCGACCGGGCTCGGCGTGATGGCGGTGGGTTGCCTGCTGTTCGCGCCCGCGGCGGCACAAGCATCGTACCCGATGTTCCTGACGGCACTGTTCGTGCTCGCAGGCGGGGTGACCACGCTGCAGGTGGCGGCGAACCCCCTCATCGCCACGCTCGGACCGACCGAGACGTCGCACAGCCGGCTCACCTTCGCGCAGGCGTTCAACGCGCTGGGCACGACCGTCTGGCCCTATGTCGGCGCGCAGTTGATCCTCGGCAGCGTTGCGGAAACGGATCCTGCGACACTGTCCGGCGCGGCGCTGGCCGCGTTTCAGGCGCAGGAAGCGGCGGTCATCGGTCACACCTATCTCGGCATCGCCATGGCGCTCGCGGTCGTGGCGGTGCCTTTTCTGATATGGCGGCATCGTCTGGGCGAGGCGGCGCGTGCCACCTCGATCGAGGGAGGGCTGGCGCTGCTTGGTCGCCCGCGGCTCGCCTTCGGGGTGGCGGCGATCTTCCTCTATGTCGGTGCGGAGGTGACGATCGGCAGCCTGCTGGTCAGTTATCTGATGCAGGCCGACACGCTGGCGCTGCACAGCCGTCGGGCGGGAGAACTGATCGCGCTCTATTGGGGCGGCGCGATGATCGGCCGCTTCATCGGCGCCGCGCTGCTGCGCATCGTCGCTCCTGGGCGCCTGCTCGCGGCGGTGGCGGTGGGTGCGGTGGCGCTGATCAGCCTCTCGATGGCGACGCAGGGCCCGGTATCGGGCTATGCGCTGATCGCAGTCGGCCTCACGAATGCGATCATGTTCCCGACCATCTTCTCGCTCGCGCTCGAAGGGCTGGGGGAGAGGACCGCTCAGGGCTCCGGCCTCTTGTGCATGGCGATCGTCGGCGGCGCGTTGGTGCCGCTTGCGAGCGGGGCGGTAGCCGACGCTGCGACGCTGCGGATCGCGTTGTTGGTGCCGGTCGTCTGCTATCTCGCAATTGCGGCATTCGGATGGTCGACAAGGCGACCGGCTAAGGAGTAGTTGCGCGGGCTGCAATCGTGATCGATCAAAAAGCAATCATGATCGCTCATTCGTGGTTGCCTTGATCACAGCGCAAGCGTAATGTGGCCGCGCCTTTCAGGCATCCTCTCCTAGACTTCGGGCCGGCGCGATGCGTCGGCCCTTTTTTTGCGCCGCGGCAAAAAGGGTCTTGTGGTTGCGCCGGGCGGATCACCTCCTAAGGTGGACGCACGATGGAGACACCTTCTCTCGATACGATGACACCGCCGCGCCGCGGGCGCCCGACACGCGCGCGCGCCGAGGCGATCGACCGGCTGATCGTGGAAACCGCCCGCACCATGTTTCTGGATGTCGGCTACGGAATGGTGGCGATGGAGGCCATTGCGGCCCGCACCGGCGTCTCGAAAGGCACGCTCTACAGTCGCTATTCATCCAAGGCCGATCTGTTCGCTGCCGTGGTCGAGGACCGCGTACGCGTCTGGTCGGCGCGCGCGGCCGACCACGATGCGGAACTGCCCCAGAATCTCCCCGGGCGGCTGGAGCATCATGTCCGGATCGCCATAGAAAGCATGGGCGATGCCGAGGTCGCGGGCTTCGCCACAATGATGTTGGCGGCCCGTGCCAGCTTTCCGGAGCTTGCCCGCATCTATTTCGATCGTGCCGTGCTGCATCAGGTCCGACTCGTTGCGGGGGAGATCGCTGCGGCGGATCCGGAATGCGCTGACCCGGAGGCGGTGGCCTTCGCGCTTCTGGAAGCGGCGCTCGGCTGGTCGTCGATCCGTGCCATGAGCGATGGCGACATTCAGCCCGGCGCGGTTCGTAATGCAGCAAGCGCCATCGTGCGACGGACGCTGCGCGGTTTTGGCATGACTTGATAATCGAACGATACTGTTTTATATTCGAGTTATTGGAGAGGAGATTTTTTGATGCGCTCTGTTGTCTTGGCTGCCATTCTCGCTGTCGCCGCCCCCACCGCCGCCTTCGCACAGGCTGCGCCGGCCGCCGCCGACGCCGTCACCCCGGCCGCGAAGGCTGCTGCCGCTGCGATGACCACCAGCACCACCACCATCGGCGACATGCTCGACAATGCCGCCGCCAAGGCCGTGCTGCAGAAGCACCTTCCGGATGTCGTCTCCAGCGATCAGATCGATATGGCGCGTAGCATGACTTTGAAGGACATTCAGTCCTATGCTGAGGATTCGGTGACCGACGCGAAGCTGGCCGCGGTCGACAGTGACCTGGCTGCGCTGAAGAAGTAAGCCATCGCCGCCCGGCTCTTCTGTCCGGCCGGGCGGCGATCCCACTAATCCGTGTACCTTTGAGCATTATCGACAGAAAATGATCGGAGGTGCTTGCGTAAGCGCTCACATCGGCTAAAGTCCGTCCCGTCAAAAGCGTCAGCCGGTAAACCGGCGGCGAGGTCGAGGAGGGGACGTTTGATGAAGCGCTTGCGTTCAGCTGTCTTGTTATGTGGTGTCGCAGTGTCGGCACTGGCATCCACACAGGGTTCCGCGCAGCAGATGCGCGATGCGGCCGTGCCGGGGGCGCAGCCGCCCTCCGGCGATGCTGGCACCCAGGCCGGCAGCAACGTTGCCGTGCCGCCCAACGAAGCGGCGGACGAAATCATCGTGACAGCACAGCGCCGCGCCCAGGCGCTGCAAGACGTGCCGATGAGCATCAACGTGGCCACTGGCCAGCAGCTCCAGCGCCTGAAGCTGTTCGATGCGAAGGACGTCCAGAATCTCGTGCCCGGCCTCCAGCTTTCCAACACCGATGGCCGTAGCAACACGGCGACGCTCCGCGGCGTCGGCTTCAATCCCGACCAAGGCACGTCGCCTGCCGTCGATCTTTATCTCAACGACGTTCCGATCGATGCGCAGACCGCATTTACCGGCCTCTACGACATCGATCAGGTGGAGGTCCTGCGCGGACCGCAGGGCGCGCTGCGCGGTCGCACCGCACCCGCGGGCGCAATCACCATCCGGACGCGACGCGCGAGCGTGGATGATGTCAGCGGCTATCTTCAGCTGACCGGCACGGAGGACCATGCCTTCAATGCGCAAGGTGGCGTCTCGCTCCCGCTGGTGCCGGGCACGCTCGGCCTGCGCGTCGCCGGGCTGGCAGACGGCAACCGCCTCAATCAGGTCTACAACGTCAATCGCGACGAATATTCGCGCAGCCGCACGCTCAGTGGCCGCATTTCACTGACGTGGAAGCCGTCGGACACGCTGAACGTGTTCCTGACGTACCAGTATCTCTACGCAGACAATCGCCAGTTCCAGCAGGTCGCCGGGCCCGGCAACGCGCCATCAGGGCTGTTCGGCGATCCTCGCCGCAGCGGCCCTGCGGCCACCCCGTCAGACTATATCGCAGTATCGGAGGGACCGTACCGTTTCGAGAACGAGACGCACTTCGTGAATCTCGCATTCGACTGGGATCTCAATTTTGCGACGCTGTCCGGCAACGCGGCCTATCAGAAGTCCAAGCTCAGGCAGTTCCGCGATGGCGATGCGGCCAATGCGCTGATTGGCCTGACGCAGCAGCAGCTCGTCGTCTCTCCTTACCCGGTGAAAACCGGCGAGTTGAGGCTCGATTCGAACAATAATGACTTCTGGAACTGGTCGATAAGCGGTTTCTACTCGCGGCAGACGGGCAACGTGCGCTCGATCCAGCCGGCGGACGTGTTCTTCTCGCCCGCATCGAACGCGCTGAGCCTGCCGATCTCTGCCGATGTTATGGTGCCCGTGCGCACCCGCAGCTATTCGATCGCTGCCAGCAGCAGCTTTCAGTTTACCGACAAGCTGCGGCTTGAGGTGGCGGCCCGGTACACCGACTCGAAGAGTCGCCAGGCCGCGTTCGTCACCATCTCGTCGCCGGGCTTCCCGGGAGTGCCGCCATTCATTCCGGCGATCCCACCGATTCCGGCGAACACCTCCGCCGTGGTTCCGCCCGAACTTGCGCTCACCCACGTCCATCCGCTGACCGGTGGCGCGACGCTGACCTATGAATTCTCGCCGGACGTGACGGCCTACTTCGCCTATGGCCGGTCCTATCGCGGGCCGACCGCCGGCGTGAGCGTGCCGCAGAACATTACCGGCGATCTCGTCAAGTCACGCAAGGAAACCTCGAACAGCTTCGAGCTTGGCCTGAAGACGTCATTGCTGGACCGGCGCCTGTCGGTGAATGTTGCCGCCTTCTACCAGACGTTCAACGGCTTCATCACGCGCATCCCTGGCGTCAGCTACGATTTCGGCGCCCGCAACGCGTTCGGCGTCCCTGCCGGGCCGCCCGACGGCATCATCGACGGCGCGTTCGACTTCAACTACAATGGCGATGCGAAGGTGAAGGGGGTTGAGGCTACCATCACCGGCCGACCGACCGACAATTGGGATTTCGCGGTCAATGCAGCCTATTCGCACGCGCGGTTCAGCAATGCGCCGTTCCCCTGCAACGACTATAATGGCGATGGCCAGCCGGATGCCAACGGAACGCCGCGCATCACCGGTAGCGGCAACGTCAGCTACTGCCTCCGTAATGATCGTCTCGCCGACGTGCCCGATTTCAGCCTGACGGCGAATTCGGAACTGCGTTTCAATTGGGGCGACATGCAGCCGTTCATCAGCGGCCTCTTCACCTATCGGCCGAGCTTCTATTCCAACACGGCGGACTTCCGCTATCGAAGCCGGGAGCAGCTGAACCTCTTTGTCGGCTTGCGCGGACCGAATGCGCGGTGGGAAATCACGGCCTTCGCCAAGAACGTGCTCAACCAGAAGCGGGTGACGAACATCGGGCTCGGCAATGCGATCATCGCGACGTCGGCCGGGATACCGTTCGATTCGGGCTACCGCCTGATCAACACCACCAATCCACGCGAGTTCGGCGGAACCCTGTCGTTCAACTTCTGATTCGGCGAACGTGAGGAATCGGGCCGGCGGAGAGATCCGCCGGCCTTTTTCGTGCGCGTATGGATGGTCAGGCTTTGCCACGGCAAAGGACTTCTTCGGTGGAACGGGCAGCGGCTACGCATATGTCTAGTGCACCGGATGAGAAAGAAGGGGATGGGAATGAAAAGGCTGATCTTCCTGGCGGCTGTCGGCTGGCCTATGGGCGCGGCGCTCGCCCAGCCCGCGACTGCGCCGGCCGACGGGGCGGGAGCCCCGCAGGACATCGTCGTGACTGCGCGCCGCCGCGCCGAGTCGGCGCAGACGGTGCCAATCGCGCTGACCGCGCTCACCGCCGGGCAGGTGCTGACCCCCGGCGCGATCGGCCTGACGCAGGTGGCGCAGCTTGCGCCCAGCCTGCAACTGACCGCCACGAACCCGCGCCAGACCAATATCAACATCCGCGGTCTGGGCGCCACGCCGGCCTTTGCCAGTCTCGGGCTGGAATACGGGGCAGGGGTCTATGTCGATCAGGTTCTCCTGAGCCGGCCCGCGCAGACGGCGTTCGACCTTTACGATCTGGAACGGGTCGAGGTTCTGCGCGGACCGCAGGGCACGTTGTTCGGCAAGAACACGACGGCGGGCGCGATCAACATCACGACTGCGGAGCCGGCGTTCACGCCGGCGATGCGCGGAGAGATCAGCGTGGGCAACTACCGCTCCCTACAGGCGCGGGCGACTGGCACGACGCCGCTCAGCGAGACGCTGGCGCTCCGCGTGACGGTGACCGACACGGTGCGCGAGCGCGGCTTCCAGACGGTGGAACCGAGCGGCCGGCGCGTCCATGACCTG
>Ga0207668_10001443_pt1 | contig 13995 bp, 11 predicted proteins | sample KBSS43metaG_FD_184323 | JGI IMG/M metagenome (GOLD analysis project Ga0207668, IMG submission 184323) | Switchgrass rhizosphere microbial communities from Kellogg Biological Station, Michigan, USA - KBS S4-3 metaG (SPAdes) (version 2) | ecosystem: Host-associated > Plants > Roots > Rhizosphere... | reverse complement strand
CTCGTCCTGGCTGGTGCCTTCGCGCACCGTCACCAGGCCCTCCTTTGTCATGATCGCCGAGGCAGGCTGGTTGTCGTTGGTCTCGAACCGCATGTCGCGGTTGGTCAGGATGCCGACCAGCTTGCCAGTGGCCTTCTCGACCACGGGAAAGCCCGAAATCTTGCGCTGCGCCGAGATCGCGCGGACCTGACCGAGCGTGGTGTCGGGATTGATGGTCAGGGGATTGATGACCATGCCGCTTTCGTAGCGCTTCACCGAGCGAACCTGATCGGCCTGTTCGGCGACGGTCAGATTGCGGTGCAGAACCCCCATCCCGCCGGCCTGGGCCATGGCGATCGCCAGCCGGCCTTCGGTCACCGTGTCCATGGCGGCGGACACGATCGGGATGTTCAGACTGATCTCGCGCGTAAACCTAGTCGCGGTTTCGACCTGACCCGGCAAGATCTCTGAAGGACCGGGTTCGAGCAAAACATCGTCGAAGGTGAGCCCTTCGCGTATCTCCATAGGAGCCTCCGTTTTGCGGGGCGGGTATAGCGGACGATCGCTGCGGTGCAAACCTTAATGGGAGCAATCGCCGCTATTCGGCAGCGGCGACCCTTGGCCGTTGGCGAGGGTCGGAGACCCAGCCGTTCTCGAACCTGGCAGGGTCGGCGTCGAAGATGCTGATCCCCTCTTCGATGACGCCGTTCTCCTCGACGTAGGCGTCCCACAGGGCGAGCAGTTCGGCGAGCTTGGCCGAATGGGCCTCGGCGAGGTCCTGCGTCTCGCCGCGATCGCGGGCCAGGTCGTAGAGTTGCCACTGCGAATAGCCGTCCTGGTCGGGGACATAGACCGCCTTCCAGTCGCCCTTGCGGATCGCGCGGCGGCCGAACAGTTCCCACCCCGTGGCCGAGCCGGGGGGATGGACGACGGCGGCCTCGCCGCGCAGCCACGGCGCCAGGGAGCGGCCACTGATCGGCGCGACCTGCCGGCCCTTGTAGAGGCCGTCGGGCTCCGCGGCGCCGGCCAGCTCCAGCAGGGTGGGCGCGATGTCCTTCACGGTGGAGAAGACGTCGGAGATCTCGCCGGCGCGCGCGCCGCCGGGGGCGCGGATAAAGGCCGGCACCCGGATGCCGCCCTCGGTGGTGTAGGTCTTGACCAGCCGCGAGGGCGCGGTCGCGGCCTGGGCCCAGCGCGGACCGTACCAGATGTACGAGCCGGGACGGCCGAGGTTCTCCAGGCTGTTGTCGCAATGCTCCGCGATCCTCTTGGCGAACACCGGGCCGATGATCGGCATGGCCTCGACGATCGCCCCCTCGGCGCCGTTGTCGGAGAGGAAGATGACCACAGTGTCCTCGTAGCGCCCGCTGGCCTTGAGCGCGTCGACCACCCGGCCGACGTTGTGGTCGATGCGGTCGACCATCGCCGCGTAAACCTCCATGGTGCGGGCGGAGAAGGCCTGGGCCTCCGGCGTCAGCGCCGCCCATTCGGGCGCGTCGGCGACGACCGGGTGCACGGTGGTGTCCTGCGCGACCAGGCCCAGCGCTTTCAGCCGCGCGAGCCGCTCGTCACGCAGCGCGTCGGGGCCGGCGGCGTAGCGGCCGCGATATTTCTCGATCTCGGCGTCGGGCGCCTGCAGCGGCCAGTGCGGCGCGGAGAACGGCAGGTAGGCGAAGAAGGGCCGTCCATCGCCCGCCGCCTGCCCTTCCTGCAGGAAGTCGATCAGCCGATCGGTGAAGCTGTCGGAGGAATAGAACCCGTCGGGCAGGGTCTCCACCCACCGGTCGTCCTCGGCATAGATCTGCGTCTTGCCCGCGATCTTGTCCAACGGCCCGCCGCCGAAGTGGTCGGCCCCGCCCGGCAGAAGGGCGAAGGACCGCTCAAAACCCCGCGCGTGCGGCGCCCGGTCGAGCGTGTGACCCAGATGCCATTTGCCGGAGATCAGCGTCCGGTACCCGGCGTCCTGCAAAAGCTCAGGCAGGCTGACCACCGCGTCGTTCAGATAGCCCTCATAGCCTGGCGCGCCGGCGAAGTCGGGCGGGATCACCTCGACCATCGTGCCGAGCCCGGCGATGTGATGGTCGACGCCGGTCAGCAACATGGCCCGGGTGGGCGAGCAGGCCGGGGCGGAATGAAAGTCGACAAGCCGCACGCCCTCGGCGGCGAGCGCGTCCAGATGCGGGGTTTCGATCTCGGACCCGAAGGCTCCGATGTCGGAGAAGCCGAGGTCGTCGACGACGATCAAAAGGACGTTCGGACGGGAATTGGCGGCGGGCATGGCGATGTCTCCTTGAGGCGTGGCGCGGCGGGCTCCGTGCAAGGAGCCCGCCGGCCAGGGTTATTCGGCGGCTATGGCGTAGGCCGGCGTCGCCCGGCGGCTGCGGCGGCCATCGATCGAGATCGGCGTGGGTCCGTCCAGGGTGACGCGGCGCACGGTTCGGCGCTGGGTTCCGAAGTCGGCGACGGCGCGGTGCTGGGTCGCGCGGTTGTCCCAGATCACCACGTCGTTCGGCTGCCACTTCCAGCGGACCACGTTCTCCGGCGTCGTCACATGCTCTTGCAGGATGGCGAACAGCCGCGCGGAGTCCGCGCTCGAGAGACCGAGGATCTTCTTGATGAAGTGGCCCAGCACCAGGCTGCGCTCGCCCGTCTCCGGGTGCACGCGGACCAGCGGGTGCTCGGTCTCATAGACCGTGGAGGCGAAGGTCGCGCGGAAACGGGCGACGTCCTCGTCGTTGGCCTCTTTGAACACCTCGGCGTAGTCGTATTCGTTGCTATGCAGCGCCCAACCGGTGTCGGCGAAGGCGCGAAGCTGGTCGGGAAGATCCTCGTAGGCGGTGACGGTGTTGGCGAACAAGGTGTCGCCGCCGGCCTGCGGAATGACGACGCCGCGCAGGATCGACGCTTCCGGATAGGCCTCCACGAAGGTCACGTCCGTGTGCCAGGTGCTGGCGGCCCGGCCGTTGTGCGAGTCGATTTCCAAGATCGCATGGCTGCCGTCCTTGATGGGCACGGTGGGGTGCGCCACCACCTTGCCCAGCTTGGCGGCGAAGGCCTCCTGGCCGGCGTCGTCCAAGTGGTCCTGGCCGCGGAAGAACAGCACCTTGTGCCGGGCCAGCGCGTCGCGCAGGTCCGCCACGTCGGTGTCGGCGAGCGCGCTCGACAGCTTCACGCCGTTGACGATCGCGCCGATGCGGCCGGTCACGGGCGTCAGGTCGAGGGGGGAGCCGGGATCCGGCGCATTGAAGAAGGCTCGGTTGGTCATCTTGATATCTCCTGGTGCGGTGGGGGGTTAGAACTTGGTGCGAAGGGTGGCGCCGAGGGTGCGCGGGTCGCCGACAAGGCCGTTGACCAAGCCGGTGTCGGCCACCGAGCGGGTCTGGAAATAGTCCTCGTCGAACAGGTTGCGGGCCCAGACCGAGACGTCCCAAAGACTGTCGGGTTGGCGCACGCCGAGCCGCAGGTTGGCGATTCCATAGCCGTCGACCTGGCTGAACCGCGAGTTGTTGACGGCCGTGAAGAACCGGGTGCGGTAGCTGTAGTCGGCCCGTCCGTAGGCCTCGAGTTCGCCCACCGGCCGGACGACATCGAGCGACAGCGAGCCGGTGAACCGGGGCGATCCGGCCAGGGGCTGCCCGCTGAGGTCGCAGATGCGGCCCAGGTTCAGCCGCTCCGGCGGGCAGGCGCCGTTCTTGTAGCTTAGATAGGTGGCGTCGACGTAGGCGCCGGACGCGCCGATCGTCACTCCCTCGGCGGCGCGGAAGCTGGCCTCGGCCTCGAACCCGCGTGAGCGGACCTTATCGATGTTGGCGATGTAGAGGCGGTAGCCGGCGCTTGTGTCGGTGTCGACGATCGAGGTCTGATAGTCGCCGACCTCGGTCCAGAAGGCGGCGAGATTCAGGGTCAGCTTGCGGTCGAAGAACTGGTTCTTCAGCCCCAGTTCGTAGTGGTCGACCTTCTCAGGATTGACCACCGGGCTCACCCCGGCCGGTAGCGCCACGAGGTTCAGGCCGCCCGACTTCGAGCCGCGCGAGTAGGTCGCATAGCCCAAGACGTTGTCGGTGAAGTCGTAGGCGATGTTGGCCGTGCCGGAGAGCGCGTCGTCGCTCAACCGCGCGGAAATCGCGATCGGCGCGGCGAAGTTGTTGCGGATCGCCTGGGCGGCGGCCGCCGTCGCCGGCGGCAGGCCCGCGAGGCTCGGGCCGAACGGTGTCTGGGTGAACTCGCCCCACTTCTTCTCGTAGGAGTAGCGCAGGCCGCCGGTCAGCGCGAGACGATCGGTGGCGTGCCAGGTCGCCTGGCCGAAGGCCGCGTAGCTGCGGGTGTGGGGCGTGGAGCGGGAATTCGCGCCGAAGCCGGAGAGCGCCGCTGTGGAGGTGGTCTCCGGCACCACCGCCGGGTTGAGGAACCACAGCGGGGCGGCCTCGCCGTAAAGCGTCAGCCCGACGCCTTCGTTGGCCTGGCTGAAGACGTAGCCGCCGACCACCCAGTCGACCTTGCGCTCACCCGTCGAGGCCAGCCGGATCTCCTGGCTGAACTGATGCTGGAAGTTCTGCTGGTTGGCCTGCAGGAACACCGGCACGCCAAAGGTGTCGATGTCGTTCGAGGGATACCAGTTCCATTCGCGGTAGGCCGTGATGCCGGTCAGCGCCACCCTGCCCAGGTCCCAGTCTACCTGGGCCGAGAGACCCCAGGCGTTCATGTTGGCGTGGAACTCGGAGTCGGCGTCAGTTTGCCGGGCGAAAGGGTCGAACGGCAGGGGCGTATAGCCCAGGCGCCCCAGCCGCTGCAGGACGTTGTTCGGGATGGGCGCGCCGTTGTCGTAGGTGGTGAGGGCGGCGATCGGCAGCGAGACGCAGCACTGCTGCTGCTGCTTGTTGTAGTCGGCGATCAGCCGAACCTTGAGAGTCTCGGTCGGGGTGAACAGCAGTTGGCCGCGAACGTTGAAGTTCTCGTAGTCGTGGACGTCTTGCCCGGTCCGCACATTGTGGCTGAAGCCGCCGCGGTCGGTGTTGGAGATCGACAGCCGCCCGGCCAGCAGGTCGCCGATGATCGGGCCGGTAACCGATCCGCGAACCTGGGTGTAGCCGTAGTCGCCGACCGAGACCTCGGCGGTTCCCCCTCGCTCGAACCGCGGCGCGAGGGAGGAGATGTTGATCGCCCCGGCGGTGGTGTTCTTGCCGAACAATGTGCCTTGCGGCCCCCGCAGCACCTCGACCCGGTCGAGGTCCACAAGGTCGAACTGCGAGGCGCCGACCCGGCCGTAATAGACGCCGTCGACATAGACCCCGACCCCGTTGTCCAAGCCGTCGTTGGTGACCGCGACGTTCGAGCCCAGGCCGCGGATGTTGATGTTGGTGTTGCGCGCGTTGAAGCTGAACACCTGCATGCTGGGCGCGAGCTGCTGGAACTGCGCCATGGTCGAGGCGCCCGCGGCCTCGATCTCCTTGGCGCCGATGGCGGTGATCGCCACCGGCACGTCCTGCACCACCTCGCGGCGGAAACGGGCGGTGACGACCACTTCCTCGATGGTGGCTTCGGGCTCGGGCTCGGCCGACTCGTCAACCACCGGCCCGCCTTGGGCGAAGGCCGGCGAGGCCAGGAAGGTCGCCGCAAGAAGGGCCGACGCGAGCCGCGTTCGGCGGCGGGCCTGAGGGCTTAGGTTAGAGAAATAGGCCATGCGTCTTTGGTCTCACAGTCACAAACACAATCCCTATTAACTTGATGGGAATTAAAGTTGGAATGCAGTTATTCTAACGATGACCGGAGTTTTTTCAGCCGCTTTACAATTGATATGCCGCGTCAAATCACGCTCCGACCCATGCGCCAGAGCGTGATTACTGAATATCGCCTATGATATTGACGCTCTAGTCTTGACCTATGCCGACGCCAAGTTGCTCCAGCAGGATTCGACGCAGTTCGGAAAAGCCCTTGAGGTCCGCCTGGCGGGGGCGCGGCGTGGCGATGCGGTGGTCGAAGGCGATCTTGCCGTCGCGCAGCACCAAAACCCGGTCGGCCAGGAGGATCGCCTCGTCGACATCGTGGGTGACCAGCAGGGCCGCGGGCCCGTGCGCGCGGCAAAGCTCGCCGATTAGGCGCTGCATATTCAGCCGCGTCAGGGCGTCGAGAGCGGCGAAGGGCTCGTCGAGCAGCAGCAGGCGCGGCTCGCGCACCAGGGCCCGCGCCAGGGCGACGCGTTGCGCCTCGCCGCCGGACAGCGTCGCCGGCCAGGCGTCGGCCCGCTCCCCCACCCCGACCTCGCGGAGCGCCGCCACAGCCCGCTTGCGCGAGGCCGCCGCCCCCGAATAGCCGACGACGACATTGCGCCAGACGCGGGATGACTGCACCAGCCGGGGCTCTTGGAACACCACGGTGCGCGCCTTGGGCACGAGGGCCTCCCCGCCGTCCGGCGCGTCGAGGCCGGCCAGGATCCGCAGCAGGGTCGTCTTGCCGCTGCCGCTGGCCCCCAGGAGGGCGACGAACTCCCCCGCCCGGATGACGAGATCGATCTCGTCGAGCACCTTGCGGCCCGCGAAAGTGCGGGTGACGCCTTCGACGCGCACGGCGGTGGGCGCGTCCGGCCACACCGGGCTTGATCGCGGCAAGACGTCGGCGTCGGGCCTCGCGGCGACCAGATTGAGCATCGTCATTTTCCTATCGGGCTCCTATCGGGCGGCGACGCCGGCGCGCCACGGCATCAAGACCCGCTCCAGACCGCGCACCACGAGGTCGGCGCTGAGGCCGAGGACGGCGTAGATGGCGATGCAGATGACGATCACGTCGACCTGCTGGTAGAGCTGGGCAGCGTTGAGCAGATAGCCCAGCCCCGCCGAGGTGTTGATCTGCTCGGCCGCGATCAGCACCAGCACCGACACCCCGAGGGCGAAGCGCAGGCCCGTGAGGATCGACGGCAGGGCCAGAGGCAGCACCACCTGGCCGATCAGCTTGGGCCCCGTCAGGCCGAAACTGCGCATCGCCTCGATCACCTTTCGGTCGACGTTGCGCACCCCGGCGTAGGTGTTGAGGTACATCGGAAATAGGGTAGCGAGCGCGATCAGGAGCAGCTTGGGCGTCTCGCCGATCCCGAACCAGACGATGAACAACGGGACCAGCGCCAGGAACGGCACGGTGCGCAGCATCTGCAGTAGGGCGTCGTAGACTTCCTCGCCGAGCCGCGACAGTCCCGCTCCAAGGCCGAGCAGAAGCCCGAGCGCCGCGCCGATCGCTCCACCCGCCGCCGCCCGGCTTAGCGACACCGCCACTTGGTGCAAGAGCTGCTGTTCGGCCCAAAGCTCGCCCAGCCGCTCGCCCACGGCCGCCGGCGACGGCAGGACGGAAGGATCGATCAGGCCAGCGCCTGTGGTCGCCGCCCAAAGCGCGATCAATCCCGCGGGAGCGAGCGCACGGCGCGCCCACGACAGACCTTCGGCCAGGCCCGGGGTCCGCGACGCGCGCGCCTGGACCCGCGGACGGACAAGCACGCCGGGATCGGCGACTACGGGAAGGACCGCGCTCATCGGGCTTGCTCCGCCGTCGTCCCGCCTGCCGCAAGGACACGGGCGTCGTAGCGGGGATCGAATATCTTTGACGTATCCAGCCGGGCGCGGATCAGGCCGAGCCGATGAAAAGTGTCGGCCTCCTCCTGGTGCCGAGCGATGATTCTCGCGTCGACCGGCACGTAGCGGATCGGCGCGCGCCGCAGCATCTCCTCGGCGATCTTCGGAGAAATGTTGTAAACCCTGGCGATGGTTGGCGCGGCCTCGTCCGGATACTGGCCCTGCCAGAGGCTAGCGCGGGCGAACCGCTCGACGAAATCGCCGATGGCCGCAGCCCGCGCCGGATCGGCCAGGGCCCTGTCTGGCGCCACCAAGTAGTTTAGCTCGGCCGTCAGGGGCTCGCCGCCCGTGGCGATCACCCGCACCGCACCGTCCTCAAGCTGCTGCGACAGCACCGGGTCTGACGTCACCGTTGCGTCCACTGTCCCATTGGCCAAAAGCGCCGCCGCCGCGCCGGTCAGGTGCACCGGCCGCACGTCAGCAAGTGAGAGCCCTTCACGCTCCAGCAGCCGGACGACGAAATACTGCGTCACCGTCCCCGGCATGAAACCGACCGAATGCCCCTTAAGGTCCGCCACGGAGCGAATCGGGGAGCCTGGAGCAACCACCAGGGCCAGCGGCGAGGCGCCGGGAACCTCCCGCCGCCCAACGGCCACCACCTTGACTGGACTGCCCGCCGCCTGGGCGAAGATCAGCGGCGTCTCGGCCATCCAGCCTAGGTCCACCGACCCGCCCGTCTGCGCCGCGATCACCGCTGGCCCGCCGAAGAAGCTCGACCATTGGATTTTATAGTCCGCCGGTTTGTCCTCGCCGGCTGCTGCCAGCGTCCCACGCATGACGTTCAGTTGGTCCCCAACCCGCAAGGTCAGCGGCTTACTCTCGCCGTCGCTCGCGCCGCATCCCGCGAGCGCCACGACCGTGGCCGCCAGGCCGGCGACAAGCGCCGAACGCGCCAAGAATTTCTTAGTCCACATATCCTATATGTGTGCTAGGTTTTAGGGCCGCGGCAAGGCAGAGAACTTCCGACGACGGATAGAATTTCTGTGCCCTGGGGGGATTTCGCGGCGAGGCCTTACGTGGCCCTACGCCGGTTCCGGCATCTGGTCGCGGACCTTGGAGAGGATCTGGCCGGACTGGTCGAGGAACTTCTTCACGTTGCGCGCCGCCTGGCGGATGCGCTGTTCGTTCTCGACGAGACCGATGCGGACGTAGCCCTCGCCATATTCGCCAAAGCCGACGCCCGGCGCCACGGCGACGCCGGCTTCTTCCATCAGGAGCTTGGAGAACAGCAAGGATCCCGCCTCCTTGTACTGCTCGGGGATCGGCGCCCAGGCGAACATCGAGGCGGGCGGGTTGGGGATGGTCCAGCCGGCGCGGGCCATCGACGAGACCAGGACGTCGCGGCGCGACTTGTAGATGCCGCGAATCTCCTCGACGCAGTCTTGCGGGCCATTGAGCGCCGCGGCGGCGGCGACCTGGATCGGCGTGAAGGCGCCGTAGTCAAGATAGGACTTCACCCGCGCCAGGGCCGCGCAGATGCGGGCGTTGCCGACCACCATGCCGACGCGCCAGCCGGCCATGGCGTAGGTCTTGGAGAGGCTGTTGACTTCGACGGCGATGTCCTTGGCGCCCTCGACCTGCAGGATCGACGGCGGCGGGTTGTCGTCGAAATAGATCTCCGAATAGGCGATGTCCGACAGGACCAGCAGATCGTGCTTCTTCGCGATCTTGATGATTTCCTTGTAGTAGTCGAGGTCGACCCAGTGCGCCGTCGGGTTGGACGGGTAGCTGACGATCAAGACGCTCGGCGGCGGAGCGGAGTGGCGCATCGCCTTCTCGATCCCGGCCAGGTAGTCCTCCGGCGTCAGGGCCGGGACGTGGCGGATCACCCCGCCGGCCATGATGAAGCCGTAGGCGTGGATCGGATAGGCGGGGTTGGGGCAGATCACCGTGTCGCCCGGCGCCGTCAGCGCCTGGGCGAGGTTGGCGAAGCCTTCCTTGGACCCCATGGTGGCGATCACCTCGGTGTCGGGGTTGAGCTTCACGCCGAAACGGCGGTCGTAGTAGCCCGCCATGGCGCGGCGCAGGCCGATGATGCCCTTGGAGGCGGAATAGCGGCCTGACTTGGGGTCGCGGGCGGTTTCGCACAGCTTGTCGACGATGTGCTTGGGCGTCGGCATGTCGGGATTGCCCATGCCGAAGTCGATGATGTCGACACCCTTGGCGCGCAGTTGCGCCTTCAGCTTGTTGACCTCTTCGAAAACATAGGGCGGCAGGCGGCGGATGCGGTGGAATTCGTGTTGCATGGCGGATGGCCCCTCCCTCGGGGCCGAGAAATCGAAGCGATTGGGCGCATGGATAGCCCGGTCAGGGGGCAGAATCCAAGCGAGCTTTGAAGTCTGGATTGGCCTCCGGCGCGGCTATTTCAGCAGCGCGGGAGGCGGGGTAGCTCGTGCGCGCAGTTCGCGGGCGAGGGCTTCGGTGCGCGCGCGTGCGCCTTCGTCGGGGGCGGACTCACCGGCGAAGGCGCTGCGGGCCTGAGCGGAAAAGGCGTCCGCCGCGCCCGGATCAATCGGCGGCATGCCGTCGATTTCGCGCTGCAAGGCGGCCGCCCCATCCTGAACGCTCGCCGCGGCGACGCGGGCCGTCTCGGCGTTTGGCGCGTCGGCGGGGATCTTCGGCACATCGGCGAATTTGGGGTAAGGGCCCGGATGACTCAGGGCCTCAGTGACGGCGAGCGCGACCGGCGAATTGGGCGGGACCGGCAAGGTTCCGGTCTTGAACGAGGCGACATTGGCGCAGGACGACAGGCTCGCCGTCAGCACGATGGCGACGATCAGGGAACCGGCGGTGATTTTGCGCCTTGCCATTGCAAGAAATTCGTTACGTCAATGAACAACAACAGTGTCGCTCATAGGCGAAGCTGTTCACAATAGAAAGCCATGCGGTCGCTGGATTGACGTGGCAGGGACTTAGGGAGTCGGCCGATGGCTGAAAAAAAGAAGGCGAAGAGCCCAACCAAAATCGAAGCCAAGAAGGGCAAGGTCCTGGCGGAAACCCGATCCAAGCCGAAAGTCTCCAAACCCGCGCCTCCGCCTGCCCCCGAACCGCTCCCCCAAGCCTCCAATCCGCAAGCCGCTCCGCAAGAATCCGTGAAGCCGGCGACCGATGCAGGCGCGTCCTTCGCGGGTCCAGATTTATCAAAGCTGAGCTACGCCGACGCCCTCGCCCTGCTGCCCGTCGAACAGCGCAGCATGATCGAAAAGCTTTCCGCCAACCTCGCCCGTGCGGCCGTCACGGCCCAGGGCGCCATCGCCGAGGCGGCCATCCGGCAGGCCGAACGCCCCCCTGCCCTGAACCCCGACCCATTCCATGTCACGCCGGCCCTGACCGAGGTCATGACCAAGCTCGTCTCGCAGCCCGACCGGTTGATGCGCGAGCAGGCGGCCTTGTTCTCCAGCTATCTCGATCTTTGGCAGGCTTCGACGGAGCGCGCGGTCGGCAAGGAGCCGCGCCAGGTCGTGACCCCCGCCCGCGGCGACAAGCGGTTCAACGATCCGGAGTGGACGAGCGAGCCGATGTTCGACGTCATGAAGCAGTCCTATCTGCTGACGTCCAACTGGCTCGCCGGCCTGGTGGCCGGCGTCGAGGACGTCGATCCGATGACGAAACGGCGCGTCGAGTTCGTGACCAAGATGCTGACCGACGCCTTTTCGCCGTCGAACTTCCTGATGTCGAACCCGGCCGCCTTGCGCGAGGTGATCGCCACCAAGGGCGAGAGCCTGGTGCGGGGCATGGAGAACTTCGCCGCCGACCTCGAGCGTGGCGGCGGCGAGCTCTCCATCAGCCAGACCGACAGCGAGCCCTTCAAGATCGGCGAGAACATCGCCACCGCTCCGGGCAAGGTGATCTTCGAGAACGAGCTCTTCCAGCTCCTGCAGTTCGATCCGACGACCGACGAGGTCTACGAGATCCCGCTGATGATTTTCCCGCCCTGGATCAACAAGTGGTACATCCTCGACCTGCGCGTCGAGAACTCGATGATCCGCTGGCTGACGGGCAAGGGCTACACGGTGTTCGTCGCCTCCTGGGTCAACCCGGACGAGACGATGGCGGAAAAATCCTTCGAAGACTACATGCTCCAGGGCGTCTACGTGGCCAGCGAAAAAGCCATGGAGCAGGCCGGAACCGATCAGGTCAACGCCGTCGGCTACTGCATTGGCGGCACGCTCTTGTCGGTCTCGCTCGCCCATATGGCGGCGCGCGGCGACAAGCGGATCAAATCCGCCACCTTCTTCGCGGCCCAGCAGGATTTCACCGAGGCGGGTGACCTTCTGATGTTCACCAGCGACGAGTGGGTCAATGACATCGAAAAGAAGATGGACGGCGGCTTCCTGCCGTCCAAGAACATGGCCGACACCTTCAATTCGCTGCGGGCCAACGACCTGATCTGGTCGTTCTTCGTTAACAACTACCTCTTGGGCAAGGAGCCCAAGCCGTTCGACCTGCTCTACTGGAATTCCGACCAGACGCGCATGCCCAGGGCCCTGCACCTCTACTATCTGCGCGAATTTTACGCCCGCAATAAGCTCGCTAAAGGCGAGATGAGCATGGCCGGCGAAACCCTCGACTTGGGTAAGGTCGCCATCCCGGTGATGATCCAGTCGAGCAAGGACGACCACATCTCGCCCTATCGGTCGGTCTATCGCGGGGCGAAGCTGTTCGGCGGGCCGACGACCTTCCTGATGGCCGGTTCGGGCCATATCGCCGGCGTGATCAACCATCCGGACGCCAAGAAGTACCAGCACTGGATCAACGAGACCCTGCCCGACACGGTCGAGGAATGGATCGCGGGCGCCGAGGAACATCCCGGTTCGTGGTGGGACTATTGGGACCGCTGGCTGAGCGCCAAGTCCGGCAAGAAGGTCCCCGCCCGCGATCCGGCGAAGGGTAAGCTGAAGCCGCTGGAAGACGCGCCGGGCAGCTTCGTGCGGAAACGGTATTAGGCTGGGACGAACTTCAAGGCATAGCCGTTGTTGCAGTAGCGCAGTCCCGTGGGCCGCGGGCCGTCGTCAAAGATATGCCCCTGATGGCCGAGGCAGCGGGCGCAATGGTATTCCGTGCGCGCGTAGCCGATCTTGAAATCGCTGCCGGTTCCGACGTTTTCCTTGATGGCGTCGAAGAAGCTCGGCCAGCCGGTGCCACTCTCATATTTCCACTCCGACTTGAACACCGGCAGCTCGCAGCCACGGCAAACGAAGGTCGCTTTGCGTTTTTCCTTCAGGAAGGGCCCGGTTCCCGCCCGCTCGGTCGCTTCGTGCCGAAGGATCCGATAGCTGTCGTCCGGCAGGCGCTTTTTCCATTCCGCATCGCTGATCTTGCGGAACGGCGAGTCCTTGAAACGCAGATCGGCCGCCGAGCTCGCAGCGGCGCTGGCGACACGCGGTCCACAGGCCGCCAGGGCGAGCATGCCGACGGCGCCCAAAAGAAGGCTGCGCCGGTCTGCAGGTAGGGATTGGGGTTTCATCATGACCTCACTACGCTTGATGCGAAGATAAGGATCAACTGCGTCGAAAACTATCCAGGGCTGACGACCTCTGTCAGGCCCACGCCAGGGTCGGGCGATCCAAGCGGATCATCTGGGCCAGAACCTCTGTGAGGTTACGCGAATAGAACGGCTTGGAAATGAACTTCGAACCGGAAACGCCTTCCGTCAGTTGGCGGTCAGCCGGCGACGCCGAGACATAGATCACCGGCAGGTCAGGATAGGCGGCGCGGGCGCAGCGGGCGATCTCGTAACCATCGGCGCCGGGGCCGAGATTGATATCGGTGACCAGGGCCAGCAATGGTTCGTTCTGATCTATGACCTTGTAGGCGCCGCGGGCGCCGCTGACCTCCGTGACCTTGAACCCGTAATCGCGCAAGGAATCACAGGTTTCGAGAGCCGAAAGGATGTCGTCCTCGACGACCAATATGGGAATATTTCGCATAACATTCACCTCTGTGTGATGAGGTAATGTTCTCGCGTGGGTTTAGTTTCTTTAGCTCATGTGTTCATTTAGTGGCAATGTCATTTTACTTATTAATTACAAGGCCATTATTTATAGACTGCGAAGCGTAGCCTGCGATCATCCCCCCAGTCCCGCGCCCTCGGGCAGCCCGAGCATCAGGTTCATGTTCTGCACCGCCGCGCCGGACGCCCCCTTGCCGAGGTTGTCCAGCTGGGCGACCAGCAGCGCCTGCTCGTGATTGCCAAAAACGTAGAGCCGCATCCGGTTGGTGCCATTCAGCGCTTCCGGATCGAGAGTCTTGAGCTCGGCAGCCTCCGCGGTCGACGCCACCTCGACGAACGGCTCGTCCTTGTAGGCCGCCGCGAGGCTCTGGTGCAGGTCTGCGAGGAAGGGCTTGTTCGGCAGGGCCCATAGCTGCAGCGGCGCCTCGACCAGCATCCCTTGCACGT
>Ga0207668_10001442_pt1 | contig 13995 bp, 9 predicted proteins | sample KBSS43metaG_FD_184323 | JGI IMG/M metagenome (GOLD analysis project Ga0207668, IMG submission 184323) | Switchgrass rhizosphere microbial communities from Kellogg Biological Station, Michigan, USA - KBS S4-3 metaG (SPAdes) (version 2) | ecosystem: Host-associated > Plants > Roots > Rhizosphere >... | reverse complement strand
CGGCATCAAGGCGACGCTCACCGACTACGACGTGATCGTCGACTTCGGCCTGCGGACCTGGGACGGCAAGGCGGAGAAGCCGCTCGTCGGCACGGGCGTCGTCGTCATGCCGAAGGGCAGCTCCGCCGGGCTTCTCAACGGCTTCGAGCACAAGCAGTTCATCGACGACCTGTTTCTCGCCAAGCGCGATCCCGCCAAGCTCGAGACAGCGGGCAAGAAGGCGATCACGCCCGACCTGCAGGGGATCGCGGACGACATCCTCAGGAATCCCGCGCGCTTCGTCGACGTGCTGAAGGAGAAATCGGACTTCATCCAGAAAAACTACGAGACATGCACGCAGGTCGTCGAGAACGAGGGCCACCGGTTCGGCGAGGACCTCTCCGAGCTCGACAAGAAGGCGCTGACCGCCTTCATTGCGACGCTCTAGGGGAAACGATCATGCGCCCGGCACTCAGGATCGCGCTTCCCATTCTCGTCGTCGCATTGCTCGCCAGTTGCGACTGGTTCAAGCCAGGGCCTCCGGACATCAAGTTCGCGCCCGACAACGCCGACGTCAGGCAGAAGATGGACTTGGCCGAAGTCGAGTACAGGTTTCCGCTGCTTCCCGCCGATCTCTCGAAGATCACCCCGGCGAATCTCGCCACGCTTTCGCAGGAGCAGATCGACCAGATCTACGCGCGCCTTTCGGCCGGGCCGATTCCCGATGGCCCCTTCGACGGCGAGATCCTGTTCCCGCGCGGCAGCAGCGGCAAGTTCCGCGTGGCCGAGATCATGGGGGGCCTCACGGGAACCGCCTTGCAGTTGAAGGGGATCGCGCTCGATGCCGTGGGCGAGTCGCTCTGGCACGGCAAGGTCTTCTATCGGGACGAGCGCGTGCTGCGCAACCGCATCGACGACCTGAGCACCTTGAAGAAGGTCGGGCTCGTCGACGGCGATCCGAAGAAGATTTCCGTCGACGGCAAGGAGGCGTGGCTCCTTTTCCCGGCCAAGCTGTATTGCGGCCAGAGCCTCTTCGATTCTCGGCGCGAGTCAATCATCATCGACTACTTCTTCACCGATGAGATTCCGGGCTACAAGGAAAATCCCGATTTTCTCGCAGGCCGGCGAGGCGTTCGCGTACGCGATGAGATCCGCATGGTGCGCCCCGGCTTCTATCTCGGCCGCGCGTATCTCGATCGCGTGTTCGGGTTGAACTTCACGCTCTACAACAAGGCCATCGCGGAGAAGGACGGGCCGACGTTCGTGCAGACGGGACAGGTCAAGGAAGACTGCTGGGTGGGCACGCAGGCCCGGGCATACGTGACCAGGTGATGCCAGAGCGACGCGATCGGGGATGCACACGCGGCGCCGCCTTTGGACAACCCGTACAGCCACGGTCTCGATGACGGCAATCGTCGCGCTCGGGATTGTGATGGTTGCTCCAGCGCGCGGCGCACCGGACGTGCCGGCGCCGGCGCGAGCCGCCTCCGCAGTGGCGGCCGATCGAACGCCCAGCGCGCACTGGGTCGTCGACCCGGCCATTCCCGGCGACGACCTGCCGTCGCGTGGCCGCTCGTTGTTCGACTTCCTGGTGACGCAGGAAGAAGCAGGGAGGCAGGTTCAGGCCGTCCCGTTTCCGTTCTCTGCGTTGCTGCAACGAATTGCCTCGCGATCCGGGCGCGATGAGCGCAGCGCCGCACCGACGGCGGTTCTGATCCCGCTCGGCCGCTCGCTGCAGCGAAACGCGGCTGCCCCTGACTTCTTCGCTTTTCCTCGCGCGGTCGTCGCGGTCGTCGCGGAGCCCGCGGGTGCAAATGCCCAGTACCTCAAAGACCGCCTGTATCTCGGCTATCAGGAGAAGGCGAACGTCATCGAGGTGATCAGCTACAACGAGGACGAAGGCCGATTCGAATTTCAGGTGGTCACCGACTATCGGGCCGGCGGCACGCCGAAGATCGCTTACGCGAACCGCACCTTGTGCATCGCGTGCCACCAGAATGCGGCGCCAATCTTCTCGCGTGCCGTCTGGGATGAAACGAACGCGAATCCCGCCGTGGCAAAGCTGCTGGCAGCGGAGCGCAGGCAGTTCTACGGCATTCCCGTCGACCGCGGCATCGACGTGCCGAACGCGATCGATGACGCGAAGCTCCGCGCCAACCGGTTTGCGGTCGACCAGCGTCTCTGGAAAGAGGGCTGCGGCACTGGCGACGGTGCGGCGGTTGCATGCCGTGCCGGCCTGTTCGCGGCAGTGCTTCGCTATCGACTTTCGGGACAACTGTCGGCTGCCGGCGCTGATGCGTCGTACGACGCCAAGGTTGTGGCGCCGCTCCTCGCCGTGGCGCAAGTGCGGTGGCCGGGAGGCCTTGCGATCGGCAATCCCGATATTCCGAACCGCAATCCGCTTGCCGCGAGCGCGCCGATGCCGTCCCCTGCAGCGCTGGGCGACCGCGCGGAGCTCGCGAATGTGACCGCGGCTTTCGATCCGCTGGCGCCGCGGCCCGCGCTCGAGGTGTGGCGGCTCACCACCGACGAGGACGTCGCGCGCCTGGTCACGGGGCTCTCCGGCTTCATCGCCGATTCCGACATCGAACGGCTCGACCGCGCACTCCTCGTGCGAGCGCGCGCCACGCGGTCGGCCGGTCGCACTTACCGTGCGTTTTGCAAGGTCGAGCCGCCGGCGGGCGACGGACGCCGGCAGCGTATCGAATTCCGCTGCAACGCACGCACTCCATCCGCGGAGGGCCGCGTCGCCCTCGAGGGTCGCGTGTTCGTCGTTGGCAGCCGCATCGTCGGCGGCGCCGTCGATCGGCTTCAGTCGGACGGCTTGCCGCCGTCCCGTGATCTCGACCTCGACGTGCGGTATTCGGTGGCGCGCCATGCAGCGCGCACGGTGTCTGCGACACCGATGCGCGGACGGCTCCGCGCACGGGGCGCGGACGGCAATGCGCTCGAGCGCATCGAATTGACGCTCGGCGAACGCGATGGGGAGGCGACCGTCGTTGCGCTCGACGATTTCGCGGCAGCCAGCAACGCAGTCGAAGAGTTGGCGCGAGACGGCGTCGCAGGGACGTTCGACGGCTTCGACCCTCTGGCTTTTCGCCGTGCGCGCCTGATGCCCGCGCTCTTCGCCCGGCTCGGCGCAAAGCCGGACGCATGGTGCTGCGTCGACTCTGTGGGAATGCCGCTTCCGCGCGCCGCACGCGCCGCGATTCCCGACTTGCCGGCCGGCGAAACCTTCGGGTCGGCGACCGCCGCCTCGCACGCTGGGTTTCATCGCTACTGCGGTGAATGTCATCGGGAAGCCGATCGCGCACCGCCCAACTTCCTGCTCGGGAGCGCCGACGAGGTCGAAGCGAAGCTCAAGCACTGCGCACCGCGCATCTACTATCGCCTTGCGATGTGGCATCGCGCCGCCGATGCCCGGAGCAAGACTCCGATGCCCCCCGAGATCGCATTGCGCCGCCACAGCGTTGACGAGGCTGCGTGGCGCGACGGCGGCGCGCTGTCCGGCTTTCTGCTGTCGATCAACGAAAGACTGCAATCGGAAGGGAGTGCACAGAGCGGCGAAGCGCTGCTGCGGCATGGCTATGAAAGCCTGCGCCCGTGCCTCCCCGACGCATCGGCGGCAGTGCCGGCGCACCCAGTACCGGAAGCGCCCGGTTCCAGACAACCGGGGCAGAGACCGGTGGCTGTCCCGAAGGGACGGCGACGCTCGATCGTTAAAGGGAGCAAGGGATGAATGAATTCAGCGATGCGGAACCGGCCAGCCGCTGGCGTCGGCGATTTTTTGTCCTGCTGCTGCTGATCGTCGTGCCGCTCGCCGTCATCGGCCTTTATCTTCTCCAGCGTTTCGGAGGCGACACGCCGGTCGACTACGCGAGCAACGAGGAGCACTTCAAGTATGGCTCGACTGGCGGCGAGCACGAGATGGGCTTCCCCTACTGGATCTGGCGCGCGTTGCCGCGGGTGTGCCCGGAGCATCTGCCGGGTCCCGGCTACGAATCCGTGGGCATGATCTTCGAGCCGGGCAAGGATGTGCCGGTCGGCACTTCGAAACGCCGCTATCAGGGCGTGGACCGCGTGTTCCTCAACTGCGCGGTGTGCCACACGAGCACCGTGCGCACCGAGAAGAGCAAGGCGCCGATGATCGTGACGGGAATGCCGGCGAACAATTTCGACATCATGGCGTTCCAGAAATTCTTCTTTGCGTGCGCGGCGGACCCGCGGTTCCGCAAGGAATTCGTGATGGCGGAGATCGACGGTCTCGGCGCGAACCTGGATTTGCTCGATCGCGAGGTCGTATATCCGATCGCCATCGGGATCATGCGCGAGCGCGTGCTGACGCTGGCGGGCCGCTTCGACTGGATCTATCGCGAGCCGAACTGGGGTCCCGGAAGGGTCGACACGTTCAATTCGGCGAAAGTGATCTTCAACTTCCCGATGGATGTGCTGCCGCCGAAGGAGCTCGCCGCACCCGCCGACTTCCCGTCGGTCTGGAATCAGAAGCCGCGCCAGGGCATGAACCTGCATTGGGACGGCAACAACTCGCTCGTCGAGGAACGCAACAAGAGCGCGGCGTTCGGCACGGGCACGACGCCGCCGACGATCGACACCGGGCGCATCAAGCGTGTCGAGGACTGGCTGCTCGAGGCGAAACCGCCGAAATACCCGTTCCCGATCGACGCAACGCTGTCCGCGAAGGGCGGCGCCGTCTACAAGCAATACTGCGCCGGCTGTCACGGCGCAAGCGGCAGCGACTTCAGCGGCACGTACGTCGGCAAGGTCACGCCCATCGACGAAATCGCCACCGACCGTCGGCGGCTCGATTCGTACACCACCGAGCTCGCCGTCAACCAGTCGACGCTCTATGCGGGCTACCCTTGGCGCTTCACGCACTTTCGAAAGACGTTCGGCTACGCGAACATGCCGCTCGACGGACTGTGGCTGCGGGCGCCGTATCTGCACAACGGGTCGGTGCCGACCTTGCGCGATCTCCTCGAGCGCGTGGACGATCGACCCAAGGTCTTCTATCGCGGCAACGACCTGTACGACCCGGTACGCGTCGGCTTCGTATCCAACCTGCCCGATGAAAACGGCAGGCACTATTTCGAATTCGACACCAAGGTCGAAGGCAATAGCAACGTCGGCCATACGTACGGCACCGAGCTCGGCGCGGATGACAAGACGGCGCTCGTCGAGTTCCTGAAGACGTTCTGAGCCACCACCGGAGCCACGCCATGGCATTGCCCTACGAGTCCGGCCACAGGCTGTTCAAGATCCTTCTGCTGCTGTTCGTGATCGTCGCGGCCATCGGCGGGTACATCGCCTGGGATCGCGGCTTTCGCGAGCACCCGCAGCCGGATTGGGTGCGCGCGACGCCCGAGATGCGGTTCAAGTACGGCTCGCTCGGCGCGGAGAACGACGCCGGCATCCCGTACTGGATCTTCTACGTGCTCCCGCGAATGTTTCCGGAGAAGCTGCCGGGCCCTGGCGGCTACGGTGCGCTGGGTGTTCCCTGGGAGGAAGGGCAGGAGCTGCCGGTCGGCTTCACCAAGAAGACGATCGGCTTTCCGCGAGTCGCCAACAACTGCGCCGTCTGCCATACGGCGACCTATCGGACGAAGCCCGACGAAGCCGCCGTTTTCGTCGTCGCAAGTCCGGGCCACACGACCAACGTCGAAGGTTTCTTCCGCTTCCTGATCGATTGCGCGAAGGACCCGCGCTTCAACGCCGACAACTTGATGAGCGAGATCAATCTCGTCACGAAGCTCGATCTGATCGACAAGGCGCTCTATCGCTTTTTCATCATCCCGATTACCAAGAAGCGGCTGCTCGAGCGCGAAGCGCAGTTCGCGTGGATCTATCGCAAGGATTTTCCCGAATGGGGCCGCGGCCGCGACGACGCGATGAACCTCACCAAATACTTCATGACGAAGCAGCCGATGGACGACACGTTCGGCCCGACCGACATGCCGTCGATCTGGAACCTCCAGAAGTACAAGGCGGACCAGGGAATGTTCATGAACTTCGCCGGCGACAGCCACGATGCGTACTCCGTGATCATGGATTCCGCGCTGGGGCTTCTCGGCGCTCCGCCCGCGCACAAGCAGGACTTTCTCGATGAGGTCGCGTGGCTGCACGACTACCTCGGGAAGCTGCCGGCGCCGAAGTACCCGTTTGCCATCGATGCGGTGAAGGCCGACGCCGGCAAGGAAGCGTTCACCAAGAATTGCGCCGGTTGCCACGCGAGCGCTCGCACTGGAACGCCCATTCCGCTCGCCGAGATCGGCACGGACCGCAATCGTCTCGACTCGTGGAACAAGAACGCCGCGGTAATCGCGAACAAGGTTGTGACCGACATGGGCCTGCAGCGCAAGGGACTGGTCGAAGCTACGCTCAACGGCTACATCGCGGCCTTCCTCGATGGCATCTGGCTCCGGGCGCCGTATCTGCACAACGGCTCGGTGCCGAGCCTGCGCGATCTGCTCGAGCCTGCGGCGAACCGGCCGAAAGTGTTTTACCGCGGCTACGATGTCTACGACCCGATCAGGGTGGGCTTCGTGAGCCAGGGGCGCGACGCACAACTTGCCGGCACCCGCCTTGACGTGTCGCAGAAAGCGAGCGGCAACCAGGGGCACGAATTTGGCACGACGCTGCCGCCTGCCGAGAAGGATGCGCTCGTCGAGTACCTCAAGACGCTATGAACAACGACGGGCATTTCAAACGTTTGCCTCCGATAAGCGACATGTTCGACCGTCTCGTTCATGCGACGGCGCAGGGACGCACCGCGCGGACCGTCGAATGGTTCGGCTGGCTGTGCCTCCTCGAGGGCGCAATCCTGATGTCTGCGCCGCGAATGGTGGCTGGATTGCTGCACATCCAGCTGACGGCGGATCAGGCGGTCGACTGGTTTCGCATTATCGGCCTGCTCGCAGGCGGCGTCGGCATGCTCTACGTCGTCAGCGGCCGCGTGAATTCGCACGGGTTCGCGTTCGCGTCGCTGCTCGACCGGCCGCTGGTCCCGCCGATCATGGCGATCCTGTGGTACCTCGGCATCGTGCCGGCGTCGCTTGCCATCGTCTTCTCGGTGCAGGACTTCACCGGATTCCTCTGGACGCTGTCGGCGTGGCGCGCGGAAGAACGGCAATGAGACCAGTTGCGGAGGCGAGAGTACCTGTCGGTAAACCCGTTGCCGCTATGAACCTGCGATCGACTTCGCGGCCACCGCGGTGACGGTGCTCCGGTACCGATGCCGGGAATCAGGCAGCCAGAAGCGGGATCGAAGCGACGAGATCCCCGAATCGCTCGCCCTGGATGAGGATGTGGTTGCGCAATCTCTCGTGTGCCAATTCGCCGTCTCCGGCCAGGATTGCCGCCACTACCCCGTCGTGCTCGGCGAACGAATTTGCTACACGATTGCGTAGACGCAACTGCAGTCGCCGGTACACGCGGAGCTTGCGATGTAGTTGACGCGCCTCTGTGGCAAGAAAGGAATTATGGCTTGCCGCATAGATCGCGTAATGAAACCTCTCATTCGCGTAGTAGTAGGCGTCCGTTCCATCCGAATCGGAAGCCTCCTTGCAAGCCTGGTGCGCTGCAAGAAGTTCGTCCTGTTCTTTTTCGGTGATCCGGCGGGCGGCCAGTCGCCCGCACATTCCCTCCAGTTCCCCCATCACTTCGAACATTTCGATCAATTGCTGGGGCCCCAGTTGAACGACAACTGCGCCTCGGCGGGGACGCAGTTCAATCAACCCAAGAGAACCGAGTTGGATCAGGGCCTCGCGCAACGGGGTGCGTGAAACGCCAAACTCCGTCAGCAGCTCCGACTCGTCAAGGCGCTTGCCGGGCGGGTAGGCGCCCATCGCGATCTTTTCCTCGAGGGCTTCCCGTATTTGGTCGGAACGTTTTTGCTTCATTACCGCAATTATATCTCGTCTAGCAACAAGAGCGCTGTGCGCGCCCTCATGGTGTAAACAAGAAGCCGTTGTGTATTTGAAATGCGCGCATATACATTTTTAAATATACCGTGCGTGCATGTCAGATCGAGTCCCGCAGTCGAACGCCAGCGCCAACCGCGCCCACCACGGGCCCTGCCCTAACGGTAGGGTATCGACAGACATCACGTACTTGAATAATTGGTAGGTTTTAACATCAGCCCCCAATGCCTTCGACAGCAGCTTGACAGATTGGCTGTCTACAATATATACATTGTCGGGCTTACAAAATACCGTAGCACGCAGTCAGGCGAGATTTTTTCGCTTCTATGAATACGGAGATGGTTAAATACTTCAATAGGGCAGGGACGGTAGGGGCTTCGAATCGACCAATTTGAATCGGCGCCAGGTTTGGGCGACGTCGAAGTCAATGGCAGTGCTTATTAGATCGAATGCTGAATCATCGAACTCCAGCACCGACCCGCCGCCGCGAAGTGTTCATAAGGAGCACGCAATGTTGCATTTCAAACGCACCATTCTGTTCGCCCTGTTACCCGCGCTTTGGCTTGGCCAGCCCGCATCCGCCGCCGTTGCCCCCGCCGGAGTAAATATCCTTCCCGGTCCCGCCGCGCTCAACGATCCGCCACCGCGTTCCCCACAAATGGAGAACACCGGCGTCTGGGAAGCCGATCCGATCTTGATCTCCGGAGCGAGCGCGTACCGGGACGGCGAGTTCCTCTATCAGGATTACCTGTATGACGATCGAGGGGCCACGACCAATGGGAACGCCGGCTCGACGCAGCTTGCGAGATCCGGCCGCTATACGTATCCGACAAACGTCGCAGCCTACTTCGAGAATGCAGCCGATTTCGTCGAGGTGAGACTCAAGCTGACGGCGACCGATACTGCCTTTCGACTGACGTACAACTCGATGAGCGATCCCGAGCTGGTTGGCGCATCGATTGCCGTCGGAGGTATCGCAGGCACGTTGCAGACGATTCCCTTCGGTGCAAATGCCGTCGAGCCCGCCGACATTTTTGTTACCGTTCACGGCGCAACGGCGGTTGTAACCGACGCGGCGTCGGGTGCAACGCTCGCAACCTTGGTTGCCACCCCGGATTTGGAACGGCGACAGATCGAAGTACGGGTGCCGTTCACGATCTATGACCCCCGCGGCAATACCTCCGTTCGCGTCGCCGCCGCGACTGGCCTGTGGGACAGAACGAATTCCCGTTACCTGATTCCCGGAACTACGGCGACTGCCACGACTCCGGGGGGCGCAGGAACAAACGTCACCAACCCGCCGGCGTTCTTCAACGTGGCGTTTCGTTACAACGAGCCCAACCCGATCGGTAACACATTCACCCGGTGGCGGGACGGCGTACAAGGTTCCACACTTGCCGCCAACGTCACAGTGAACGGCGTGGTGACGCACGACCTGTCGTCATTCGTTGCGACGGTCGATTTCGTGAAGCTTGCGTCGGGCGTGGACGATGACATGCCGGGCACGGTAATGGGAGTTCCTCAATCGGGTTTCCTCAATCGCATCGTCACGACCCGTTTCGAGACAATGCAAGGCGTCGGAAACCCGGGTGCAGCGGATTTGCAGCTTCACAAACCCTTTGGGTGCACGCCGACCAGTCTCCGCTCCGCCGATGGGCTGACGTCCTGCATTCCAATGTTCGCTGGGCGTCTTCAGCCTTATTCGCTGTACGTGCCACTGAAGGTGCCGCCGGCCAGCGGATACGGGCTGATCAGCGATCTTCACGGCGGAGGGGACAACTACCAGCGCAACCCGCCGGTGACTGCCGAGCGCACCGTGGGCCTCACCGAGAGCGGCACGGGATACCTCATGTTCATCACCGAAGGCCGCGGCGGGCGCTATTACTGGGGCGGGCAGGCGGGTTCAGAGATTTACGAAGTGATGGCCGACATCATGCGGCACTACAACGTCGATCGTGACAAGCTCATTGCGGGGGGCATCTCGCAAGGTGGCAATGGCGTGTGGAAACAGGTCCTTTCGTTCCCCGACCTCTATGCCGCAGCGATACCGCACGTTCCCTGTCCCAGTGCTGGTCTCGGCTACAACGGCAACAATGCACCTGGCGGAGCCGGTACCTTTGCCCTGCCGATGATCGATTCGCTACGCAATGTGCCGGTGATCATCACGGCCGGCGAGGCCGACAACACGTGCACTTGGTCGGGCGCTATGGGCAACCAGGCGATCCGGGATCGGCTGGATACGCTCGGTTACCGTTATGAGCATTGGTCCTTCCCGGGCATGGGCCATCAATTCGCGATGCAAGCGTGCAACGGAATCAGCCCCAAGCCCTGCGGCTACACGTTCGAACAGGATTTTCTGGATGGCCTGGGCGCGGACCTCAAGCGCGTAGTCAATCCGCCGCACATCACGTATGTCACCAGTGATTCATTGAATGAGCCCATGTTCGGCTTCAACGGCGATCATGCGTATTGGATCTCGAATGTCAAGGTGCGGAACGTCGCGACGTTCTATGGAAAGATCGATGTGAAGTCGCATGGATTCGGCTTGAATGACCCAGTGCCCAATGCAACGGTGAGGACGTTCAATACTGACTTTGCATCAGGTCAGAACATCAGCTATCACAACTACAACAAGTGGATAAGAACGCTCAACGCGCCAACAGCCACAACGATCAACAATCAGCTTGACATCGTGGCGACGAATATCAGCAATGTCGTCATCGACCCGATTCGGGCGCGAATAGACTGCAACGCCGTCGTGAACGTCGAGAGCGACGGGCCAATCGATGTCGTGATCCACGGCTGTCTGAACGGTGACGTCAACCTAGACGATGTCATTACGTGTGCCGATGCGGATGCGGTCAAAGCGCTGATTGGCGCGCATCAAGGTGATGCAAAGTACAACGCGCGTGCTGATGTGGATAACAACGGGGTGATCGACATCGTGGATGTGAAGCTGATCAAGTTCGGGTTGTTGAAGGCGGGCGTTTATTGCCCCTTGTGATCAAGCGCCACTGCCGATCCTGCCCGATAACGGATTAGCGGCGGAGTGGCGGCGACAGCTTCGGGTCGCCGCCATTTCCGAATCGTACGCGGATGAAGGCCGCGAGCTTCGATCTGCACCTTTCGCTTCGCGCAGTCCGCGACACTATTCGCGGTCATTCGTCGTAGCTTCCCCTCGTCGGAACGACAACCACCGCGCACGCTTCGATTCACGTCACCGCGATCTCGGGAGGGAGCGCAGGCTCGCTGCTCACGGGAAGGTCCAGCTTTTGTGCGAGGCGGCGTGCGTCGAAGGGGGCGTGTACCTTGATGTCGTTGTCGAAATAGCAGTAGACGTCGCGCGAGCGCCGCTTCGGCGCCGGCTTGGTTGAAATGCGGTGCGCATCGGCCGGCTCGCCCCCCTGGCTCCAGGCGCGGATTCGAGCGGCCCAGCGGTCGAGCGACGCCTCGGTATAACCGCTGCTGTAAAGCTCCTCTTCGCCGTGCAGCCGGAGATACAGGAAATCGGCGGTGACGTCCTCGTAGTAGGGCCATTTGCGCGCGGTATCTGCGACGACGAGCGCGATCCGCCATCGCCGCAGGAGATCGACGAATTGCGGATCGACGAAGCTGGGATGCCGGATCTCGACGGCATGCCGTAACGGGCGGCTCGCGTCGATGGCGAGTCGCGAGCGTCCCTTCATGCGGGCGTCGCGCCGCCTCGCGAGGGCGAGTGCGTCCTCAGTGGTGCGAGGCAGGGCCGCGAAGAATCGTTCGAAGCGCTCTTCCTCGAACGCGAAATTCGGCGGGAATTGCCACAGGAAAGGGCCGAGCTTCTCCCGCAGATTGAAGATGCCCGACGCGAAGAAATTCGCGAGTGCCCGGTCGAAGTCCCGCAGCCTCAGCATATGCGTGATGTACCGGCTTCCCTTGACTGCGAACAGGAAGGTGGAGGGGGTGTCGCGGTACCACGCGGCGTAAGACTCCGGCCGCTGGAGCGAATAGAACGAGCCGTTGATCTCGATGGTGTCGAGCGCGCGCGAGGCATACTCGAGCTCACGCCGCTGCGCCAGACGTGGCGGATAGAACACCCCACGCCACGGGGTGTACCGCCAGCCGGAGATGCCGATTCGCAATGTGCCGGCCATTGTTTCGCGACCAGGCTGGCCGCCACACGTTTCCCGCTCAACCCTGCGGTCGCGCATACTCCTTGCGCTTCATTTCGAGATATTGTTCGCGACAGCTGGCCAGGATGGCTGAAATTTTGGAGATCATGCAGAGAGATGTGGACCACTTCATTCGGTATCCTATCCTCGGCGGATCCACCGGCGAAGTCTGTGCGGCGTCGAACGCGGTGGACGACCTCAGCGGCAGCGCTCATCCCGGCGGCAGCGAGCCGCCCGCGCCAGCCGCGAGCCGCGAGCCGCGGAGGCGCCAGCCGCAGGAGACGCTCGATTCGCACGCCGAGCTCATAGCGGAGCACCACCTGGAACCTTCCATCGAAGGCAACGCTGTCAACGTTCGTGTGGGCCTTTGTGGCTTCACGATGTCGATGCAGGTGTATGCGCGCTATTTTCCGGTCGTCGAAGTGCAGAGCACGTTCTACGAGCCTCCGCAAGACGCGACGATGCGAAAATGGCTCGCTAATGCCGGACCGAACCTCGAATACACGATGAAAGTGTGGCAACTCGTCACGCATCCAGCGTCGAGCCCCACCTACCGGCGCATGAAGCGCAAGCTCGACGAGCACGATCAGCCCGGGTTCTTTCGCGATTCGCCTGGCGTGCAGGAGGGATGGCGACGCTCGATCGAATGCGCAGGCGTCCTCTCCGCCACTGCAATGCTATTTCAGTGCCCTGCGAGTTTTACGCCCGCACGGGAGAACATTCGGCGCATGCGCAGCTTCTTCGAGCGTATCGAGCGGCCCAAGGCGAGGCTCCTTTGGGAGCCCCGAGGTCCGCTATGGATTGCCGAGCGCCAGCTATCGCTTGCATTGTGCAAGGACCTTGACCTCGTGCGCGTGGTCGACCCATTCGTCAGTCCGGCCGATCAAGGCCATAGCGTTTATTGGCGCCTGCACGGGCCCGGTAGCCCGCGTGCCTCTTACGATCAGCAGCAACTCGATCGGCTTCACCGGATGCTTCTCGACGCCGGATCGTGCGAGACCGCTTATGTCCTTTTTAACAATTTGCCGCGAGTGGACGATGCGAAACGGTTCGCGGCAATTTTCAGGAAGACAATTCAATGAAGGTTGCCATTGGCTGGCGATTCAACGTCGCCCCTTCTCGCGACTATTCAGGCACGCCGGCCCGATACGTGGGGCGGCGCGCTGGTGTGCTAAGCCGTTCCACGGAGAGTTAGCCCGTGATCGCGTCGCGTCTTGCATTCGCGCTCGTCGCCGTTGTCGTCGCGCTGCCCTGCGCCGCCCAGGTCGACCCCCAGCCCGGCGATGGGGTGTATCAGCCGAGCCCCGGGCAGGCCGGCAAGGACGTGGTCTGGATACCTACGCCGGACGCTCTGGTCACCAAGATGCTCGAGGCCGTGAAGACTACCAGGGACGATGTCGTCTACGACTTGGGGTCGGGCGATGGCAAGATACCAATCGCCGCAGCAAAGCAGTACGGCGCCAAGGCCGTCGGCATCGAGTACAACCCGGAAATGGCGGAACTCGCGCGGCGCAACGTCAAACGTGAAGGCGTGGACAATCTCGTCAACATCGTTACCGGCGACATCTTCGTCGAGGATTTCTCCCAGGCGACCGTGGTGACGATGTACCTGTTGCCGCAACTCAACATCAAGCTGCGCCCGACCATCCTCAAGATGAAGCCGGGAACGCGCGTGACTTCGCACCAGTTCGGCATGGGCGAGTGGGAGCCGGACCAACAACTGAAGGTCGAAAGCCGCGACGCCTTCGTGTGGATTGTCCCGGCCAGTGTAGCCGGCAAATGGACGCTCAAGTCCGATAGGACCTCGTTCTCGGGAACGCTCGACCTGGTGCAACGGTACCAGCGCGTTGGAGGCACGCTCGCGCTGGGCGGCAAGACGCGGCAATTGCTCAGCCCGTGGATGGAGGGCGACAAGCTCGGCTTCAGCTTCG
>Ga0207668_10001440_pt1 | contig 14011 bp, 13 predicted proteins | sample KBSS43metaG_FD_184323 | JGI IMG/M metagenome (GOLD analysis project Ga0207668, IMG submission 184323) | Switchgrass rhizosphere microbial communities from Kellogg Biological Station, Michigan, USA - KBS S4-3 metaG (SPAdes) (version 2) | ecosystem: Host-associated > Plants > Roots > Rhizosphere... | reverse complement strand
AAGAACTCGTCCAGCGTCAGGTCGCTGGCATGCACCTCGGTGGCGTCGCGGCCGTGCACGGCCGCATAGGTCGGACGCTTGGCCCCACCGGCGCGTTCGGTCTCGACGTAGCCGGCGATCGCTGCGAGGTCGCTGGCCGGGCTGACGATCACGCCGACGGGCACGTCGACGCCGAAGATGTCGTGCAACAGGTTGGCAAAGGTCAACGCCGACAACGAGTCTCCGCCAAGATCGGTGAACGCCGCCTCGGCCGCGACGTCGGCGGCTGCCGCACCCAGCAGCGTACCAGCGGCCCGGCACACGGTCTCGAGCACCGGGCGCTGCGCCCCGGCCTGGCGCAGCGCACGCAGCTCACCTGCCTGACCGTCAGCCAGGTCGGCGTAGAGCTGCTCGAGTTCGGGGCCGTAGCGTTCCTTGAGCCGCGGCCACGCCAGCTTGCGGATCCCGGTGAGCAGGCCGTTTTCGAGGGTGAAAGGCGTTGGCTCGATGAGGAAGTCGCGTGGGATCTCATAGGACTGCAGACCTGCTTCGCGCGCGGCGTCCTTCAGCGACGCCGCGATGGCCTCCTTCGACGCATTCTCGGTGGGCACCACGACGGCGAGCAGATACGGCCGCGCACTGTTGCCGTAGAGGTAGATCTGGCGAACCAGCGGACTGTTGCCGAACACCGCCTCGAGCTTTGACACGGTGACGAACTCGCCCTGCGACAGCTTGAGCACGTTGTTGCGGCGGTCCACGTAGCGCACCTGATCCGGGCCGAGCTCGGCGACGATGTCACCGGTGCGGTAGTAGCCGTCGGCGTCGAACACCTCGGCGGTGACCTCGGGCCGCTTGTAGTACCCCGGGAACAGCTGCTCGGACTTGACCAACAGTTCGCCGCGCGGATGCGGAACGTCGCTGGCGAAGTAGCCCAACTCGGGGACGTCGACCAGCTTGTAGTCGAGCACCGGGGGACGCTGGATCTGGCCGTCGACGAACACCGAGCCCGCCTCGGTCGAGCCGTAGCCCTCGAGCAGGTGCATGTCGAGGAAGTCCTCGACCCACGCCCTGAGCTCGGGCGAGATCGGCGCCGATCCCGTCAGCGCGGACACGTAACGCCCGCCGAGCAGCCGCTGCCGCAGTTCGTCGACGCCGACGCGGTCCACCTGGCTGACGTACTCCTGGTACAGCATGTCCCAGATGCGGGGCACGAAGTTCAACTGCGTCGGCCGGGCCAACGCCAAGTCGTCGAGGAACGTGGACAGGTCGCTGCGGGCGGCGAAGTAGACGGTGCCGCCGGTAGCCAACGTGCCGTACAGGATGCCGCGGCCCATGACGTGGCTCATCGGCAGGAAGCTCAGCGTGATGGCGGGCAGCACGCCTTGCTGGTCGTCCCAGTGGGCGCCGGCGTGGGCCCGCCACATGTTGGCGACCTTGCGCTGCGGGTACATCGCGCCCTTCGGCGCTCCAGTGCTGCCGGACGTGTAGACCAGCAGCGCGAGCGGGTCGTCGCCGTCGGGGGCGAACGACGGCGTGGGCAGCCCAGCGCCGCGGTCGAGTACGTCGCCCAGCGTCTCGACCACGACGGACGTGTCGGCGAGCGCGACCTTGGCCGCGTCGAGGGCCTCGCGGTGTGCGTCGACCTGCGACAGGTAGTCGAACACCACCAGGCGCTTGGGTGCGTGGCCGGCCTTGATGAGGTTCACGGCGTCCGCGACGTAATCGATGCTCGACGCGATCACGCTCGGCTCGGTCTCGGCGATGATCGGCTGGAGTTGAGTCTGCGGCGCACTGGTCTGCAGCGGCACGGACACGGCCCCGAGTTGGGTGAGGGCGGTGTCGACGACGGTGTAGTCGACACTGGTGAAGCCGAGGATGGCGACGCGGTCGCCGGGGGCGACGATTGGGCCGGAGTCACCGGGCCGGACCAGCTCGTCGTTCAGCGCGGCGGCTACGGCGCGGACGCGCTCGCCCAGCTGGCCGTAGGTGACGGTGTCGACGTGGGGCAGCAGTTCGGCGGTGGTACGGCCCGTCGCGTCGGTGACGAACTCCACCGCCCGCGCAGCGAGCGCGGGCCGGTCGGCGTAGCCCGCCAGGACGGCGCGCACGAGCTCCGGCAGCCGCAGGTTCGGATCGGCGACGGCATGGTTGACGGCTGGGTCCGGCTTGGCGTCCGCGAATTGCTGGTCGCTTTCGTAAAGCTGGGCGATGCGGCGTTGGAGCCGGTCTTCGCGGGTATCTGACGACATGGTGTTCCTCTGCAATAGCTCGTCTATCGGGGCGCACCCTTCACGCCCTACACAAACAACGTTAGCAAAACTAAATGTTATGCCCGAATCCGTGACCTGGCAGTTCGCTGTGTGAGCAGGCTCACGTGGCACTCTTGCTTATATTAACTAACTATTGTGGGAGGAGGTTTGACCAATGACACGCACTGACAACGACAGCTGGGACCTGGCCACCAGCGTGGGCGCTACGGCGACCATGGTGGCAGCGGCCCGGGCGATTGCCACCAAGGCCGATGAGCCGAAGATCGACGACCCGTTCGCCGAACCGTTGGTACGCGCCGTCGGCGTGGACTTCCTCACCCGGTGGGCCACCGGCGACCTGTCGGCCGACGACCTCGACGCCGACGCGTCCGGCTGGGGACTGGGTCAGATGCCCACCGCGATGGCCTCGCGCACGATGTTCTTCGACGGGTTCTTCGCCGACGCGACCGAGGCCGGGATCCGGCAGGCCGTGATCCTGGCGTCGGGCCTTGACGCCCGTGGTTACCGGCTCGACTGGCCTGCCGACATGAAGGTGTTCGAGATCGACCAGCCCGAGGTCATCGCGTTCAAGACGACGACGCTGGCCGGCCTCGGCGCCGAGCCGACGGCCGACCTGCGCACGGTGGCGATCGACCTTCGCGACGACTGGCAGACAGCGCTGTTGGCCGCCGGGTTCGACACCACCAAGCCCGCCGCCTGGATCGCCGAGGGCCTCTTCGGCTACCTGCCACCGGAAGCCCAGGACCGGCTGTTGGACGCGGTCACCGCACTGAGTGCACCCGGTAGTCGAATCGCCACCGAGGCGGTAACTGGCGGCAGTCTCGACATCGACGCCGACGCGCTCCGTGAGCGGATGCGCGAGTCGACCGCAAAGTGGCGCGAGCACGGCTTCGAACTCGACTTCTCCGAGTTGGGCTTCCATGGCGAGCGTAACGACGTCGCCGAGTACCTCGACGCCCGCGGCTGGACGTCGGTCGGCGCACCGATGGGAGAGTTGTTGGTGTCCAACGGATTCCCCGCGCTCCCGCCGTCCGACGACGATCGAATGACGATGGCCAACGTCGTCTACTACACCTCGACGCTGCGCTGAAGGTGACTCAGGCCGTTTCGCGCGCGACCTTCAGCTCGAGTTCGGCCTCGTAGGCGCCTTCGTCGCGGCCGAGGGCGACGGTCGCTGCGGTCATGATGACCACGGCGACGGCCAGCGCGATGGCCTCGTACCGCCCGGCCTCCAGTTGCTCACCGAGCACCAGCGCACCTAGCAACACGGCGACCACCGGTTCGAGCACCAGCATGGTCGGCACCGACGTCTGCAGTGCACCTGCGTGAAATGCGGACTGCTGCAACAGCGTTGCGATGACGCCGAGCACGACAAGCGCGTACGGCGCCGGTGTGGCGAGCAATGCCAGGAAGCCCCGCTGGTCGGCAACGTGCATGTTGATCTTGGTCACCACGGCGACCACGCCGAACAGCACCCCGACCGAGACCGCCAGCAGCACGGCGCGTTGCCAACCGCCGATCCGGACGGCCACGACGACGCAGCCGAGGATGATCGCGCCGCATACGCCCGCAACGATGGCGGCGACGGGCAGCGACGCGGGAGTCTCCTGCGGCCCAGGGTCGGCCAGCAGTACGAAGACCGCGAGCCCGATCGTCAACAGCCCCGCCCAGATCCATTCGCCGCGGGTGACGCGTCGCCCCGCCAGCCGCGCGCTCAGCGGCAGCGCGAACAACAAGGCCGACACCAGGATCGGCTGAACCAGCATCAGTGAACCCTTGATCAGGGCGAGCGCCTGGAACACGTAGCCGAGCACAGCCGCCCCGGTGCCCGCCCACCACATCGGGCTGCGCAACAACGTGGTGACCATGACGGCGCTGACGCCGTCCTCGGATGGCACGTTCATGGTGGCACGTTGGCGGATCACGATGCCGATGGCCATGAATACAGCCGCGCAGAGGGCGAGGGTGATGACGAGCCCGTGAGTGAAGATCAAGAGCGCCCTACCACCTTCGGTGACACTCCTTCATGGGTCCGTGCGACGACGATGTCCGCCGCCTACACCGTAGAGGGGTTGTCAGCTCGCTTCGACTCGGGCGTCGGAGTCGACGTCCCCGCGGACACCTTGCGGCGCAAGCCGGTCGGTCACCTTGCCGACCACGTCATCGACGCGATGGACGGCGGCGTCGCACACGCCGCGAACCTTGTTACCCGCCGAGTCGACGTCGTCGGCCGCGCTGAGCAGGTACGCGCGGACGTTGAGCCGCATTCGTTCGGCAGTGGCACGCAACCGCCGCCGCACACGGTCGTCGACCTCGACGGTGACGTATGGCAGAACCTTGAGCCGCATGGACCCAGCGTAGTTGAGGACGATCGGCCAGTCAGGCTCAACGGTCACCCGACGAAGGCCGGCATGCTTTCCCAGCCTCGAATGGTCGACGTCGTGGAGAACACCGCATTCGGCAGGTCGACCTCCCACTCCGGGAACCGCTTGAGGATCTCCTCCAAGGCGACTCGGCCCTCGAGCCGGGCCAACGAGGAGCCCAGGCAGTAGTGCGCCCCGACGCTGAAGCCGAGATGCGCGCGGACCTCGCGGTTGATGTCGAAGACATCGCCGTCCGGCGGGAACTGACGGTGATCGCGGTTTGCGGCGCCGATGAGCATCATCATCACGGCGCCCTGCGGCACGGTCTGGCCGTGGAACTCCGCGTCGCGGGTGACGTAGCGCGCCACGTGCGGGGCGGGCGGCTCGAACCGGACCAGTTCCTCGACGGCCTTCGGAATCAGTGTCGGGTCGTCGACGAGCTGGCGCCGCTGGTCGGGATGCTCGGCCAACACCTTTGCGGCCCAACCGATCAGACGCGTGGTGGTGTCGTTGCCCGCTCCTGCCACGACGTTGATGTAGATGTGCAGTTCGTCGCGGGTCAGCCTGCGGGTGACTCCAGCCTCGTCGACGAACTCGACGTTGAGCAGCTCCGTCATGATGTCGTCGGACGGATTGTCGACGCGCCAGTCGATGTAGTCGGCGAAGATGTCGCCACCGACCAGACCCTCTTCGGCAGCCTTCATCGGCTTGCCCGCCTCGGTCTTCATCTGAGCCGTGACGTACTCGCGGATCATCTCCTGGTCGCCCTCGGGGATGCCGATAAGCGCGCTGATCGTCTTCATCGGCATGACGGCGCCGAGGTCCTTGACGAAGTCGAACGTGCCTGCGCCGACGAGCGGGTCGAGGCTCTGGGCGCAGTAGTTTCGGATCTTGCCCTCGAGCAGGGCGATCTTGCGCGGGGTGAACATTCGGGCGAGCAACTTGCGGTGGATGTCGTGGACCGGTGGGTCCTCGAAGATCAGCGTGCCGGGTGGGATCGGAAAGTCGGCCCTGATGAGTTCCAGGATTGCACCCTTGGCCGAACTGAACAGTTCGTGGTCGACGATGCCCCTGTTGACGTCGTCGTAGCGGCTCAGCGCGTAGAAGTCGTACTGCTCGTTGTAGTACAGCGGCGCCTCCTCGCGCAGGCGCGCGAACGCCGGGTACGGGTCGGCGTTGATGCCCACGTCGTAGGGGTCGAAGTACGCGTCACCGGTTGTTTCAAGGGTGGCCGAGTTAGTCACGAAGTCCGCCTCTCAAGGGGCTGCGAGAGTAGTGCTTACACGCGTAAGTTACACCGCTGAGCGACCGCACGACAAGGAACGTTCCCGATCAGGTCGAGGCGCGCAGAATCAGTCTCGCGACGTTCGCGCTGCTGGGCTCGCTTTCCGACGGATAGCCCAACTCCGCCATCATCGCTGCGACGGACACGTCCACGATGGTCTCCGCGTCCAGCGCGACGGACGTAAGCGGAGGCTCGCTCACCGCGCCGAGCGTGCCCGCAACCACACCCATCACGGCGAGGTCCTCGGGGCAGCGCAGGCCGGCGCGCCGGATCCCGTGCAACACGACGAAGGCCGTTTCGTCGCTCTGCGCACATACCGCCGTGACGCCGTCGGCCACCCAACCCCGCACCACGTCGGCGGCGTCCGAGCCGTCGGTGGCGAGCGTGCCGACGGTGGGCTCGGGCAGCCCGCGCTGCTCGGCAGCAACCCGCAGGCCCGCAAGCCAGTACTCCCCCAGCGGACGCAACGCAGGTACGTCCGCATTCGCGACCGCCAGCTTGCGATGGCCGCGGGACACCAGGTGGTCGACGCGCAGCTCGCCGATGGTCAGATGCAGCGCACCCATTGCGTGCAGTTGGGCGCTGCCGAGGTGAATCTGCGGGATGTCTGCCGCGGTGACGGCGTCCAGTGCCGCCCCGCTGAGCGGGAAGACGCTGGTGACCGCGATGGGGTTGAGGTCGGCGACGGCGTCTACGACGTTGCGCCCGTCGTCAGTTTCGAACTGCAGCGACAACACCACCCCGTGACGCGCGAGCGCAGCCGTCAGCCGGCTGCCGACCTCCAGCAGCAGTTCGCCGAGCGTGATGCGCGGCACGATGTAGAGCACGACGCCGCTGGCCCCGACGGCCAGGTTGCGAGCCGCGAGGTTGGGCCGGTACCCGAGTTGTTTGGCAGCCGCGCGCACGGCCGCCGTGGTCTGCGCCGAGATGGTCTGGCCCGCGACGTTGTTGAGGACGTAGGTGACGGTCGCCGGGGAGACGTTGGCCAGGCGTGCAACGTCGACCTTGGTCGGCCTCGGCGCGCGTATCCCTCCCATCGCATCATCGTGGCACTTCAGGTCGCCAACGTGTGCAATTGCCGCCCAGCGGTCTCCCGCAACGTCAACACCACGGCGAGCGACACCGCCGCCGCGGCCATCAGGTAGTACGCGGGCGTCATCACGCCTGCGCGTGCGGTCAGCCAGGTGACCACGTACGGGGTGGTGCCACCGAACCCGGCGACGGCGATGTTGTAGCCGATCGAGAAGCCGCTGTAGCGCACCCGGGTGGCGAACAGTTCGACGCCCGCGGTGACCGCCGCCGAGATGTACACCGACTCGATCGCCGCCAGCGCACAGTGTGCCGCCATCGCCGCACCGAGCGAACCCGAATTCAGCAGCAGGAACAGCGGATAGGCGAGGACGACGAAGCCCGCCGAGCCTGCGATCAGCATCGGCCGCCGCCCGATCCGGTCCGACAAGGCCGCGAACGGCAGGATCAGCACCAGCGCGACGAGGCTGGCCAAGGTGACCGACACGAACGACTCAGTCGTGCCATAGCCCAGCGGCTTGATGAGGTAGTTGGGCACGAATGTGAAGACCACGTAGTAGCCGACGTTGAAGATCAGGAACAGCCCGAACACCGCGAGGATCGACCGCCACGACGTGGTGACGGCTTCGGCCAACGGCCGCTTGGCCAGCTCGTCCGCCTTGCGCAGCGCGGTGAACTCGGGAGTGTCGTCGAGCCGCAGCCGGATGTAGAGCCCGATCAACCCCAGTGGGGCGGCCAGCAGGAACGGGATCCGCCACCCGTAGCTCGCCATCGCCCCTGCCGGCAGTGCGGCCTGCAGCACGGTGACGGTCACCGAGCCGAGCAGGAAGCCGACCACCCCCGACCACGCCATGAACGTGACGACGAGCCCGCGGCGCTCATCCGGGGCGTACTCGGCGAGATACACGGCGCCGCCACCGTATTCGCCACCTGCCGAAAAGCCTTGCAGGCAACGGAAGAACAAGAGCATCAGCGGCGCCGCCACACCCACCGACTGATAGGTGGGCAGCAGTCCGATCGCCAGCGTCGCACCCGACATCAGCAGGATCACCAGCGCCAGCACGCGTTGCCTGCCGATCCGGTCGCCCAGCGGCCCGAACACGAAGCCGCCCAATGGACGCATGAAGAACGCGGCCGCGAAGATCGCGAACGTCTTCAGCAGGGCGGCGGTGTCGTCGCCTGTGGGAAAGAAGTTGGTGGCGATGATCGTGGCGAGGAAGCCGTAGATCGCGAAGTCGAACCACTCGACGGCGTTCCCGATGGACGCACCGGTGACGGCCTTGCGCAGGGCGGGATTCGGCGGCATGGCGCAATACCGTAACGAGGCGTCGGTCCCTCGGGCGCAGAACGGATTTAGGCATATTGCTTATCCGGTGAGTTTCGACGGAGCATGTCCCTCATGGACATGAACCTGATCGACAAAGTCGTAGTCGTCACCGGCGCGAGCAAGGGCATCGGGCTGGCCGTCAGCCAGTCCTTCGCGGACGCGGGAGCGTTCGTCGTCGCGGGCGCCCGGCACAACTCCCCCGGACTGCAGGCGTTGGAGGCCGCGGGTTCGGCTGCGTTCGTCGCCGCCGACCTGTCCACCCCGGACGGCCCGCGGGCGTTGATCGCCGCCGCAGCCGAACGAGGTGGTCTCGACGTGCTGGTCAACAACGCCGGAGCGGTGACGCCGCGGTTCGACGGCATCCTCTCCGTCACCGACGACGAGTGGGATGCGGCGCTGGCGCTGAACTTCCTCTCCGCGGTGCGCGCTACGCGGGAAGCCATCCCGCACATGCTGGCCCGCGGCGGCGGCTCGATCGTGATGATCGGTTCGGTCAACGCGACGCTGCCCGAATGGAACATCGTCGACTACAGCGCCACCAAGGCGGCCTTGGCCAACTACGCCAAGAGCCTGTCGAAGGAGTTCGGCCCCAAGGGAATCCGGGTCAACACGATCAGTCCCGGGCCGGTGTCAACCGATCTGTGGATGGCCGACGACGGAGTCGCGGCGCAGTTCGCCGCGGCCAGCGGCGCCACCTCGGACGACGTAGTGAGCTCAGTGGCCGCGGGCTCCGCGACTGGACGCTTCACCACCCCGCAGGAGGTCGCCGATCTCACCGTCTTCCTGGCCAGCGACCGCTCGGCCAACACCACCGGCTCCGACGTCCGCATCGACGGCGGATACGTCACCACCCTCTGATGCGCACGATGACGGCGCTTCGCGCGCACTACCGCGGCGGTCCCGAGGTACTCGTCGTCGAGCAGGTACCCGTTCCGGTACCTGCCGCTGGCGAGGTGCTCGTCGCCGTGCATGCGGCGGCCATCACGTTCGACGAGTTGACATGGCCGGAAACGTGGGAGCACGACGGCGCCGACCGGACACCCATCATCCCGTCGCACGAGGTGTCGGGCGTCGTCGAGGCTGTCGGGGAAGGCGTCACTGACGTCGCGGTGGGTGCGCAGGTGTACGCGCTGATCGACTTCGACCGCGACGGCGCCGCCGCTGACTACGCGACGGTGCCCGCGGTTCACCTGGCCGCTCGCCCGACGACCGTGTCGCACGTGGTGGCGGCGGCGCTACCCATGACGGGGCTCACGGCGTGGCAAGCCTTGGTCGACCAAGCGAAAGTGCAACCGGGCGAACGGGTTCTGGTGACGGGGGGCGCAGGCGGCGTTGGCGCCCTCGTGGTGCAGCTCGCGCACCTGCGAGGTGCCGAGGTGACGGCGACCGTGCGCAGCGACGCCACCGAACTGGCCGTCGGCTACGGCGCCAAGCACGTGATCGACGTGCGCAGCCAGCCGATCCCCAGGCACGAGTACGACGCAGTGATCGACACCGTGGGCGGCGCCGCGCTCGACGGCGCATTCGCCGCGGTGAAGCGGGGCGGACGGCTGATCACGCTGTCCGCCCCGCTTACGGCGGGCAGCGCGGATGAATACGGCGTGGCGGCGACGTTCTTCATCGTGACACCCGATCGCGCTCAGTTGATCGAGCTCGCCGAGTTGGTCGACGCCGGGCGCCTTCAGGTCCCCGTCACCGAGGTGTTCCCGTTGGCGCAGGGCCGGGCAGCCTTCGAGAGCGGCCGGGTGCCGGGCCGCGGGCCCGGCAAGACGGTGCTGTCCGTTCGCGACTAAGGGGTTCCGATGTCCGACCTCGACCAGGCCATCCTGGAGCGGCACTCGACGCGACTGTTCCTGCGCGACAAGCCAGTTCCACGCGAGCTCGTCACCGAGGCGCTCGAACTGGCCATCCACGCACCGTCCAACTCCAACATCCAGCCCTGGCAGCTGGTGTTCGCCTCTGGCTCCGCCCGCGACCGGCTCGTTGAAGCCCTACTGGAGCAGGCCGCCGTGGAATCGCCTGCGGTGCCCGTGCTGCCGGAGTCCTTCGCGCACATGCGGCGCGACCTCGGCGCCCTGGTGTACGGCTCCATGGGCATCTCGCGCCACGATGCCGAAGCCAGACGCCTTGCGGTACTGCGGAACTGGGAGTTCTTCCGCGCCCCGCTCGCCGGGATCGTCTGCATGCACCGCGACCTCGACTACGTCGACGGCCTCGGAGTCGGGATGTTCCTGCAGACCTTCTTGCTGGCACTCACCGCGCGGGGGCTCGGCACGTGCGTGCAGGTGTCGATCGCCGGGTATCCCGAAACCGTCCGCGACCAGCTAAGCATCGGCGAGCACATGCGGATCCTGTGCGGCCTCGCGATCGGCTTCCCCGACCCGGAGTTCCCCGCCAACGCGCTGCGCGTGCCCCGCAATCCGCTCGACGCGAACGTGACCTTCGTCGACGAGTAGCGTCGTCGTCATGAGCACTCTCCTCGATCCGAAAGTCGCTGCCGCCCTGGACCGGATGTATACGGAGTCAAGCGAACAGATGGCCACGTTGCGGCAGCGGTTCGACGGCGTCGACATGAGCTCGGCCACCGCGCAGGAACGGGCCGACGCACTGAGCGACATCTACATGCCGGTGACGCCGGAAGCAGGCCGGTTGCTTTACGCGCTGGTGCGGGCCACTCGCCCGGGCACCGTCGTCGAGTTCGGAATGTCGCTGGGGCTCTCGGGCCTGCACCTGGCCTCCGCCGTCAAGGACAACGGCACCGGCCGCGTCGTGACGACCGAAATGAGCGCCGCCAAGATCGCCGCGGCCAAGCAGAACTTCGCCGATGCGGGCCTGATGGACGTGATCACCGTGCTCGAGGGCGACGCGCTGGAGACGTTGACCGGCCTCGACGGCCCGGTCGACTTCGTGCTGCTCGACGGCTGGAAGGAGTTCTACCTACCGGTGATCGAACTGCTGGAGCCGCGACTCTCCCCCGGCACGCTCGTCGTCGCCGACAACACCAACATGCCCGACACCCAGCCGTACCTCGACTACGTGCGTGATCCGGCCAACGGCTACGTCAGCGTGAACTTCCTGGCGCGCGACTCCGACAGCATGGAGCTCAGCTGCCGCGTCTAGTTCACGCTGGAGGCGGTGGCGCGACGCCGAGCACCCGCAGCAGGTCGGGTTTCATCGCCTGCAGCTGCGCACCCCAGTACGCCCAGCTGTGGGTGCCGTTGGCGGGGAAGTTGAACACCGCGTTGCGCCCACCGGCGGCCACATAGTTCTTCTGGAAGTCCTTGTTGGTGTTGATGGTGATGTTCTCAAGGAACTGCGCGCTGTACTGAACGCCGAAGTCACCGGGCGAGTCCAGGTCCGAGGTCCGGCCGTTTCCGCAATAGACCCAGATCGCGGTGTTGTTGGCCACCAGAGTGGGAATGTTGACCATCGGGTCATTGCGCCGCCAGGCCGGGTCGCTCGCGATACCCCACATGTCGGTGGAGTTGTACCCGCCCGCGTCCTTCATGGCGAACCCGATCATGGTGGGCCACAACCCTTGTGACGGATTCAAGAAGCCAGACAGCGAGCCCGCGAAGATGAACTGCGTCGGGTAGTAGGCCGCGAGGATCAGCGCTGCGCCCCCGGACATCGACAGCCCGACGACGGCGTTGCCGGTCGGTGCGACGCCCTTGTTCGCGGCCAGGTACGACGGCAATTCCTGCGTCAGGAACGTCTCCCACTTGTACGTCGTGGTGCCCGCACTACCCGCCGCGGGCCGGTACCAGTCGCTGTAGAAGCTGGACTGGCCACCGACGGGCATCACCACCGAGAGTCCAGACTGATAGAACCACTCGAACGCGGCCGTGTTGATGTCCCAGCCGCTGGCATCGTCGGTGGCGCGCAACCCGTCGAGCAGATACACGGCATGCGGGCCGCCGCCCTGGAACTCGACGCGGATGTCGCGGCCCATCGACGGCGACGGCACGTTCAGCTGCTCGACCGGGAGCCCTTCGCGTGAGTAGGCCGCCGCACTGGGTATCCCGGACGTGACGCCGACGAACCCCGGCAGCAGCATCAGCACCGCGAGCACGGCGACCACCAACCGGCGCGCGCTGCGCGGTTTCTCACCAACGAAGGTCGCCAACACCGGAAGTACCCCATCTCTGTCGCATTGCGTCACGGGCAAGCTATCGTGCGCGTTGAGCAATGACGCCAACCCCACGCGGGCCGTAATCGCCTTGTTATCAAGGTGTTCCGCGATTGGTGCCCGCCAGGTCGCCGACGAGCCGCCCGTGGTCGGCTGGGAGCGTCACGTGAATGACCTGTGAATCACCTTGCAAGACGGGCCTGATGGCTCGGCTCAGGGCAAACTCAGAGCACACACAGCAAGGAGTTGAATCATGTCGAATCTCGGACACCACATGCGGCTGCTGACGGGTGGTGGCCTCGTCGCAGGCGCCCTGGCCGCCGCGGCCCTGTTTGGCGGCGCCCCTGCCGCTTTGGCCAACGAAGATCCCGCCGCGGACCCGCCGAACTGCACCGCGGCGGACCTAGAAGGCGTCCGCTCGGGCGTATCGGCGGCCACGTCGGCCTACCTGTTCTCCCACCCCGACTACAACTGGTTCATGACGAGCCTCGAGGGAGAGTCCCGAGCGGACGTCGCCAAGCAGGTCAAGACCTATCTGGACGCTCACCCGGACACCAAGGCCGACATCATGGGCATCCGGCAGCCGTTGTTCGACCTCAAGGACAGGTGCGGCGCACCGCTGAGCCCGTAGCGGGCTAGCCGGCGCCCATCAGGATCGCGCCGGTGCGCCACCAGACGAGCGCGGCGAAGATCAGCAACAAGGCGATGCTCGCCCCGAGCTGAACCAGGGTGCGGTGCGCTCGCGGCGCATAGGCGTACACGGCCGCCACCGCGGCGCCGGTCAGCAACCCTCCGACGTGGCCCTGCCAGCTGATGCCGGGCGCCACGAAGGTGATGACCAGGTTGACCACGATCAGCCCGACGATGCCCCGCATGTCGAAGTGGAGCGTGCGGGCGAGCACGAACGACGCACCGAAGACGCCGAAGATCGCCCCCGACGCGCCAAGGGTCGGCGTGTCGACGGGCGTCAGCAGGTAGACCAGCACGGCCCCGCCGAGCAGGCTCAGTAGGTAGAGGCCGAGGAAGCGGACGTGCCCCAACCCGCGCTCCAGGGCAGGACCGGTGAAGTACAGGGCCACCATGTTGAACAGGATGTGCATGATGCCCGCGTGCAGGAACCCCGACGTCAGCAACCGGTACACCTGGTCGTCGTGTGCGATGCCCCACGGCCACAGCACGAGTTGGAGGTAGACGGCGGGCACGGCTTGCTGCGCGACGAACATCGCCAGGTTGAGCGCGATGAGCACGTAGGTGACCAACGGCTTGGTGTCCAGCCGCGCGCCCAGTGCCGTTGTCGGCTGCCGCACCGAGCGGGCGGCCTCGTCGACGCAGCCCACGCACTGATGTCCGACGGGCGCCGACCGCATGCAATCGGGGCAGATGCCGCGCTGGCAGCGCGTGCAGCGGATGTAGGTGGGACGGTCCGGATGGCGGTAGCAGCTCACAGCCTGCGGCGGTGTGCTCGGGATGCTCACGATTCATTGTCCCGCACGTCGCGGTGTGCTCCACGACGGCCATCCCGTCGCCCGTCGCCCGTCGCCCGTCGCCCGTCGCCCGTCGCCCGTCGCCCGTCGCCCGTCGCCCGTCGCCCGTCGCCGAAATAGCATTCCCGGTCGCTAAGTCAGCGAC
>Ga0207668_10001437_pt1 | contig 14030 bp, 7 predicted proteins | sample KBSS43metaG_FD_184323 | JGI IMG/M metagenome (GOLD analysis project Ga0207668, IMG submission 184323) | Switchgrass rhizosphere microbial communities from Kellogg Biological Station, Michigan, USA - KBS S4-3 metaG (SPAdes) (version 2) | ecosystem: Host-associated > Plants > Roots > Rhizosphere >... | reverse complement strand
GGAGCGAACCCGCTCCCGGCCACCGCCGGTTTTCCGATGGCGTTCGGTCCGTGCGGCCGCTGATCGCCACGTCGATCTGGGACGGGCCCTCATCGCGGACCCCGGCAATCTTCATCCATGGCACGTTCACCTGGGCCGCGCTGGCATTCGCGCATCAGCGCCCGCCGGCTCGGCACCGCCGCATCCTGCTACCGGACCGGCGCGGCTTCGGGGCCGCCCCAGACCTCGACAACAGCGAGGTGACCAGCGACTACACGATGGACGCCGCGGACCTCGCCGAGCTGATGGCGGGCGGCGTCCACGTCGTCGGGCCATCGAGGACGGTCGCCGTTTCAGGGCCGGCGTGCGCCGCGGTACGCCCGAGGCGTATGTCGACATTGCCTACGGTCAGCGCCCACGGGTGCCCGGCGCCGCTCACGAACCGCAGCGGGAGCAGCCGGACGCGGTCAACGCGCTGCTCACCGATCTCTGCTCCGACGCGTAACGCCCCACCCGCGGTTCGGCGGGTGGGGCGTGGGCGACGCGTGGCGATCAGCCGTCGCGGCCCGCGGACGTGCCGACCAGCGGCGCGCCCCGCGGCGCGGCGGCGGTGGCCCGATCGGCGAACTGAGCGGGCATGCGCCGCACCGCGATCCAGCCGGCCGCCCAGGCCAGCGCGGCCGCGGCGGCGAGCAGGCCGAGATACCAGCCGAACCGGTCGTGCCCGGCGAGATAGGTGCCGAGCCACGGGGTGAGGCCGCCGGCCAGTGAACTGGCGATCCCGTGCGGCAGCCCGATGCCGCTGGCCCGCAGGTCGATCGGGAACAGGGCGGCCATCAGCTTGGGCATGACGGAGGTGAGGCAGGCCATCAGCACCAGGCCGGTGCCCATGCTCAGCACCAGGCGCCCGATGCCGGGCGCCATGGTGGCCAGCGCGACCGGGCCGGCCACCGCGAAGCCGAGCAGGCTCGCCCCGAGCATCGGCAGCACCCCGATCCGGTCGGCGAGCAGCCCGAACGGGATCTGTACCAGCATCGCGAGCGCGATCGACGCGCTGACCGCCGCGTAGACGACCGCCGGGTCGGCGTGCAGCCTGGTCTGGGCGAGGGCCGGCGCCACGGTGGTCCAGGTGGTGGTGTTGATCGTGACGCCGGCGACGAACAGCGCGGCCAGCCCGACCGCCTTGGGATGCTCCCGCAGCAGCCGGCGCAGGCCGGCCCGGGGCGCGGTGCGGCGGGCCCGGGCGAACGCCTCGCTCTCGGCCAGTTGCCGGCGCAGCAACAGCAGCACCACCGACAGGATGGCACCGACCAGGAACGGGACCCGCCACGCCCATTGCGCCATGGCGCCCGAGCCGAAGAACGCGCCGAGACCCAGGCCGAGCACCGCGGCCGCCAGCCCGCCGGCGGCCGAGCTGACCGCGAAGTAGCTGCCGTACAGACAGCGCCGGTTGCGCGGGGCCAATTCCATCAGGTACGACACGGCGGCCGGCCACTCGCCGCCCGCGGAGAGTCCCTGCGCGGCCCGGGCCAGGAAGAGCAGGATCGGTGCCGCGATGCCGATGCTGGCGTACCCGGGCAGCAGCCCGATCAGCAGGCTGCCGCCGCCCATCAGGGTGATCGACAGCAGCAGGGCCACCCGGCGGCCCCGGCGATCGGCGAGGACGCCGGCCAGGATGCCGCCGAGCGGCCGGAAGAACATGCCGGTCGCGTACGCCGAGAACACCGCGAGCACGGCGGCCAACTGGTCGCCGGCGGGGAAGAAATGGCGGGCCAGGATCGGCGCGTACAGGCCGAAGATGAGCCAGTCGAAGAACTCGATGAAGTTGCCGGCGACGGTGGTGGCGACAGTCCGGGTTCGGGACCGTGGCGTGCTGGCGAGGGTGATCACGATCGGGTACCTCCTGATACGTGGACTGTCGGATCGGTCTGTGCGGCATCGACCAGGCGCAGCCGGGCTCCCGCGAGGTCGAGTACCGGGTCGGCGCCGGTGCTCGCCACGCGCAGCCGCTCCGGCGCCTCGACGGCGAGGTCCACCTGGAACAGTCCGGGGCCGAGCCGGTCCAGGTGGCGGCCGACCGGGTCGTCCGGCCGGCCGGGGGCGACCAGGCGAAGGCCGCGGCCGTCGGGCAGGGTCCAGTCGGCGGTACGGCCGGTGCGCCGCGGTGCCGCGCCGAGCAGGGCGGCGTACTCGGCGGCCGGGTGCCGCAGGCCGGGCACCGCGATCACGACGCCGGCCAGGCCCCGGATGCCGTTGCGGGTCAGCTCGGCCGGATCCGGGTCGTCCTCCGGCCAGGGGTCCAGGTACTCGATCATCGAGGGCAGCCGGCCGGTGCGGAACTCGGTGCCGTGCGCGCCGATCCGCCAGCGCCGGCGGCGCCCGCCCGGGCGCACCGACTCGCCGTCGATCGGCGCCGCCACCTCGATGCCCTGATCGCGCAGGGTTCGGCAGGTGGCGTCGAGATTCGTGGCGGCCAGCACCGGCGCGACCCAGCCGCCACCGGCGTCGATCACGCCGGCGATCCGCTGCCCGGCCGGCCGGGACCGGGCCACGTCCTGGTCGAGGACCGTGATCAGTTCCAGGTAGGTGTCGGCGAACCGCACCACCGCGTTCGCGGTGCCCCAGCCGGGATGCCGGCTGCCCGGCCGGGCCGGCCGGTCGAGGCGGGACCGGAAGGCGTCCCGGGCGGCGTCGAGATCGCCCGTGGCGAGCATGACGTGATCGATTCCGATGATCGGCATGGTCGGCTCCTCCGGCCTCATTCGAGAAGGGCGTCGATCTCGTCGTCGCCGAGGCCGGCAAGCATCTCGGCGACGGCCCGGACCGGCTCGGCCTGCGCCGGGTCCGCGGTCAGCGCCGCGCAGACCTGGGCGACGGTCGGGCCGGTGAAGACCGCCTTCAGCGGCAGGTCGGCGCCGAACATCTCGCGTACCCAGGCCACCAGCTGGGTCGCGATGACCGAGTTGCCGCCCAGCTCGAAGAAGTTGTCCTGCCGGCCGACCTGGTCGAGGCCGATGAGTTCGGCCCACATCGCGGCCATCAGCTCCTCCAGCGGCCCGTCCGGGGCGGCGTACGCCCGGCTCTCGTCGCGCCGCCCGGTCATCGCCGCGAGGGCGAGCCGGTCGACCTTGCCGTTGCCGGTCAGCGGCAGCGTGTCCAGGACGGTGATCGTGCCGGGCACCATGTAGTGCGGCAGCCGCCCGGCCAGGAACTCGGTCAGGTCGCTCGCGGCGGGTTCGGCGCCGGACGCGGTCACGTAGGCGACCAGCCGGCGGGTCGCCGGCGTGTTGCCGGAGGCCACCGCGACGGCGCGGCCGACCGACGGGTGCTCGGCCAGGACCGCCTCGATCTCGCCGAGTTCGATGCGGTGGCCCTGGATCTTCACCTGGAAGTCGGTGCGGCCCAGGATCTCGATGGTGCCGTCGGGCAGGTAGCGGCCCAGGTCGCCGGAGGCGTACATCCGGACGCCGGTGGCCGGGTTCCGGACGAACTGCGCGGCCGTCCGGTCCTCGTCGCGCCAGTACCCGCGGGCCAGCCCGACCGGGCTCTCGATGTAGATCTCACCGGGCACCCACACCGGCCGGTCGGCGCGCCGGGCGTCGAGGATGTGGTAGCGCTGGTTGGTCATCGGACGCCCGTACGGGATGCTCTGCCACGCCGGATCGACGTCGCCGATCGGGTACACCACGGACCAGACGCAGCTCTCGGTCGGTCCGCCCGAGCCGATCACCCGTACGCCGGGGGCGACCGCGCGCAGCCGGTCCGGCAGGGTCGTGGGGATCCAGTCGCCGGCCAGCACGACCGCGCTCAGCGGCGCCAGCGACTCGCCGGCCCCCTCCGCGTGGCTGACCAGGATCTCCATCAGCGCCGGCACGGAGTTCCAGAACGTGATCCCCTCCCGGCGGATCAGCTCGGCCCACCGTGCCGGTTCCGGGTTCGGCGCGCTTGTCGGCAGCACCACCGTCCCGCCGGCGGCGATCATGCCGAACACGTCGTAGACCGACAGGTCGAAATGCAGCCCGGAGACCGCCAGGCAGCTGTCCCCGGTGCCGATGGCCAGCCGGCGGTTCATGTCGAGGATGGTGTTGGCGGCGCCGCGGTGGTCGACCATGACGCCCTTCGGGCGCCCGGTGGAGCCCGAGGTGTAGATGACGTACGCCAGGTCGCTGACCTCCTGTGCCGGTTCCACCGGCGCCGCGTCGACGTGGTCGAAGTCGCCGTCGACGAGCAGCCGCCGTACCGTGTCCGGCCAGTCCACCCGGCCGTCCACCGACGCCTGGGTGAGCACCGTGTCGACCCGGCCGTGGTCGAGCAGGTAGTGCAGGCGCTCGGCCGGCACGTCCGCGTCGATCGGCAGATAGGCGGCGCCGGCGGCAAGGATGCCGTGCGCGGCGACGATCTGTTCCCAGCCCTTCTCCGCGACGATGGCCACCAGGGTGCCCGGGCGCGCGCCGTCGGCACGCAGCCGCCGGCCGACCTGGTTCACCCGGCGGTCCAGCTCGCGGTAGGTGAGCCGGACGTCGCCGCAGACCACGGCGAGCGCGTCCGGCTGCCGCGCGGCGTGGGCCGCCACCGGCGTGTGCAGCAGCAGTTCCGGCAGCGCCCGATCGGTGCGGTTGACCTCCTCCCGGACCCGCAGCTGGTCGGCCGGCACGAGCGGGAAACGTTCGTTGCGCCAGCTCGCCGCGTCGGTCACGAGCGTGTCGAGCAGCCCGCAGTACGCGCCGAACATGTCGGCGAGCATCCCGGGCGGGAAGACCTCGTCGATGCTGTCCCAGCTGAAGTGCAGCGCGCCGGCCACCTCGGAGACCTGGAAGTCCAGTGTCACCTGCGGTGTCTGGGTGCTGGTGTGGATGGCCTCGCCGAGGGCCGTGGTGAAGTGCCGCGGCGGCTGTCCGAGCAGGCTCGTGACGACCACCGGGAAGGCCGCTCCGGTGTGCCCGCCGCTGCGCCGGGCCAGCTCGCGCATCACCCGTACGCCGCCGAAGTAGCGGTTTTCCAGGTCCTCGAACAGGCGTTCCTGGATGGACCGGGCCCGCTCGGCGAAGGTGCCGTCGACCTTCTCCACGGCCAGCAGCGACGTGGTGGTGAAGTCACCGATCAGCCGGTCCACGTCGTCGTGCAACGGCAGCCGGTTGAACAGCGGGAAGTTCACCGTGAACCGGTCGTTGCCGCTCCACGCGCGCAACACCTCGGCGAACGCGGCGACCACGACACCGGACGGTGTGGTCCCGGCCGCCTGCGCCCGGTCCTTGAGCCGGGTCCAGGCCGCCGGGTCCAGCCGGTGTTCGCGGCGGGTGAACCGGACGTCCGTCAGGTCGCCGGCGCCCGGCGCGCGGGGCAGGTCCGGCGCGTCCGGCAGCCCCTCGGCGAGCCGGTCCAGCCAGTACCGGCGGGATCGCTGGTACACCTCGGACTGTTCGAGGGCGACGTCGGCGGCCAGCACGTAGTCCCGGAAGGACAGCTCCAGCGGCGCCGGCTGCGCCTGCGGGTCCTCGTAGAAGGTGACCAGGTCGGGGACGAGGATCTGGAAGTAGCTCCAGGCGTCGATGATCAGCAGGTCGAGGCTCAGGTGGATCCGGGTCCGGCCGTCCGGCAGCAGGGTGAGCCGGACGTCCCAGAGCGGCCAGGTGTCGGCCGGCGTGACGTGGTGGGACAGCCGGTCGCGCAGCGTCGCCGCCTCCTTCTCGGCCGCGCCGGCGTCGTGCCCGCGCAGGTCCAGCACCGGGATCTCGTAGTCCGGCAGGTCGGCCAGGATGCGCTGGGTGCCGTCCGGGTTGATCACCGCGCGCAGCATGTCGTGCCGGTCCAGCACCCGGGACCAGGCCGCCCGGAACCGGGCCACGTCCAGGCCGGTGCTCTCCCACTCCCAGTAGCCGTGGCAACCCACGCTGCCCAGCTCGACCGCGTCACTACGGCCGATCCAGTACGCCTGCTGGGTGTCGGTGAGCGGGAAGTGCTCGAAGCGCGCCTCCGGGTGGTGCTCGATCGGGGGCAGCGCCCCGAACGGGTCGTCGTCGCCGGGGCGTGCCCCGGCCACCTGGGCCGAGATCCGGCCGATCGAGGTGATCCGGGAGTCGTCCAGCTCGATTTCGTACCGGCTGGCCACCAGGGCGCGTACCGCGGCCCGGAGGCGATCGGGAACGGCCGGGCCGGTCAGGTCGTCGTCCACGCCGATCCGTTCCACGCCGAGCACCTCGGCGCACAGGTCGGTCAGCTCCCGTTCGACCGGGTTGCGCGCGGCCACGTACGGCGCGCTGGTCACCGGTGCCGGCGGCGCCGGCAGGGCCCGCCGGTCCAGCTTGCCGTTGGGCAGCCAGGGCAGGCCGGGCAGCCGCACCACGGCGCTCGGCAGCAGGTGCGACGGAAGCTGGTTGGCCAGGCTGTGGCGCAGGGTTCGGCTGGAGAACTCGGCCTCGTCGACCGGCACCACGTACGCGACGAGCTGGACCGCGCCGTCGTCGTCGGTGTGGGCCAGCACGGCGGTCTCCCGCACCGTGGCGTCGGCGGCCACGACCGCCTCGACGTCGCGGAGCGCGACCTGGTGACCGCGGATCCGCACGACGCTGTCCGCCCGCCCGACGACCTCGATCGTGCCGTCGGCGCGGTACCGGGCGAGGTCGCCGCTGCGGTACAGCACCCGCTCGGGCTCCTCCGGCAGCGGGTTGGGCACGAAGGCCTCCGCCGTGAGCTCCGGGCGATCCAGGTAGCCGGCGGCCAGCCCGGCGCCGGCGACGTACAACTCGCCGGGCACTCCGATCGGGACCGGGTTGCGGTGCTGGTCGAGCAGGTACACGCGCAGGTTGGCGATCGGCCGGCCGACCGAGGGGATGCGTACGGTCTGTTCGTCCTCGGGCACCGCCCGGGAGGTGCACCGCACCCCGCTGGCCAGGTCGTAGCTGCTGGTCACGGCGCCGACCTCGGTGGCGCCGTAGCAGGCCACCACCTCGAACGGCAGCCCCGGCGCGGGCCAGGACCGCATCGGCTCACCGACCGAGACCAGGATCCGCAGCGCCGAGCGCTCGGGCCAGAACAGTCCGGCGAGGCGTTCCGCGGTGTGGTTGAGGACGAGCGCATGGGTGACGCCCCGGGCGACCAGCCAGTCGCGGAGCCGGTTCACGGTCGCCGCGGTCCGGGGATCGGCGATGTTGATCTCGGCGCCGCAGGCGAGGAACGGCATCCATTCGAGCAGGCCGATGCCGTAGCCGGGTGCGGAGATCCAGCTGGCCCGGTCGTCGGCGCTGACCCGGTAGGCCCGGCCGGTCCAGTCGACCAGGTTGTCCAGGGTGCGGTGGCGCTGCAGGACCGGCTTCGGCTCGTGCGTCGAGCCCGAGGTGTAGGCGATCTGGCCGATGTCCTCGGCGGCCGGCGCGGCGACCTCCGGCGCGGTCGCGGGCCGGGCGTCCACGGCCGCGGCGTCGCGGTCGAGGCAGACCGCCCGGTCGGCGAGTCCGGCCGGCAGGTCCGCGAGCCGGGCGGCCATGGTCACCACGGCATCCGGGCCGGTCTCGGCCACCATCATCGCGGTCCGGGCCGACGGCTGCGCGGGATCGAGCAGGACGACGGCGGCTCCGGCCCGGTGGACGGCGAGGGTGGCCACCACCGCGGCGGCGCTGCGGTCGAGGTAGAGCGCCACCCGCCCGCCGGCCGGCAGGCCGCCGTCGAGGAGCTGATGGGCGAGCCGGTTCGCGGCGTCGTCGAGCTGGGCGAAGGTGAGCCGGCAGCCGCGGTCCCGGACGGCCGGTGCGGACGGCCGGCGCCGGGCGAGGCCGGCGACGCGCGCCGCCCACGGCCGCTCGCCGGCGAACGAGACCTCGGTGTCGTTGAAGTCGACCAGCAGCCGGCGGCGTTCGTCGGCGCCGAGCAACCGGGCCCGGGTCATCGGCTGGTCCGGGTGCGCGACCAGCTCCTCCAGCAGGGTGGCGAGATGCCGGGCGAGGCGGGCGGCGGTGCCGTTGACGAACAGGGCGGCGTCGTAGCAGAGGCGCGCGCCGCGCCCGTCGGCGTCCACCGCCAGGGTGAGGTCCGCACCGGCCCAGCCGGCCGATCCGGCGTCGCCGCGGGCGAACCCGGCCGCGAACGGGGCCACCGTGCCGGGGACCTCGTCGGGCCGGGTCAGGGCGCCCACCTCGGGCAGCGACAGCGGGACCAGCCGGCCGCCCGCCTCCTCGGCCGCCCGTACCCGGCTCAGCAGGTCCCGGTAGGTGGTGCCGGCCGGGGCGACGATCCGGCGGGCCGACGCGAGCCCGCCGTCCGGTCCGGTGTCGCCCGGGACGCCCAGTACCACCTCGGTGTCCCCGGTGTAGCGGACCAGCAGCGCGGTGAACGCGGCCAGCCAGCCGGTCGCCGGGTCGGTGCCGAGGCCGGCCAGCGCCGCCGGCACCTCCGGCGGCACCGGCACCGGCACCCGGGCGGCGACGTAGTCGCGGTCCGGCGGCCGGGGCCGATCGAGCGGCAACTCGACCGTGACCGGGGCGCCGGCGAGGTAGGTCAGCCACGCCTGGCGGCCCGAGGCCGCGCTTCCGGTACCACCGGAGGCGGATCCGCTCGGGACCGTGTTTCCGATGGGCATCGAAGTCGTCACGCCAGCTCCTCTCTCACCGCTCCGGAGCCGCAGTGCCCGCTCCGAGGCGCTTGGGTCGGGCCACGATAGGAAGCGGCAGTTCGAGGCCGGTTACGTAACCGGCGGCGGACTCCGGCGGCGCAGGATCGGGCGCGCGAGAACATCCGCCGGCACCGAAGGAGTGCACGCATGGGCCGCCAGCCGCAGCATCTGGACCTGCCCGGGGCGGGCGTACGCCTGCACGCCGCCCGCTGGACGGGTCCGCCCGGACCGCCGCCGCTGCTGATCCTGCACGGCATCTGGGAGTCCTGGCGCACGTTCGCCGCCAGCGCCGAACGCCTGTCGGCCGGCCGCACCGTCTACTGCCTGGACCTGCGGGGACACGGCGCGAGCGAGCACCCGCCCGGCGGGTACCGATTCGCCGACTACGCGGCCGACGTACGCGCCGTGCTGCCCCGGCTGGGCCCGGTCGTCGACGTGCTGGGCCACTCGCTCGGCGCGACCGTGGCGCTGTACGCGGCCGCCGGCCGGTACGCCGTGGCCGGCGACGCACCGGCCCGGCTGCGGCGCCTGGTGGCGGTCGAGCCGCCGGTGCTGCTGAGCGAGGACTGGCCGGCCGTCCGCGCCGACCTGGCCCGGTTCCGGGAACTGAGCCGGCGGCCGGTGGACGAGATCCTGCCCGAACTGCCGGCTTCCCCGGCGCGGACCGAGCCGTGGCGCCGGATGATCGCGCAGGCGCTGGCCGAGACCGACGACGGCGTGTTCCGGGCCATGGTCGAGGGCGAACAGGGCGAGGTGGACTGGCCCGCGCTGCTGTCCCGGGTGGCCGCGGACACCCTGGCGATCGGCGCCGACCCGGCGGTGCCGGGCGCGCTGCTGACCGGGGCGCGGATGCGGACGCTGACCGAGGGCCTGCCGTCGGCGGCGGTGGCGGTGCTGCCGGCCGCCGGGCACCACGTCGAGGTCGACAGTGCCGGCTGCTTCCACGCGCTCGTCGAGGAGTTCCTGGGCTGAGCGGGCACGCGAACGGGCCGCCCGGCCTACGGGCGGCCCGTTCGCGTCGTACCGTCCCGTTCAGCCCGCCGGGTTCACGTCCTCGGCCAGGGCGTCGAACACCGATCCGTCGGTGTGCAGGAAGAAATGGCCGCCCGGGAAGGTGCGGTGCCGGACCGGGCCGGTCGTGTAGCCGGCCCACCGCTCGACCAGCTCCGGGGTGGCGCCCCGGTCCTCCAGACCGGCCCAGGTGGTCACCGGGCAGTCCAGGGCCGGCCCGGGCCGGTAGCTGTAGGTCTCGGCCATGGTGAAGTCCGCGCGCAGCGTCGGCAGGTACAGCTCGCGCAGCTCGGGGTGATCCAGCGCCGCGGCCGGCGCGGCGCCGAACTGCTGCACGGCGGAGACGAACGCGTCGTCGGGCAGGGTGTGCAGGGCCCCCTCGACGGTCAGGTGCGGCGCCGCCCGGCCGGAAAGCACCAGTGTGGACGGTTCCCGGTCGCCGTGCGCGCGCAGCGAACGGGCCAGCTCGAAGGCGAGCAGCGCGCCGAGGCTGTGCCCGAAGAACGCGACCGGCACCGGCGAGTCGGCCAGCGGGCCGGCCAGCGCCTCGCGCAGCTCGGCCACGAGCGTGTCGAGGCTGGTGTGCACCGGATCGAGGAGGCGCTGCTCCCGTCCGGGCAGGCACACCGGCCACACCTCCACGGTCGCGGGCAACCGGGGCGCCCACGGCTGGAAGGCGGTCGCGCCGCCACCGGCGTACGGGAAACAGAACAGGCGTACCGCCGCGGCGGGCCGCCGGGCGGCGCAGGAGATCCACGCCGACCCGACGGCGGTCGGGCTCACGCCTGCCCCGCGGTCTCGTACCGGCGCGCGAACCAGCGGTCGTCACGCTCGTTCGCCTGGTCGGCGGCCAGCACGTCGTGCCCGGTGAACTCGCGGTGCTCGGCCAGGACCCGGGCCATGGCCGCCATCCGGACCAGCATCCGGTCCATCATCTCGACCCCCTCGTCGTCGCGGACCGCCTCGCCGCGGTGGTTGCCGTACACGATCGCCGGGAAGCCGGCCCCGACCATCACCATGCGGTTGAGCAGCACGTTGTCGACGAGCTGGTGGTAGACCTCGGTGTGGCTGTAGCGCCGGCCGATGACGATCACCCCGCCGACCTTGTTGGTCAGCGGCCGCTGGAAGCGCAGGTAGCCGACCCCGGCCCGTTCGATGAACGCCTGCATGGTGGTGCAGAGACCGAAACCGTGCACCGGCGCGGCCAGGATGACGCCGTCGGCGACGGTCATCCGGTCGACGAGCGCCGGCAGGTCGTCGCCGGTCAGCACGCACGGTTCGGTACGGGCGTTGCAGTCCCCGCACGGCCCGCAGCCGGTCAGCCGGTACTCGGCCAGGTTGATCACGTCCAGGTCCACGCCGTGTCCGTCCAGGACCTCGGCGGCATGGGCCAGCAGTTCCCTGGTGTTGCCGTCGGCCCGCTCGGAGCCGTTGACGGCGGCGAACCTCGTCCTGCCGTTCATCTGCCTCTCCTGTGTGTCGAAGGTCGGGCTCAGGCGGTGACCGCGACGCGGGCGTCGTCGAGCGGATAGCCGGGCAGCGGATGCTCGCGGCACAGCCGCGCCACCCGCTCCCGGGCCAGGTCACGGACGCCGCTCGCCAGCCGGTACGCCCGGTCGCCGAGCGGCCGTACCGCGGTCAGGACCAGGTCGACGAGGTCGGCGCACTCGGCTGCCTCCCGCTCGCCCATGCCGCGCCGGGCGATGCTGTTGGTACCGATCCGCAGGCCCGCCGTGACCAGGGCCGGGGTGGTGTCGCGCGGGACCCGGTTCTTGTTCACCACGATGTGGCACTCCTCGAGGGCCCGCTCCGCGACCAACCCGGTCATTCCCCACCGGGTCAGGTCGACCAGGACGATGTGGTTGTCGGTGCCGCCCGACACCACGTCGTGGCCGAGCTCGGTCAGCGTTGCCGCCATCGACCGGGACGTTGTCACGATCCGGCCGATCGTCTCGTCGAACTCCGGCGTGGTCGCGATGTCCAGCGCCCGGGCCTTGGCCGCGATCGCGTTGAGCACGGGTGCGCCCTGGAAGTACGGGAAAACGGTGCGCTGGACGAACTGGGCGAGCGTGCCCTTGCCACGGGGCGCCGGCGAGTCCGCGTCCCGGCCGCTGAGGATCAGCCCGCCGCGCGGGCCGTAGAGCTGTTTGTGGGTGCAGGTGGTGGTCAGGTGCGCGTGGTCGATCGGGCTCGGGTGCCGGCCGGTGATGACCAGGCCCGCGGTGTGCGAGATGTCCGCCAGCAGGTAGGCGCCGACCGAGTCGGCGATGCGCCGGAAACGGGCGAAGTCGATGAGCCGCGGGTACGCGGTGGCCCCGCAGACGATCAGCTTCGGCCGGTACTCGCGGGCCAGGGCGGCCACCTCGTCGTAGTCGATGAGCCCGGCGTCGTCGAGGCCGTACCCGACCGCCCGGAAATACCGGCCGGCGTACGCGGCGGGGCTGCCATGGGTGAGGTGCCCGCCCTTGTCCAGCGCCATGCCGAGCATGGTGTCGCCGGGCTCCAGCAGGCTGGACAGCACCGCGTAGTTGGCGGTGGTCGCCGAATGCGGCTGGACGTTGGCGTACCGGGCACCGAACGCGAGTCTGGCCCGGTCGATCGCGAGCTGCTCGATGCCGTCGACGGACTCGCATCCGGCGTGGTACCGCCGGCCCGGGTAGCCCTCGGCGGTCACGTTCACCGCGGCGGACGCCTGGCTGGCCAGCACCGAAGGGTCGACCGGGCTGCACGAGGCGACCAGCGACAGCGTCGTGGTCTGGCGTTCCTGCTCGCGGACCAGCACCTGGTGCAGCTGCGGATCGGCGTCGGCGAGGTCGTGCGCGCCGCCGGCGAGCAGTTCGCTCATCGGATCGGTGATGCTCATGCTGATGCCTCCTCGGCGGGATGGTCCTGGTCGATCCGGGCCGCTACCGCGCCGGCCCGGTCCCGGACGAAGTAGTGCTCGCCGCCCGGCACCACCGCCAGGTCGAGGCCGCCGACGAGGTGTTCCCAGTCGCGGTACCGTTCGGCGAAGTGGGTGGTGGCCGGATCGGCGTCGCCGAAGATTCCGACCGTGGCCGCCCGTACGGACGACGGCGGCTCGCCGGCCCGGCGCCGCAGGTAGGTCATGGCGCCGACGTGGTCGTGCCGGCCGACGGTCATCATGTGCTCGACGGTGGACCAGTCCAGCGCGCCGTCGAAGCCGCCGATGCCGGTGAGGTAGCCGGCCCAGTCCTCGTCGGAGGTGACCCGCTCGGCGGCCAGCGCCGCGTCCGGGTCGGCGGGCGGCAGTGCCGCGGCCAGGTAGAGCCCGCGCAGGTCGGCACCGCGCTCCTCGAGCAGCCGGGCCAGCGCCGCGGCCATGAACGTGCCGGCGCAGTGACCGTAGACGATCACCGGACCGTCGACCCGGCGCACCACCTCCTCGGCGGCGGCCTCGACGATGCGGTCGAACGGCTGGAAGGCGGCCGGGTCGCCGCCGGGGTCGTACCCCGGCTGGTTGAGCGCGAGCAGCCGGAACCGCTCGGGTAGCGCCTCGGCCAGCGGCCGGTAGGCGATCGCGTTGCCGCCGCCGTACGGCAGGCAGACGACGGTGGCCTGGGCCGCCCGGCCGGCCGGCGTCAGTTCGTGCAGCAGGTCGCCCGGACCGGTGCCGGCGGCGCGGATCCGCTCGGCCAGGCCCCGGATCGTCGGGTTCTTGAACAGCTCCACCACCGGCACCGGGTTGTCCAGGGCGACGATGACCCGGACCGCGGCGAACGAGTCCCCGCCCAGCCGGAAGAAGCTGTCGTCGATCGTCACCCCGTCCAGCCCGAGCACCTCCTGCCAGGCCTGCGCGACCCGTCGTTCCAGATCGTCGCGGGGTGCCTCGCCGCCGCCGGTGCGAGCCACCGTACGGGCGGCGAGGGCCTTGCGGTCCACCTTGCCGTTGGGGGTGGTGGGGAACTCCTCGACGGTCTCGATGGCCGCGGGGACCATGTGCTGGGGCAGCCGCTCGCCGAGCCAGTCGCGCAGGTTCCCGCCGTCGACCGGCTGGTCGATGCAGCGGACGTAGCCGGCCAAGGTGGCGTGCCCGGGCTCGCCGCGCGCCACGACCACCGCGTCGGCGATACCGGGATGCCCGCGCAGCACGGCCTCGATCTCGCCGGTCTCGATCCGCAGGCCGTGGATCTTCACCTGGAAGTCCAGGCGGCCGAGCAGCTCGATCACCCCGTCGCGGCGGTAGCGGGCCAGGTCGCCGGTGCGATAGAGCCGCTCGGTCCGGTCGCCGGGCAGGGTGCGCTCGACGAACTTCTCGGCGGTCAGCTCCGGGCGGCCCAGGTAGCCGCGGGCCAGTCCGGCGCCCGCCAGGTTCAGTTCCCCCGGCACACCCACCGGTTGCGGGTTGTCGAAGCGGTCCAGGATGTAGGCGCGCTGGTTGGCCATCGGACGCCCGTACGGGATCTGGTCCAATTCG
>Ga0207668_10001434_pt1 | contig 14047 bp, 14 predicted proteins | sample KBSS43metaG_FD_184323 | JGI IMG/M metagenome (GOLD analysis project Ga0207668, IMG submission 184323) | Switchgrass rhizosphere microbial communities from Kellogg Biological Station, Michigan, USA - KBS S4-3 metaG (SPAdes) (version 2) | ecosystem: Host-associated > Plants > Roots > Rhizosphere... | reverse complement strand
GGCGATTGCGTGCTCGGCTGACGACCCCCGTCCCTCTCGCAATCGCTGGACCTTCCGGACGGAGACTTCACACATGCCCAACATCGCGCCAGCAAGGCAGGACGGCACGGAACGGGAAGGCGAAACGATTGCCCCCATCGCCATGCTCGCCCGGTGGGAGGCTGCGGCAAGGGCCTTCGCGGCGCGCAGCCCCACCCGCTTCTGGGCGATGCGGCTGGCCGCAGTGCTGATGCTGGATGCGCTGATCATGCTGGCCAGCCTGATCCTGTCGCGGCTGATCCTGTCGGACCTGCCGATGCCTCGCACGCTGGCCGATCCGGGCTTCACCGCTTTGTTCATCGGCGTCAACCTGGCGGCGCTGTTCGCCATCGGCACCTATCGGCACAGTTGGCGCTTCCTGTCGATCGGCGACGCGCTGCCGCTGGCGGTCAGTCTGGCGGTCAGCAGCTGGCTGATCTGGGCCGTCACCGCCGGGCTGCTGGCGCCGCAGAAAATGTCGCGGGGGGTGATGACGATCTTCCTGACGGTGAACGTGCCGCTGACCGTCGTCGCCCTGCTGGCGGTGCGGGCGGTGCGCCGCGCCATCTTCACCCGCGTCCGTTCCGCCCGGCAGCGCCGGTCGGTGCAGGCGCGCCGCCGCATCCTGTTGCTGGGCGAACTGGACTGGGCGCGGGTCATGGCCGATCTGGTCCCCACCGAAGCCCAGGACGGGCTGGAGATCGTCGGCGTCATCAGTTTCGACGGGCATGATCGGCGGCTGCATGTCGGCGGCCTGCCGATCCTGGGATCGCCCGACATGCTGCCCAAGATCGTCGCCGACCTCGACCGGGCGGGCCGCCGCCCAGCCAGTCTGGTGGTGCAGGAAAGCAGCGAGCGACTGGACCGGCAGCAGATATTGCGCATCGCCACGCTGGCGGAGCAGGAAAATCTGGTCGTGTCGCGATTCCGCAATCCGTGGACCAGCGGTGGTCAGGGGCTGGGCGGCGACCGCATGGCGATCGAGAAGATGCCGCTCGCCGAATTGCTGGGGCGGCCGGAAATCACCGTGCAGCACAGCTATCTGGAGCGCGTCGTCACCGGTGCGCGAATCATGGTGACGGGCGCGGGCGGCACCATCGGCGGCGAGCTGGTGCGCCAGTTGGCCCATTATGCCCCGGCCGAGATCGTGCTGCTCGATCACAGCGAGTTCAACCTTTACGCCATCGAGATGGAGGCGCGGGAGAAATTCCCCCATGTCCGCTTCCACGCCGAACTCTGCTCGATCCGCCAGCGCCCGGCGCTGTGGCAGGTGTTCGAACGGCGGCGGCCCGAAATCGTCTTCCACGCCGCCGCGCTCAAACATGTGCCGATGGTGGAGGCCAATCCCTGCGCCGGGGTGCACACCAATGTGCTGGGCACACGCAACGTCGCCGACGCGGTGTGCGAATTCGAAGCCCGCGCCATGGTTCAGGTGTCGACCGACAAGGCGGTCAATCCCGTCGGCCTGATGGGCGCGACCAAGCGGCTGGGCGAGCTTTACTGCCAGGCGCTGGACCTGATCGGAAGCTGCGATCCCGACAGCCCGCGCTTCCTGACGGTGCGATTCGGCAATGTGCTGGGGTCCAGCGGATCGCTGATCCCGCTGTTCCAGCAGCAGTTGGCGAACGGCAAGCCGCTGACCGTCACCCATCCCGACATCGAACGCTTCTTCATGACGGTGCAGGAAGCGGTGCTGCTGATCCTGCAAAGCAGCGCCCGCGCGCTGGAAACCGATTCGGAGCGCGGCACCATCTTCGTCCTCGACATGGGCGAGCCGGTGAAGATCGTGGAAATTGCCCGCCGCGTCATCCGCATGGCGGGGCTGCGGCCGGATATCGACGTGCCCATCAAGTTCATCGGGCTGCGTCCGGGCGAAAAGCTGTTCGAGGAACTGTTCGACACGTCGGAGGACAAGATCGAGAGCGCCATTCCTGGCATTTTCGAGGCCATGCCCTCCCCCATTCCTCTGGAACTGCTGGTGCAGGGCTTTAGCCAGCTCGCCCGGCTGATCGCAGCGGGGGATGCGGAAGAACTGGTGCGGCTGACGCATGAAATGGTCGCGGCGTCGGCCAGCTCGCGCTGGGCAGAGATTTTGCGCCGTTTGGCCGCCGAAAGTTCCGACACGCTGATCATGATGCCGCGCCCCGAAAGCCAGACGGCGCTGCCCCCTCACACCCTGCCCCGCGACGTTGCGTGAAAGCCGGGCCTGATTCCGCTGGAGAAACGCCATCATGATTCAAGCCGCTTCCGCTGCCCAACATCTGCCATCGGCGCCCGCCGTCCTGCGCCTGTCTCCGCTCGACCATGCCGAACTACGCTGGCCGCAGCATGAAGCGGATGAAGTCGCCGCCGTCGCCCGGATCTTGGAAACGGGCCGCGTCAATGCGCTGATCCACGGCGAACAGACCCGCGCGTTCGAGGCGGAGTTCGCGGCCTTTTGCAGCGTCCCCCACGCCATCGCCGTGTCCAACGGCACGGTGGCGCTGGAACTGGCGCTGCGGGCGCTGGGGGTCGGGCCGGGGGATGAAGTGATCCTGCCCTCCCGCAGCTTTTTCGCCAGTGCGGCCTGCATCGTCGCGGTCGGCGCGGTGCCGGTCTTTGCCGATATCGATCCGGTCAGCAACGCCATCGATCCGCAGTCCGTGCGGCGCATGATCAGCCCCCGCACCCGCGCCATATTGTGCGTCCATCTGGCGGGGTGGCCGTGCGACATGACCGCGCTGCGGGCGCTGGCCGATGAGCATGGCCTTTGGCTGGTGGAGGATTGCGCGCAGGCCCATGGCGCGACGTGGGACCGCCAGCCGGTCGGCAGCTTCGGCGACGCCGCCGCCTTTTCCTTCTGCACCGACAAGATCATGTCCACCGGCGGCGAAGGCGGCATGCTGCTGCTGCGCGACGAGGCGCACTGGAAGCGCGGCTGGGCCTATAAGGACCATGGCAAAAGCCCCGAAAAATTTTTCAGCCCCGCGCCCGGCAGCGGCTTTCGCTATCTGCACGACAGTTTCGGCAGCAACATGCGGATGACGGAAATGCAGGCCGCCATCGGCCGCGCCCAACTGGCCAAGCTGCCGCAATGGCATGAGCGGCGGCGGCACAACGCGCAACTGCTGATGGACCTGCTGCACCGCGATCCCGTGGTAGAGGTGCCGCAGATTCCCGATCGAGTCGGCCATGCCTTCTACCGGCTCTATGTCACCATCGCCGCCGACCGGCTGGGACCGAACGGAACCGCGCCGATCATCGACCGCATGGGCCGCATGGGGATGCCGGTGGGCAGCGGATCGTGCGCCGACATGACGCGGGAGGATGCCTTTGCCGGGCTGCCCGTGCGGCGCGACGGCAATCTTCCGCAAGCGCAGGATCTGGGCCGCCGCTCCATCGCCTTCCCGGTCGATCATCTGCTGGACGACAGCGACATGCACCGGCTGGCCAACTGCCTGGAAATCGCGCTGGCCGAACTGGACTGACATAAAGGGGGAAGACCATGGGCAACGACCGCCTGCCGCATTTCGTCATCATCGGCGCCGTCAAGGGGGCGACCACCTGGGTCCATAACCAGTTGAGCGACAATCCCGCCATCTTCCTGCCCGCGCCTGAGCCGCATTTTTTCAGCCAGGACCATCATCTGGGGCTGGACCATTATCGCCGCTTCTTCGACGGCGCTGCGCCCGGCCAGATGCTGGGGGAAAAATCCGCCGACTATCTGGCCCACCCCCACGCCGCCCAGCGGCTCGCCGCCGCGCTGCCCAATGCCCGGCTGGTGGTGCAACTGCGCAATCCGGTGGACCGGGCCTATTCCGACTACAAGATGCTGTTCCGGCGCGGCACGGTGACGCAGGGGCCGGAAGCCTATCTGGACGGTCGCCCATCCGACCAGCCCCGCTTTCTGGAGGATGGCCTCTACGCCCGGCATCTGCGCCGCTGGCTGGACCATTTCGACGCCGACCAGATCAAGACCATCTTGTTCGAGGATGTCAAGGCGACCCCCGAAGCCACCATCGCGATCGTCAGCGATCATATCGGCGCGCCCTGCCATTATTCGGCCAGCGTTGGATCGGACCCGCGCAACGACAGCAGCAAGCGATTCCTGCCGCTGCCGGTGCGTACCCTGTTGGCGCCGCTGAAACAGAGCGTGCGGCCTTTGCGGGGCAATGCGACGTTCGAAAAGATGCGCGGCCTGTTCGCGCGGCAGATCGACTATCCCGCGCTTCCCCCCGCGCTGCGCCAGCGCATGGTCGAATATTACGCCCGCGACGTGGAGGATCTGGAAAAGCTGATCGGCCGCGACCTGAGCCACTGGAGAGCGGACCGGCGCATGGCGGCATAGGGGACGGCGGCATAGGGGTTAGGGCGCGGCCTGCCCGTTTTTGCCGGGAGCCACCCCCTTATTGCCCGCCCCTGAATCAGTCTTAGGGCTTATTCTCGGCCTGACATCTTCGAGGGGAAGCAACATGCGCAACCGGCTCATCCATATAATGTGCCTTGGCGTTTTCACCATGACCGCAGGCTGTGGCGGCGGGCTTTCCGGCCTGTCCAGCCTGCCGCCCGCCCCCACCGTCGCCTATCGGCTGGGCGCGGGGGATGAGGTGCGGGTGGCCATCCCCGGCCTTTCCGCCGCCGACCCCGGCAATGCCAGCTATGTCATCAACGACCGGGGCCAGATCAGCCTGCCGGTGCTGGGCGATGTCGATGCGGGCGGCAAGACCGTGCCCGAATTGCAGGCCGCCATCGCCCAGCAACTGACCCAGCGCCAGTTGCTGAACGCCCCCACCGTCAGCGTCCAGCCGGTCAGGCTGCGCCCCTTCTATGTGCTGGGCGAGGTCAAGAGTCCGGGCGAATATCAATATCGCGCGGGCATGTCGGTGCTGGCGGCGGTTTCGGTCGCTGGCGGCTATACCTTCCGCGCGGAACAGGGCGGGGTCGCCATCACCCGCATCGTCGATGGTCGTCAGGTCGTCGGCCGGGCGACCGAGCGGGATATGATCCAGCCCGGCGACACGGTGCGCATTTACGAGAAGTGGTTCTGATGCGCGGTCTGGCTTGTGGGGGAGCTGCCGCCATGCTGCTGCTGGCGGTCCTGTCGGACGACGTTCATGCGCAGGAGATGGAATCCAACACGCCCCTGTCGGACGCGCCCGAAGCGCTGTTCGCGCCGACGCCGCTTAAACTGGGCAGCGCGACCGTGACCGTGGGCGGCAGCGCCCGGATCGAATATGACAGCAACATCTATGCCGTGGCTTATGGCGAGAAGGATGATTTCAGGCTGCAATTCCGGCCCTATATCGACCTGTTGAGGAAGGGCAGCTCGCTGGAACTGACCGCCCGCGCCGAGGGAGATATTCGCAAATATTTCCAATATACGAAGGAAGATGCGGTCGGCGGGCGGGTGGCCGGCGGGCTGAACTGGACGCCATCGGCCGCCGACCGGCTGAACGCCGCCGCCAGCTTTCAGCATATCATTGAGGATCGCGGCGAGCCGGAGGGCAACACCCTGCCCAGCGTCGGCCCGCGAGAACTCAATCTGCTGGACGGCGACTTTTCCTTTTCGCATCAGGGCTCGCGCTTCGGCTTTCTGGTCAAGGCGACCGGCGCGCGCATGCGCTACACCCGCACCGTCGATGAGGAACGTGATCTGGATGCAGTCGGCGGCCTTGCGCGAGTGATGGTGCGCGTGTCGCCGCTGATGAGTGCCTTTATCGAGGGGCTCGCGGCGAAGCGCGATTTCCGGCTTGCGCCACCGCCGGGCCAGTTCAATCAGGATTCGGCGACCTATGGCAGCCGGGTCGGCATCGCCATCGATCCGGGCGGCACGCTGCGCGGCGATGCCGCGGTGGGCGTCTATCGACTGGACCCCAAGGACGGGAGGATTTCGACGCAGACGCGCCTGTCGATGCAGATCGGCCTGACCTATGCCCCGCGCCCCCGCACCGCCATCACGCTGGATGGGTTCATCGGCAATGTCGCCACCTACCGCACGGGGGTGCAATCGCGGGAGGATATGCGGTTCCGGTTGGGCGTTATCCAGGAAATCCGCCACAATCTGCGCGGCCAGATCGGGATACTCTATCGCCGCAGCAAATATTTCGGCACCCCCATCACCGACAATCTCTACGGCCTCACCAGTGAGCTGGAATATGCCGTCAATCGCCGCATCGGCGTCGCCGCCACGGCGCGCTTCTCCAAGCGCGACAGCAAGGATCCGCTGGACGAGTTCGACCGCGTTCGCGGCGGGCTGGAGCTGCGCTTCCATTATTGACCGGCCTTTTTCCAAAGAGGCGCGCCCTACCCCCTTCGCGCAATGGACTTGGGCCCACGCGACGGGGAAATTGGGGGCCAGAAGTTCCCGCCGACACAGGAAGCCAAGGCCATGCTGGTAAGAGCATCCCCGCCACCCACCATCGCCTTCGTCCTCCCCGGCCTTGGCGCAGGGGGTTCCGAACATATCGTCAGCCTGCTGTGCAATCATTTCGCGATGCAGGGCTGGCATGTGGCGCTGATCGCGTTCGAGGAGCCGGGGGCCGAGCCCTATTACCGCCACCACGCGGACGTGCGGATCATCCGTCTGGGGCTGAAATCTCGCCGCCGCATCGCGGCAGGCGGGGCGGTGGCGATGCTGGGCCGCCTGCGCCGTCTGAAGGCCGCCTTTCGGGAGGTGCGGCCCGATCTGGTCGTCAGTTTCCTGACGCGCACCAATATTCTGTCGGTGCTGGCGGGCCGGGCGCTCGACATACCGGTGGTCGTGTCGGAGCGGAACAATCCCGCGCTTCAGCCGGTGGGAGCGGTGTGGAACCGCCTGCGCCGCTGGGCCTATCCGCGATCGGTGGGCCTTGTCACCATGACGCAGGGGGCGATGGACTGGTTTACCGGGTCGATGCCGGTCAAGGGCTGGGTCATTCCCAATCCCGTGCCGCCCGCCGCCATCGATGCGCCGGCGCGATCGAATGGCCGGACCATCGGCGCGGTCGGGCGGCTGGTGCCGCAAAAGGGCTTCGACCGGCTGCTGGACGCCTTTGCCCGCGTCGCGGACCGCATACCCGAATGGCGGCTGACCATCTGGGGCGAAGGGCCGGACCGCGCCGCGCTGGAGCGGCAGCGCGACCGGCTGGGGCTGACCGATCGGGTCAGCCTGCCCGGCGTCACGCGCCAGCCGGGCGAATGGATCGCCCAGTCGGACCTGTTCATCCTTTCCTCCCGCTTCGAAGGGTGGGGGATCGTGGTGGGCGAAGCGATGGGGGCCGGGCTGCCGGTCATATCCTTCGATTGCCAATGGGGTCCGGCGGAAATGATCGAACAGGGGGAAAGCGGGATGCTGGTGCCCAATGGCGATACGGTGGGGCTGGGCGAGGCGATGGTCGCGCTGTGCGCCGATCCGCCGCGCCGCGCCGCGCTGGGCTTCGCCGCAAAGGAGAGGATGGTGGCGCAGTTCGGCCATGATGCCGTGCTGGCGCGCTGGCAATCGGTCATCGGCGACATAATGGAGCAGCATCGCGTGAGGGCATTATCATGACCATGATGGCGTTGAGAGGTTTTGCCCGGACGATGCGGCGGCGGCTGCGCGACGAACCGTATCTGCGGCTGGCGGCGGCGCGGGCCGACGCCTTTCTGGTGTCCTATCCCAAGAGCGGGCGGACGTGGCTGCGCTATCTTCTGTCCTGCTATTTCGCGGAAAGCGCGCAGTTGGGGTTCGACCCAGACCTCACCAGCACCTTCCGCGTGCTGCCCAATTTCGATCGCGACCCGGTGCGCGGCATCGACGCCTTCGCCGGGCGGGCGAGCGGCGTGGAGATGCCGCTGATCCTCGTCAGCCACCTGGCCTATGCGCGGCGGCTGTTTCTGGACCGGCCCGCCCTGTTCATGATTCGCGATCCGCGCGACGTGATCGTGTCCGCCTATTTCCACGCCACCCGGCACAAGAAGAGCTTCACCGGCGATATCGCCACCTTTCTGGATGAGCCGAAATATGGGCTGGCGGCGCTGATCCGCTATCTGAACGGCTGGGCGGACGGGCTGGCCGTGCGGCCCCATCAACTGATCAGCTATGAGCAATTGCTGGCCGAACCTACGGTGACGGTGGCGGGCATCCTGGCCTTTTTGGGGCTGGAGCCGCAGCCCGATCTGCTGACGCGCGCGGTCGCCGCCGCCCAGTTCGACCGGATGCGCGACAAGGAACGCGACGGCGGGATTCCGGGCCATGACTATGACCGCAACGACGATCAGAGCCTGCGGATGCGCAGCGGCAAGGCGGGCGGATTCGACCAGTGGCTGAGCGCCGATCAGGCCGATCTGGTGCTGCACCGCTGCCGCACCGAACTGTCGCCCCGCGCGCTGGAGCTGCTGGCGGCGACCCCTGCCGGTCGGTAAGGCCCCTATGCGCATCTGTTCGATCATCACCAGCTTCACATCCGGCGGGGCGGAAGTGCTGGTGTGCAATCTGGCGCAGACGTTCGCGGCGGCGGGCCATGACGCGACGGTGCTGGCGCTGAGCGATGCGGCGCAGGTCGGCAATCCGCTGCCGACGGAAGAGGCGATGATGGCGCAGGTGCGGCGTTCGGGCGCCGCCGCCCGGTCGCTGGGCATCGCCCGCAGCCGCAATCCGCTGGCCGGAGCGCTGGCGCTGCGCTGGGCGCTGCGGGCCATCCGGCCGGACGTGATCCATGCCCATAGCGCCCGCGCCCTGCCATTGATTGCACTGGCCCAGACTCTATCGGGTGCGCCCGGCGTGCCGGTGGTGCTGACTCATCATAACAGCCGCCTGTCCTTCCCGCCCGCCGCCTTCCGCCTGTTCGACCGAATCGTGGACAGCTATGTCGCGATCAGCGACCAGTGCGAAACGATGCTGCGCCAGCATGGGCGGCGGCCCGTGCACCGGATTGCGAACGCCGCCAATGGCCATTTCCGCGCGCAGGCCCCCCGCGAAGGCCCTGCCCGCGACCCCCTGCTGCTGGCGGTGGGCACGGTGTCGACGCAAAAGGATTACCCCACCCTGATCCAGGCCGCCCGCCCCCTGTCGCAGGCCATGGCCGCGCAGGGCCGCACCCTGCGCATCCTGATCGCCGGGGGTGGCCCGGAATGGGAAGACATGAAGGCGCGCTTTGCCGGCGAACCCGTCGAACTGCTGGGGCCACGCAGCGATATCGACGCGCTGATGCGACAGGCCGATCTGTTCGTGAACTGCTCGCTATGGGAAGGCTTTCCCATTGCGCTCATCGAAGCGGCGATGAGCGGCCTGCCCATCGTCGCCAGCGATGTCGCGGGCAATCGGGAGATGGTCGTGCCCGGCGACAACGGCCTGCTGGTCCCGCCCTCCTCACCGCAGGCGCTGGCCGAGGCACTGACCACGATCCTGAGCGACGACACCCTGTACGCCACCCTGTCCCAGGGCGCTCTGCGCACGGCGGGACGTTTTTCCATCGAGCGCTGCGCCGCCACTCATCTTGACCTGTATCAACAGCTTTGCGCCCACCGACACCCTGTCCTCGCCTCCGCGCAATGAACCGCCTTTCCCAAGCGAAACGGTGGCGGCAATTCAGGATATATCCGCCTTGCGCGCCCAGCCGGGTCCGCTTTCATGCTAAGCCTGCGATCCTGCGGAGTGACGATCATGCGGATAGCGGCCCTGACTGACATTCACGCATCCAGCGACCCCCTGCAACTGGCGCTGACGGCGGCGCGGCGAGAGGGTTTCGACGCGATGCTGATCATGGGCGACCTGCTGACCTATGGCGTGCAGCCGCTGGAGACGCTGGAACTGGTCCATGGCGCCGCCGCCCGCGACGGGGCGATATTGGTCGCGGGCAATCATGACCAGCTTTATCGCGGGACCAGCGACGCTGCCGCCTATCGGGCTGGCCTGCCCGACTGGCTGCGCGAAAGCGTCGACTGGACCGCCGCTCATATCCCCGCGCAGGCCATGGAGCGGTTCGACTGGCAGGAAAGCTGGACGCACGAATCGCTGTTCGCCGCCCATGCCAACCCCTTCCCCTTTGGCGACTGGCGCTATATCCGGTCGAAGGAAGAGGCCGAGGAAGCGGCCGACACGCTGGCGCAGCGCGGCTTCCTGTATGGCCTGTTCGGCCATGTCCACCGCCATCGCCGGTATGATTGCGCCGCCGCCACCATCTTCACGCTCGCCTCGCTCGGCCAGCCGCGCGACGACGATGACCGCACCCCCAAATGGGCAATGATCGACATCAGGGGAAATCGCATCACCGTCGAAAGCCGCGATATCGATTTTGATGCGGAGGATCAGATCCACGCGATCCGCGCCACCACCCTTTCCCCCTCTACCCAGGAGCGGCTCTGCCGATTTTTTGCATGAAGATATTCGTGACCGGCGCTGGCGCCCTGTTGGGCCAGGGCATCATCAAGTCGCTGCGCCAATCAACGCTGGACTGCACCCTGATCGCCGCCGATCCCAACCCCTTGTCTTCCGGCCTCTATTGGGCGGACGCCGCCTATCGCCTGCCCTTCGCCGACGATCCGGCCTTTGGCGACCGCATCCATGAACTACTCGACCGGGAACGGCCGGACATGGTGCTGGTCGGCACCGATGTGGAGCTGCCGTGGTTCGCCGCCCAGCGCCCCCGGCTGGAGGCTCTGTTCAGCACGCATATAGTGGTCAGCGACCCGCGCGTCGTGGCCATCGCCGACGACAAGCTGGAGACGGCGCGTTTCTTCGAAAGCGTCGGCCTGCCCCACCCCCTGTCCGCCGATGGCGACGACGATGCAGCGGTCGAAGCGCTGGTTGATCGCATCGGCTTTCCCCTGATCGTCAAGCCACGCATCGGCGCGCGGTCGGTCGGCGTGTCGATGGTGCGCGACCGCGCCGCCTTGCGCCAGGCCCGTGAAGGGCGGCAGGGGTTGGTGGTGCAGCAATGCGTGGGGGACGCCGACAGCGAATATACCGCCAGCGTGCTGGTGTTCGACGGCACGGTGCAGGCGTCGATCGTGATGCGGCGCGACCTGCGCGACGGCAACACTTACCGCGCCTATACCGGCGACTACCCCGACCTCAACGATCAGGTGCGGCGCCTCGGCGAGGCGTTGCAGCCCCATGGCCCGGCCAATTTCCAGTTCCGCACCGACGCCGATGGAACGCCCCGCGTGTTCGAGATCAACGCCCGCTTTTCCGGCACCACGCCGCTGCGGGCGATGGCGGGCTTTAATGAGGTGGAGATGTGCGTGCGCTGCCTGCTGCACGGCACGCCCATCGTCCAGCCGCCGGTGCGGACGGGAACGATCCTGCGCTACATGGACGAGATGTTCGTGTCGCAGGATCGCATCGACGCCGTATCGTGACGACAGATGCGCCGCTGATCGCGTTGACGGGCGGATCGGGCTTTGTCGGCCGCCGCGTGGGCGAGGCGTTGCGAGGCCGGGGCTATCGCATTCGCCATCTGGCGCGCCGCGCGCCTGCCGGGGCCGATGAATGGCAAAGTTTCGACCTTGGCGCGCCGGATGGGGTTTCGCTGGCCGGCTGCTCCGCCCTGATTCACCTTGCCGCCCATATCCCAACCGACCATGGCGCTCTATGGGAAGCGGAACGCTGCGTCCGCCTCAACGCGCTGGGGACGCTGCATCTGGTGGATGCGGCGGTGCGGGCGGGCGTCGGCCATATCCTCCAGACCGGCAGCGCCAATGCCTACGCCCCTTGCTCCGATCCGCCGCGGGAGGATGCCCCCCTCTTTCCTGCCAGCCGGGGCTATTATCTCGGCTCCAAGATTCTTCAGGAAATCCATGCGACGCAACGCTGTCGTGACGGCGACGCCCGATTGCAGACGCTGCGCCTTGCTTCGGTCTATGGGCCGGGACAGGCCATCGGCGCGCCCGCCGCGATGGTCCGCGCCGCGTTGGCGGGCGGGCCGATCAAGGCGCGAGGATCGTTCGGCGCGGATTTCGTCCATGTCGATGACGTCGTGCAGGCGCTGCTGATTCTGCTGGAAGGCGACGCCCCTTCCGGCGCCTTCAATGTCGGCAGCGGCGTTCGGACGACCATCGCGCAACTGGCGCGCACCCTGTCGGCCCTGACGGGCGCGCCCGTCGAGGACGAGGCTGGGGCCACTGACGATCAGGGCTTTTCCGCCCTGAACATCGACCGGATGCTGGCGCTAGGCTACCGCCCTACCCCGTTGAAGGACGGCCTGCCCAGCCTGCTGCGGCCTTAGGAACCGTTCGGACCGCCGCCGCCGGTGTTGCTGCCACCACCGCCGCCCATGCCGCCAGCGCCGACCGCCCCGATGTTGCCGAAGATTTCGTCGAACAGGCTGCGATGACGGCCCAGCGTGGGCGTCTTGTCGCCGGTGGGCGAGATATGCGCCACCTGCTCCAGCCCCATGCGGTCCACCGCCACGACATTGCCTGCCGCATCGAATTTTACGTGCAGCACCGTCTGCGACACCGGCTTGGGATTGGAAAAGGCCAATGCGCGCATATCGCGCGAGACATAATACCAGTCCTGATCGCCGAACTGCGCCACGAAGCTGGGGCGGCCCAGCGTGCCTTCTACCGAAGCGCGATTATCAATGCCCGGCTGCACCGAATCGACCAGCAGCTTGTCGACCTGATAGCCCTGATGCGTGCGAATGCGGGTGCAGCCCGAAGCGCCCAGCAGCATCGCTGCAAGGCCGACGCTGAGCAGAATGCGCCCGCTGCGGGACTGACGGCTGAACTGGCGCATGAACTTCTCCTGCGGGGAGCGACCCCGGAACCTACAGAAACACGTAATACCGCCATTGCATCGCACGGCCCGCCGATCAATATGGAAATGCGCTGGTCCCGACAAGGGGCCGCCGCTCGGTTCAGCCAGGAAACAGTCTCGTCATGCCCAGCATCTTCCGGCGTCTCTTCGCATCCACCGATCCGAAAGAGGTCGTTCGCTCCCTCTACAACGCCATCGTGGCGGAGGGACGGCAGCCCCACTGGTATGTGGAAGGACGGGTGCCCGACAGTATCGACGGCCGTTTCGACATGATCGTCGCCATATTGGCGCAGGTGCTCATGCGACTGGAATCGCTCGGTTCCGCGCAGGAAAGCGTGTGGCTGACCGAATTGTTCGTCGACGACATGGACGGCCAGCTACGGCAGGAGGGGATTGGCGATGTCGTCGTGGGCAAGCATATCGGCCGGATGGTGAGCGCCCTGGGCGGACGCCTGTCCGCCTATCGCGATGCGCTGGCGGGGGAGGCCAACCTTTCCGAAGCGCTCGAGCGCAATCTTTATCGCGGCGATGCGCCTGAGCCTCAGGCGATCGCCCATGTCGAATCCCATTTACGGGCGCGCTGGGTGCGGCTTGGCTGTTTGAGCCGCGACGCGCTCCTCGCCGGAGACCTTGGATGACTACACCGGAATTTTCCCGCCCGATCCGCATCGACCAGTTGGCGCGCCATGCCCAGACGACCACCATCACCGCCGACACCGCGGAGCGGGAAGCGCTGGTCAAGCGCTTCAACCTGGCCTCGCTCGACCGGCTAGAGGCGGATTATGCGCTGAACGAAGAGAATGACGCGATCTTCGCCCGTGGCCGGGTGCGCGCCGCGCTGGCCCAGCCCTGTGTCGCCACCGGGGTGCCGGTGCCCGAAAGCATCGATACCGATTTCCTGCTGCGCTTCGTGAAGGAAAGCGACGATCTGCCCGAAGGCGAGGAGATGGAGCTGGACGCGGAGGATTGCGACACCATCGGCTATGACGGGCTGGTGATCGACATGGGCGAAGCGGTGGCGGAAACCGTGGCGCTGGCGATAACGCCCTATCCGCGCGCGCCGGACGCCGACACCCATCTGCGCGAGGCCGGGGTGATAAGCGAGGAACAGGCCAGCCCCTTCGCGGCGTTGCTGGCGCTGAAGGACAAGACATGAGGCCGATCGCTGCCAGGCTGGTTTTTGGCGGGCTGTTGCTGGCGATCGCGGCGCCCGCGCTGGCGGCGGCACCCACCCCGCTGATCGCGGAACATCGCGCCCTTACGGAATGGAAGAAAGCGGAAAATCGCAAGGCCTGCGCCCCACTGGCGCTGGCCCGGCCGAGCGACCCGGAA
>Ga0207668_10001433_pt1 | contig 14048 bp, 12 predicted proteins | sample KBSS43metaG_FD_184323 | JGI IMG/M metagenome (GOLD analysis project Ga0207668, IMG submission 184323) | Switchgrass rhizosphere microbial communities from Kellogg Biological Station, Michigan, USA - KBS S4-3 metaG (SPAdes) (version 2) | ecosystem: Host-associated > Plants > Roots > Rhizosphere... | reverse complement strand
CGGCAGATGGACGCGATCGCCGGACGGCGTGTCGTATCCCTCGCCGATTATTCGCCGGGCAGCAACGACCAGTGCGTCATCACCTTCGACGACGCTTATGAGAACGTCCATCGCCACGCCTTCCCGATCCTGCGCGAGCGCGGCTATCCGTTCGAGATATTCGTCAACAGCGATCTGGTAGGCCGCTGGACGCATTTCGATCCTTACGAGCCGCTAACGCGGATCTGCGGCGTGGACCGGCTGCTCGAGATGGCCTCGTTCAACGCGCGAATCCAATGGCATACGCGCAGCCACCGCAACCTGACTACGCTGGACACCGAGGCCTTGGAGGCCGAACTGTCCGTGCCGGAGGAGCTGAGCCGTCAATTCGGCGGCGAGCACTTCCGGTGGCTTGCCTATCCCTATGGGGCGCACTCACCCGAAATCGTCGAAGCAGCACGTAGTCGCTACGATGGCGCATTATCGGTATGCGACGGCTCGTCAGATGACCGCCATCAGTCGAACCGGATCGTGGCCACCGAGGGCACCGAGCTCGCTCTCGTGGAAGCCAGCGCCACTTAGCTCGAAGGATGTCAATGGCTTTTTCGCGTCTCGAGGGCTTGCGGACCGCGCGCTTCGCAGATGTTCCCGCCGACTGCCACGAAGACCTTGATCCCGGGATCACGGAAATCGAGGAGTGGCACGACTGGTTCGCGCGCGACACCACGGCGGATCAGTTGCGGATCGAGGATTATCTCGAGCGCACCGGCGTGCGCAATCTTTCCATCCTCCATATCGGCGTCGGCAATTCGAGCCTGGCGAGCCGCTTCTCCGAGCAGGCCGCGGTGATCGTGGGAACGACCTTGTCCCCGAACGAAAAGCACGCCGGCGAGCAGCTCGGCCTGCCGAACTATTCGGTCCACATCCACAATAAGTTCTCCGCCGATCGTCCGCTCTGGGGTCCGCGGCGCTTCGATGTGATCGTCGACAACAACCCGACGACTTTCTGCTGCTGCTGGCGACATTTCTCCGCGATGATGGAAAGCTATGCGCAGCTGCTGAAACCGGGCGGCAAGCTGGTGACCGACCGCGTCGGACTGGGCTGGGTCGCCAGCAATCCAAAGGTCAGTCGGCGCTGGCGCTTCTCGTTCGACGATCTCAGCGTGACCGCGGAGGCGTTCGGGCTCAAAGCGAGCGCCGTCGATGAATTCACCTATCGTCTAGATCGCCCGATGAACCCGGCAAGGCGGCTCATCCGCCGTATCGCGCGCCCGTTGCGCAAGATGATCGGCCGCTGAGCCGGGCTCAGGCCCGGCCGCGCACCTTCTGCTTGGCGGCGCCGACCAGCGACCAGATCGCTGGCGGCGTAGCGCCGCGGGCGATCAGGCGGAGCCGCTCGTTGATCGTCGGATTGTCCAGGAAGATCGAGGAGCGCGTCGTCTCGCGCGCGACGTGCGGGTTCACATAATAATAGGATGCGATCGAGCGGCGGTGGCGGCCTTCGGGCGCGGCCAGCGGCTTGGGGCAGCCGTGGAATGCGCGATGGGGGTGGCCGAGCATGATGGTGCGGCCGAACAGCGGATGCGTGCCGCGCACGCGCCCGCGCTTGTCCCACAGCTCGAGATCGCCGCCATATTCGGGTTCCCAGTCGCGGTTCAGATAAGTGATCACCACGAGCGCGTTCACCAGCCCGGTTTCGCGATGGTAGACGAAGTCGCGGTGGACGCCGAAATAGCCGCCGTTACGCGTCTCGTGCGGGCCACCGCCGGTGGCGGTCACGTCGGCGATCAGGTTGGCGATGCCGGTGACGCGCGACAGATAGGCTAGGAACTCGGGTGAATTGACGGCCGCCATGTAGAGCCGCGTCGCCGGTCCGAAATCCTCGCTCGAAACCGACCGGAAGACATGCTCGCGGCGCGAGCGCACCTCGCGCCAGCGCGGCATCGTATCGAACTCCTTCTCGACCAGATCGAGCAGCGACTCGTCGAAAAGTCCGTCCACCTCGGCATGCGGCGCTGGCGTCGCCTCGCGATACGCTTGGGCGGTACGCTCGATGGCCACCGCGTCGCCGACGACCGGCCGCAATAATCCGCCGAGATCGAGCCGCCGTGTTCCGATCGAGATATGCGCCTGTTCCATCGTTCCCCCGTTGCTCCAGAATAGGGCCGTTTGCAGGGTGGGTCCACCCGCCGCGCCGCAGCAAGGTCGCGCTGTCCCGCTACGGCACTGGTAAGCCGCTAACGATCTTTCGGGCCGCGCGCGCCTTTGACGCACCGCGGCAATGCGCCGATGCTTCACCGAATTGCGGGGACGGCGATGCACAGGATCGGCGAGTCGAGATCAGCGAGCAACGGGATGTCGCGGAGTGCTTAAGCCGCGCAATCCGTTCAGGAGTCGGCAGCGCGCGGCGGGGCCCGAGGGGCGTCGGCCGGTCATCGCGCCGTACCACGAGATCGACGTTGTCTCCTGGCACCCCGCCGATGGGTCACGCAACTTCGGCGATCATCTGTCGCGGATCGTCGTCGAATCGGTCGCGCGCGAACATGGGCGGACGCTCGACGACGAAGTGGCGTCTCCCCGGCGTCTGCTCGCCATCGGCTCCTCGCTGCACTTCGCGCGCGATGGCGACACGGTGTGGGGCTGCGGAATCAACGGCAAGATCCCGACCGAGCGGATCACCGCGCGGCGCCTCGACATACGCGCTGTGCGCGGGCCGAAGACCGCGGCGATCTTGCGCGAACTCGGGCTCGCTGTGCCAGATATCTACGGCGATCCCGCGCTACTGCTGCCGCGCTACTTCCGCGGTCGTTTTCCGCTGACGGGGATGCTCGACTACGTCGTCGTGCCCAATTTCCATGACGTCGCGTTGATCGCTGAAAGCGAGCGCAAGGTTTCGCCGAAATGGGGCTGGAACCGGTGCATCGCGGCGATCGTCTCGGCCCGTTTCGTCGTCGCCTCCTCGCTCCATGCGCTGATCGTCGCGGAAGCCTTCGGCATTCCTGCACGCCAGTTGCGCCTGTCGGACACCGAATCTCAGTTCAAGTACGACGATTATGCGCAAGGAACCGGCCGGCTCTCGCTGACCCCGGCGCGCTCGATCGAGCAGGCGCTCGAGATGGGCGGCGAGCCCCCTCCCTGCTTCGACGAGCGGTCGCTGCTCGCAGCCTTCCCAATCGAGCTGTGGGACTGACATGGCGGCCAGCCCGTCGCGCGCGCACATCGGGCGCAGTTCTATGTGGTCGCTGGTCAACACGCTATCGGCCCAGGGGCTCAACCTCGCGGTCTTCCTCGTCACGGCACGCTTCGTAGCGCCCGAAGCGTTCGGCATCCTCGCCGCCGCGGTACTGGTCAACGAGTTGTTCCGAGTGATCGTCGTCGAGCCGGTCCTGACGGCGGTGACCACCCGCCCCAATCCCACCGATGCCGATTACACCACCTGCTTCTGGGTGATCGCGCTCTGTTCGATGATCGGCGCGGCGCTGATCTCGATGGCCGCGCCACTGCTGGGCGAGGCGATGGGCCACCCCGGCCTCGCCGAAACGGTCCAGCTCACCGCCGCGCTCGTGCTCACGTCGGGCTTCGCCCGGACGCACGAGACGCGGCTCAGCCGGTCCTATCGGTTTCGCGCGCTCGCGATCCGGTCGCTTGCGTCGATCATCCTCGGCGGAATCGTCGGCATCGCGCTGGCGATAAACGGCTTCGGCTTGTGGAGCCTGGTAGCGCAGCAACTCGTGACCAGCATCACTTCGCTGATCTTCCTGTGGACGGTGTCGACATGGCGTCCTGGATCGATCGTCAGCCGCCGGATCGCTCGCGATATCTGGAGATACGCGCGCCACGTCTCGCTGACGGGGATGACCAACTACGTCAATCAGCAGAGCGACACCTTCTTCGCGATGACCTATCTCGGCCCGAGCGCGACGGGCTTCTACAGCGCCGCCAAGCGAATCACCGGTGCACTGAACACGGCCGTCGGCACGTCGCTCAACAAGGTCGCACTGCCGCTGTTCGCCGCTACCAAGCGCGACCCGGCGCGGCAGAGCGCGGGATTCCTCGCGGCGGTGCGCCTCACCAGCGTCATCACCGCGCCGGTGTTCGCCACGTTGGCCGTGCTCTCGCCCGAGATCACAACGCTGCTGTTCGACAGTGAATGGATCACCGCAGCACCATTGATCGCGATCCTCTGCATACCGGCGTTCCTCGGCACGATCGGACAATATAATCATTCGATCATGCTGGCGATGGACAAGCCGCATTGGCAGACCATCCTCACCGGCATCTACGCCGTCAGCAACGTCACCTTGTTCGTGATCGTCTCGCACCACGGGATCATTGCGCTCGCACTGGCTTTCTCGCTCCGATCCCTGCTGCTCTATCCATTGTCCGTCGGCCCGGCCCTGCATCTGCTGCGCATCCGCTGGGTGACCTATTTCAGGACAGTCGCTCCCGCACTCGTCGCAAGCGCCGTGGCGGCGGGCGTGATGATCTATGTTGGACCCCTGATTCATGTTAGGAATCCGGTGCTGAACTTGATCGTGGTTTCGGGTTGCGGCGGGGGAGCCTACGTGATGACCATTTGGATCGTAGCAGCGGATAGCTGCCGAGAATTGCTCGGCCTGATTAAGAACTTAAAGCGAAACGACTGAGGTCGCGTGATGCGCGTCCTCGGCCATCCCGCTTGGGCCAACGCGTCCAGGAATCCATACAACGCCCTGCTCGCAAGCGGGCTCGTCCGGCTCGGCTGCGAGGTCACCGACCTGACGTTGAGTCGCGCGCTGTTCGGCCGAGCGGACATCGTTCACCTCCATTGGCCGCAGGCGGTGCTCAACGAACCGGCGCACCGTGCCGTGCGCCGCGCTCTCCTGCTGCTCCTGATGCTGGTCGCGCAGCGTCTCCGCGGCGCCGAGATCGTCTGGACGGTCCACAACGTCCATTCGCACGAACGACGCCTGCCCCGTGCCGAGCGGCTGTTCATGGGTCTGATCGCCCGCCTGCTTACATCGCTGATCTTCCTCAATCCGCATAGCCGGATGGAGCTCGAGGAGGAATATCCGCGCACGCGGCGGCTGCGCTCGTCACTGATCCCCCATGGGCTCTACGAGGATGCCTATCCACCAATGCCGGACCGCACGGCCGCCCGGGCGCGCTTCGGACTCGAGCAGGACGCGACTGTCGTCGGGCTGGTCGGCTCGCTCAAGGCCTATAAGGGGATCGAGCGCTTCGTCGAGAGCCTCGCGTCGCTGCCGCCGGGCAAGATCACCGGGTTCATCGCCGGCGGCTTCGCCGATTGCGCCTATGGCGATCTCGTCCGCAGCGCGGTGGACCGCGCGGAACGCTCGGGGCGGACGATCCGGCTGGTCGAAGGCCATCTGAACGAGACCGATCTCGTCGCCGCGCTTTCGGCATGCGACGTGCTGGCGCTGCCCTATTCGAGCGAATCCAACTCTGGCCTGGCGATCCTGGCGGCCGAGCGCGGCGTGCCTATGCTGCTGGCCGACACCAAGCCGCTGCGCGAGCTCGTGGCCGAAATCGGCGTCGCGGCGACGCGAACCTCGCGAAGCTTCGCTGCGGCGGATCTGCTGACGGTGGCGCGCGATGCGCGTGCGGGCGGGCGGGCGATGCCTTCGCCGCATTTCCTTGAGGCCCGGCGCCAAGCGGTCGTCGCCTTCAAGACCCACGCCTTCTTCGCGCAGATCACCGGTACCGGCGCATGGTGCGAGGAGCCGCGTGCCGGTACAGCCAGCGAGGATCGTGCGCAGGCGCTGGCATGAGCTGAGCCGCGACCGTCGCGGCAGGGGCGATAGGATCGGCCTGTTCACGGTGCCGCTGCTCGCCGCGGCTCTGCTGCTGAACACCTGCACGATGCCCGTGGTCTTCCACGCACGGCCGGGCCGGGACCGGTGCGCGGGGGCCGAGGGCTATTCGGCGAGCGGCGCACGCACCTTCTCGATGCGATCGGACTGGTTGAACCGCAACGCGCTGTGGCTGAACTCGCCCGCAGGCCGCGAGGAGCGCGCCGCGCTGATCGCCGCCGCCGAGCGCGCGATCGTCGGGCCGCCCGAGACGGTCGTCGCGAAGTCGGCATCGTCGCCGAGCGGCGATCCGCACGATTATCTCAGCTTCCCGACCTATTACTGGCCCGATGCCACCCGTCCAGGCAAGCTCGTCCGCATCGATGGACGACGCAACCCGCTGGTCGACAGCGATCGCTACGATCATGCGCGGCTGTTTCGCTTCATCGAACGAACCCGAACGCTGGCGCTCGCCTACCGTTACACCGGTGATCGCCGCTATGCGGAGGGCGCCGCGCGGCTCATCCGGGTCTGGTTCGTCCTGCCGACCACGCGGATGAACCCCAATTTCCGCTATGCCCAATTTCAGCCCGATCTCGCGGTCGGCAACGGCTACGGGATCATCGATGGGTGGCGGCTGATCTGGGCGGTCGACGCCATCGGCCTGATCGCTCGGAGCGGAGCGCTCGCGCCACAGGACCTGCTTGCCGTCCGCAAGTGGTTCGCCGACTATCTCGGCTGGCTGTCCGACAGTCCCGAGGGCCGCAAGGAAGCAGCCCGATCGAACAACCACAAGACCCACTATGAAATTCAGCGGATCGGCTTCGCGCTGTTCACTCGCCAGGCGGCGCTTGCGCATCGCTTCGCCACGGACGCGGCGAGCCTCGTCGGCACACAGATCGCCGCGGACGGCGATCTGCCGCTGGAGACCGAACGAGCGAAGAAGTCCTTCTACCTCGTCCAGGGCATCCAGGCGCTGCTGACGCTCGCCGGTCTCGCCGAATGCGCGGGCGTCGACCTCTGGCGCGCGACGACGTGGCGAAGCGGCGGCATCCGATCGGCGGTCGACAATCTCGGCGATATCGTCACAGGGGTGCGCGCGCCGCCCGATGCGGGTTTTGCCGCCGAGCGCGGCCCGGCGAAGGAAGCGCTGATGGCCGCCGCTTGGGCGTATGACGATCCGCGCTACGCTCTCGCCGCTCGTGGTTATGATGAACTTTCGCCGAACTTCGCCCTGGCGCCCTTCCCTGCGGCCACGCTTCCCGCGCCGGGATCAGAGCCGTGACAGGTTCAGCCAACGCCGGTCGCCGAGCCAGACGCGTTCGAGCGCCGCTCGCGCCGCAGCCGCCTCGAGCCGCGCCCCTCTCGCTGCCTCGCTCTGCGCCAGGCCATAAAGTGCCCAGCCGTTGGACGGCGTTTGCAGCAGCGCCGCACGGAACGCCTGGCTCGCCTCGTCGGCGCGGCCCGCGCGGAGCAGCGCGGCGCCGAGCGACTGGTTGACCGGGTAATACCAATAGGGCGGCTCCTGGTAGGTGATCTTCCCTTCTAGGGTGATCGCCGCCCGATAATGTTCGATCGCCTCGTCATAGCGCCCGCGAGCGAAGGCGAACCGGCCGCGCGCCACCGCTTGGGCGAGATTGATGAGATCGGGCACCGGCAATCCCTGCGCGACGAGATCGCTCACCGGGGGTGCCTGCCGCAATGTCGTCATCGCCGCGATCTCGGCTTCGAAGCCGGCGCGGTCGCGCCCCTGCGCATAGGCGACCGCGCGGGCATAGTGACGCATGGCATTGGCATAAGGCAGCCGAGAATCGGGCGCCTGCATCGCGAGAATGATGGCCGGCGCGGCGAACTGCGCCGCGGCGAAGAAGGGTGCGGCATCGATCGCCTGGATCCAGCCCGTCTGCGCGGATGTCTCGGGATCGAGCACGCTCCGCAGCCGACGGGACTCGGCGATGGCCGTCCGCATGTCGCCGGCTATCTGCGCCGAGGTGACGACGAAATGGACGTTGTGCGGATAATAGCCGTAGCGGACCAGACCGCGATCGCCGCTCGACCGGATATACTCCTCGTCCGCGCGAGCGGCTGCCAGGTTCACGCGGATCGAATCGGCGTGGCGGCCGAGGATCTGGAAGATGTGTCCGGGCATGTGGACGAGATGGCCGGCATGCGGCGTGAGCGGCCGGGCGAGCCGATCGGCCGCCGCCTCGGCGCGGCGCGGCTCGGCACTGTTCTCCATCAGGTGGATGTAGAGGTGGATCGCCTGCGGATGATCGGGATTGCGGTCCAACACCGACTCGATCAACCGGACAGCCTCGCCCGACCTTCCGACCGGCGTTCGCTTATCGGCCTCCCAATAGTTCCACGGCGTCGTATCCATGGCCGCCTCCGCTGCGAGCACGGCGACGTCGTCCTGATCGGGGAAACCGCGCGCGACCGCGATCATCGCGTCGGCATAGGCACCGTCGAGCGCAGCGCGATCGGCAGCGGGCTCAGCCGAGTAGCGCTTGGCCAACGCATCGATCAGCGCCTGCTCGAGCGGCGAGCCCCCGCTGCGCAACGCGCGCGCACGGCCGAGCGCAGCGATGGCCGCGGCCTGCTCTGGATCACCCATCGGCGCGTTGATGTTGGGGCCGAGCGCCATCGCCTCGCCCCACCAGCACAAGGCGCAATCGGGATCGATCCGTTGCGCTTCACGGAAGGAGCGGACCGCACCATTGTGGTTGAAGCCGTAGCTCAGCATCAACCCCTGGTTGAAATAGCGTCGCGCCATGTCGTTCGCCGTGGTCAGCGGCACCCGTGGCGCGCTGAGATCGTCGTAGAGCGGCAGCGGCATGTCCGGCGTGTCGGCCGCCGCGAGACTCGCGAGCCGCAGGCGCTGGCGAAGCGCGTCGGTCCCGCGCCGGCTGCCGCACGACGACTGAGCCTGACGCACAGGATCGAGCGCGGCAACCGCCTCGGCAGTGAATTCCGGCCGGGTGAAGCTGGCGAGCAACAGCCCGGCGCCAACGATCGTGCCCGTTTCCAGCAGCTTGCGCACGGCTGTTATTCCCCGAAGATAGATCAGGCTGATCTGCACTGGCCCGGGACGCAACACGAGTCGGCCGCCAGGACCGCAAAGTACCATCGGCTAAGGAACGCGACAAATCGGGCCGGCTCGCCCCCTCATGGGAGGACGATCTCGGACGGCCCCGCCCCCCTTCAGGGAAAGCGCCGGAGGCTTCAGTCGTTACCCAACTTCGCGGTGATCGCCACCGTGATCAGCGCGGCAAGCGTCTCCTCCGCCCTCTCACGCAGCGCAGGTTCCTTGGCGGCAAGATCGTTGCGCACCCAAGCGGGCGCTCGCGACAGCGCCTCAACGACGATTCGGCCGATTGCATTTGCGTCCATGCGCAGCAGCAGGACAGCAAAGCGTCGCTGCAGGCAATATGCGATGTTCAGGATTATCGCGGCGAAGTGACTTAACGTTCCGGCACCAGCCGCTCGCCCGGCGCCGGAACCGCTGAGCTGGATACGATCGCTGCTCCTCTTTAGAAGCGGCGCGCGCGTCATCCGAGCCAGAACGACGCGAGAGGACCATCACCTTCAGCGTGAATGGATGTCGCAGGCTGACGGCAGCGCCGTGAGCACTCGGGGTGCCGACACCCACAACGAAATCAGCCGACTATCGCGGCAAGAACTTCCAAGTCCCGGACACGGGAGCTCAGCCCTCAACCGAAGCGCGGGTGCATGTCGTGGGTCATCTGGCGCGCCGCGGTGATCAACGAGGGGCCGAGTTCGTTGAGCCGGCCCCGCGTCAGGATCGACGCGCGATCGGAAATCGACAATGCGCCGCGCGGATTGCCCGAGCGATCGAACACCATTGCCGCAACACAACGCAGGCCTCGATCGTGTTCTTCATCGTCCATCGCGAAGCCGCGACGGCGGATCAGGGCGAGTTCCTCCCGCATCTGCTGCATGTCGATTATGCTGCGATCCGTTCGTGCGTTGAGCCGCGTACGATCGAGATAGCGATCGAGCTCATAGGCCGACCAGTGCGCCATGATCATCTTGCCCGATGCTGTGGTGTGGAGCGGCAGCACCGCGCCCGGCCGCGCCGCCGTCTGGCGGTAGCCATGGCTCGCGACCTGATCGACATAACAGATGCCACCACCTTCAGGCACGGCGATGTTCACGCAATGCTGCAGTTCGCTGGCCAGCGACCGCATGATCGAGCGGCCGAGTTGACCAAGGTCGCGAGTTTGCGCGAAGACGGCACCGACGGTGAAAGCCTGGACACCGACCGTCCACCGGTTGGTCTGTCGATCGAACGCCACGTAGCGCAGCGCTTCCATCGTGGTGAGCAGGCGATGCGTCGTCGACCTGGGCAGTTTGAGCGCTTGGGCCAGATCGCGCAGCGTCAGGCTCCCCGCCTTGGCGAGTTCGTCGAGTATACCGAAGGCACGAACCAGAGACTGAACTCGGCCGAGCAGCAGATCGTCCTGTTCAGGTCCCTTTTCCGGCAAGACCAATCTCCCGCATCATGCCCAGGGACGCATGCCCCGGTTCATTTGCGCAATATGGACCGATATCATTCAATTGTCGACCAGAATTATACGCAGGTCATTGACGTTGGTCCGCGTCGGGCCCGTTATCACAAGATCGCCGATGCGTTCGAAGAAGGGGTGGCTGTTATTGGTTTGAAGCATGTGCGCCGGCGACATTCCCGCCGCGCGCGCGCGGGATAGCGTGGTCCAGTCGATTATCGCGCCGCCATGGCCGCCGACCCCGTCGATACCGTCGGTATCGAACGCAATCGCTGAAATGCCCTCAGTTTGCGCAAGGCCGAGCGCGAGGCTGAGCACATATTCGCTGTTGCGACCACCCTTCCCTTCCGGATTGCGTACCAGCACGGTCGTTTCGCCGCCAGATAGCAGCGCCCACCGGCCGCCCTTGCGCCGATGATGCAGAGCCAACGCAGCGTGAACCGTCCCGATCTCGGTCGCATTGCCTTCCAGATCATCGCCAAGATACACCGGCGCGTATCCCGCTGCGCGGGCGATACTACCGGCGGCCTCGAGCGCCATCTTGCTTCGCGCGACGATCCGCGTCCGGCTGCGCGCCAGTTCGCCGGAATCCGGCTGTGGCGTCGCGTGGCGATCGTCTTCGAGCACGGCGCGAACATTGTCCGGCACCGCTATCGAATAGCGTTCGAGCACACGGCGCGCATCGGCCAGCGTCGTCCGGTCGGGCACCGTAGGGCCTGATGCGATCAGCGCGGGATCGTCGCCGGGAATGTCCGACAGGGCGAGCGTGACCACCTCCGCCGGATACGCCATCGCCGCCAGGCGGCCACCCTTCACCTTGGACAAATGGGTGCGCACGCAATTGATCTGCGAAATCGTCGCGCCGCAGAACAGGAGGTCGCGCGTTAGCCAGCGCTTGTCGTCCAGCGTGATGCCGTCCGCGGGCAAAGCCAAAAGTGCCGATCCCCCCCCGGAAATCAGCGCAAGGAGCTGATCGTCCGGCCCCAGTTGCCGGACCGCTGCGCAAATGCGTTCGGCGGCTTCGATGCCATGCTCGTCGGGCAAGGGATGCCCCGCCTCGAGCACGGTGGCCCGTTCAGGCAATTCACCGGCAGGCAGACCGTGGAGATAGGGCACGAGGACGATGGCTTCCGTTTCCGGCCCTGCATCGTATAGAGCCACTTTGGCCATCGCCGCGGCCGCCTTGCCTACCGCGACGATCAGCCGCTTGCGCTTTGGAAGCGGCGGCAGGTGCGCGGGCAGGCATCGCTCGGCAGATACCGCTGCCAGGGCGGCGTCGAGCATCTCGCGCAACAAGGCGCCATGGGCAGCACGTCCAGATACCGAACCGATCACAGCCACGAGAACATTTCCGATCCGCCCCGCACCTATTGTTCCTGCCGCTTATCGCGTTTGACGCGGTTCACAAGCACGCGGCGCCGAGAGCCGTTCCACGATGCGAAATGGCCGACGATGATCTCCGTCAACCTGTGCCGAGAGTGGTAGCGGCAGGGCTTAGGGATCGGTCGATCCGATCGGCGAATGGGAAGGGTGACTCGGAGATGAGGGCGTTCGGAGCGATCCTGGCCGCAGCAACCGGATTGGCGATCAGCGGGATTGTTGCCGCTAGTCCGGCATCCACGCAAACACAGATCGACTATCTTACCGTGCCGTTCGCGGTAGAGCGGATCCTCGATCGAGGCGAACGGCCCGTCTGGTCGCCCGATGGGCGCAAGATCGCCTTCACCCAATCCGATCTGGAGGCAACGCCCGCTTACGAGATAGACCTGGCGACCAGGAGGGTGCGGTGCATCACCTGCCGCTGGGGCGCCAACGGGTTGGTGACGCGCATCTACTATTTGCCCGATGGAAATTTTCTGGTCCTCGGCCCTCCCCACATGGACACCGCGAAGGGCACGCGGGACGGAGCGGCGCACCGCGAGGTGACCACTACCGAGCTTTACTGGATGCCCGCTTCGCTCGCGCTGCCGCCGCAGCGGCTGGACGCGCCCGCCTGGGGCGAAATCGCCGTTGCCGCCGAACCGCTGCCGAGCGGAGGGATGCGCATCGCCTGGGGAACGGCCGATGGCGGCAAATCGCAGATCGTCATGGCCGAGCTGGTGAATGACGGCGGGCGCGCGGCTCTGGCGGATCGAAGGATCGTTTACGAATATGATCACGCGCGGCCGAGTAATACTGGGGCGACCTTCGCCGAAACATATAATTTTCGCCGCGACGGCACGGCGATCACCTTCTGGACGGTCCAGGCGCGCGACCTGAACGGCGAGATGTACGAGGTGGACATAGCGACGGGCGCGGTCCGCAATCTTTCGAACGATCCGGCGCACGACGAAACCCACCTGTTCCCCGACGAGCGTTTCGGGCTGGAGGAATCGAACCGCGCGTCCGATCCACAGGGGCCGCTGCGCGGGATCAGCAGCCTTGGAGCAGCCGGCATCACCGCGATCGCTGGGTTCGCGCGCAAGGACGTGGGCGATCTTTCCAACTACGCACCCAACGGCCCGCTGCACGGTGTCGAGCGTCCGTTCGACCTATACGTGACGACATGGGGCGCCACGGCACGGCGGCGGCGGCTGACCGAGGTCAGCCAGCTTGGCGGCAATGCGCACCAGTCGGTCGTTTCGCCCGATGGCCGCAGCATCGCATTCGCGATGATCGCGCCGCCGAGCGGGCCGTACAAGGTCAAGGGCGGCTTGTACATCGGGCGGTTCGGCGACGCGCGATAGTGTCAGAACAGCGCGATCGCACGGATCGGCACGCCGGTGGCGTCGGCGATCGGTGGCGCGCCGACGAACAGCGTCGCACCGTTCGCCGGCACCAGATCGAGATTGGCGATCGCCTCCAGCCCCCAACGCCCGCTGCGCAACCAACTGCGGTGGAGCGGATAGGCGGGCATCTCCCCGCCCGGATCGAGCGAGAGCGTATCCACCGCTATGCCGCGCGCTCCGCGCTCCATCAACAACGCGCCGGCCTCTTCGCCAAAACCCGGACTCTTGCCGCGATCTGCCGGCGACAACTCCGCATAGCGCGCGACTTCGGCAAGTGGCCGCCAGCCGGACAGCATCGCGACGCAGGCGCCGGCGGGCAGCGGGCCGTGCCGCCGCTCCCAGCGCAGAATATCCTCTGGCTCGACCCGAGCATCGCGGTCGGCGGCGCGCTTGTCTCGTAGATCGATCACGACGAGCGGGACGACCAGATCGGCGATGGCGAGATCGCCGACGCTCTTGCCCTCCGCATCGAAATGGCGAGGCGCGTCGAGGTGGGTCCCGGTGTGCTCGACTATGCACAGGCGGTTCATCAGCATGCCCGCGTCGGCACCCGACCCCCGCACCGGCTCCATCGCCAATCGTCCCGGCGTGAACGCGAAAGCGCGGGACAGCCGATGGGTGAGATCTACGACCCTGATGGGTCGGCCGCGAACCCCGATATCGGTAACGCTCGCGGCGGGTCCGGCCTCGGCCGGTGCTTTGGTGGACAATCCGGCCATTCCCGCCGCCGCGCCCATCGCAAGCATCGCGCGCCGATCGATCACGCCGGCACCACCCGGATCGCTTCGAAATGCGCGACGGGTGGCAGGTTGAACCAGGTATAGCCGCCTTCGCCGCGCACACCTTCGATGGCCGCGCCAGCGCGCAACGCATCGGCCCGCGTGGCCACGGCATCGCGCAAACCGAGCCGCAGGCCATGCAGCGCGGGCGGATCGGCATAGGCGGCGTCGCGCTGCCCTTCATAGTTGATGATGTGAATCATC
>Ga0207668_10001432_pt1 | contig 14051 bp, 17 predicted proteins | sample KBSS43metaG_FD_184323 | JGI IMG/M metagenome (GOLD analysis project Ga0207668, IMG submission 184323) | Switchgrass rhizosphere microbial communities from Kellogg Biological Station, Michigan, USA - KBS S4-3 metaG (SPAdes) (version 2) | ecosystem: Host-associated > Plants > Roots > Rhizosphere... | reverse complement strand
GGATTCGATGCCGGCGCCGACGACTACCTGACCAAACCCTTCCAGGCCGACGAACTGGTGCTGCGCCTGCGCGCACTGATCCGCCGCAGCCGCGGCCATGCCAGCCCACGCCTGCAATGCGGCCCGCTGCAGCTGGACGTCAATGCCGGGCGCTTCGACCTGGATGGCCAGGCACTGGCGCTGAGCCCACAGGAATTCCGTCTACTCAGTTACTTCATCCACCACAGCGGCCAGGTGATCGGCCGCGACCGTCTGGGTGAACACGTGCTCGATGGCGGCCACGACCCGGATTCGAATGCGCTGGACGTATTGCTGGGGCGGGTGCGCCGCAAGCTCGGCACCGACCTGATCCAGACCGTACGCGGCCAAGGCTGGCGGTTGGCCGCGCCGTGAGCCGGCAACCATCATTGCGACGCCGGCTGCTGCTGGCCGGTGGCATCGGCCTGCTGCTGGTCTCGGCACTGGCCAGTGCGCTGCTGGGCGAACTGTTCAAGCGCAGCGCGCGCGACCGCCTGGACAACGAACTGCAGCAGGACATGCTGACCCTGCTGGCGCAGGCCGAGATCGATGCCGATGGCCAGCTGCAGCTGCGCCAGGAACCCAACGATGCGCGCTTCCAGCGCGTGTTCTCCGGCGCGTACTGGCAGATCGCCGATGGCAGCGGCAAGGTGCTGCTGCAATCGCGTTCGCTGTGGGACGAGGCGTTGCCCGTGGCCGCCAATGGCGCGGCCGCACGCAACCTGCCCGGCCCGCTGCAGCAGTCGCTGCGCGCCCGCGTGCAGCAGGTGCGCCTGCCACGCGCGAACGAACCCTATGTCGCCGTGGTCGCCACCGACCGCAGCGCACTGGACGCGGATGTCGCCGCATTCCGCCAACGCAGCGCAATGGCGTTGGCCGTGCTGGTGGCGGCGTGGCTGGCGGTACTGGCCAGCCAGGTGCATTTCGGCCTGCGCCCGCTGCAACGTCTCGGTGCGCAGCTGGAACGCGTGCGCCGCGGCGATGCACAGCGCATCGATACGGCCGGATTGGGTGCTGAAATCGCACCGCTTGGCGAAGAGCTCAATACCCTGCTCGACCACCAGCAACGGATGGTGGGCCGCGCCCGCACCAGCGCACAGGATCTGGCGCACGCGCTGAAAACACCGCTGAGCGTGCTCGCCGCCGAAGCCGATGGCGAGGGCCGCGCGTGGCGCGCGACGCTGCGCGAACAGGGCGCACGCATGCAGGCCAGCGTTGATCGCTACCTTGCCGCCGGACTGACCGCCGACCATCGCGATCGCACGCCGGTGGCCACGGTTGCACAGGCGCTATGCGGGTTGATGGCGCGCGTGCATGGCGACCGTGCGCTGCAGTTCCAGGCCGAGGGTATTGCCGACGACCTGCAATTTGCCGGTTCCAGCGCCGACCTGGAAGAGATGCTCGGCAACCTGCTCGACAACGCCGGCAAGTGGGCACAACGAGAAATAACTGTTACCGCGCGTGCGGAAGAAGAGCAGGTGCGCATCGACGTACGCGACGACGGTCCGGGGCTGGCAGCCGAGGCGCTGGCGCAGGTGACCCTGCGTGGCGTGCGGCTGGATGAGCGCGAAAACAGCAGCGGCCTGGGCCTGGCCATCGTCGGCGATATCGCCGCCAGTTATGGTGGCCGGCTGGCGCTGGAGAATGCACAACCGGGATTGCGCGCCACGTTGTGGTTGCCGATGGGGTGACGCGCCGCTGCGCTCGCCGGGCATGGCCCGGCGCTACCGGATCATGCGCCACCCTGCAGGTGTCGACCTTGGTCGACACGCATCAAAAGCGCCGACCAAAGTCGGCATCTGCCAAGCCTCAGCGATGATGCATCCACCAGCAGTCGATGGCATCGAGCACGATGTGGATCATCAAACCGATGCCCACCAGCCTCGTCTTCTTCGGCACGCACAGCCCGGCATACACGGCAATCGCCGGTGCGGTATGCAGCGGGTGGAAGCCGATGCTGCAGCGGTTCGGGGCGTAGATCGGATCGGCCAACAGATGGTCCAGGTCGATGATCCAGCCCAGCAGCAGCAACAACCACGCCGATGCGAAGCGCTTGCGCCAGAACAGCCATGCCAGCAGGGCTGGCACGGCGGCATGCAGGAACAGATGAAAGATCGCGCGGGCGCTCATCAGCACCGGTAGCGCCGGGCCATGCCCGGCGTTCCCGTCACCCTCAGATCAACGGTTCGTCGGACAGGTAGGTGTAACCGGTCAGGCCCGCTTCCAGCGCTTCGGACAGCTCCTGCGCGCGCTTCGGCGACAGGTCCGCCAATGCCACGCGTTCGGCGTAGGCCGCACGCAGGTCATCCAGCTTGTAGCCCACGTAGTCCAGCATCACGTCGGTGGTATCGCCGCGGCGCTGCTGGGTGATGGCATAGCCATCGGCATCGGCCAGCACTTCCACCGCGTCGGTATCGCCGAACAGGTTGTGGATGTCGCCGAGGATTTCCTGGTAGGCACCGACCATGAAGAAACCGATGCGGTAGCTCTCGCCGTGCTTGATCGCGTGCAGCGGCAGCGAGCTGTCCAGGCTCTCGTTCTCGACGTAGGTCTTGACCATGCCATCGGAATCGCAGGTCATGTCGGCGATGATGCCGCGGCGATCCGGCGCCTCGTTCAAGCGCTCGATCGGCACGATCGGGAACACCTGGTCGATCGCCCACGCATCGGGAATCGATTCGAACACGCTGAAGTTGACGAAGTACTTGTCGACCAGGCGCTCGTTCAGTTCATCCAGCGCCGGGCGATGGCTCTTCTCGTCGTAGCTCAGGCGCGCACGCACGCCATGGGCGATGGCATAGAACAGATCGTCGATGCGCGCACGCTGCGGCAGGTCGATCTGGCCCAACGCATAGCTGGACAGGCCTTCGGCGTGGAAGTGCTGTGCTTCCTGGAACAGCTCCACCGCCGGGCGCACGTCCAGTTCTTCGTGGATCTCGCGCAGGTGGCGGATCGAGGCCGGCTCGTCGTCGTGCTGGTCCGGCACGCGGCCTTCCTGCGCCTGCTCCACTTCGGACACGTTGGCGATCAGCACCGCGTGGTGCGCGGTCATCGCGCGGCCACACTCGGTGACGATGCGCGGCGGGGTCAGACCGTGCTCTTCGCAGGCATTGGCCAGCGGCTGCACGATGTTGCTGGCGTACGAATTGAGGCCGTAGTTGATCGAGCAGAAGCTGCGCGAACGGGTGCCTTCGTAGTCCACGCCCAGGCCACCGCCCACGTCGACGTGGGTGATCTTCGCACCCAGCTGTGACAGCTCGACGAAGTAACGGGTGGCTTCGCGCATGCCGTTGGCGATGTCGCGCACGTTGGAGATCTGCGAGCCCATGTGGAAGTGCAGCAGGCTCAGGCAGTCGGCGTATTCGGTATCGCGCAGCGACTTCCACAGGTCCAGCAGCTGGCGCGGCGACAGGCCGAACTTGGCCTTGTCGCCACCGCTGTTCTGCCACTTGCCGGCGCCCAGCGAGGCCAGGCGCATGCGCACGCCCAGGCCCGGCTTCACGTCCAGTGCCTTGGACTCTTCCAGCACCAGCTTCAGCTCGGACGGCTTCTCGATGACGATGAAGGTCTGCAGGCCCAGCTTGCGGCCGATCAGGGCCAGGCGGATGTACTCGCGGTCCTTGTAGCCGTTGCAGACGATCAGGCCGCCCGGGCGCGACAGCGCCAGCACGGCCATCAGTTCCGGCTTGCTGCCCGCTTCCAGGCCGAAGCCTTCACCGTGATGGCTGGCCAGGGTGCCGGCCACGCCGCGGTGCTGGTTCACCTTGATCGGGTACACAGCGGTGTATCCGCCCGGGTAGTCCCAATCCTGCTGGGCCTGGGCGAACGCCGCCTGCAGCTTGCCCAGGCGCTGGCCGAGGATGTCCGGGAAGCGCACCAGCAGCGGCAGCTTGGCGCCGGCCGCGCGCGCGGCATCCACCACCTTGGGCAGCGACACCACCGGGCCATCCGCCCCGGTCGGTCTCACCACCATGTGCCCGGCCTGATCCACGTCGAAATAACCATCCGCCCAGTGCGGGATCGAGTAGGTCTTGCGGGCTTGGTCGAGGGACCAATCGGTCATTGCAGTCGGCCTTGTGGCAAATAAAAGGGGGGGCATGATAACGCCTATATGCCCACAGGTTCGTTATCATGCGCGCCCGCGCCCGTGGCAGGTCTGAACCTGAACGGGCCGATCCGTCCGGATGCGTGGCACCCCGCCTTCAGCCCGGCTCCATCCCCTCCGAACAGGAATGCTTTCCCATGACTGACAACAGCAACTGGTACATCGAACACTTCGAGCGCACCGGCTCGGCCATCGGCTACCGCATCACCGGCAAGCTGGACGAAGTGCAGTCGCCGTTCCAGAAGATCGAGATCTTCCAGACCACCGACTGGGGCAACCTGATGACCATCGATGGGGCCATCATGCTGACCAGCAAGGACAACTTCTTCTACCACGAGATGATCAGCCACCCGGTGCTGTTCACCCACGCCGCGCCCAAGCGCGTGGTGATCATCGGCGGCGGCGACTGCGGCACCCTGCGCGAAGTGCTCAAGCACAAGGGCGTGGAGAGCGTGACCCAGTGCGACATCGACGAGCAGGTGACGGTGATGGCGCGCAAGCACTTCCCGGAACTGTGCGATTCCAACGACGACCCGCGCGCCGAGCTGATGTTCGACGACGGCGTGGCCTACATGGCCAACTGCCCGGCCGGCAGCGTGGACGTGGTGATCGTCGATTCGACCGATCCGGTCGGCCCGGGTGAAGGCCTGTTCAACAAGGCGTTCTATGAGAGCTGCTTCAAGGCCCTGAAGGACGACGGCATCCTGGTGCAGCAGTCCGAGTCGCCGCTGATGCAGCTGGAACTGATCAATGAAATGCGCACCGAGATGGGCAAGGCCGGCTTCGGCTCGTTCAAGACCCTGCCGTTCCCGCAGCCGTGCTACCCCACCGGCTGGTGGAGCGTGACCCTGGCGCGCAAGGGCGACAGCAGCTTCGACTTCCGCCAGGCCGATTCGGCCGCCAAGACCTTCGATACCCTGTACTACACCGCCGCGCTGCACACCGGCGTGCTGGTGACCCCGCCGTTCGTGAAGGCGGCGTTGAAGTAAGGCGTGCCGACCAACGGTCGGCACCCACCCAAAGAAGAACCCGCGCTGGCGACAGCGCGGGTTTTTGTTTTTACGGGTAGTGCCGGCCGCTGGCCGGCAACCTCATCAAACCCAACGCATCAGAGCGCCCAGATACCGGCGATCACCGCCACCACCAGGCCCCACTTGATCACCTGGTACGCCACCACGCTGCGCTCGCGCAGCGCCTTGGCCTTCAGCCGCACCTTGTACACGCTGCCGAAGGCCTTGTTGACGCCACCGGTCGGGTCACCCGGCAGGTTCGGCGATGCCCCACCGGCCAGCAGCGTGGACGCCACCAGGCGGTTGAACAGGCCCGGCAGGCCGAAGCGCAGCGGGCGGGCGATATCGCAGAACAGGATCACCCGGTCATCGGGCGTCTCGTTGTGCGCATGGTGGATGTAGGTTTCGTCGAACATCATCCACTCGCCGTCGCGCCAGCTCTTCTTGATGCCGTCCACTTCGATGTAGCAGGCATCGTTGTTGGGCGTGGCCAGGCCCAGGTGCAGGCGCAGCGAACCGGCAAACGGGTCGCGGTGCGGGCGCAGCTCGCTGCCCGAGGGCAGCTGCGCGAACATCGCCGCGCGCACGTCCGGCAGCGATTCCAGCAGCGCGGTGGTCTTGGGGCACATCGCCTTGGCCGACGGGTGCGTGGGGCCGTACCACTTCAGGTAGAAGCGCTTCCAGCCGCGGCGGAAGAATGAATTGAAGCCGGCATCGTTGAACGTGCTGGAGGCAGCGATCGCCTGCGCATCGCGCAGCGCCAGTGCCTCGTCGCGGATCATCTGCCAGTTCTGCCGCAGCGGCTCCAGCTGAGGGAATTCCTTGCCCGGGTCCAGGAACGGCGTGGTCGGCACCTTGGAGAACATGTACATGACCACGTTGATCGGGGCCATGAAGCTGGAGTGGTCCAGCAACTGGCGCGACCAGCGCGCACGGACCTTGCCACGGAAGTGGATGTACAGCACGCAGGACACGAACAGCGCCGCAAGTACGATTTTGATGATCAAAACACTTTCCTCCAGCACGCGCCGGACAGGGAAACAGGGCGATGCGGCCGCAGGGCCGGCATCAGTGGGGAACGCGGCAGGAGACGGGGACGTGCCGGGTGGGTGCGGCCGTCGATGTCGCGTGTAACAGCTTATGGTCGGCAGGCCGTGCGCCGGGGTCAAGCCAAGCGTGCGTGGGCCGCAGCGCTGCGCCGCGAACGCTGCCGGCCGCATTTTCAAGCCATTGAAATTAAATTACTTTTCGTAAAGTGAGACAGAATTGTCCGAAAAAGCGCGACGAACTGTTCCAGCCACGACGCCGACATTTCTCCGACAAATCGTGGAATAGCGAACTTGCCGGTACTAAAATTGACTTAACGAAAGTTTAGCCAGTTCCCCCCGTCGTACCGGTTCGCTTGACGCTTCAGCGCCGCCCACCGGGTCGCCCGAGACCCCACATGATCCCTTCCATCACCCCCTCCCCGTCCTGCGGCGATGACGCCGTGGCGCCGCTGCTGCTCAAGCGCGGTGAACGCTTCCTCGCCCCCGATGTCTACCGCACCTGCCTGGACGGCCGTCCGGCGGTGGTGAAGGACTACTCCCGCTACCGTGGCACCCCGGTGTCGCCGATCGCCCGCCTGATGGTGCACCGCGAGGCGCGCATGCTGGAGCGGCTGGGCGGCTGGAAGCACGCCCCGGCCCTGCTCGGCACCCTCGGTGGCCTCGCACTGGGCATGGAATTCATCCCCGGCCAGACGCTCAGTACCGCGCAAGCCGTGGGCAATGAAGTGTTCGAACAGCTGCAGCACGCGCTGAGCCGCCTGCATGCCGCCGGCATCACCCACAACGACCTGCATGGCACCAACGTGGTGGTCAGCGCCGGCGTGCCGGTACTGCTGGACTTCACCTCCGCCTGGCGCGTGCCGCGCTGGCTGCGCCGCAACCCGCTGAGCCGGCAGCTGAGCCGCAGCGACATGAAGAACCTGCTGAAGATGCGCCAGCGCGTGACCGGGCAGGCGCCGAGCCCTGCGCAGGCGGCGTTGGTGGCCGACCCCGGTTGGGTGGCGGCTGTGCGCCAAGGCTGGAAGCGGTTCTACAAGTGGGCCAAGCGCCGGTAGGCGCTTCGCTTCACCCGCTTTACCGGTAGAGGTCGAGCTTGCTCGACCGCTCTTCGTACCGGCGACGCAAAACCTCGCCGGTCACGTCCCTCTCGGCGGCTTACAACGCGTCCGCGTCCAGCTCACCGGTACGAATACGCACCACGCTGCCCAGGTCGTACACGAACACCTTGCCATCGCCGATCTTGCCGGTGCCCGCCGCCTTCACGATGGCTTCCACCACCACCTCCACCTGATCGTCGGTCACCGCCACTTCCAGCTTCACCTTCGGCAGGAAGTCGACCACGTACTCGGCGCCACGGTACAGCTCGGTATGGCCCTTCTGGCGACCGAAGCCCTTCACTTCCGTCACCGTGATCCCGGTAACACCGCGCTCGGCCAGCGCTTCGCGCACGTCGTCGAGCTTGAACGGCTTGATCACCGCCATGACCATCTTCATCGTCTATCTCCTGTATTCCGGCGTGGAGGATAGCGCCTGAACGCGGCCGGTGCGAAACCCGCAGCGCCTGTCCGGCGGGCCGGGGCCAGCAGTATCCTTACGGCCGAACAGCCGTGGCCGCGCCGGATGCGCAGGCCCACCACCCCACGGAGCACCCCATGATCGACCTGAACCAAATCGATGACCTCGCCCGTCGCCTCAGCGACCTGGTGCCGCCGGGCCTGCGCGAATCGCGCGAGGAACTGCAGGCCACCTTCAAGAGCGCGCTGCAGGCGGGGCTCGCGAAGCTGGACTTGGTGACCCGCGAGGAATTTGAAGTGCAGCGCGCGGTGCTGCTGAAGACGCGCGAGAAGCTGGACGCGCTGGAAACAGCGGTGCGCGAGCTTGAAGGGCGCGGCACCGCAGAATAAAAAAGGAGGCGCGCTGCGCCTCCCACTTACAGATTATTTCCCTGATGGGGCCTTGCCGCAAGGCCCGCCCGGCGCCTTAGACTCGCCGGCCTGTCGATCCGGCAGGACAGGTAGGGGTAGTGCCGATGGCACAGGACACCGAATGGACACCCGTTTCGCATGACACCTGCGACCAGGTTGCCGGGCCGTTTTATCACGGCACCCGCGCTGATCTCGCGGTGGGCGAGCTGCTGAGCGCGGGATTTCGCTCCAACTATCGCCACAGCGTGGTGATGAACCACATCTACTTCACCACGATTGCCAAGGGCGCCGGGCTGGCTGCGGAGATGGCCCGGGGTGAGGGGCGGCCGCGTGTGTATGTGGTGGAGCCAACCGGGCCGTTCGAGGACGATCCGAATGTCACCAACAATAAGTTTCCCGGGAATCCGACGCGGTCGTATCGGAGTGCGGAGCCGTTGCGGGTTGTTGGGGAGATTACGGAGTGGGAGGCCTACGACGCGGAGTTTGTTCGGCAGTTGAGGGCGTTTGTGGCGTCGGGGAGTGGGGAGATCATCAATTGATGGAGGGGAAGGCTACTGCTTTGGCTCACGAACGAGCAAAGCGGCAGCATTTCGGAAGATGTCCGCTCTCGGCCAGAAGCAGTCCATTGGACCCTGTCGGCGACTGTTACACGAAGGGCTAGACTTGGGGCGCCGGGAACTACTGGGGCGGGGGGGGCGCTCTCGCGGATAAGGCTGACAGCCTTGCAGCGTTACGCCCTCTGTGGCTTTCTCGTGCATCGATGCGATCGTGCATTCCTCTACCGACCAACTCCGTTTCGATTTCGTTAGAGCAGATTAGCAGGAGGAATCTCATGTCTAGAACGACCGACGGAAAGCAGCAACAGCGTGATGCACAGTGGTCCAACGTATCGAAGCTGTTCTGGCCTGCAATGGTCATGAGTGCTGCCATGGCGGCTTGCGCGGAGGTGCTCCACCGAACAAGCGCCTATCCCCAGGCGGTCTTCGCCTCCGTCCATGCCGACACCCGCACCTGGTTGTATGTGGCGCTGATGTACTTGTTCTTGATTCCAGCATTGTTTCTCCGGATGCGACGACTGCTGTCGGGCTACCCAGTGCCTTGGAACCCACCCGGAAGGCGCTGGCTGCTGGGTCTCTTCTCGCTCATCCTCTGCAGCGGAATGATGATCCTCCCAGTGATCGTACTCGTCATGGGAGAAGACGCTGCGGGCCGGGGCCGCGGCTTGTACCGACTATTCACCGGAAGCCTGCTCGGCACCTTCCTGGTGGGTGGTGTACTTGCGTATGCGGCTGCCATGAGTGCGTGGCTGCTTCTGTTCGCAACCCCCAGGTTGCTGTTCCCGCGGGCACCCTCTCGCTAGCCGCCCAGCCGACATATGTCCCGTCGACTGCTCTACCTGGATGCAGGGTTGGGGCAAGTGGATGCGGGCAGAGTGTGTTGAGGTCGTCCGCTTTCGGCCAGGAACGGACATCGGACTACAAAGCAAGCCGCGCCAGAAATCACGCCTCCCCCTCTCTGACTGTTGGAACGTCGGCGGCTCGATCCTGGGGCATCTGGGCCAGACCTGCCAAAGCTAGCGTCGTTCGAGGGCGCGGGCCGCTTGCTGCTCTGCGCGCTTAGCCATTTCCAGTGCTGAATCCAACTGCGGCAAAGCGGGTTCGCGATCAGCAAACATCCCAAGCGCCGATTCGCGTGTGCGGTACGTTACGCGCATGCCAGTGGGCAGGATGATGCCCCCAAGATGCACGTCGCAATGCCCGATGTACACCGGTCCGCGCTCTGTCTCCAGGACAACGGAGAGGGCCGTGCAGGCCGGTCGGCGCGAGCGCCCTGATGGCTCATGTCTAGCGCTGTACGTCACAATCCCGCTTCGGGTGTGCTGGACCCCGACGACGGAGGCCAGGAACATGCCCGCGCCGTAGATAGTGAACACCCATATGGCCACCAATGCCACCGGCAATAGTACCCATATAGGGGAGTACGGCGAGCGCGCCAGCCTACGCCTGCCGTAAAGAGGCGAGTAAACCTCTTCGGGCTTGGGCTGCGCCCATGCGGCCCAGCAAGCCCCTGCCACCGCGATGACGCCGGCGGCGACCAACAGTCCCTTGCTGGGTTGAAAGTCCGAATTCGCGAACCCGATCACGCCTAGCAGGCCGGCAATCGCAAGCATCCATTCAACCGGTGATCCACGCATCCGTGCAATCCTCATCAGCCGCGGCTACGGCGCACGGAATGCTACCGCGATGAGCAGGCTTGCGTCGCCTGCCAGCATGAATCCATGCCCGGTGAACCCATTCATCAATCCTGGCAAAGGCCTACGCAATCCCCGTGCCGCTGGCCCGAATGCGGCGTGGTTGGAACGGGCCGCAGGCGGCGCTGAAGGGCTGAGGACGGCTGGCAATCCGTCGGCCGGCTATGGCGGGCGGTGCGTGGAGGCCTTGCGCCTGCCCGGCTATCCACACACGGGGTTTCGAACCACGCATCGTCCGCCACCTTTATCGGTGGCGGCTTCTGCCTGCACGCAAAGAGCCATGCCATGACCACGTCCTACTCCCCTGCTCCACAGCCCGTCCAAGAGGCGCCCTCGGTCGAGCCGGCCGCAGATCCCAACACCCTCATCGCCGTGCTGCACAGCATCGGCGCTGGCGTTGCCGCCAACGGCCAGCCCTGGCCGGAACGCCACCAGCTTCGCGGCCGGCAGATGGCCTTGTCCGATGCAGACTGCTCGCTCACAGGTCTGCGCGTGGTGCTGGAGATGCTGCTGGCCGCCGAGCGCACCCGCCAGAACGGCGAGCCGGACCTGCAAGTGGGCGACCGTGTGATGGAAGGGTTGATCATGGCGGCTCTCGGCCTTGTGGCCAATGCCAGCGATCGATTGCAGCCGCGTGGCGATGGCGATCCATTGGGCAGTGCTGGCACTCTGCCTGGCGCGGATCGTTGCGGCCCGGATGCTTTGGCCAGAGCCGGTAGAACCCAAGCCCCTCACCTACCGCTGCGTGTCCGACAAAGCGTTCTTGAATCGGTGGCCAGCTTTTCCATGATCCGCATACGCGAGCTCGATACCTTGAGCTCCGGGAAAATGGTCTTGAAATCTGCCTTCAGCTGTTCCTCGTGCGAGGACATTGGAATGACCTTTAATGGTCGCTCTTGTTCCTAGCAAGTGCAGGCTGTCGTTGAATCCAACTCAACCGAGGTGGAGGCGCACATGCAGCAAATTTTCTGCCGGCATGCTTAAAGGTTCACGAAGCTGCTACGGCAAGCCCCCAGTGGTGAACTGGCGCACTGCCGATTTCGCGCAAGACGTCCATCAACCGAGTCGCCGCACAACATACTTTCCATACGAAAAATAGAGGAATCCGATAATGACGGCATGCACGACTGCAAATGGTAGGTACTGTTTCCAGAGAAGAGTCAGCCCAAAGCCCACACCTGGGATCAGGTAAATTGCAAGAATAGTTGCCCACTTTCCGTCATGCCCGACAGCCAGAGATTCGCCATTCTTAGCGCTTGATCCGGAGATGAGCCAAGCCAGCGCAAACGCCGAGACAAGCATGATCCAAAATGGCGGATTACTTCGGCCCTCCAGGAAGTCAGCTCCTAAGTGTCTCAGCAGCATGATCACGAAGATCGTCTGAAGGACCATAAAGATTGCGACAAGAACCGAACCGCCGAAGCGACGCCAACCTGCGTCGAACTCGGCCCACATCTCCAAGTTGCTCGCAACGAGAAATGCATATGAGTATGGAGCCCGCAACGTTCGTAGCATCCTAGTAGACAATTCTATCGAACCTCTTGTTGCTTTCCCGGACATCCCAGTAGTCCTCAGCTTGCTGCAAGTCGAGCTTCATATCGGGCCTAGCCCTCATGATCTGAAAAGCACCATCACGCCGTTCCTGGTTCTTAATTTCATAGGGCGCCTGCCATGCAGAGAGCTGCTTCCCGGCATTCGGCCCAATGGTGGGATTTTGCTTCAGGTACCGCATCGGCATGTCGGTCATGCTCTATGTCCGCTTCCGGCCAGAAGCGGACGTTCACCAGACGCTATCACTCTTCGATCTCTATTTTCAAAACGAAGTCTAGATACTGAGGATGCCCATTTCTCAATGGACACTTAAGCTCATCGTACGCGTAGTGGATCTGAACTTGCCGGCCGGTGGCATATGCAGAAATCGAATTTGGATCATCCATCAAGATTGCTTCCGACCTCGAACTTCCATCATTTAGGGTGAACTCGAATTCGTTCGGGTGATCGAGGCGTTCCTGCCCCGCAACGTACAGGCTGGTGATTACACCCGTGACGCACTCACCCTCAATGACTCCGGACTCGATATTGGACCACCACTCCTCGCTACCAAAAAGACCCTTATTGCCCTTTAATCCAAGCATGGGCTTCGCGTCGTTCAAAGTCAGGGATTGCGTATCTCGAACCCTGGACAGATCCTTCTCAAGATCGTTGCGCAAGCTGTAGACAACCTTCATCGATCACCCCTATCAGTGTGAGTCCGTGGTGTCGGGAGATCGTACTTGAGGACGCTCGCATTGAAAATATAGAGCGTAGTATCAGTTCCAAGCTCAGTTTTCACAGCCCGCCCTTGCTTGAAATTTTCCCTCGCCTTCCTTGATTGGCATATCATTGGTGCGCAAGAACCGGATCTCTATCGGGCAATCGCCGCCGAGCGTCGTTGCGCTGGCAATGACTGAGGATCACTGAGATCAGCCAGACGTTAGCAAGTATGTTCGAACTCCGACGTCCCCCCGGTTTGAGTAGTGGGTGGATTTAGAGTCCGGTGCTGATGTTATCGGTCTTCGCCGCCAGCTGCGCGGCGTACTGGGCGGGGGTTAGCCCGCCAAGCGCTCTTTTGGGCCTTTCTTCGTTGTAGTCGCGCCGCCAGCTTTCGATGCTGGTGCGGGCATGAAGCAATGTCGGGAACCAGTGCTCGTTGAGGCATTCGTCGCGCAGCCGTCCGTTGAAGGACTCGACGTATGCATTTTGGTTCGGTTTGCCCGGTTCGATCAGACGCAGGGCAACTCCCTTTTCGTGAGCCCAGGCCACCAGCGCCTTACCGCAAAACTCCTTGCCGTTGTCTGTCCTGATCACTCGTGGCAGGCCGCGCTGCATGGCCAGTCTGTCCAGTACCCTGGACACGCCTTGCCCGGATATTGCCCGCTCCACTTCGATGGCCACAGCCTCGTGGGTGGCGTCGTCGACGATGGTCAGGCACTTGATCACCCGGCCTTCGGCGGTACGGTCGAACACGAAGTCCATCGACCACACCTCATTGGCGGCGGACGGCCGCAGAAGGGACTGGCGCTCGCCTGCCGGCACCTTCTTACGCTTTCTGCGACGCACCTGCAGGCCCGCTTCCTGATACAAGCGCTCCACTCGCTTGTAGTTCACTACAAGTCCTTTCTGCCGCAGCTTCAGATGGATCATGCCCACCCCGTAGCGTCTGTGCCGGTGCGCCAGCGCAGCGATCTGCTCGCGCAGCTCAACGTTGGGGTCGGCCCGAGCCTCATAGCGCAGCGCGCTCGCGCTCATTCGCACCACCGTCAGCGCTCGCCGCTCGCTCAACCCCTTCTCGACCATGCTCCGCACCAGCAGCCTGCGCGACGGCGCGGCCACCACTTTTTTCGCAACGCATCCTTAATGACGTCGTTCTCGAAGACCTGTTCTGCCAGTAGCTTCTTCAGGCGTGTGTTCTCCGCCTCCAAGTCCTTGAGCCGTCTGGCGTCGGGGACGCTCATGCCGCCAAACTTGCTGCGCCATAGGTAGTACGAGGCCTCGCTGAAGCCATCCTGGCGGCACAGGTCTTTGATGGGCTTGCCGGCCTCAGCCTCGCGTAGGAAGCCAATGATCTGCTCTTCTGAAAAGCGCTTCTTCACGTCCAATCTCCTTGTCATTGAGGATTGGACTCCAAACCGCTTCGCTACTCAATCTCGGGGG
>Ga0207668_10001428_pt1 | contig 14064 bp, 11 predicted proteins | sample KBSS43metaG_FD_184323 | JGI IMG/M metagenome (GOLD analysis project Ga0207668, IMG submission 184323) | Switchgrass rhizosphere microbial communities from Kellogg Biological Station, Michigan, USA - KBS S4-3 metaG (SPAdes) (version 2) | ecosystem: Host-associated > Plants > Roots > Rhizosphere... | reverse complement strand
CGCCGCAATCTCCTCGCGTTGCTCCCGCGCCGGGAGGCTCGGCAGCGAGGGATGCGAGACGGTATGCACGCCGATGTCGATCAGCCCGCCCTCGCCGAGCCGCCCCAGCTCCTCGCGCGTCATCACCGGCGCCGCCTCGCCTGCAGTCCCGAACGCTGCCGCCACTTCATCGGTCGCCGCCTCGCGCGCCTCGCGCGGCAGCGTTCGTATCGACCGCCACAGCGCCATGTGCAGCGCCTCACGATCCGGCGTGCGCCAGTCCGCCGCGCCCGCCATGAACCTGAAGTCCGGCAACGGTGCCGGCAGCGCCCCGCCGAATACCGCCCCCGTCAGCCGATCCCACCAGAAGCCCCGCTCATTGCCGAGCTCGCCCGAGACGACGAATACCGTCGCTGGAACGTCGAGCGCCTCCAGTACCGGCTTGGCGTTCACCAGCACGTCGCGATAGGCGTCGTCGAAGGTGATCGCGATCGTCCCCGGCTCTGGCGTGCCCGCCACCGCGCGCGCCGCCATCTCGTCGAGCGGCACCGGCCGCCGCCAGCGCTTGAGCTCGCGCATCTGCGCCGCGAAGCGATCGGGCGTCACGGCCAGCCCCCACGGGTCGGCGCGCACTTCCGCCACCCGATGATACATCAAGATGACCGGATCGGCGCGCCCGACGACGCCCTTGGCGACCCGCAGCAGCCTGTCAGCCAGATAGCCCATCGCGGCCCTTCACCACGCGCCCAGCGACGATCACAGGGAATTGCGGGTCCTGATGCTGATAGTCCTCGGCCTGCAGGTCCCGCTCGGCAAGGCCATAGAGGAAGGCGGTCGCGGTCAGCACGTTACCATAGGTCGTTATCTCGACGCCTTCCGCGCCAAACCGGTCGCTCATCAACCGCCGCAGCGAGGCCGGCGTGAACGACCAGAACCAGGTGTCGCCCCATTCCCCGCTGTCGATGCAGCTCACGCCCGGCACGGTGATGAGCAGCACGCCGCCCGGCTTCAACACGCGGTAGAGCGTGTCCACAGCGTGCCGGAGTTCGTAGATGAGGTGCAGCGTCTGGGTGAACACGATGCAGTCGAAAATGCCGTCGGGAATGCCCGCGCCGCTCGCGATGTCCGTCACATACGTGACGCCCGGTGCGTCGGGGTCGACATGCAGCACCTCGCTCTTCTCGACCCGGCCACCGCCGAACCGCAGCGTATAGCCATTGTCGCCGATTTCCAGAACACGCCCTTTGATATCCGCCGCATGGTTGTCGAGGAACCGCTCGATATAGGGCCGGTCGACCGGCTTGCCGCGCTCGTAGCCGAAGTTGCGGCTGATCGGCTCGCGCTGCCGCAAGTCGCCAAGATTGACCGCTCGGGCAGGCAGATAGGGCCTCAGACGTCGCAGTATTTCCATCATTGCCTCTCTGATCATGACGGTCGGCGCCATCGCGAAAATGCGCAGGCTGCCCTTCAGGGCGCGGCCAAGCTGCCGGAACTTGGTTAAGGCCTCCAGCAACGCGTGGAGCTGCACGCGCGCATAATAAGCCCGCCACTCCGCACGCCCGCGCTCGCGCGCCGCGACCCGCTCCGCATGGCCGAGCACATAGGGGTCCTGCATGTCGAGCACGCGCAGCGAGGTGTTGAGCATCATGACCCGGTCGCCGGACATGTTCGCTCCATGATAGCGATAGTCGGCGATCACCTCGGGACCGTGCAGGATGCGGCCCTGGCGGGCGAGGCGCAGATAGAGTTCATAATCCTCGCAGGCGCGAAAGCGCGAGTCGAAGCCGCCCGCCGCGAGCAGCGCGGCCCGCCGGTAGAGCACTGTCGCATGCATGCCGATGCAATTGCCTTCCAGCATGCCGACATATTGATCCTCGCCGAGCGCGCGCAGGTGCACGTCCGAGCGCTCGCGCCCGTCGCTCTCGATGATGCGATAGGCGCCGTAGCTCATCACGGCATCCTCGTGCGCCCTCAGGCGGGCCAGATTAATCGCGAGCGAGCGCGGCGCCATCCGGTCGTCGCCGTCGAGGAATGCGATATAGTCGCCGTCCGCCGCCCGCAGCCCGGTGTTGCGCGCCGCGGCCAGACCCTGATTGGCCTGGCGAACGACCCGCAGCTCGGGGAAGCGTGCATAGACCGTCTCGTAATTTCGTCTGGCGCCGTCCTCGATCACGAGGATTTCGAAAACCGGCACGGTCTGCGCCCGCACGCTCTCGATCGCCTCGATCAGATGGCCGGGATCCTCGTTATAGACGTTGACGATCAGGCTGACCGTTGGCGCGCCGCGCTCAGCCATCATCGCCTCGCGTCGTATAGCCGGCGAAGGCGAGCCAGGCGCGCGTGCGCCGCCACGCCTCGTCCGCAGGCACGCTCGGCGCATGGCCGAGCAGGCGCCGAGCCCTGTCCCAGCGCGGAACGTGCTGCGCGCGTTGCAGCAGCGCCATTTCCAGCGTCGGATTGGGGCCCTTGGGCCGCGGCGGCGGCAGCGCGCCCGAGGCGGCCCAGAAAGCGCCCAGCCCCCGGCTCAGCGATTTGGGCAGCGCATCCAGCGCCGCACGCACCGGGGCGGACTGCCTCCACTCGTCGACCCGGTCCATCAGGCCCGGCACCGGCGGGGTGAAACCGAGACTCGGCACCTTCGCCATGTCGACGCCGACCGCTCCGGCCACGCGGCGATACACTTCCCGCCAGCTCGGCGTCTCCGCCTCGCCCAGCAGGAAGGCTTCACCATCGGCGGCCGGCGCGTCGAAGCAGCGGACGATCGCCTCCACCAGGTTGTCGATATAGATGGCGTTGCACAGCCCCACGCCGCCGTCGATCAGATAGGCCTCGCCGGACAGCAGACTATCCGCCAGCCCGCCGATCCACTGCGAACGGGGGCCGAACACGATGCCGGGACGCAGCGCGACAGCTTCTAGCCGGCCCCTGCCCCTCAGGGCGAACAACCGTTCTTCCGCCTTGATCTTGGAGAGATTGTAGCGGATCGGCTGCTTGTGCGAGAGCGGCGTCGCGTCATCGCAGCCCGGCGGCGGCGACTGCCCGTGCACCATCGCGCTGCTGAGATAGACGAGACGCCTGCAACCGGCACGCTCCGCCGCACGATAGACGGTGGCGACCGTGCCCACGATCGTCCGGTGGTCGCCCGCGAGCGCATGGACAACGATGTCGCAGCCTCGCAACGCGGCCTCCGTCGCGGCCTCGTCGAACGCGTCGGCAACCCGCCCGGCGAGCGCAAACCGGCTTGCGAGCGCCAGCCCGCTGGCCTGCCGCACGATCGGCCGCACCTCATGTCTGCCGCCCAGATGCAGCATCTCGACGATCCGATTGCCGATGAAGCCGTTGGCGCCAATCACGCCCACGACAGGTCCGGAGGGAACGGCGCTCATAGCCCCCGCTCCCCTTCGGACCGGGAAGCAGCGGCGCGGTGCCGGACTTCACGGTCGTTCGCTGCGCAAGCGATCACACGCGTCGCTCCGATATCGGCGCTCATCCTACGCCTGCAGCCTCCATGGGCTGCAGCCAAGGCATCGTCATCAGTTCGCGTTCACGATAGGCCCGCTCGATCAGCGCCACCGTCGGCAGGGCCTCCTGCGCCGTGCACAGCCGCGCCGGCCCTCCGGCGATCGCGTCTACCATCGCGTCGATCTGCGCCCCGAAGGCCTCCTCGAACGTGAACGCCGCATTTTCCTCCACACGCATCGGGCCGCCACCGTCGGTCAGCCGCAACTCGACGCCGGTGATGTCCTCCGCCCGCCAGCAGATCATCCCACGCTCTAACTCCAACTCGACGGCATTGGGCCGCTCCCAGTCCCGCGACAGGCGCAGCACGGCCGGCACGCCCCGGCACTGCAGGTGCAGCAATGCATTCACCTCCAAGCCCCCCATCGCATCGTCCTCGTAGCGCACGAAGCTCGGCTCCTCGAACCAGAGGGACAGCAGGTCGACGATGTGGGTACCGATATCGGCAAGGATGCCGCCGCCTGACACCGCCGGCGAAAAATAGCTCTGATCCCGAATCGGCCAGCGGAACGGGCCGCCCTCGAAGGCTCGGATCCTTTGCAGCGGGCCGAGGCCGCCGGTTGCGATCAGCCGCTCGACGATGCGCGTGGCCGGCAGATGCCGCCGCACCATGTTCACCGCGAGAAGCCGACCTGCCGCCCGCGCCGCGTTCGCCATGGCGGTGGCAGCGTCCAGCCCGAGCGCCATCGGCTTCTCGCACAGCACATGGCTCCCCGCTCCCAGCGCCGCGATCGCCTGCTCCGCATGCACCGAGGGCGGTGACGCGACGATGACCAGATTGGCTCCCAGCGCCATCAGCGCCTCGAACGAGTCCACGCAGCGCGCCTCCGGGAAATGCCGCGCGACGGCGGTCATGCTGGCGGCGTCACGATCATAGACGCCGAGCAGCGAGGCCTTGTCCCGGCGGGAGAGCAACGCAGACAGATAATATTCCCGAGTCACCGCGCCGCAGCCGGCGATGGCGATGCCCATTCCCGCGTTCATGCCGACTTGCGGAAAAGCCACGACCACCCGATCCGGCCGGTCGCATGCGCGGCGGCGAGCAGCGTCGACAAGTCGCTGCCGAGGCGCACGCCGGCGCGCAATTGCGCTATGGCCGCGCTCAGTTCGCCCCGCTGCGCGCAGCCTTTCGCGGTGTTGAAGGCGACACGCGCGTAGATGCGCCGCGAGGTCCTCGCGACGTCGTCGGCGATGTCGGCGGGCAGATGATTTCGGATGAGATCGATGGCGATGCCGTTGAATGCCACGTCCCGCGCCGCCGCGACGTTGCGGCCGGTGTTGGAGGCCGCCTGCATGCGGTAACGGGCAAGTGCCCGCGGCACGTAGACGATCGGGTAATGGCGCGCGATTCGCACCCACATCTCCCAATCCTCGGCGCATTGGAGCGCAGGATGGAAGCCGCCCAGCCGCTCGTAAACCTTCCGCCGCACGCAGATTGAGGGCGTCATGATGCGCTGTTCCGTGGCGAGGAAGCGCAGCGCGTCCGGCAGGCGTCCCATCTGCGTCATCTCCAGCGTGCTGCGCCCGGTCTCCCTCCCCCCCCGGTCGATGAAGATCTGCCGGCAATAGGCGGCGCCGGCCTGGTCGTCGGCGAATGCCTGTTCCATGGTGGCATAGAAGCCGGGCTCGACCAGATCGTCGCCGTGGAGCAGGTGCACGAGGCGCCCGCGCGAAAGCTGCAGCGCCGCATTGAGGTTCCCGGGCACGCCCAGATTGGCGGGCTGCCGATGGAGCCGCACGCGACTCCCGAAGTTCGCCACGACGTCCTCGATCGCGTCCTGCGACGCGTCGTCGACGACGACGATTTCCATGCGCGCAGGCTCGGGTGCCTGGCGGATGACGGACGCCAGCGTCTCGGCCGCCTGCGCCGCGCAGTTATAGGTCGGGACCATGACCGACCAGAGCGGGCGATCCTGATCCCCGACAGCCTTGATCGGCAGCGGCTTCCCGGCCATCCGTTCGAATGTCAACGCCGCGCCTCCCGCCGCATTGCGCTGCGCACGAGCATGCGCGCGGACAGCATGGCGACTTCCAGCCCGTCGCCGGACGACCAGCCGGCACCGCCGCCACGCGCCCGTTCGAGGCTCATCCAAGCGAGCCCCGTGTTGCCGAGCCGCAGATGCTCGCGGGCCCAATCCAGGAAGTAGCGGCGACGCCCGCCGCGCAGATCGTCGAGATGCCGTGGATCGAGGCATTGCTCCAGCCGGCGGTAGAGACTGTCCATCGCGGCAAGCTTCTGGTCGTCGGCCTGTGACGAATAGAGACCGCCGGGGTGCAACCGATAGGCGCCCATGGGTTCGGGGACGAACGCGATGTCGCCATGTTCCCCGAAGAGGAGGTAAAGCGGCCAGTCGGTGACAGGGAAGAAGCCGTCATACCAGGCTGGGACGGACGGAAGGCAGGACCGCCGAAACAGGCTGCCGCAAGTCGGGAAAGGATTGCCCTGCCACAAGTCGCCAAGCGTCAGCCGGTGCTGGGTGGCTGCCGGCGTCCAGAGCTGGCCGGTCGGCTCGCCCGCCGCGTCCACCACGTGCGCGTTCGTGAAGCACAGGCTGAGACCCGGATCGGCGTCGAGCATGGCCACCTGGCGCGCGAGCTTGTCCGGCGAGGTCCAGAAATCGTCCCCGTCGAGCAACGCGACATAGTTGCCCCGCGCCGCTTCGAATCCGCGGGCGACGACTCGGTTGCTGCGGACATTCCGCTCCGAAAGCACCAGTCTTATGGTTTCGGGATATCGCCCCTGCCACGCCTTCACGATTTCTCGCGTGCCGTCAGTCGACGCGTCCTCGCTCACGACGACTTCAAACGCGAAATCGGCCTTCTGATCCATCACGGATTTCAGAGCCTTGTCGATGAACTGCGCGTGATTGTAAGTAACGACTACGATGGAGGCTTTCATGGTTAACCGATCTAGATGCCGTCCTGACCTTTGTGGTGTCCGGTAAAAATACGCAGGTGCCCTCTTATCACGTCGTGTCACTCATAACATCATCAAGATATTGATTCTCATTACACCAGGCGTCCGACCGGAATCTTGTTCCTGCGCATTGCATTCCCATTTCGGGAGAACTAAGGCTAGCGAAAATTTAGTCTTTTTATTGCAGCCTAGAAATTCCTGGGCAATGAGCAGGATCGCATAATGAAAATTTTGGTGACCGGGGGGGCGGGGTTCATCGGTTCGAACTTATGTCGGCGACTCATTGACGATGGACACGAGGTATGGTGCCTGGACAATCTTAGCACCGGCGTAGTCGAAAATCTGGATTCGATATTGAATCATCCGCGTTTTCATTTCGTCGAAGCGGACGTGTGCGACGACTTCGGAGGCATTAAGGTCGACCGCGTCTATAATCTCGCATGCAACGCTTCCCCTCCGCAATATCAGCGCGACCCCGTCGGGACGATGAAGACCAGCGTTCTGGGCGTTCTTAACGCCCTGGAATACTGTCATCGCATTCAGGCGCGGCTCTTTCAGGCGTCGACCAGCGAGATTTATGGCGATCCGGAGGTCCATCCTCAGCCGGAGGACTATGTCGGCGCGGTGAATTGTACCGGCCCCCGGGCTTGTTACGATGAAGGCAAGCGCGCTGCCGAAACGCTTTGTTTCGATTATAGCCGGCAATATGGTACGCAGGTTCGGGTTGCGCGGCTGTTCAATACCTATGGCCCCCGCATGCATCCCGAAGACGGGCGGGTAATTCCCAATTTCATCGTGCAATCCCTAAAACAGCTCCCGCTCACGGTTTATGGCGCGGGGACGCAGACGCGTTCGTTCTGCTACATCGACGACATCGTCGAGGCCCTGATCCTGCTCATGGAAACGCCCGGTCAGGCGATCGGACCAATCAACTTGGGAAGCGAGGAAGAATATACGATCCGCGATCTGGCGGAACGTATCCTCGAGCATACCGGGTCGGAATCGACGGTGGACTATCTGCCGCTGCCGCAGGACGATCCGCGCGTTCGGCGGCCCGACGCGCGCCGCGCGCTGGAAGTGCTCGGCTGGGGCGCGACCACACCGCTCGCCGATGGACTGAACAAGACGATCGCCTGGTATCGCGCTTATCGAGACGGCGCGCTGCTCAAGGACGCGGAGCAGCCGGAAAAGGGCAATGTCGTGGCGATCATCGGCGGCGGCCCGGCCGGACTGACGGCCGCTTATTCACTGCAGACGCAGAGCGCGCGTTACCGGCCCATCGTGCTGGAAGCGACGGACCAGGTCGGCGGCATCGCCCGCACCGAGAACTACAAGGGCTATCGATTCGACATTGGCGGCCACCGCTTCTTCACGAAAGTCTCGGCGGTTGAACGACTGTGGCGGGAGGCGCTCGGCGAGGATTTCATCAAGCGGCCGCGGATGAGCCGCATCTATTACAAGAACAAATACTATTCCTACCCCCTGAAGATCTTCAATGCGCTGAGCAATATGGGGCTCTACGAGAGCTTCCGGATCATGGGGAGCTATATCAAGTGGAAGCTTCGGCCCAATCCCGTCGAGGAGAACTTCGAGCAGTGGGTCACCAACCGCTTCGGCGGCCGGCTGTTCTGGCATTTCTTCAAGACGTACACCGAGAAGGTGTGGGGCATCAAATGCACGGAGATTCAGGCCGACTGGGCAACCCAGCGCATCAAGAACCTCTCCCTGCGGAAGGCCGTGTGGAATGCCCTGACGGGTTCCAATGACACGACCAGCCTCATCGAATCCTTCGATTATCCCCGGCTCGGGCCAGGCATGATGTGGGAGGCGTTCCGCGACAAGGTCGTCGCGAGGAACGGCGAGGTGCGGCTGAACTCGCGCGTGTCGCGCATCCATCATGCCGACGACAGGGTAGTAGCGGTGGAAGTGCTCGAGGGCGTCGCAACCCACCGCTATCGGCTGGAAGCGGACCAGTTCATCTCGTCGATGCCGCTGGGCGAGCTCATCCTGGCGATGCGGCCGCCCGCGCCGCCGGCCATCCAGGATGCGGCGCGGACGCTGCGCTACCGCGACTTCCTCATCGTCGTGCTCATCCTGGATGCGCCCGATCCGTTTCCGGACAACTGGATCTACATCCACAGTCCGGAGGTGAAGGTCGGCCGTATCCAGAACTTCCGCTCCTGGTCGGAAGAACTCATCCCCAACGCGCATACCTGCAGCATCGGCATGGAGTTCTTCTGCCAGCAGGGTGACGAGCTGTGGTCGAGCGCCGACCAGGATCTTATCGCGCTGGCGAGAAAGGAACTCGATTTTCTGGGTCTGGCGAACTCGGCCAACGTCATCGACGGCCACGTCATCCGTCAGGAAAAGGCCTATCCGGTCTACGACGGGGACTATCGGCAGGCGCTGGACATGATACGCGGATGGCTATCCGGCTTCCGCAATCTCCAGGTGGTCGGCCGCAACGGCATGCATCGCTACAACAACCAGGATCACTCGATGATGACGGCGCTGCTCGCGGTCCAGAACATCCTCGGCGGCAAGCATGATCTCTGGAGCGTCAATGTCGAACGCGAATATCACGAAGACATCGAATCCTCGGCCAAGCTGGGCGCCGGGACGTGAGCGACGCACCGGGGGACAAAGCACCTCGCGTCGCGGTGATCGTTCCCGCGTGGAACGCCGCCGCGACGATCGAGCCGTGCCTGCTTGCGATCGCGCGGCAAACCTATGCGATTGCGGAATGCGTGCTGTTCGATGACGGCTCGACAGACGAGACGGCGGCGATCGCCAGGCGCCACGGCGTACGTGTAATCGGTCATGAGGGCGAGCCACTCGGCCCAGCTCTCGGCCGGAACCGCGCCGCAGCCGCCGTCGACACGGACCTGTTGTTCTTCGTCGATGCCGACGTCGTGCTCGCACCGGATGCGCTGGAGAGGCTCGTCGAGCCCTTCGCCGCGCCGCAGGTCACCGCCGCCTTCGGCTCCTACGACGCCTCGCCGCCATCCCTCCGGGCGAGCAGCCAATATGTGAACCTGCGTCATTATTTCACGCACCAGACCGGCGAGCGCGAAGCGCAGACGTTCTGGTCCGGCATCGGTCTTGTTCGTCGCGACGCCTTCCTGGCGCTTGGAGGCTTCGACGCCGAGCTCTTCACATGGCCGAGTATCGAGGATGTCGAACTGGGGGCTCGTATCCTCGCGTCCGGCGGGCGGATCAGGCTGGTTCCCGAAGCACAGGGCGCCCACTGGAAGGACTGGCGCCTCAAGCAGTTTCTGCACGCGGACATATTCAGGCGGGCCTTGCCGTGGAGCATGCTGATCGCCGATGGGAAGGCCGCCTCGAACGCGCTCAACCTCTCCGTGGCCGAGCGCTTCAAATCAGTCCTTGCGGGCTGCGTGGTCGCCGCGCTGTTGGTCGGCATCGTCGAGCCTTGGGCATTGCCCGCAGCATTGGCCCTGTTCGGCGCCTATGTGGTCGCCAACCGTCGGTTCCTTCGGATGGTGCGCCGCCAGGCAGGAGCCGGGACGGCCGCGGCCGCGGCAATCCTGCATTGTTTCTATCACTTCTATGCAGCGGCGGTCTTTGTGCTCGTCTCGGCGGCGATGCGGTTCGGTCTGCTGCGGTCCAGGCGGAAGCCCCCAGCCCGGCCGGGAGGCCAGCTCGCCCCGACGCGGGGGCACGAGCCATGAGGTTGCTCGTCACGGGCAGCAGCGGCCTGATCGGCAGCGAACTGGTCAAACGGCTGCGCGAAGAAGGCCACGAGGTCCGCCGCTTCGACTTGCGGCCTGCCGAGGGACAGCCGGCGCGCGATCTCAGGGACGGAGCCGCACTCGAGGAGGCCGCTGCCGAGTGTGACGGGGTCTACCACCTCGCAGCGGTGTCGCGCGTCGCCTGGGGCGAGGACGCACCGGACATATGCGCGGACATCAACATTCGCGGCACGCGCGCCCTCGTGGACACGATGCTTGCGCACGGCAAGCCATGGCTCGTCTTCGCCAGCTCACGGGAAGTCTATGGCAATCCAGGCTCGCGGCTGGTGACGGAAGCCGACCCCTTGGTCCCTCTCAATGAATACGGGCGTTCCAAGGTCTTGGCCGAGCAGATCGTCACCCGGGGACGGGCGGCCGGTCTGCGCACGGCGACCCTGCGCCTCTCCAATGTCTACGGGACGATGAATGATCATCCCGATCGCGCCGTCCCGGCTCTGCTCTGGCGCGCGCACCGCGGGGAGGACATAGAGCTCACCGGCGGCGACAATTATTTCGATTTCGTCCACGTGGACGATAGCGTCGCAGGCCTGAAGGCCGCCGGGGAACGGCTGGCGCGCGGCGCCGTGCAGCTCCCCACGGTCCATCTCTCGACCGGCGTGGAAACCAGTCTCGTCAGCCTGGCAGAACGGGCGATCGAGCTGTGCAATGCCGGGTCCCGTATCGTGCGATTGCCCGCACGCAGCTTCGACGTTGCGGGATTTTGCGGTGACCCGGCGCTCGCGTGCACCATATTGGGGTGGCGCGCGGCGATCGATCTGCGCCAGGGAATGTCACGGCTGCTGGAGCGGATGGTGGCGCATGCTGCGCCGATGCCGCCCGCTTTCCGGCCGGGAGCCTATGACTAGGTCGGCGCAATGATCGGAGCCGCCATGGATCGCCATCTCCTCAGGCGGATCCTGCTCCTCTGGCTGATCTTGCTGTGGCCGCTCGCGGTCTTCAAGGGGCCGGCCGACTTCCCCGACACCACCAGCTACTACAAAGGCGGCGCGGTGGCGGTCAGCATCGTGTTGGAGAGGCTCGGACTGTCATCGACAGGGCGCTCCGCCACGCCAGCCATCGCGAGTGCGGCGGCTCCTTCCCACGCCGACAAGACGAGGCTCGTGAAGGACGTGAAGGGCGTCCGCTCCATATCCTACAGTGTCTTCAGCTATGTTTTCTCCGGCCCGGGCGCGGCCTTCATCCCGCTCGCGATGATGCAGGCACTGTTCATCGCCATCTGCCTGGCCGTCACCTTCAATGCGGCGATGCCGCCTGAGCAAAGATATTTCCGGGACGCGACACTCGTGCTGGCCTTCGCGAGCACGCTGGCGCCCTATGTCTGTTATGTCATGCCGGACATCTTCGCCGGCATCACCATCCTGCTTCTGGCGCTGCTCGGCGCCGCTGCAAACCGGCTGAGCAGGGCGTTACTGCCTCCGCTGATCGCGATAGCGGCGTTCGCCATCACCACCCATCCCAGCCACATCCTGCTCGCAGCAGCGATGGTGATCATGATCGCGGCACTGATGTTAACCCGCGCCGTCCGAGGCGACCGCACCGCACTGGTGACGTTGGGCCGTGCCGCCGCTGTCGTTGCCGTCGCGGTGGCTGCGGTGGTCGCGAGTGGCCTCATTGGCTTCGGCGAAGCGAGTATCGCGCCGCACCGCTATCCCTTCGCGCTGGCGCGCTCGCTGGAGGTGCCGCAAGCGCGCGCGCACCTCATCGCGATGTGCAAATCTCAGCCGCTGGAAGTCTGCAGACTTTACGCCGGCAAGACATTGCCAACGTCATCCTACGACTTCCTCTGGGGCGAGCAGGGGGTCGAGAACGTCGCGAACGCGGCACAGATGCGAGCGCTGCGCGACCAGGAGCCTGCGATCATATGGGACATGGCCCGAACCGCCCCGCTTGGCATCGCCTCGGTGCTGATCACGGATCTGGCACGCCAACTCGCAACCTTCAATCTCGATGGCCTGGGCTTCGGTCACACCACGCGGCAGGTTTCGCCACTGACCATCGAATTCATCGCCGACCGGAGGCCCTGGACGTTCCCCTTGAAGCTGCTTCAGGTTTTGACTGTGGGCGGGGTGCTCCTGTCGCTCGCCGCCTTCGCCTTCTGGCTGCGGCGGCGCAATCGCAACGCCGTCCTCGCCGCGATGCTGATTGGCGGAGTGCTCGCCAATGCCGCCATCTGTTCGATGCTCTCGGCCGTTGCGAGCCGCTATCAGGCTCGGGTGATATGGTTGATTCCGCTGGCTGCGCTACTGCTCTGGGCGGGACGACGCGAGGTCCGCCAAGGGTTGCCCTCGGATTAAGGCCGCAGCCGCTCCGCGCTTTTCCCCGCAGCAACAAAGGAGAATGGGCGATCGCCATCTTCCTCGAAGTCCGCCAAAGCGGGCGCCTCTTCGAACGACCCGCCCCACCCGATCAAGCTGCGAAGCCATGCCGTGTGCGCGAGCCGCAGATTATAATCGCGCCACCACAACGGATTGGCGAGATAAGCGCGCGCGCCATGCTTGAGCGCCGAAAAAAAATCCCGCTTGCGAAGAAAGGCAGGCAGCAGCCACGCGATCATCATGGTGCGGGCGTCGCGAAAGAGCTGTAGGCGCGTGTCTGGAAACTCCTCGCGCAAATCATTCAAGACAGCCTCAATCGCGGCCAACTGCCGCTTGGGACTCGCCTGCGACATGCTGCTGGCCACGAGACGATAGGCGACCAGCAAGCGCGGCACATGAACGGGCGGCGCCACAGCGCTGAGCCTGACCAGAAGCTTCCAGTCCTCAGCGCCCTGTGCTGCCCGCAGCCGCAGGCTCTCATCATACCCGCCCGCCGCCTCGATGGCCGCCCGCCGGAAGACGGCGCCGCTGCCGCTGCGCACGCTGTTAAGTGTCAGCAGGCCTGCAAAGTCGGTCCTGGGCTCCGCCGCGAGAATGCGATCGGGAAGGATGTGATCATCTTCGTCGATCCGGAAGGAATCGGCGAAGGCGAAAGGTGCATCCGGGTTGGTATCGAGGGCCTCCACCATGGCCCCCAGAAAGTCTGGATGCCACAGATCGTCGGCATCGATCGGCGCGACGAACATCCCGCGGCTTTCCGCAATGCCCCGGTTTCGCGCTCCCGCAAGGCCGCGATTCTCCTGACGAACCAGCCGCAGCGCATTGCCAAATGGCGCCAACAAAGCCGTAACATCCTCAGGCGAGCCGTCATCGATGACGACCAACTCGAAATCGCGATGTCTCTGGGCTAAGATCGAACGAAGCGTTCTGTCGATAGACCAAGCCGATTTGTAATAAGGGACGACCACCGAAACTTTAGGACACGCCACCATCTGAACGCTACCTCTTTCTCGCAGCCGTTCATCTTTCTTTCCCTAAACGCGGCCCTGCGATTGAGTCACAATGATAGAAAGAGGTTGAAGGGGTCAACACTGTGAACCGGCTCGAGGAAGAGGTCCGGATCGGCAAGGCCGGGACCCTGGCAACTCAGCTCACCCCGCTCGACGTGGTCGTGCTCGACGAGCTCGGCCATCTGAACCGCATCGGATTTGCCGGGGGCGTTGGGTTGTGAGTCACGTTGCCATATCGATGTTGTCCACGGCAGCATAATATTGATCTTCGGCTTTGGCGGGCGGGATGTTGCCGATGCGCTTGATCGTCTCGGCCAAAGCGTTGATGCTCCTATGTCGGTCAAGTTCTTTTCAGGGATGCTGACGCCGGCTTTTCGGTGCAGAGGTGCTGGTAGATTTCTCGGGCGATATACCGCTTGAGGCACCGCCGGATTTCGCGAGGCGATTTGCCTTCTGCGGTTCGGCGCTGGATGTACTCGCGGGTCGGCGGATGGTGGCGCATGCGAACCAGGGCGACGCGGTACAGAGCTGCATTCGCCCGTCGGTTGCCG
>Ga0207668_10001424_pt1 | contig 14072 bp, 8 predicted proteins | sample KBSS43metaG_FD_184323 | JGI IMG/M metagenome (GOLD analysis project Ga0207668, IMG submission 184323) | Switchgrass rhizosphere microbial communities from Kellogg Biological Station, Michigan, USA - KBS S4-3 metaG (SPAdes) (version 2) | ecosystem: Host-associated > Plants > Roots > Rhizosphere >... | reverse complement strand
AGTCTCGTACCGCTGGGCGCTAGGGGGCAAGCGCTGTAGGGGGCGTGACATGATCGGACGTTGGGCGCAGCGATTCGCCACGGCGATCGAGCGTCCATGGGTCGCCTACGGCATGGTGCTGGTCGGGGTCGGGGCCGCCATCGGGCTGCGGGCGGCGGCGGGCCTGGTGATGCCGGCGCCGCCCCCGTTCATGACCTTCTTCCTCGCGGTGTTGTTCGCCACCCTGGTGGCGGGCGCCCGCGGCGGATTGCTGGCGGTCGGGCTCAGCGTGGCGTCCGTCCTGCTGCTGTTCCTGCCGCCCACGGCGACGGGCGGGGTCTGGGCCGTGCAGCACACCCAGCTCGCCATGTTCGCCGTCACCGGGGTGCTGATGGTGTTGATGACCAAGGCGCTGCGCATGGGCATCCTGCGCGGCGTCGCCGCGGAGGAGCGGTTCCGCGCCGCCCAGGAGGGCGGCCTCGACGCCTTCGTGATCCTGGAGCCGGTCCGCGCCGACGGCGGGCGGATCGTCGATTTCCGCTGGACCTATGCGAACCCCGCCGCCGACCGGACGGCGCCCGCGGCCGTGGACGGCCTGACCGGGCGACGTGTGCGCGAGGTCTTTCCCGACGAGATCGGCGACGACATGGTCGCGCGCCTGACCGCGGCGCTCGGCCACGACAGCTCCGACGAGATCGAGGTCCGCCGCGTCATCGACGGGACGGAACACTGGATGCGCTCGTCCGCCGTGCGGCTGAAGACCGGCGTGGCGGTGACCTATCGCGACATCACCGTGCAGCGCGCCGCCGAGCGGGCGCTGCGCCATGGCGAGGCGCAGGTCCGAGTGCTGATCAACTCGCTGCCGCAGCTGCTGTGGTCCAGCCGCGCGGGAGGCTACTGCGACTATTTCAGCCCGCAATGGACCCGCTACACCGGCCTGCCGCCGGAACAGCTGGCCGGCATGGGCTGGCTGGCCGCCGTGCACCCCGAGGACCGCGACAACTGCGAGCAGGCCTGGGCGCAGCTGGTCAAGGGCTCCCTGCCCTACGACCTCGAGTACCGCATCCGCCGCAAGGACGGCAGCTGGCGCTGGTTCGCCGGCCGGGTCTCCTTCGTGCGCGACGAGGCGGGCGCGATCAAGCGCTGGTACGGCTCGGCCACCGACATCACCGAGACCGTCGAGGCCCGACGGCACCTGGAGGAGCGGGTGGCCGAGCGCACCCGCGAGCTGCAGGCGAGCCTGGAGGAGCGGGCGCAGACCGAGGCTTCGCTGGCCCAGGCCCAGCGGCTGGAGACGGTGGGGCGGCTGACCGGCGGGGTGGCGCACGACTTCAACAACCTGCTGACCGTGGTGATCGGCGGCCTGGACATGATCCTGAAGCACCCGGAGGACAGCGCCCGCGTGAGGCGGCTGGGCGAGGCGGCGCTGGCGGCGGGCCGGCGGGGCGAGCGGCTGACCCGCCAGCTGCTGGCGTTCTCGCGCCGGCAGGAGCTGAAGCTGGAGGTCACCGACCTGGGCGCCCTGGTCGCCCAGGCCGAGCCGCTGGTGCGCCGCGCGGTGGGGGAGGCCGTCGACCTGCAGGTGGACTGCGCGCCGGACGTGGGGTTCAGCAAGGTGGACGCCGCCCAATTGGAGGCGGCCCTGCTCAACCTGGTGGTCAACGCGGCCGACGCCACCCCGCCGGGCGGGCGGATCCGGGTCGAGGCCGCCCGGGTGCAATTGAAGGCGGGGGAGGTCTCTGGCGCCGCCGCAGGCGACCATGTCCGCATCGCCGTGGCCGACACCGGATCCGGCATGCCCCCGGAGGTGCTGGCGCGGGTGTTCGAGCCCTTCTTCACCACCAAGGAGGTGGGCAAGGGCACCGGGCTGGGCCTGGCGCAGGTGTTCGGCTTCGTCAGCCAGTGCGGCGGGGCGGTGTCGATCGACAGCGCCGTGGGCCGCGGCACGACCGTGAACCTCTACCTGCCGGCCGTGCTAGGCGCGCAGGCGGCCGCGAAGCCGCACCCCGCGGCCGTGGAGACCGCCTGGGCGCAGGGCGCCAGGGTGCTGTTGGTGGAAGACGACGCGGCGGTGCGGGCGGTGACCGAGACCCTGCTGGAGGAGATGGGCTGCGACGTGGCCAGCGAGGCCGAGGGCGCCTCGGCGCTCCGCCGCCTGGAGCGGGGAGAGGCCTTCGACATCATCATCTCGGACATCGTGATGCCGGGCGGGATGAGCGGGGTGGACCTGGCGCGCGCCGCGAGCGTGGTGCGACCGGAGCTGCCGATCGTGCTGACCACCGGCTACGCCGGCGAGCGCGGCGGCCCCGCCGGGGGCGAGCTGGCCTGGCCGGTGCTGCGCAAGCCGTTCCGCGCCGAACAGCTCGCCGCCATGCTGCAGCAGACGGTGACGCGGAAAGCCCGCACGGCGATGGCCTGAGGCGGGGACGCTAGATCACGATGATTTTGAATTGAATCAATCCAAAATCATAAAACGTGATCGATTCTAATAGTTTAGAGCGGGATTGACGCGAAAAACCGGTATCCGCTTTTTCGCATCCCGCTCTACCGGCGGCGCAGGCTTCCCAGCACCCCGCGCATGAGCTCGCGGCCGACCTGGGAGGCCATGGTGCGCAGCAGCGACTTGGCGAAGGTCTCGCCCATGCCCTGGCGGGTGGAGCGGCGCGGCGCGGGGGCGCTCGGCCGGGGTCGGGTCCTGGCGGAAGCGGCCTCTTCGCGGGCGGTGGCCTTCTCCTGCTGGGCTTGTTCCGCCGCGGCGGCGGCCTGGCCGGCGCGCGCCTGCAGGATCTCGTAGGCGGACTGGCGGTCCCTGGCCTGGTCGTAGAGGCCCCGCACCGGGCTCTGCCCCATGACGGCGGCGCGTTCCTGTGGGGTCACCGGGCCGAGTCGCGAGGCCGGCGGGCGGATGGTGGTCTTCTGCACCACCGTGGGCGCGCCCTTCTCGTCCAGCACCGAGACCAGCGCCTCGCCGACGCCCAGGCCCTGGATCGCCTCGGCGGTGTCGAAGGCGGGGTTGGGGCGGAAGGAGTTCGAGGCCGCCTTCAGGCCCTTCTGCTCGGTGGGCGTATAGGCGCGAAGCGCGTGCTGCACCCGGTTGCCGAGCTGGCCCAGCACGGTCTCGGGGATGTCGGCGGGATTCTGGGTGACGAAATAGACGCCCACCCCCTTGGAGCGGATCAGGCGCACCACCTGCTCGACCTTCTCCAGCAGCGCCTGGGGCGCGTCGCGGAACAGCAGGTGCGCCTCGTCGAAGAAGAACACCAGGCGGGGCTTTTCCGGATCGCCCACCTCGGGCAGCTCCTCGAACATCTCCGACAGCAGCCAAAGCAGGAAGGTGGCGTAGAGGCGGGGGGAATTGATCAGCCGGTCGGCGGCCAGGACGTTGACGTAGCCCTTGCCGCTGGGGTCGGTGCGCATGAGGTCGGACAGCGACAGCGCCGGTTCGCCGAACAGCCCTTCGGCGCCCTGGTTCTCCAGCACCAGCAGCTTGCGCTGGATGGTGGCGACAGTGGCCGGGGCCACGGCGCCGTAGCGGGCCCCCAGGTCCTGCGAGTTCTGCGAGGCGAAGGTGAGCGCGGCCTGCAGGTCCTTCAGGTCCAGCAGCAGCAGGCCTTCGGAGTCCGCGGCCTTGAAGACCACGTTCAGCGCGCCTTCCTGGACGTCGTTCAACTCCAGCATGCGGGCCAGCAGCACCGGGCCCATCTCCGAGATGGTGGCGCGGATCGGGTGGCCCTTCTCGCCGAACAGGTCCCAGAACACCACCGGCGCGGCGGCGGGATTGAGCGTCAGCCCCATGCCCTGGGCCCTCGCCAGCATCTTCTCGTTGGGGGTTCCCGCCATCGCGACGCCGGACAGGTCGCCCTTCACGTCGGCGGCGAAGACGGGGACGCCCGCGTCCGACAGACCCTGGGCGATCACTTGCAAGGTTACGGTCTTGCCGGTGCCGGTGGCGCCCGCCACCAGCCCGTGGCGATTGGCGCGGTCCAGCCGCAGGATCTCGAAGTGATCCGAGTAGCCGATCAGTACGCCGTCTTCCGCCGCCATCCGCCATCTCCGTCCAGTGCGCGTTCGGAAGCTAGTGCGCGGCCCGTAAAAGTGGAAACCGGTTTTGCGTCCAAGCGCTCCAACCCTTATCCGGCGCGCCGGGGCCTCGACGCGCCGACAGCCGAAGTCCACCATGCGCGCCGCTGATCCGCCGCGCCGCCTCACGAAGCCCGAACAGGGGACCCATGCCGGACGACCAGTCTGCCGCCATCACCCGCAACGCCGTGGTCATCCTGGCTGTGATCGCCTCGGGCGCGACCCTCTACTGGCTGCGCGGCATCCTCACGCCCCTGGCGCTGGCGGTGTTCCTGGCGGTGATGATCGACGGGTTCGCCCGCGTGCTGCGCCGGCGGCTGCCCACCCTGCCACGCGGCACGGAGCTGCCGGTGGCGATCGTGCTGTCGATCGCCCTGTTCGGCGGAGCAGCCTTCGTGATCGCCGACAACGCCACCACCTTCATGGGCCAGCTGACGGCCTACACGCCGCGGCTGAACGGCCTGATCGCCCGGGTGGCGGGCGCGGTGGGCGTCGACGTGCCGCCCACCATCGACCAGCTGTTCCAGCAGCTCAATCCGACGCGCTACCTGGGCGACGTGGCCCGCATGCTGCAGGACTTCGCCTCCAACGCCGTCTTCATCATGGTCTACCTGGGCTTCATCATCGCCTCGCGGCGCGGCTTCGAGCGCAAGATCGTCGGCCTGTTCCCCGGCCGGGCGCGGCGCCAGGAGGCGGTGGACGCGTTCCGGCGCATCCGCGACGGGGTCGAGCAGTACCTCTGGGTCCAGACGGTCACCGGCCTGATCATCGCCTTCGCGTCCTGGATGGCCATGGCGGCGGTCGGGCTGGACAATGCGGTGTTCTGGGCCTTCCTGATCTTCATCGCCTCCTACATCCCGGTGATCGGCGGATTGATCGGAATCCTGGCGCCGCCGATCTTCGCCCTGGTGCAGTTCGACACCTACTGGCAGGCGATCACCCTGATCGCCGTGCTCTATGCGGTGCAGTTCGTCGTCGGCAACGTGATCCTGCCGCGGATGCAGGGCCGCAGCCTGAACATGGACCCGGTGGCCGTGCTCCTGGCCCTGGCCCTCTGGGGGCTGATCTGGGGGGTCGCGGGAATGTTCCTGTCGACGCCGCTGACCGTCATGATGATGGTGATACTGGCGCAGTTCGAGGGGACGCGCTGGGTGGCGGTGATGCTGTCCGCAGACGGCGAGCCGGACCGGCTGCGGGAGCGGCGGCCGGGCGGACCCTCGGACGATCGCGAGGCGGCTGAGCGGGCCGTCAAAAGTCCATGAGACGGGGGTTTAACTTGCCGGATCGCTTCCTATTTAAGCCACGCTCAGATCCGTCTGGATCTTCCAAGAGCGCCCGTCCCCCAAGCCCGCGGGCGCTGCGAGCAAAGAGTGTTTCGCCGGCCCCCCACGGCGGGACAACGCGCCGCCGGAATCTCTCCTCCGGCGGCGTTCTCGCGTCCGGGGGCCGGCCATGACCCGCGCCGGCCAGCCGTTGCGCACCGCACTGGCGAAATCCCTCGTCAAATCCTTCCACGACGCCGTCGGCGACGATCCCAGTCCCGAGGCGGCGGAGGCCTTCATCGCCCAGGCGGCGGCCGACGCCGCCCCGGGCGAGCCGCCGGAGCTGACCCCCGCCGAACTGGCCGAGAACCTCGCCGACTTCTGGCGCTTCGCCGCCAGGCGGGCGGACCGCAAGCCCGCGATCCGCATCGTCCCTGCGCTGGGCGCCGGCGCCCAGCGCCTCGACCGCGTCGAGATCCTGCAGGACGACACGCCGTTCATCGTCGACAGCGTGATGGCGGAGATCGCCGAACAGGGACTGGCCGTGCGCGCCATGTACCACCCGGTGGTCGCCGTCGCGCGCGATCGCCGCGGCCTGCGCGGGTCCGAGGGAACCGTCCGCCGGGAATCGATGATCCAGGTGATCCTGGAGAGCGTCGGCGGCGACCGCGAGGCGAGTCTGATCGGCGGCCTGCAGGAGACCCTGGCCGACGTGCGCGCCGCGGTCGAGGACTTCCAGCCCATGCTGACGCTGATGGGCGCCACCATCGCCGAGTTGCGGATGACCGCCATCCCCGCGCCCGAGCGCGACGAGGACGTGGCGTTCCTGAGCTGGCTGCAGGACGGACACTTCGTCTTCCTGGGCGCGCGCACCTACGACTACCCCAAGCCGAAGGACGGCAAGTTCGCGCCGGCGGAGCCGCTCTACAAGGCCAGGGCGGGCCTCGGCGTGCTGCGCGATCCCGAGCGCGCGGTGCTGCGCCGCGCCAACGAGCCGGCGGTGCTGGCGGCGCGGATGAAGGACCGCCTGCGCACCGACCCGGCGCTGACGGTCGCCAAGTCCAACGTCCGCTCGCGCGTCCACCGCCGGGCGCACATGGACTATGTCGGGGTCAAGCGATATGGCCCCGACGGGACGCCGATCGGCGAGGTCCGCTTCGTGGGCCTGTTCGCCGCCGAAGCCTACGACCAGCCGGCCACCGCCGTGCCGCTGCTGCGCGCCAAGGTCGCCCATGTGTTCGTCCGCGCGTCGCTGACGCCCGGCGGCCACAACGAGAAGCGCCTGCGCAACGTGCTGGAGAACTACCCGCGCGACGAGCTCTTCCAGGTCAGCGAGAACGAGCTGCTGACCACGGCGCTGGGCGTGCTTCACCTCTACGACCGCCCGCGCGTGCAGCTGTTCGAGCGGCGCGACCCGTTCGACCGCTTCGCCTCGATCCTGTTCTTCGTGCCCCGCGAGCGGTTCACCTCCGACCTGCAGGCCCGCGTCGGGGCGATGCTCGCGGAGGCCTATGGCGGGCGGGTGTCGGCCGCCTACCCCAGCTTCGGCGAGAGCCCGCTGGCCCGGGTGCACTACATCATCGGCTTCACGCCGGGCAAACACCGCAACCCCGGCCTGCGCAAGCTCGAGGCCGAGATCACCGAGGCGGCGCGGACCTGGGAAGACCGCTTCGAAGCGGCGGTGCGGGAGACCCGGGGCGCGCCCGAGGCGACGACGACGACGCTGGCGCGCTATCGGGACGGCTTCCGGGCCGGCTACCGCGACCGCTACGACGCCGCCGAGGCGCTGGCGGACCTGGCGGTGATCGACGACATGGCGACGGACGAGCCCGTGCGGGTGCGCGCCTTCCGCCTGCCGGACGATTCGCGGACCCGCCTGCGGTTCAAGCTCTACCGGCCCGGCGGCCCCGCGCCCCTGGCCGACGTCCTGCCGATCCTGGAGAACATGGGCCTGAAGGCCATGGCCGAGCAGGGCTTCCCGGTCCAGCCCGCCGACGGCCAGGTGGTGTGGATCCACGACTTCGAGATCGAGGACGAGCGGGGCGAGCACCTGGAGTTCGCCGAGGTGAAGCAGGCGTTCGAGGCGGCGGTCACCGCGGTCTGGACCGGCCGCGCCGAGAACGACGGCTTCAACCGCCTGGTGCTGGAGCTGTCGATCTCCTGGCGCGAGGCGGCGCTGATCCGGGCGCTGGCGCGCCATCGCCAGCAGTCCGGGCTCGACCCCAGCCAGCGGGTCCAGGAGCAGGCGTTGTCGGACCACCCGGGCGTGGCGCGGCTGATCCTCGACCTGTTCCGCACCAAGTTCGACCCGGCCATCGCCGCCAGCCTGGACGAGCGGCGGACGCAGGCGCGCGCGGTGATGGGCGAGATCACCGAGGCGCTGCAGATGGTGCAGAGCCTGGACCACGACCGGGTGCTGCGCCGGCTCGCCCTGCTGACGGGCGCCTGCCAGCGCACCAACTACTACCAGACCGGCGCCGACGGCCTGCCCAAGCCCTATATCAGCTTCAAGGTGGCGAGCGGCGAGGTCTCCGACCTGCCGGCCCCCAAGCCGTTCCGCGAGATCTTCGTCTCCTCCACCGAGGTGGAAGGCGTGCACCTGCGGTTCGGGCCCGTGGCGCGGGGCGGCCTGCGCTGGTCGGACCGGCGCGACGACTTCCGCACCGAGGTGCTGGGCCTGGTGAAGGCGCAGCAGGTGAAGAACGCGGTCATCGTGCCCGTGGGCTCCAAGGGCGGATTCTATCCCAAGCTGCTGCCGAAGACCGGCGCGGACGCGATCCGGGCCGAGGGCGTGCGAGCCTACAAGACCTTCCTGAAGGGCCTCTTGGACATCACCGACAACCTGACCCCGGGGGGCAAGGTGACGCCGCCGCCCGAGGTGGTGGCCTACGACGGCGACGACCCCTACCTGGTGGTGGCCGCCGACAAGGGGACGGCGACCTTCTCCGACATCGCCAACGGCGTGGCGAAGGACTACGGCTTCTGGCTGGACGACGCCTTCGCCTCCGGCGGGTCGGCGGGCTACGACCACAAGGCCATGGCGATCACCGCCCGGGGCGCCTGGGAGGCCGTGAAGCGGCACTTCGGCGAACTGGGCAAGGACATCCAGGCCGAGCCGTTCACCGTGGTGGGCGTCGGCGACATGTCCGGCGACGTGTTCGGCAACGGCATGCTGCTGTCCAGGCAGATCCGCCTGCAGGCGGCCTTCGACCATCGCCACATCTTCTTCGACCCCGACCCGGACCCGGCGACCTCGTGGACCGAGCGCCAGCGGATGTTCGAACTGCCACGCTCCTCCTGGGACGACTACGACCGCAAGCTCATCTCCAAGGGCGGCGGCGTCTTTTCGCGCGGCCTGAAATCCATCCCGCTCAGTCCCGAAATCCGCGCCATGCTGGAGGTGGAGGCCGAGGCCCTGGCCCCGGCGGAGCTGATCTCGGCGATCCTGAAGATGCGCGCCGAGCTGCTCTACCTGGGCGGCATCGGCACCTATGTGAAGGCGCGCACCGAGAGCCATGCCGACGTGGGCGACAAGGCCAACGACGCGCTGCGGATCAACGGCGCGGACCTGCGGGTGCAGGTGGTCGGCGAGGGCGCCAACCTCGGCTTCACCCAGCGCGGCCGCATCGAGTTCGCCATGGCCGGCGGGCGGATCGACACCGACGCCATCGACAATTCGGCCGGCGTCGACTGCTCCGACCACGAGGTGAACATCAAGATCGTCACCGGCATGCTGGAGCGGCAGGGCAAGCTGACCCGCAAGCGCCGCGACACCTTGCTCAAGTCGATGACCGACGAGGTGGCGGCCCATGTGCTGGCGCACAACTACGGCCAGACCCTGGCGCTGTCGCTGATGGAGATGGACTCCGCCGGCGAGCTGGAGCCGCACGCCCGCTTCATGGCCGGGCTCGAGGCCTTGGGCCGGCTCGACCGGGCGGTGGAGGCGCTGCCGGACGCCGCTGAGATCGCCGTTCGAACGGAGGCGAAGCGCGGCCTGACGCGGCCGGAACTGGCCGTGCTGCTGGCCTACGGCAAGCTGGAGCTGAAGCACGAGATCGTCGCCTCGGCGGCGCCCGACGACGACTTCTTCGACGGCGTGCTGGAGGCCTATTTCCCCAAGGCGTTGCGCAAGTACCGCGAGGCCATCGCCCGTCACCGCCTGCGCCGGGAGATCATCGCCACGGTCACGGCGAACGACCTGATCAACCGCTGCGGGCCGAGCTTCCCCTCGCGCCTGCAGGCCGCCGCCAACTGTGACGCGGGCTCCTTGGCGATCGGCTACGAGGCCGCCAAGGCGGTGCTCGATCTCGACCCGCTGTGGGCCGCGGTGGAGGCCCTGGACGGCAAGGTCCCGGCGCAGGCGCAGATGGCGCTGTTCCGCCGGCTGGCGGCCGGCCTGCGCGGGGCCACCTTCTGGCTCGCCCGCCGCGCGGCGCGCGAGACCCTCACCGTGGGCCGGCTGACCGCCCGTTACGGCCCGGGGTTCAAGACCCTGCGCGACCTGTCGCCGGGGGTGCTGTCGTCGGTCGACCGGGCGGTGGCGGAGGAGCGCAGCGCCAGCCTGGTGGAGGCCGGCGCGCCGGAGGCCCTGGCGCGCCAGACCGCGGTGCTGCAGACCCTGACCACCGCCGGCGACCTCGTGGACCTGGCCGCCTCGTCGAGCTGGCCGCTGGCGAACGTGGCGCGGCTCTACCACCGGGCGGGCGAGGCCTTCGGCTTCGACCGGCTGCGCAGCGTCGTCGGCCGCTACACGGCGGGCGACCACTTCGAACGCACCGCCGTGCGGCGGCTGGTGGAGGACCTGCTCGCCGAGCAGACGGCGGTGACCCGCGCGCTGATGAGCTTCGCCGCCAGCCCGCAGGCCGGCGACAGCCCCGAAGCCGTCGACGCCGCCATCGCCTCCTGGTCGTCGCTGCGGCGCGAGGCCGTGGCGGTGGCCCGGCGGACCCTGGAGGAGATCGAGGCCTCCACCGGAACCTGGACCTTCGCCAAGCTCACCATCGCCAACGCCGCCCTGAGGGAGCTGGCGGCGGCCGGCGAGGCCGGCGGGCGGCGGCGGCGGGCGGCGGGGTAGGGCCCCCGCCCTACTTTCGGAGGACGGCGACGATGACCGAAGACCGCATTCGTATCGCCACCGTCGCGGACGCTGGGGCGGTCCAGGCGATCTATGCGCCCTATGTCACCGAGACGGTGATCTCGTTCGAGGCCGAGCCGCCGAGCGAACCGCAGATGGCGGAGCGTATCGTGCGCATCGGAGCCATGTTCCCCTGGCTGGTCCACGACGAGGGCGGCGAGGTCACGGGTTACGCCTACGCCGGCCCGCACGCCGAGCGCGCCGCCTATCGCTGGTCGGCCGACGTCACGGTCTATGTGGCGCGCACGGCGCAGCGGCGGGGGATCGGGCGCGGGCTCTACGAACGGCTCGAGGCGATCCTGCGGCTGCAGGGGTTCCATGCGGCGTTCGCGGGCGTCACCCTGCCGAACGACGCCAGCGTCGGCCTGCACGAGGCGCGCGGCTATCGGCCGATCGGGGTCTACCGGCAGGTGGGATATAAGCTGGGCGCCTGGCATGACGTCGGCTGGTGGGGGTTGCAACTGAGCCCGGCCGCGCCGGATCCCGCCCCGCCCCGGCCTTTCTCGGAGGAGATCTTCCGCTTGGCGACATCCGCCGGCGGCGGTTGAACGCCGCCGGCCTAGAGGTCGGCGGCGAACCGCGTGATGATTAGCTGAGCTTCGTGTACGATCGAGACCCAGAGGATCATCACATGAACGCAGACATCGCCGCGCTGCGACCGAATCTGGCCGTCCTGTGCCGTCGCTACGGCGTGGACCGGCTGGAGGTCTTCGGCTCGGCGGCGCGCGGACGCGGCTTCGACACCGCGCGCAGCGACATCGACTTCCTCGTGACGTTCGCGTCGAACGCGCAGAACGACCTTTCCAACTTCGACGACTTCAAACAGGCGCTGGAGGCGTTGCTCGGCCGCCCTGTCGACCTCGTGGACCGCGAAGCCGTGGAGGCGAGCCGGAACTTCATACGCCGCCGGAACATCCTGGCGGAGGCCGAGCCGGTCTATGGCTGAAGCGGCCGCCGGCCGCAACGCGGCGCTCCTGCTTGATATGCTCCTGGCGGCTCGTGACGCGCGTAGCTTCGTCGAGGGTTTGGACCTCACCGGCTTCCTGAACAGCCGGCTCCACCAGAACGCCGTGATCCGCTCGCTGGAGATCATCGGCGAAGCGGCGGGCAAGGTCGATCCAGCAGTTCGGACGGCGCATCCGGAAATCCCGTGGCGGGAGATCACCGGCATGCGCCATCGACTGATCCACGGCTATGCCGAGGTCCGGATGGATCTCGTTTGGTCCGTGGCGGCGGAGAGGCTTCAGCCCCTGATCGAAGTGTTGACACCGCTGGTCCCCGAAGACGAAGCCGGCGAGGCCTGAAACTCGGGCCTCAGTGCCGGAACACCCGGATCCCGGTGAAGGCCATGGCGATCCCGGCCTGGTCGGCGGCGTCGATCACCTCCTGGTCGCGGATCGAGCCGCCGGGCTGGATGACCGAGGTCGCGCCCGCCGCCACCGCCTGCAGCAGGCCGTCGGCGAACGGGAAGAACGCGTCGGAGGCGCAGGCCGAGCCCTTCGCCAGCGATTCCGGCAGGCCGGCCTGTTCGGCGGCCTCGGCGGCCCGCAGGGCGGCGATGCGGGCGCTATCCTTGCGGTTCATCTGGCCGGCGCCGATGCCGGCCGTCTGGCCGTCGCGGGCGTAGATCACCGCATTGGACTTCACGTGCTTGGCCACGATGAAGGCGAACAGCATGTCGCGCACCTGTTCGGCCGTGGGCTGCAGCCTGGTGACGATCTTCAGGTCGGCCGGGGTGATGCGGGCCGTGTCGCGGCCCTGCACCAGGAAGCCGCCGGCCGTCTGCTTGAAGAGCACGCCCGGCGCACGCGGGTCCGGCAGGGCGCCGGTGATCAGCAGGCGCAGGTCCTTCTTCTTCTTGAAGACCTCGATCGCCTCCTCGTCGGCCTCGGGGGCCACCACCACCTCGGTGAAGATCTTGACGATCTCGCGCGCCGCGGCGGCGTCCAGCCGGCGGTTCACGGCGACGATGCCGCCGAAGGCCGAGACCGGGTCGCACTGCAGGGCGCGCTCGTAGGCGGTCTTGAGGTCCGCGCCAAGCGCCACCCCGCAGGGGTTGGCGTGCTTGATGATCGCCACGGCCGGGCCCTGCGCGGGGTCGAACTCGGCGACCAGCTCGATGGCCGCGTCGGTGTCGGCGATGTTGTTGTAGGACAGCGCCTTGCCCTGCAGCTGGCGGGCGGTGGCGACGCCGGCGCGGGGATTGGCGTCGCGGTAGAAGGCCGCCGCCTGGTGCGGGTTCTCGCCATAGCGCATGGTCTGGACCAGCTCGCCCGCGAAGATCCGCCGGCGTGGGGCCTCGTCGCCCACCGCCTGCGCGAACCACGCCGCGATCGCCGCGTCATAGGCCGCCGTGTGGGCGTAGGCCCGGGCCGCCAGCCTGCGCCGCAGCGAAAGGCTCGTCGCGCCGCCGTCGGCGATCTCGGCCAGCACCGCCTCCAGGTCGGCCAGCTCGGTGCAGACGGCCACGTAGCCGTGGTTCTTGGCCGCCGAACGGATCATCGCCGGGCCGCCGATGTCGATGTTCTCCACCGCCGTGGCCTCGTCCGCCCCGGCCGCGATCGTGGCTTCGAAGGGGTAGAGGTTGACGTAGACCAGGTCGATGGCGCCGATCCCGTGCTCGGCCATGGCCCTGGCGTGCTCGGGCGCGTCGCGCACCCCCAGCAGGCCGCCGTGCACCACCGGGTGCAGGGTCTTGACCCGCCCGTCCATCATCTCCGGGAAGCCGGTGAGGTCGCTGACGTCCTTGACCGGCAGGCCGGCGGCGGCGATGGCGGCGCGGGTGCCGCCGGTGGAGACGATCTCCACGCCGGCCGCCGCCAGGGTGCGGGCGGCCTCGATCAGGCCGGTCTTGTCGGACACCGACAACAGGGCGCGGCGCAGGGGGACGCGGTCGGGGGCCTTGGGGAAATCGGGGGCGGCGGGCATGGGGGCTTCTCCTCTGATGGTTCGAGAAAATGCCCAGGCGAGCGGCGCGGAAGCCCTGCGCTCCCCGGTGGTCGCCCACCTCAGTTTCGCCAGTCACGCAAGGATGGCGCGGACCATACGCACGCCGCTTCGCGAGTCAACGCGGCATGCCGGCGCCAACCTTGCGCCACTGCGGCCGTGGCGCGGCCGCAGGTTATTGTCCACGGACCACACGGACCACACGGACGGGCCAGCGCTGATCGCGCCTCACCAGCGAACGCATCTGGTTGACCTGAGCCGGCCGTCGGCCGGCTCGATAGGATGGGCGCGGCCATCGCCGCCGCACGGAATGTCCGTGTGGTCCGTGTGGTCCGTGGACAATTCCTTGCGGCGCTCGCCGCTAGCGCGGGGGCGGCCAGACTTCGGCGGGGGCCAGTTTCCAGCGGACGCGGGCGCCGGATTCCAGGCGCACCTGGCCGCGCAGCACGATCTGGCTTGTGCGCCGCGAAAGGCCCTGCTGGAAGTAGAGGGACGGCTCGATCTCCACCTCGATGGCGTCATTGCGCAGCCACCAGCCGGTGTCTTGGGCGTGAGTGCGCAGGAGCACGCTGCGGCGGTCGTGGGCCCGGGAGACCTGCACGTCCGGATGGATGTGGAAGCGCACCATGAACGGCACGAAGCGGCGCCCGTTCGGGCCGGTCGGACCCGCC
>Ga0207668_10001423_pt1 | contig 14077 bp, 15 predicted proteins | sample KBSS43metaG_FD_184323 | JGI IMG/M metagenome (GOLD analysis project Ga0207668, IMG submission 184323) | Switchgrass rhizosphere microbial communities from Kellogg Biological Station, Michigan, USA - KBS S4-3 metaG (SPAdes) (version 2) | ecosystem: Host-associated > Plants > Roots > Rhizosphere... | reverse complement strand
TCCGGCACGCGCAACGCCGTCAGATCCACAAACCAGACCCCGGCCGGGAACGCCCGGCGCAGCTCGCGCGCCAACCGCCCCGCCCGCCGGGTCTTGCCCGTGCCGCCGACCCCGGTCAACGTAACCACCCGTGACTCGCCGAGCAGCCGCTTGACCTCACCCAGCTCGCGCCTACGCCCCACGAAGCCGGTCAACTCCACCGGCAAGTTCGCACCGGAAGCCGAGTTCGCTCGCCGCAAAACCTGCGCCCCTCATAGCCAGAGCGGTGCCCACTCGCGCGTTCATCCCACCGCGGGCAAGCGACCGGGTCAACGCGACGTCACCCGCAGGTGTCATAACGGGCCAGACTCATCTCCGGTGGCGGCTCACGACGCAGCGTCAACGAGTACTCCGCCGCGCAACGGCAACACCTGCACCCGGCCGGCATCTCGGCGGGTTCATCATCGGTGCCCGACTGCGGATCGGCTTCGGCTCCTCAGCCGGGGTGTGGCCGGACTCGCCGGGGCGGGCATCCTCGCACTGTTCCTCCTCGCCTGACCCGGCTCGCCGTGGTTCCCGGCCGGACCGCATCCAAACAGGACGGAACGTCCGCCCTGCTGAATCACCGTTCTGTCGGATATCGCGCTGAATGCTTGTTCGCGGCCTCCCGCGTGGCGACGATCGACCGGTCAGGACGCGGCGGCGAAAGGGTATGACATGGCCGACGAGAAGGAGCTCCGGGAGACACTTCGCGACATTTTCCTGCATTTGAAAGAGGTTCGTGTCGTGACCGTTGTCGGAGACGTCACTGTCGCCGTCACCACCGATGAGAGCAAGACGATTCAAACCAGCGTGACGCCCGCACCGGGTGAGACCAAAGCGCTGATCACCGTCTTCGACCTGATCGAGGGTGACGTCACCAACGTGATTTCACCGGAGCTGCTCGACAACTCGGCGCTGCGGGCATTCCACTCGGAGCAGGTCGAGCGCAGCATCAAGGTGCTGCCCGATCACGTCCGCGCGATCACCACCGTCTTCGAGAAGTTGTTCTGAGCCCGGCCGGCGTCGATGGAGAAACATCTGAAAGAGATTTTCGACGACCTCCACAACATCGAGATCAACATAATCTTCCGGTCGGGGATGACCGGGCGCAAGTTTCCCGACATCGGCAAGGCACTGGACGAGATCGCCGTCGGGTATGAAATGTTCCTCGGCGAGAAGTCCAGTCTGAAGGAGCCGGTAAAGGACAGGACCAAGGAATCCTTCGACAAGCTGCGGGAAGCAGCCGAAATTGACCCGGATTTCGAGGCGTCGGAAGCGCCGGAATCGACGCCGGGCAGCGCGCGAGCGGTGATCCTCAGGAGGATCTGGCGGAACTGCTGGGAACTCTCGCGTATCCTGAACCAGCCTGGCAACAAGTTGGCCCCCGACGATCTGCTGGCTGTCCGCAAGATATGGGAGGTCGGCACCGAGGTGATCGTCATGCAGACCGTCGTCCAGCTCGACGGCGACATCGTCACCCGGATCGACCGGGCGCACGTCGGATCCTCCAATGCGCCCGTGCAGCAATTGCACAAGGCGGCTCTCGAGACCGCGATGAGGCATTGGCAGTTCCTGTTCGAGACCCTGGCCACGCTCGCCACGGACACGTTCAAAAGTTTTTTAGGACAATCACCGGATCGCCGCGGCGATCCGGGCACCTGAGGGACACGGCCGTCGCCGTCCGGCTTCTCCGTGGCATGTTCGCGCGCGGCGGCGTCGTCATCGACACCGGCACGGGCGTCGCCCTGCGCACCGTCATCCAGGCCGACGGGGACATGCTGTGCTTCATCGACGAGAGCCTCACGAGCGGCGACGACATCCTGTGGCGTGTCCATGCCGAGGCAGTCAGGACCTTCCTCCGCCGGTCCGGCTCCGCCCTCGACGTGGTGGAACGCGCCTACCGACTGCTGACCGTCACGCTGACGGTCGCCGCGGCGGCCCTGTTCACGACATTCCTGGGCTGGCTGACAGCCGCATTCTTCGGTGCCGCGGTCGCCTGGGTGGCCGCGAACGCCCGCCGGCTGGAAAGGCGGGCACAGCAGGCCCGGCGCCGGGCCGCGCAGCTCGCGCTGCGGTTGCTGGCCGTCCTCCTGCCGGCCGGAACGGCGCTCGCCCTGGTTCTGTTCGGACGGCCGGCTGACGCCCTCTGGCTGCTCGGTACGACGGTGTCCTGGTTGCTGCTGAATTGGGGCGCGCACTGGGCGGTGCGCCGTTTCCTCGGCCTGGGCCGATAGGCGAGGGGCAACGTCAACCGGACCACGATGCTCAAGCGGCTTCGACCTTCTCCATCAACGAGTCTTACTCGCGCGACGATCAATCTCTCTCCCCCGCCCCCCGCCTGGCGAGCCAACGTTTGCAGGTAAGTGTTTCGCCGAAGTGCGGGTTGCTCCCACCATTGGTCACCGCGGTCGGACAAGTGGGGCAGGTCCTGGAACGGGGGTCTGCTCAGCCAGGGCAACCATCGGATCCCATCCGCTGCGCCACGAAGGGTCCTGCCGGTCCGGGATGAAGGTGATGAACGTGTCCGGCGGCATGCGAAGGCGTTTCCTCGTCCTAGATCCTCTGCTGGCTTGGCGTTGGCGCTTCTCGAAGATCGGGCGTTGTGGGCGGGCCCATCGCGAGTGATCTACTTGACGGGTGAGGGACCTACGAGATCTCGTTACCCGCTGGCAACGTGGCTGGAGCGTTGCACGCGCGCTGCCTGTCGCTGAAGACGTCGGCGACGGGTTGCGGGTGCGATGCATGCAGCCTGGCCGCGACGTTGAGTATGTCGCTCTCGATGCGGGCGAGGACTTCGCATCGATCTCCAGGCTGGCTGAGCTGGTCGCCGGCGAGGACGCCGTCACCTGGCTGACCGTGCCCACCACCGACCCGGCAGGCGCGGCCAAGGCGCTGGAGGCCGCCGGCCTGATCTTGCTCCAGCGTTCGGAACTGCTGATGACGGCCGATCTTCGCGCGCATCCGCGGTGCATGCCCGCTGCGCCGTACCGGATCCTGACCGAGTTCGACTCCGAGCGAGGCGGCAACGTGGTGTCGGCCACCGTGTGGCACGAGTCGGGACAGGTCGGCGCACGCGGGACGATGGGTCTGACCGGTTCGGATGCGGTCGCGGACCGGATCGAAACCATGCCGGCTCATCGCCGCAGGGGCCTGGCCAGCGCGATCATGAGCGCCCTGGCCGGTACCGCGGTCGACGAAGGCGTCGAACGCGGCATCCTCATCGCCAGCGAAGACGGTCAGCGCCTGTACACGACGCTCGGCTGGCAGCCGGCAGCTAATGTCCTGATCGCAACGACACCCGGCAACACGTACCCGTCCTGAAGTCACTCGGCCGACCCACCTCGTCTCCGTCGTGCATTCACTGCCTCACGACAACGGCGCACCGACAGTCGGCGGATCCGCGCCCAAGTCGCTCCATGATCGTTCGGCGTACGACCGGTGTCTCGTGACGAGCCGACACGCCTGCGCGGCCAGGCGCGGCCGCCGACGGGCGGGCCGAGACCGTACGTCATGCCTATGATCGACGAATGATGATCCATCGGCACCGGGATCGGCTGGCCGACCTCCCGCGCGATCCACGAGCCGACGCCTACCCCATGCCGTCCGTCCCGTACGGGTGGTATGCCGTGCTGCGCAGCCACGAACTGCGCCCGGGCCAGGTCGTCAGCCTGCACTATTTCGGTCGCGCGCTGATCGCCTTCCGGGGCACGGACGGGCGGGCGGCTGTCCGCGATGCCCACTGCCCGCACTACGGCGCCCACCTCGGTGCGGGCGGCAAAATCGTGGACGGTACGGTCGAATGCCCGTTCCACGGATGGCGCTTCGACACCGACGGGGCATGCATTCACGCCCCGTTCGCGGCACGCACGCCGAAGGTGTCCATCGGCGGGTTCCCGGTGCGTGAGCACAGCGGCCTCATCTTCGTGCACGTCGGACCGGACGCCTCCGCCTGGGAGGTGCCCGAGATCCCGGAGGCCACGTCGCGTGCCTACGCGAGGCCGATCGACGACGTGTGCCGCGCACGCATCCACATCCAGGAGATGCGCGAGAACATCGTCGACGAGTCGCACTTCCACTTCATCCACGGCCAGAGCGAGCCACCGGTTCAGGACCTGCTGCCAGACGGCCCGTACGCCGAGGTCCGCGGTCGTTTCAGCCGACGCGTGCTGGCCTGGGACATCGACAACACCTTCGACGTGTTCATGTACGGGCCGGGCGTCATGGTGGTCCGCGTCGAGGGCCCGGTCCTGTCGCTGACCGCGGTGGCCCTGACCACGCCGGTGGATGAGCGGACCAGCGAGATGCGGATGCTCTACTACATCCGCAAGCCGGCCCGGCTGCCGCTCGTCGCGCCGCTGTTCAAGCTGGTGTTTCGCATGGAGGCGCTCCGCGAGGTCCGCGACGAGGTACGGATCTGGGACCACAAGGTGCATTTGGCGCGCCCCGTTCTGCTTCCGCACGAGAAAGGCATCAGGGCCCTGCGCCGTTGGTACGCCCAGTTCTACCCGGACGGTGCCGGCGCACTCGAAGGTTCGGCAGTGGACAACCGCGACCGGCAGGACTCGGTCGTCGCCTGACCCGGCTCATCGAAGCGTCGGAGGGGGCCTACCGGGCAGGCCGAACTCGACCTCGTGGCGGCGTCGGGGTGGCGGGCGTGGCCATGGCGTCAGAACGTCGAGGCGATCGTGGAGCGGCTGTCGAATGACGGCTACCGCTTCCACACCAACGACGATGAGCAGACGCCCGTGCGTCCGCATACGCCGCCGACCGCGGCCGCCGCGGACCATGCGGACTGGCTGGAGCAGCAGTTCCGCAGCGTACCCATGACGCTGTTGTCCTGGATACGCATCGTCGGGGACGTCTGGTTGGTGGGCACACACCCAGCGTGGTCCAGTTCGGCAGGCGCCGACCCGCTCGTGATCGAGCTGGAGGGCACCCGCTATCCCGCCGAGCAGTCACTGCGCGACTACATCGACGATGAGTGGACCGACTGGAACGAGCGGCAAGCTGACGACCCCGAAAACAGCGTGTTCGTGCTGCCCGTCGCGCCCGACCGTTTCCACAAGGACAACACCAGCGGAGGAGATCCGTACGGCTTCGTCCTGCCCGACGGGTGCGTCGACGGGCTCTTCAGCTGGGAGACCACCATGCCTTTCGTCTCATACCTGAACTGGGTCTTCAGCGAAGGCGGCTTCCCCTGGCCGTCCGGCGACGACAACCAGTGGCAGGTGAGGCACCGCCTCGTCGAGGGCCTGCTGCCGCTCTAGCCGGCCCGACAGGCCGGCCTACCTCGCGTTCCAGCCGAGTCCGCGGCAACAAATGCGCTAGATCTTGTTCTTCATATTTGTTGACCGCGGACGACTCGGGTCAATATCCTTCGAGCTCCCTGCGGTGATGTCCCGCTTGATGTAGCGTATCGACTGAATTCGCAGGATCGCCGGGACAACTGGGATCAGTACGACGGCAATGAATGAAAAGACGACTGCGTTCTGGATGTCGTTGCCGTAGTGGCCGAGTCCTTGGTCGCCGCCAAGCACGCGCAGGCACAGGTACTCCGCCCGAATATCGTAAAGTATCAGAGCGAGGTATACGAGAACGACTATCCATCTGGCCGACGCGATCACTACGGCGAGACGCGGAGTCCATGAAGCAGTATGGCTACGTACGAATGACTGCATGAGCCTGATCTCCGCGCCGTAGGAGCGATGAATGGCAAGAATCTCCAACGACGCCGCGAGCGCAAATATCGGCAATGCCTGGGCAGTGGTGGACGCGAGACCTTCCGTGAGCCTCATGCCCAACATGATGCGCGGCCCTGTCAAGGCCTTGTCTGATTGTTGGGAATCGATAGAAATAAGATCACATGAATCATGATCGAGTGCGACCTCGCTCGCACGAACTTGCGCGTTATGGACCGTTCACGTCAGTCAGGGTCGGCCCCACACGCCACGTCCGGAGCGTCCCAGCGCGCCGGCGGTGCCGGCTCGGTGCTGTCGTCGCTGGGCGACGCGTCGACCGGGACGGAGGTGACAAGGATCTGCCTGACGTCTTCGGTGTCGCGGAACTCGTCGACGAGAAGGTTGCACAGCCTCAGCCGCTCGCCGATGCTCGTTTTCTTGCCGTTGACACCGACCTGCACGACGCCGCTGTTGAATGCGCGGGACACAAGGCTGCCGGTGTCGCCCGCGGCCGCAACGACACTGACGATACGGGCGTCGTAGTTGCCTACCCGAGGGTCGTCGGTGACCTCGATCCGGCCCGGCGGAGTCGGCGACCCGGTCACCGCGGGGACGTCGCCGTCGGTAGGTGCGCATCCGCCCGCGGCGATCAGGCTGAGACCGAGCCATGCCGATCGCAGAACAGCCGTACGGGGGACCGACCGCGACCCTCGTTTCGCGTCCGAACAGCGACCTTTCCGCCGGCCCGGACCGACGTCTCGATGACGCTCCACGTGGCAAAGCATCTCGCCCGCCGCGCGGGCCTGTGAGGCAAATGCGCGGGCATGGATGCCGCCTGGCGGTCGGGTCCGGCAGCCGTGCCCGACGGTGCGCTGATTGCGGTGACGCGTCGCCGGGGTCAGCCGCGCGCTTGACTCGGCAGAACAGTGCAGGATGGCCGAAATCCGCACCACCGTTCGACGGCGCACGTACCCTGTTGAATGCTGCCGAGCGAACTGACGCGCAACAATCCGAAACGATACGGTTGACAGACCCGGGGAGTCCCATGTCCCGCACTGACGAGGATCTCGCCGACCTGGTGGCCCACGATATCGAGGCGTATCTTGAGACCTTACGGGTGGAAAGCTCCGTCTACGCGATTGCGCTGTGGATCGATGACGGATCTGGTGCCGCGGACGAGACGGCACAATACGGTCTGAGTGTCGGCACGGAGGGCGAATCCGACCGCCAGCGCGCCGCCTGCAATATCCCTCACGAGCGGTGGGCCCATTGGCCCTCCAGTGAACGTTGGAACAGTGGGAACTGGTCGCATCTCGTTGAAGACTTTCTCACCTCGAGCACCGAAAGTGCACTCGAACCACTGCGTGAAATCATCCGCCAGGAGGGATTCGAGAACGAGGACGCAGGGTTCGATTTCTCCTGGCCCGGCTCAGATCAGTTCCCGGGCGTCACGCGTTGGCACGAGATCGCGATCAAGGCCCTCACCTCCATCTCGCTTCCGTCAACGTTGCCGGCGACAGCGGATGTCGTTGTTTACCCGGAAGGCCCGGATCTGATCTGTGCACAGCGAGCACACGGCATGTTGTGCACTATCGAGCCGAACCGGTTTCACAAGGCGTTCCCCGCCTGGCGACGCATGGCCGAGGCAGTGCGCTCCGCACGCGCGGATGATGCCTTGATGGCCGAACTACGCGCGCGAGTGGACGGCGAGTCGGCGTCCGCCCGCTTTCCTCGTTTCCACGAAGAACCGCCGGACGAGCTGACCATGCTATTGATGGCATGCGACCTGCATTGGTTTGACGTCACAACCTGGAGCGATCCTCTCCGCAGCGCTCTCCGCGTCGCCGACCACCGCTGAGCTGGTCGCTCGGACCTCATCCTCGATTGCCGCCAAGTGTCCGGCCCGCCGACGGCGATGCAACATCGGCCTCCCCAGGCAACGCTTCCCTGCTTACCGAGGCCTGACGCGTGTCAGCGCGGAGTAATCGTGGTGCCGGCGGTGGCTGCGTTCTGTCACGCTGATCGCCATGGACACGCATCGTCAGCCAGGCAGGTTCCATGATCCTTTTGTCTGGCTGTACACGCTTGCGGCGGACGACATCGAAGTGGTGTGCCCGCGCTGTGGAGCCCTGGCGGTGGTCATCGCGCAGCGTGTCGACGGGACGAGCGTGATGTTCTGGCCGCGGCGGTTCGTATGCACAGCCTGCGTGTCGACAGGATCGTGGTCACCGAAGGGGCAAACCTCCCAATGGGGCGGCCCGGTGGATCCCTTTTTCCGGCTTCCGTTATGGCTGCAAGCGGAGTGTTGCGGCGGACACACGCTGTGGGCGTTCAACGAGGCGCACCTGACGCTGCTGGAGGACTTTGTCACCGCGCGGCTGCGCGAGCGAGGCCAAGCACGGAATCGCATGACGTTGGTTGCTAGGCTGCCGCGTTGGTTGAAATCCGCGAAGAATCGCGATGAGGTGCTTCGCGTCATCACCCGATTGCGGCAGTCCCGCGACGCGCCGGCTTGCTGACGTTCCACCGATCATGGACCGGATCCACCGTCATTGAGCTGGGTTTTATCGCTTGTCCGGACACCACCGGCTGGCGATGGAGGGGTGCGCGTTCGCGGCCGGTGTCGAGCCGCCGTGTTGCGCTTCGGGTGCAGTACTAACCGCGCTCGCGGCCCGGCATGGGTGCCCCGCGGAGGAACGCTGCGTACACCTCACGTACATCATCGTCGATCTCGGGCCGGATGTTGCTGTAGCGAGTGTCGGCCTGGTCGCGGTGCGGCCCGGAAAGCCAGTACTCCTCTTGAGTTTCGACGTCGTAGAAGTTGGCGTCGAACATGCCCGGCCAGCGGCGGAGGGTCTTGCCGTGCCAGTAGGCCGTCTTCCAACTCCGGTTGAAGCGCACACGGCTGATCCAAGCCGGTCCTTTGTCGGTATTGTGACCGGTTTTCACCTGTACGAACATCACTCGCTCAGCCATGAAAGACATCGTGCAGGGGATCTCCTCGGCGCGCATCGCCATTACGCACGCGGTGCTTCACCGGCCACGCCCAACCATGTCCGCGAATCTGAGTATCGCGGCAGCACCCACCACGATCGAAGAAGCAGTCAACGTCGCAGCCGAGCATTTCGCCTTCTGCCCGGACAACATCTGGCAGGGTCACACACCGAATTTGACCGCGTACGCCGGGCGGCTGCTCGATTCCCCACTCTGGTCCTTCTGGTGGGACTGAAAGCACACCGGCAAGAACGTACGGTCACTCGTCGGGAAACGGCTGGAGCGCGATCCCGTGGTCGGTCTCGCGCATGCCGAGCTCGTAGGCCGCGGCGCCCACGCAGGCGAGCGTCCGAGGCGGAGCGCCCTTGCGCTCGACCGTGAGATCAAGGCTGGCGATCGAGCAGTTGACCGTGTTGTGCTCGGGGCCCACCGGGTCGGCGTAGACCCAGCCCACCACGTTCTTTGCGTCCGCTGACGCGCGACCGCGAACCCTCAGGTCGGCACCGCTGAGTTCGAACTCGCACGCGGTGGGACTCTCGTTCACCTTCGTCGACCGGATTCGTTCGAGGCCGCCCAGCCGGTGCGAGACACCATCGAGATGGAGTATCGCGTTGCCGATCCACGGCGTGGTCAGCGGTCCCAGCTTGAGTCGCCCGAGGCCGGCGTCGAAGTAGCCGTCGGCACCGCGGAACTCGTTCGCCTGCAGCCAGATCCAACGCTCGGCATGCTCGGCACCCCAGTTGTGCCCGATCATCCCCGGCCACTCGTCGAGCACGAACACTTCGTCGTTGACTGTCACGGAGCCCGAAATGCGAGTGTCCGGGTGCGGCGAGAGCAACTTTGTCCTGGGCAGCGGCGCGCGATACAGGAAATCGTACGGGAGGTGATGGAATGCATCCGCGCGGTCGGTGTACGACAACTCCCACCCGACCACAACGCCCGGGACAGCGAGGGCGCCGCGCACGGCGCCTGGCACCAGGGACGCCACTCCCACGCGGATATATCCACCGGGCGGAGCCTCTACGGCATCATGGGGAAACGTCGCCTTTGCCGCGATGGGGCCGGGCGCATCGACGTCGAACAAGGTGAACCAGAGGGAGCCGGTCAGGGCCTCGCCGGGTCGCTTGTGGATCGTGTAACGGATCCAAACAGCGCGCCCGCCGCCCGGGCGGGTGGCCTTGACGTAGAAACTCTCGTAGTGGCCGGCCCCGGAACCAAGCGACGGAAAGCGCGCTTCGGTACGCATGGGCTCAACCTATATCTCGGCGTTTCAAACCGCCGAGCGCGGCCGGCCGCCCGATGTGACACGAGTTCAGCTGTCGAATCTGATGCGGTCGGCGCCCTCGGGGATCCAGGAGCTCGGCTCTACCGTCCAGCCAGGGTCGTAGTTCTTTACGGCCGCGACTTAGTCGTCCGGCGGGCGGTACCGGTGGGCGGTGACGTAGTGCCAGATGAGACTGGGTGCGGCGAACATCGTCTCGGCATGCGTCGGAACTCTGATCTCGGCGTGGCCAAGAAACAGAGCTCCGCCCGAGTGTTCCACCTCGATCATCGAGTGGGTCGTGGCGTCCGATCTCGGGCAGAAGGTGCACTGATGGAAGCCCCGCATGGAGTTGATGCGCGGGCCGGCGATGATGTCGAGCAGCGCGTCCGGCAGCCAAGGTGACGACGGGCCATCGCCCACCGAGCAGCCGGCCGGCCCGCGCTACCTCGCCGCGCCGCTCACGCGATCCCTACAGACCGATCGGGCGATCGCCACCCATGATCACCATGCGCTGTCCCCGAGACAGACGATGGCCGCCGTCGCGTGTAGACGCCTAGGCTGGATGCATCAAGAGTGAACCCAGAGAGCTCAGCTCGTTGTTCGTCAGCCTCTTCTTCGGCTTCGCGATCAACTTGCTGACCGCCGAGACCAATGGTTGGTGGGCACCGCTGCGGCCGCTTGCCGCGTACCCGTGGATCTGGGTACCCGCCTCCGTCGCGGCCTGGCTGTTGTGGCGGCTCTGGCGCAGGCATCGGGCCGCGGTCACCTGGGCGGGCAACCCGTACCCGGGCTTGGCGCCCTTCGATGCGGACTGGGCTCCCGTCTTCTTCGGCCGCGCGGCTGAAGTCCAAAAGGTACGGCATCGCCTGGAACGTTCCGGGGTGGCCGCAGCACGGCGGGTCATCACCTTGGTGGGGCCGTCCGGCAGTGGAAAATCGTCGATGTTGCGAGCTGGGGTGTTGCCGGCACTGCCCGAACGGTGGCGTGTCCTCGGTCCGATGCAGCCCGGGCCCGACGTCTTTCTGGACCTCGCCGTGGCGTGCGAGACCGGCACACTCGCCGAGCATGACCAGACCGCCAGGCTGCTTCGGGAGGAAGCCCGGGCCGGGGGCACGCCGAAGCTGATGCTGGGGTTGCTCGCGGGCAGACACAAGCGCATCGTGCTGGCGATCGACCAGCTTGAGGACCTGTTCGTCCGGTCCCGGCCGGACGACCGTGGTCCGTTCCTCGACCTGCTGAGGGCCGCGTTGAACGCACGCCAGGAGCTACACGTGGTAGCCACGATGCGGCCAGAGTTCCTCGCCACCGCCTCGATCTTGGGAGATGGGCTCTTCACCGCGCCGATCCCCTTGGCTCCACTCGATCCCGGGCAGCTCCGGGAGGCCATCGAGCGGCCGGCATCGGCCGCCGGGATCACCTTCGAGCCCGGTCTCGTTGACGTAATGGTTGCCGAGGCGACCATCGGCGAAGCGCAACCGCTGCTTGGCCACCTGTTGCGGCGGCTCGCGGAGGAGCCGGACTCGGAAGTCACCCTGGCCCGCTACGACGCGGTCGGCCGGGTGGGAGGAGCGATCGCGGCTCACGCCGACGCCGTTTACCAGGAGCTGACGGCAGCCTATCCACGGGAGGCAGTGGATCGCACACTGTTGTGTCTCGTCGGATCGGACGGCAGTCACTTGATCCGCCGCGCCGTTGCGGCGACGATTCTGGATGACGTCTCCGCGGCTATCGTGGCCGAGTTGCGGCAGGCCCGACTGGTGACTGATCAGGACCATGGGGACAAGTACGTGTTCGCCCACGACGCAGTGTTCCGGACCTGGTCCACCCTGACCGACCTGATAGAGCGCAACCTGGTCGAGCTTCGGGAGCTGACGTTGCTGGAGCGGCGTGCAGCGGCTTGGCGGGACACCACCATCGAGGACGACCTCTTGCGTGGTCGAGCGCTGACCCGAGCCGAGCAGGCGGCCGCGCGACTGAAGGTTGGCCCGGAGGTCGAAGAATTTCTCACCGCCTCGGCCCAACTGCGGGACCGAAGACTCAGCGATGAAGCTGATGACGTGGTCCGGCGGGCCCTGCGCGAGCCGGGGTTGCCCCGAGATCTGGTCACGGCGGCCGTGGCAACCGCGGTCCGCGAGATCTATGCCTCCCCGCTCGGCCGTTTGGCGTTGTGGGCGCGGACGGCCCGGCCGCGCGAGGAGCGACTCATGATCGGGCACCAGCTCAGCCCGACGACCATCGGTTGGCTTGCTGACGGCCGCGTACGCACGGCAGATGTCGACAACAAGATCTGTACCTGGACCGTCGATGGGCACCTTGCCGACGTGCGGTGGATCGACGGCATGACAACGGAGTGCAGCCTGAGCCCGGACGGCCGGTACCTTCTGCTGCGCGACGGTGTGGTGTGGTGCGCGGACGACGGTTCTCGGCTCGGCGGTTTCGATGGGCGCGCGTTTCGCTGGGTGGTCGGCAACCGGTTTGCGGTCGCAGAGGGCGACGGCCGGTTCGCGGAGTACGCGATTGACAACGACGTCCTACGGCGGACCCGCGACGTTGTGGTCCCGGGCGCCGACTATGCCGAGTGGTCGGGCGACGGCCGGTTGGTGGCGACGCGCCGGGCCGGTGTCGTTGAGATCCGCGACGCCAAGGATCCAACAAGCGTGGTCCGGGTGACCGACGGGGAGGTGGACGCGGCCGTTCGCTGGTCGCCCGACGGCAGTCGCCTCGCGGTGGTGAACCCGTCGACGCCGTTCGGCGACGGCACGGTTGTCATCTGCGACCGGAGCGGACTTGAATTGGTACGGTTCGACGGCGGCAGAGCCATCGCCGAGTGGTCGCGGGACGGACGGCTACTTGCCACGGCATGGGCTGCCGGTGAGGACACCGTGCAGGTTTTCGAGGCGGCCTCAGGTCAGCGGGTCTTCGTCGCCATCGGCGTGCAGTACCACATCTGGTCCCTGCATTGGACACCTGACAGCCGATCGTTGGTGCGCCTCGGCGGCGAGCTCGCTACGGGGTGGCACCTGGCCACCCGCACCGAGTTCATCTCGATCCCCCGGCACACACTCTGCGAGCTGTCCTGGGCCCCGGACCGATCGACCGCCGTCGCGTGTTTTCCCGAGTTTCGCGCAGCGCTCGTGTCCCGGACGGAGGTCGCCGAGCCGTTGGAGGGCGCCGTCCAGCACGTCGCTTGGTCACCGCGAGGTGATGTGATCGCCGGCGCCGTGGACTTGGCGGTCATCCGGTTGTGGTCGAGCTCGGGCGGCGTCCGGTGCGACCTGGCCGCCCCAGGCGTCAGGTGGCTGTCTTGGTCTCCGGACGGCGCATTCTTGGCCGAGGCGTGGGACCTGAGATCGAAAGGCAAGGCAGGTCTCCGGGTATGGCGGATCGCCGATCGACGCGCCGTGTGCGAGTTTGACTGGTTTTCCGAGGAGCCATGCCTGGCATGGTCGCCGGACAGCACCAAGATAGCCGTTGGTCGGGCTCGACGAGGTGTGGTGATCTTTCGGGTTGCCGATGGCTCGATCGAGGACGAATGGCACGTCGACAATGGGTGGGTAACGGCTCTGTCCTGGGCGCCGGGTGGCGACCGGTTGGCGATCAGCTGCGACTCGACCATCTATGTCTGGACGCCGCGTGGGGCCGCTGCCGACGTACGCGGCTCCGGGCGAGTGGAGAACTCGTGTCTGGCCTGGTCACCGGACGGCGTGCTGGTGTGCGCGTACGGGCTGCAGGCCAACGTTGCCATCTGGGATGCGGCACGTGGCGATCAGGTGGTGCTGCCCACCCCTGAACCCGCTCTGGAACTGACCTGGTCTGACGGACCGCATGCGACGCTTCCCGGGGGCGCCGTGCTGAGCTGGATCGGGCCGGGCCGGGCGACGGAGGCGACCTGGGCGGCCCCCGAGCGACCGTTGACGGATACGGAACGGGCCTACTTCCGGTTGCCGTTACCGTCCCGACAGGAATAGCTTCTCGGCACCGAGCCGCGTGTAGAGCTCCGCCAGATGGCGGAAACATCATGTGCTCGGGTCAGCCGACCTCAGTGGCGAGTTGGGTGCGGCGGGCGCGGTACGCGGCGCCTTGTCCAGTTTGATGCCGGGGCCGTAGGCGCAAGGGCCGT
>Ga0207668_10001419_pt1 | contig 14088 bp, 13 predicted proteins | sample KBSS43metaG_FD_184323 | JGI IMG/M metagenome (GOLD analysis project Ga0207668, IMG submission 184323) | Switchgrass rhizosphere microbial communities from Kellogg Biological Station, Michigan, USA - KBS S4-3 metaG (SPAdes) (version 2) | ecosystem: Host-associated > Plants > Roots > Rhizosphere... | reverse complement strand
CCCTTGAGCCGCAACGGGCGCAGCTGCCGCCAGGAGGCGACGTGCCGGGTGCCGGCGCTGGTGCGCGAGCCCGCGTAGACCGCGCCGACCGCGGCCGCGTCGGCCAGCCGGGCGGCCGTGTTGACCGTGTCGCCGATGACCGTGTACTCGATGGACGCCTGGATGCCGGCCACCACCTCGCCGGTGTTGAGCCCGACCCGCAGGCCGAGCGGGGCGCCGCCGCCCCGCTCGTCGTCCAGCACGCGGCGGACCGCGCGTTGCATGCTCAGCGCGGCGCGGACCGCCCGCTCGGCGTCGTCCTCATGGGCCACCGGGGCGCCGAAGACCCCCATGATCCCGTCGCCGGTCAGCTTGTCGACATGCCCGCCGAACGTCTTCACCGCACCGGCCAGGGCGGCCAGCACCCGGTCGGTCACCGCGCCGACCCGTTCCGGGTCGAGGTCTTCCGACCAGGAGGTGAAATCGGACAGGTCACCGAAGAGCACGGTCACGATGCGCCGCTCGGCGGCGGGCAACGTGGCCGCGGCCGGGAGGGCGGCTCCGCAGTTGTGGCAGAAGCGGGCGCCGGGCACGGCGACGGTTCCACACACAGGACAGGTCACAGCCGATCCAACCCGTCGGCCCTTGTTCCTGATTCCCGATTTTTGTGACTCAGATAATCCAGTTGAGCTTTGGCACTAAAGATCGCCGCAAACCGCACCGCCGGGTCGATGTCAGGATAAACGAGATCCACTACCTTTTCCGGAGTGTCCGCTCCGCGTTCCATCGCCGCTTCCACCTGGGCCAGGCGTTCCCGCCGGTGGTCGAGGTAGAACCGGGCCATGGCGGCCACATCCGGCTGCGCCGGGCCGTGCCCGGGGAGCATCGGCACGTCCGGGTGGGTGCGGAGGAGCTCCAGGCTGTCCAGGTACGCGCCGAGATCGCCGTCGGGCGCGGCGACGACCGTGCTACCGCGGCCGAGGATGGTGTCGCCGGTGAACATCGCGGGGCTGTTCCCCGATTCCGCGAGAAAACACACCGAATCGGTGGTGTGCCCCGGTGTGTCCAGAACGCGGATGCGGAGGCCGTCGCTCGCGATCTCGGGCTCGATCGCGGTGGCGGCGGCCAGCACCGGGGTGCCGCCCAGCATCGCGGAGAGCCGCGGCGCGCCCTCGACATGATCATGGTGACCATGAGTAATCAGGATGGCACGGAACGGAGCGTGCTCGGCGATCGCCTCGAGGTGGCCGTCGTCGAGCGGGCCCGGGTCGATCACGAAGCCCAGTTCCTCGCCCGGCGCGCGCAGCACCCAGGTATTCGTGCCATCCAGCGTCATCGGGCCTGGATTGGGCGCACGGAGCAGCGTCACCCAGCCCGGCAGGCCGTCGAGCGCAGCTCCCCCCATGCGCAAAATCGTACGTCGCGCATGGGGGTTCGGCCGAGGACCGGATGTGCGATCTCAGCTGCCACTCAGGTCACGCAGAGCGACCTTTGCGGCGATCTTCTGCTATCCGGCGACCTCGACGATCGCTTCGACCTCGACCGGGGCGTCCAGCGGCAGCTCAGCCACCCCGACGGCGCTGCGCGCGTGCCGGCCCTGCTCGCCGAAGACGTCGCCGAAGAGATTCGAGGCGCCGTTCACGACCGCCGGCTGACCGGTGAAGCCGGGCGCCGACGCCACGAAGCCGACCACCTTGACGATCTTGACGACCCGGCCCAGGCCGACCAGCGCCTCGACCGCGGCCAGCACGTTGACCGCGCAGGTGCGGGCCAGCTCGGCGCCCTGCTCGGCGGTGACCTCGGCGCCGACCTTCCCGGTCTGCGTCAGCTTGCCCTCGACCAGCGGGAGCTGGCCCGAAACGTACACGTAATCGCCACTCTGCACGGCCGGGACATAGGCCGCCAGCGGCGGCGCCACCTGCGGCAGGCTGATCCCGAGCTCGGCCAGCCGTGCGTACGCGTCGACCCCGCCCTCACCGGCGATCGGCGTCGTCATGCTGTGCCTCCCTTTATGGCTTCGGCCGCTTCATGTAAGCGATCAGCTGCTCGGGGTTCGGCCCGGGAACGACCTGGACGAGCTCCCAGCCGTCCTCGCCCCAGTTGTCGAGGATCTGCTTGGTCGCGTGGACCAGCAGGGGCACGGTCACGTACTCCCACTTCTGCATCGCCGGCATACTCCCTAATAGTCGGGTACCGGGCCAGCTTAGGACCCACGGCCGGGCCGGTTTGGCTAGGCTGGGACCCGAGCCGGGGCGGTGCCGCTTGGTCGTACGGGCGGCCCGGACAGCCCGGCGCGACCGACGAGCACGGAGGGGCGACATGACGCAGCCGCCGGGCGGTCAGCCGGGTCATCCCGAGCCCGCTCCGATGCCCTCGCCCGATCCGGAGCCGCCTCAGCCGATCCCGCCGGACGAGCCGATCCCCGCGCCGGAGCCGCCGCACGAGTGGCCACCGCACGCCGAAACCTCCTCCGCCGCGGGCCCGCCCGCGGCGGATTTCGTTGCGGCCCCCGCCGAGGATGAGCGGCCGACCGCGACGATGCCTGCGGTGGGGTCGGGCTGGCAGCCGCCGCCGCCGACCGGGCCGTGGTATGCGCAGCACGAGGCGCCCGGCGAGTGGCAGACCCGGCCGCCCGAGCATCTCGCCTGGCAGCACTCGCCGTCGGTGCAGACCCAGCCGCCGGCCGAGCCGATCTGGGCGGGCCCGCAGCAGCCCGGCGAGTCGCCCCCGCCGCCGGCCCGCCGGCGTGGCCCGCTCTGGGTGTCCCTCGCGCTCACCGCCACCCTGCTGCTCTGCGGTGGCGGTGCCGTCTCGGCGTACCTGTTGTTGCGCGACGCCGACAATCCCGGCTCGCCCGACCCGGCGACCGCGGTCAACCGGTTCCTCACCGCGGTCTACAGCCGGCAGGACGCCGCCGCGGCGGACGACCTGGTCTGCCGCGAGGCGCGCGACCGCGCCAAGATCGACGAACGGATCCGGGAGATCAAGGCCTACTCGGACGGCTACCAGGAGCCGGTCTACCGCTGGGCGGACCCGGCCGTGGGGAGCACCGAGAAGGACCATGCGCTGGTCTCGGTGCGGCTCACCATGTCGACCGCCGACGAGAAGACCGCGCAGCAGGATCTCCAGTTCACGGTGATCCGCAAGACGGGGTGGCTGGTCTGCGAAGTGACCGGCTGATCTACCGCCGTACCGTGGAGGCATGGGCGAGCACGTCAACAGATGGCCGGCGCGACTGCACGTGGTGACCGGCAAGGGCGGCACCGGCAAGACCAGCGTGGCCGCGGCGCTGGCGCTGGCGCTGGCCGCCGGCGGCAAGCGCACGCTGCTGGTGGAGGTCGAGGGCCGGCAGGGCATCGCCCAGCTCTTCGAGACCGAGCCGCTGCCGTACAAGGAGCTGCGGATCGTCAAGGTGGCCGGCGGCGGCGAGGTGCGCGCGCTGGCCGTGGACCCCGAGGAGGCGCTCCTCGAATACCTCGACATGTTCTATCACCTGGGCGCCGCCGGGCGGGCGCTGCGCAAGGTCGGCGCCATCGACTTCGCCACCACCATCGCCCCCGGCCTGCGCGACGTGCTGCTCACCGGAAAGGTGAAGGAGGCCACCACCCGGTCGCACGACGGCAAGCGGATCTATGACGCGGTGGTCCTGGACGCGCCGCCCACCGGCCGGATCGGCCGCTTCCTGAACGTGACCGCGGAAACGGCCCGGCTGGCCAAGATGGGTCCGATCAAGACACAGAGCGAGGGCGTCGCGTCGCTGCTGCGCTCGCCGATCACCTCGGTGCACGTGGTCACCCTGCTGGAGGAGATGCCGGTGCAGGAGACGCTCGACGCGATCGTCGAGCTCACCGCCCTGCACATCCCGGTCGGGCGGATCATCGTGAACGCCACCCGGCCGGCCCTGCTCGCCGGCCAAAAGGTGACCAAGGCCGAGCTGAAACGCGGCCTGGCCCAGGCCGGCCTGCCCACCGACGGTGCCACGGTCAGTGGGCTGGCCGCCGAGGTGAAGGCCTATCAGACCCGGCTTGAGTTGGAGGAGTCGCTGCGGGCCGAGCTGGCCGAGGCCGGGCACCCGGTGGTGGAGCTGCCACTGCTGTCCCAGGGCGTCGACCAGGCCGGGCTGGACGAGCTGGCGGCGGCCCTGATGCGAGCGTGACGCGCGTGACCCGGCACAGTCAGGTGCGCCGGTTTGACTACGCATTACCCTGGAGTAGTGGCTGAACTGACCGCTGAACGGTTGGACGTCGACGGTCTGCTCGCCGATCCGGCCATCCGGATCGTCGTCTGTTGCGGTGCCGGTGGGGTGGGCAAGACCACCACGGCGGCCGCACTCGGGCTGCGGGCGGCCGAGGTGCATGGGCGACGCACGGTGGTGCTCACCATCGACCCGGCTCGCCGGCTGGCCCAGTCGATGGGGCTCAGCGAGCTCGACAACACGCCCCGCCAGGTCAAGGGCATCGACACCGAGTCGGGCGGCGAGCTGCACGCCATGATGCTCGACATGAAGCGCACCTTCGACGAGGTGGTGCAGCAGCACACCACGCCGCAGCGCGCCGCGGAGATCTTCGGCAACCCCTTCTATCAGGCCATGAGCTCGACCTTCGCCGGCACTCAGGAATACATGGCGATGGAGAAGCTGGGCCAGCTGCGGGCCGGCGACGAGTGGGACCTGATCGTGGTGGACACCCCGCCCTCGCGGTCGGCGCTCGACTTCCTGGACGCGCCGGCCCGGCTGTCGCGGTTTCTCGACGGGCGGATGCTGCGGCTGCTGCTGGCCCCGGCACGGTCCGGCGGGCGCAGCATGTTCAGCCTGGTCACCGCGTCGTTCGGGTTGTTCTCCCGGGCCGTACAGAAGATCCTCGGCGCTCAGCTGCTCACCGATCTGTCCGGGTTCGTCGCGGCGCTCGACTCGATGTTCGGCGGGTTCCGGCAGCGCGCCGACGAGACGTACCGGATCCTGCAAGACCCGCAGACGGCGTTTCTGCTGGTCGCGGCGCCGGAGCGAGACGCGGTGCGGGAGGCGGCGTATTTCGCGGAGCGGTTGGTGGCCGAGCGCATGCCGCTGGCCGGCCTCGTGCTCAACCGGCTGCACCACTCGGCGGTCGGCGCGCTCTCGGCCGAGCAGAGCGAGTCGGCGGCCGACGACCTGGCCGCGGCCGGTGATCAACCGCTCACCGTGGCCGCGCTGCGCATCCATGCCGGCCTGATCCGGCAGACCGAGCGGGAACTGGGGGTGGCGGCCACCTTCACCGATGCCTTCCCCTCGGTGCCGGCGGTCGCCGTCGCGGCGCAGCCCGCCGACGTCCATGACGTCGACGGGCTGCGGACGATCGGCGCTCTTCTCGCGTGAACAGCGCCGCGATCAGCGGGTGGGGACGAGCACCTTGTCGGCGCCCTTCTCCCGCAGCGCGGCCTCGAACATCTTCCGCCAGCTCGCCACGTGCGGGTGGCGGCGCAGCAGTGCCCGCCGTTCCCGTTCCGTCATGCCTCCCCAGACGCCGAACTCGATCCGGTTGTCCAGTGCATCGGCGAGGCATTCGTAGCGGACCGGGCAGCTGCGGCAGATCCTCTTCGCCACGTTCTGCTCGGCGCCCTGCACGAAAAGCGCGTCAGGGTCGCCACTCTGACACGCCGCCATGCTGGGCCAATCGCTGATCATCCCCATCTGTACACGTCCCCCCTTGCGTTACCCCCCTTGACGCCCGCGTGCTCATGTCCCCCAAGCGGTGCAGACGTCGTGCGACAGCTCGCCGGACCATCATGCTCTGTAGTCGGGCGATTACGCAACGTTGTCCCTCAAATACGTATAGCCCGGTGGTTCCGGGCAAAGACCGCGAAGGCCATGGGTACAGGTTGGGTGCCAGCGCGGTGCAGTCCGCCGAAATCCCCTCAAGAACTCCCCGGACGAGGCAGAATCATTCCGGGCGAAGCATGACCTTCCCGACGGGCGACGCGTGCGCCGTTCGCGTACCCTGCTTCGGGTGACCTCCTGGATGCGCCGACGCGATCACAACATTTTCGCCAACGCGACCTCGTTGCTGATCTGCGGTTTACTCGCCGGCGTCGTGGTCGCTGCCGCGGCGTTTCCCGCCGCCGCGATGTCCGGCCTGGCGGCCAAGGCGGGCGGACAAACCTTCGCAAAGCTGCCCAGCGAGATCAAAGACTTCAGTTCGCCGCAGATCACCCGGGTCTACGCATCGGACAACAAGACCCAGATCACCCAGTTCTATGACGAGTTCCGCAGCGACGTAAAGCTGAAGGACATCTCGAAATACATGCAGGACGCGATCATCGCGGCCGAGGACCGGGGCTACTACGAGCACAACGGCGTCGACCTCAAGGGCGTGGCCCGCGCGTTCGTCAACAACAGCGGCAAGTCGGAGGCCAAGCAGGGCGCCTCGACAATCACCATGCAGTACGTGCGGATGTCGCTGGCCTACTCGGCGACCAACCCGCAGGAGGTCGTCGACGCGACCAAGGACACACCGAAGCGCAAGATCACCGAAATGAAGTACGCGCTGCAGACCGAGAAGGAGCTCTCCAAGGAGCAGATCCTGGAGCGCTACCTCAACATCGCGCCGTTCGGCAACCAGGCGTACGGCGTCTTCGCGGCCAGCCAGGTCTACTTCAACAAGAAGCCCAAGGACCTGACGATCGGCCAGGCCGCCATGCTCGCCGGCATGGTCAAGGCGCCGAGCAGCTTCAACCCCACCACCAAGGAGGGGTACCCGCAGATCGAGGCCCGCCGCAACAACTACATCATCCCGGGCATGGTGCAGAGCGGCGCGATCACCCAGCAGCAGGCCGACGCGGCGAAGAAGGAGCCGATCCCGCGCAAGGTCCGCCCGGTCGGCAACGGCTGCGTCTCGGTGGCAAAGAACACGTGGGGCTTCCCCTGCGACTACTTCTACCGCTGGTGGATGGGTCGGGAGGAGTTCGGCGCGACCCCGTATGACCGGGAGCGGCGCCTGAAGAGCGGCGGCTACCGCATCGTCCTGTCGCTGGACGTCAAGGCCCAGGCCGACGCCCGCAAGCGGATCGCCGACGAGATCAGCGAGGGAAACAAGAACGCGCTGCTGCTGGCCGGCATCGAGCCCGGCACCGGAAAGGTCCGCCTGCTCGCCGCCAACCGGCGGTACAAGCTGGACGACCCGGACAAGCCGCAGAACGAGCTGTCGTCCGACCCGCGGAAGGCGGCCAGGGGCATCCGCGGCACGTTCCCGAACACGACGAACCCGCTGCTGACCGGCGGCGGCGACATCACCGGTTACCAGGGCGGGTCGGTCTTCAAGCTGCTCACCATCGTGGCCGCGCTGGAGAAGGGCTACCCGCTGGCCTACTCGATCAAGGCGGAAAAGCAGTACAAGTCGGGTTACATCGTCGAATCGAGCAGCCGGTCGGCCTGCGCCGGGACCCATTTCTGGTGCCCGCAGAACAGCGGTGGCGGCGGCGAGGGCGTCTACAACATGTGGAGCGCGTTCGGTAAGTCGATCAACACCTACTTCGTACCGCTCGAGGAGCGGGTCGGCGCCGAGAACGTGGTCGCCGTGGCCAAGCGCTTCGGGATCCAGTTCCGGGTCCCGCAGGACGCGAAATACGCCAACGACCCGGCGTCGGCACACCAGTGGGGCGCCTTCACCCTGGGCGTGTCGGCGTCGACCCCGCTGGACATGGCGAACGCGTACGCGACCCTGGCCGGCGACGGCATGTACTGCGAGCCCACCCCGATCGAGCAGATCACCACGCAGAACGGCGAGAAGCTCGACATCGGCAAGCCCCAGTGCATCCGGGCCACCAGCAAGGACGTGGCCCGCGCCGCGGTCGACGCGGCCCGCTGCCCGGTCGGCGACTCGGCGCAGCTGGGCAACTGCGCGGGCGGCACCGCCCGGCAGGTCCGCTACGTGGTCGGCCACCCGGTGTTCGGCAAGACCGGCACCACCGACGGGGAAAAGACGGCGTCGCTGATCACCGGCACGACGTCCCTGGTGGTGGCCGGCTACCTGGTGAACCCCGACTACCAGAACCATCCCGACCGGATGTCTCACCAGGTCGTCAACCCGGCGGTCTACAACACCCTGGCCGACTACATGGACGGCAAGCCGAAGGTCCAGTTCAAGGAGCCGGAAAACCGCAAGATCGCGTTCGGTGACCAGCGCTCGATCCCCGACGTGACCTGCGACTCGCTGACGGGCGCGCAGAACCGCCTGGAAAGCGCCGGCTTCTCGGTGTCGATCGGCAGCCCCGTCGACTCCAACTGCCCGGCCGGCACGGCCGCCGAGACCAACCCGAGCGGCCGCACCATCAAGGGCGGCGTCGTGGTGATCAACCCGAGCAACGGCAAGAGCGACAAGCCGCCGGCGGGCCCGGGCCAGCCCACCGCCAAGCCACCCAGACGCTGACGCATCAGGCGGGGCGGGGACATCTTCCGATGTCCCCGCCCCGTTTCCATTTCGCTAGCGCTTGCGCCGAGCGGCCACGATGCTCAGCCCCACCACGATCACGGTCAAAAGCAGGCACACCATCAGGTGCCACGGTTTCACTGCAACCATGCGGCGGACTCTAGAGCACCACAACGACGCGGGTTCGGCGTACGCGCGAAGGCCAGCCTTCAGGAGCCGGGTGGGTGCACCCGCGGTTGCGCCGCCTCGGGTCGTCGCCGGTCCCGCGCCGCCGCTATCGTCGCCGCATCTGCGTGGCCTCGACGTATGCGGCGACCTCGCGGCCCAGTTCGGTCGCGGCGTCACAGGCGAAGCGGAAGTGGATGCCGCCGAGGATCCGGGCGTCGGTCACCTGGGCCACGCCCCCGGAGAAGCTGCGCAGGGTGCGGGTCACCCCGGGCTGGCCGGGCGAGACCAGGGTGTAGCCGGTGCGATCGCCGAATCGATGGGCGAGGACGGCGGCCGCCGCCTGACTGACCGCCGGGTGCCCGGCCGGGTACTCCTGGAAGGCCGGCGTGACGAGCACGGGCTGCCACCGCGGGTCGGCCTCGGTGCGAGGGTTGCCGTCGAGTGCCGCGCCGTGGATCGCGGTGATCGGCCGCCAGGTGTCGAAATAGTTCTTCGCGTGCCAGACAGCGATCACCGTGTCGGCCATCGCGATGTTGACCTGGGCCAGCAGCAGGGCCGCGTCGGTGAGGTCCAGCCGGTGGCGGCCGATCAGCGTGTCGGCGACCGGATCCCACAGCACGACCGGCGTCGTGGACTGCCAGAACACGGCCGTCTCGGTGTCGAACGTGGTGCGCTCGGCGCCGGTGGCGGCGCCCCGCGCGCGTACCTCGGCGAAGTCCCGGGCGTAGCGGGCACTCGTCAGGCCGGGCGGCGCCGGCGGTACGAACTGCGCCGGGGACGTCAGCGCCCACGGGGTCATGGCGGCGAACTGCCGGAACGCCGGCGCCGGCGGAAACGCGGGCGGCGTCGGCTGCCACCGTCCGATCGTCGGGCTTATCTCGTACGCGGGTGGCTCCGTCGTGAAACCGTCGTGCGCACGCCGCGCGAGGATCGTGTCGGCCACCGAGATACCCCACTCGACCGCGCCACTGTTCCTCTCCCGCGGCGGCAGCCCGGCCAGAGTCGTGGCCAGCAACGCGTCCAGTTCGGCGCGCCGGGCCGGGAACAGGCTGACCAGGGACCGGTGGGCGGCGGCCGCGGCAGCCGCTCGCGGGGAGGCGCCGCGGGGTGCGCGGGCGGTGACGGCGTACGGCGTGTAGCGATGGGTGATTCCGTTGACCGCGTCGAAAACCGACGACGACACAATCGCGGCGGCCCGCATGGCCGGCGGTGGCGGCGCCTGGGCCGCGGTGAGCGCGGCGAGTAACGCGCGGTTCCATTCGACGACCACCCGAGCGTGCGCCGTGGGACTGGCGTGGGCCACTGTGGCCTGCGGCACCAACGCGGCGACCATGAGCGCGGGTGCCGCGACGGCGACGATCCGCCCAAGCCGATCCTTGACCTCGGACATCTGACTCCCCCTTACCGTAGATCGACGGTGATCTCGATGACGCCCGGCTGGTCGGTGCGTCGGAAGGCAAAGGTGCCGCCCGCCCCGGCATACCGCCCGGTGCCACCGGTGACGGCGTGCACAAAGGGCTGGGGTCCGGCGAAGTCGAGCTCACCCTGCACCGCGATCTGGCCGGCCGGCAGGACCAGCGTCACCTGCGCCTGATTGCGGTTGCCCTCCGCGTCGAGCGCGATGAGCACGCCGTTGAAACGCCCGGCGGGCCGCTGCTGGGCGTCGCGCAGCGACCCGCTGAAGACCACTTCGTCGCCCGCGCTGCCGCCGGCCGGCCCCAGGTCGAGCTGGCTGACGGACGTCTGCTGCCCGACCAGGCGCAGCGTCGGCACGGCCGGATCGGCGGCGGCCGGCACGGCCATGCTGCCGGCCAGCCCGGCCACGGTGAGTGCGGAAAGGGAGAAGAGCGCGAGTCTGGACATCCGGTGCCCCCCGACTGTCGAAGCGGTTTGACTACCACGGTGGCCGCGGCGTCTGCCCGGCGATAGTTCAACTTCTGCACCGCGCCCGGCGGGCAGGCCTGCCGCCGGCGCGGCGCCCCGGCTGGCGATAATCGCGGTCATGAGCCGTGGTGGTCAGGACGAAAAGCTCGGTGCCGAGGTGCTCGGATTGATCAGAACCCGGGCCGACCTGCATCGGTGGGGTGCCGCCAACGCGCACGGCCGGCAAATGCACGAGGCGGTGGCCCTGCTGCGGGCCGCGGCCGAGTCAACTGGCCCGGCCCCGCTGCTGCCGATCGTGGAGAAGGCGGCGGCGTCCGCCGTACGGGTGATCTTGCGCGCCGACGACTCCAGCGGGATCATCGGCGACGCGATCCGAGACCTCCTCAGACTGCACGCCAAGGCGGCGGCGGAAGCGCGGCCACCGGCGTCGAAACTGGTCGCCTGGATGATCAAGTTCCAGTTCGACGGCACTCAGGATTTCTTCACCATCGACGTCGCCGACTATGCCGCGGCCCTCGGGCCGGACGGGTTGGCGCTCTACCGGGCCAAGCTCGCCGAGATCGCCGACCCGGAGGCGGGGCAGTTCAGCCATACCCGGTTCATGTTGGACTACAACGCGTGCCGGCTGGCGGTGGTCGACCGCGATGTCAACGCGATCATCGCCACCCACAGCCGGGACCGGAAGGTGGCCGCCTGGCTGCAGGACACCGCGCAGGCACTCGCTGAGATCGGCGAGGTCGACCTGTCCATCGACTGGGCCAAACAGGCCGCCGACTTCGATGGCGGCCACCAGGCACTGGCCGCTGCCCAATACTGGTGCGACCTACTCGCCCGGCACAGGCCCGACACCGAAATCGCGGCCCGGCAGGAGGTCTTCCGCCGCTGGCCGTCCGCCTCGACCGCGCAGCAGTTACGCAAAGCCGCCGGCCAGGCGTGGCCGAGCCACCGCGACGAGGTACTCGACACCCTCTCCCGGTCACCGTATGACGCGGTGTCCTTCGCCCTGCACCAGCTCGACGATCCGGAGCTGGCCTGGACGCTGGCGCACAATCTCGAGCTGACCGACGCTCGCACGTGGAGCGACTTGGCCAACGCATATGAACACATCGACCCGCTCGGCGTGCTCCCGGTGCTGCACGACCTCGTCCTCACCGACCTACGCGACAGCGACGCCCGCGCGTACAAGCAGGCAGCCCGCCGCCTCCGCCAGATGCGCAGGCTGGCCGCCGGAACGGACGGGGCGGCCGAGGTCGAGGACCTCATCAAGACCCTGCGGGAAGAGCACCGGCGCCGCCCCCGCCTCCAACGCGAGTTCGACCAGGCGGGCCTCCCATAACCCACGGGCCTGGTCCCTCCCCGGGGTCGCAAGCGGCGAATGACCTGCGTAGTCGGCCGCGGCAGCTTCCGCAAGATCCGAGAACCACGTACCTCCGCGGGTTCAGGAACGCTGGGCTGCCCGCATACCGAACACACGGCGGCCCGCAGAACGAACACGAACCTGTCCGCAAAACGAAAGTGACTGCGCCCGCAGAACGAATATCTGGAAGCTAGTATCACCTCATGGCGGCATCCCACCTCCTCCCCAGGCGCGCCGCCACTCAGGTGCAGGCCGCGCTGGCGGACACCCGCGTCGTGCTGATCAACGGCGCCCGCCAGTCGGGCAAGAGCACCCTGGTCAAGCTGGTGGCCGGAGACCGCGTCGCAGAGCACCGCGACCTTGACCGCACGCAGGACCGCGCCGCCGCCGTCGCCGATCCGGTCGGGTTCGTCGACCAGGGTGACCTGCTGGTCGTCGACGAAATCCAGCGCGTACCGGACCTGCTGCTCGCCATCAAGGTCGCCGTCGACGAGGACCCCCGACCCGGCCGCTTCCTGCTCACCGGATCGTCCCGCCTCTTCGGCATGCTCGCCGCTCCTGACGCCCTGCCCGGCCGGATGGAAACCATAGAGCTGTGGCCGTTCTCCCAAGGAGAGATCGGCGGCGAGCCCGACGGATTCATTGACGCCATCTTCGACCTCGGACCAGGCCTCCGGCACGACTCGGCCGTCACGCGGGCCGACTACGCGGCCCGCATCGTCAGGGGCGGGCTGCCGGAGGCCGTCGGACGAAGCGACCCACAACGGCGAGCCCGGTTCCTCGACGCCTACGTTCAAGCACTGCTCGACCGGGACGTACAACAACTCTCCGAAATTCACCGCAAGGGCGAGATGCGCCGCTTGGTACGCCTACTGGCCGCTCGCGTCGCGACGATCATCGCCCCTGGCTCACTGGAGTCCGACCTCGGACTGAGCCGCCCCACGATCGCCCGATATCTGCAGGCGCTTGAGGAAATCTTCCTGGTCAAGCGGATCCCCGGCTGGTCACGCAACCTCGGCACGAGAGCCACCGCCGCCCCGAAACTCTTCTTTGTCGACTCCGGCATAGCCGCCCAGGAAATCGCTACCGACGCGCGGTCGCTGCTGCGTCCGGGCGGACAGTTCGGCCCAATGCTGGAGTCGTTCGTCCTGTCCGAGTTGGCCCGGCAGCTGACCTGGTCACGGCACCTGGTCGAGCTGTCGCACTACCGAGACCGAGACAGATACGAGGTCGATGCGGTCCTGGAGACCCGCCAGGGCCAAGTCGTCGGAATCGAGGTCAAGGCCGCATCCACGGTCGGTCCCGACGACTTCCGAGGCTTGCGCAGGCTCGCCAACCGCCTCGGCGACGACTTCATCGCCGGCGTTCTGCTCTACACAGGCACGACCACGCTGCCCTTCGGACCGAAGCTGCGCGCTATCCCGGTAAGCGCACTATGGGAGATCGGCAGCAGCAGGTAAGTCGCGACAGTGTCGCGACGTACTCGGAGCCCGCCCGCCGGCGGCCCCCGCATCGGAGCGGATCGCGCCAAAACGGCCGGAGGAAGCAGTCTGACCATCATTCGGGTTCCGTGAGGCCCATGAACACTGCCGTCCGAGTGACGCTACCTGGTGACCTTGTCGTAGCGGTGCCTTCTCTGCCGGCACAGTTGCTCTCGAAGCTGTTCGCCTGGCAATACCGCCACAACGTCGACAGGCGTGGCGTCATCCACGACTACCACGAAGGCAAATATCTGGATGATCTGGACACAAGTCACCAGACCCAGATTGAGACGACCCCAACCGGCCGGCGCCAACCGAATCGGGCTGGAGGCCAGAGCGTTGATAGCCAGCGGGAACTTTGGCCCCGTCACTCGCCTGCTGGGCTCTCCGACCTGCTGGCCGCAGACACGGGCGGGGTGGTGCCGGAGAACCGTTCCCTGCTTGCGGCCTACCGCCAAGGCTTCGCCTGAGCAACACCGCACCATCGCGCACAGGAACAAGGCAGCCGACCGTGCCCAGCCTGCCGGTCGGCTCGAGTACCTGATGTGACTCTCGGCCGTTCTCATCGCAGGCCGTGCTGCCCCGTTCAGAGAAGCGGCTCGTTCACTGACGATGAACGTGCCGAGATTCTGAACGGCCGGCCAGAGAGGGATGGCGTGGCGAACTCCTGCGACCCCGGCAAGATCTTCTCCCAATCGGCCGGGAGAAGCAGTCAGGGCCGGTCTCCCTGCGCGGGAGACCGGCCCTGACTTGCTACATCTCTGGTCGGGGTGGCCGGATTTGAACCGACGGCCTCTTCGTCCCGAACGAGGTACCGGCA
>Ga0207668_10001418_pt1 | contig 14093 bp, 14 predicted proteins | sample KBSS43metaG_FD_184323 | JGI IMG/M metagenome (GOLD analysis project Ga0207668, IMG submission 184323) | Switchgrass rhizosphere microbial communities from Kellogg Biological Station, Michigan, USA - KBS S4-3 metaG (SPAdes) (version 2) | ecosystem: Host-associated > Plants > Roots > Rhizosphere... | reverse complement strand
ACGCTCGGGCGTTTCAACCTGTGCTGTTAAAGTCGGTAAAGCTTTGAAAGACTACAGAGTTTTGATGATATTGGCAACCGCTACGGCGCGGTGTCCGGTATCGACTGTTGCAGGGACACCACGCCGGCCCGTTGGCCTGCCTCAGGGCGTTGCCGCCTTTTGCAGCGACTTCTGGTTCTCCGGGGCCCCGAGCTTGGGCTTCTCGACCCGGGGTTCCATCTTCGACTTCTCTACGTTCACCTTTTGCTGCTCGGCGGTCGCAACACCGCTGTTCGGCGACGAAGCACGCTGTCCGGCGTTCAGGTTCTTGACGTCCGGCTTGGCGGCTTTCGGGTCGTTCTTGCTCTTGGCGACGTTGACCTTTTGCTGCTCCGCGGTCGCTGCCCCGGTCGTGCTCTTGGCGGCGGATTCGGTCGTCGACTTGACCGTCGCTGCCTTCTCGGCGGACGTCGGTGGCGCGGTCGGCGCAGCGGTCTGGGCGCCCGCGACGGCGCTGAAGGCGCCGGCGATCAGGCCGATGATGAACTTGTTCATGCGTATCTCCTCGAGGGTGTTTACTTGGGAACGGCCGTTACTTCGTCGCCGTGGGGGTCGGAGCAGCTTTAGCCGCCTTTTTCTTCTTCTTCGTTGCCGGCTGCTTCTGAGCCTTGGTCTGCTTCGCCTGCGGCGTCACCGTTTCGGATGCCTTGGCCGGGGTTGCCGCCGCGGGTGCTGCCGGCGCCGTTGTTGCCGGAGCCGGGCCCTGGGCAAACGCCGTTGCGGCGAAAGCCACCGCAATCAAGGCCGTGAGGAGCTTATTCATTCATGTTCCGGGTATTGGAGGGTAAACGCACAAAAAACGCGTGTCGGCGCCATTAACGGGCGCCTCCGTCGGGCGGTTGACAGAATAGTAAACAGTTGTTTCAAGCGAGCAGACCGCTGCTCCCCGGGCTTCACTGCGGCGGTCCGAGGCCCATTTCCCGCTGCAGCCACTCGCGCAGCAGGGGGACGGTCACCGCCCGCTTGACCGCCAGCGAATGGCGGTCCAGTGCCGCCAGCGTCGCCACCAGCGAGGGCATGTCGCGGCGGCCATGCGCCAGCAGGTATGCGATCACGTCGTCGGATAGCCCGAACCCGCGCTGCCGCGCATAGGCCGTCAGTGCCGCCGGCTTGTCCGCGTCACCGAGCGGCTGGATCTCGAAAATGAGACCCCAGCCCAGGCGCGTCCGGAGGTCGTCGCGCAACGCCATCCGCCCGGGCGGCCGCGAACCGGCGGCAACGAGATGGGCGCCGCGATCGCGCAGCGCGTTGTACAGCGAAAAGAGCCTTGCCTGCGCGGCCGAATCCGCCTGGTCGACCGCGTCGACCGCCACCAGCGCCGCATCCGCCCAGTCCCCGACCTCGGCGGGTGTCGCCGCGAAACGGGCGTCACGCCCGGCCGCTGCCGCAGCCGCGACCGTCGCGTGCATCAGGTGCGACTTGCCGGCACCCGGAGGGCCCCAGATGACGGTGCCGGTCTCGCGACCGCCGCCGCTGGCGGCCAGCGTCAACGCCGTCACCGCCTCCCGGTTGGCGCCGGCGACGAAATTGGCGAACGACGGCGGCTCCGTCGTCGCGAGCTCGAAGATCAGCTGCTCCATCTTCATCCAGCAGGCTAGGGTTCGTCGTGGTACAGCGGGCTCGCGACGTATAGCGTGCGGACCTCGCGCAGGCCGACGAGCAGCGCCGCGGACACCGGCAGCGCCAGCAGCACGCCCGCGAATCCGAACAGCTGGCCGAATGCGAGCAACGCGAAGATCACCGCCAGCGGATGAAGGCCGATGCGGTCACCGACCATCCAGGGCAGGAGCACGTAGTTCTCGAGCAACTGGCCGATACCGTACACGGAAGCGACGGCGATGAAACCCGGCCAGCCGTTCCATTGCAGCAGCGCGGCAATCATGCCGAGCGTCAGCCCCAGCCCGAACCCGACATACGGGATGAACACCAGCACGCCGGTGAGAATCCCGATCGGCAACGCATGATCGAGTCCCGCCAGCCACAGGCCGATCCCGTAGTAGACGGCGAGCACCAGCATCACCGACAACTGTCCGCGCAGGAATTCCGCCAGCACACGGTCGATGTCGCCGACGATCGAGCGCGTCTTCGCTTCCCAGCGGCGTGGAACGAGGTCGTAGAGCCGCGCGATGATCATGTTCCAGTCGCGCAGCAGATAGAACATCACCACCGGGATCAGCGCCAGGTTCACGAGCAGCGACACGACGAACAGGCCGCCGGTCTTGACGCCCGATAGCACGCGCATCGAGAGATTGCCGGCGCTTTCCAGGTTCTCGGTGACGAACTCGCGCACCGACGCGAAGTCGAGCGCGATCCGGACGCCGAACTGCGCTTCCAGCCACGGCGCGAGGCTCCCCACCGCTCGCCCGAACAGTTCGGGCAGCTTCTTCGACGCGGCGGTGACTTCCGCCTGGATGAGCGGTACCAGCACCAGGAACAGGCCGAAGATCGCGACACCGAAGAGCAGGATCACGAGCAGCGTACCGACGCTGCGCGGCACGCCGCGGCGCTGCAGCGCTTCGGTCAATGGCGTACCAAGGTAGGCGAGGATCGCGCCGATCAGGAACGGCGTGAGCACGGCGCCGAGCCAGTGCAACGCCAACACGACCACCAGCGCCGCGCCAGCGATCCACAAGTACTGGCGGCGCGCGAGCGGACGGCGCATCCGCCGCGTTTCGGCCGGCGGAGGCTCGGCGATCGCCGCGGCGCTCTCGTCACCGATGCCGGGAGCGGGCAGCTCGCGCGCGGCAGGCGGGTCGTCCACGGGGGACAGGGGTCGAGGGGGTTGCGTCATTATCGTCGGCAGAGGAAGCGCGCCACTTTACCGCGCGTCCGCCGCCGGTCGCCAGAATGGGTCCAAAATCCCGACCCGCGGGCGCTCAGCGTCGCTTGCCCGCAACGCGCGATCCATTCGCTGCGGGTACTCCTCAACGCGGCTCGAAAAAGAACAACTGGACGAGACGCGCGTTCTCCGGTGCCGTGCCGAACACTTCGCTGATCGCGTGAAAGAAATCGCTGCGATAGACAATGAGCCGGTTGGCGCGCATCGGAACCTCGAGCACCCGTTCCCATGATGTCCGCTGCCGCGTCAACGACTCGAAATCCGACTGCTCGCCGGTGCCCAGCACCTCGCGCCGCTGAAAATCGCGGAAGTCGGGGTACCGCGTCCGCGCGAATGCTTCGGCCGGAGGAATGCACGACCAGCCGGTTTCGCGATGACGCCAGAAGCTCGTTCCGCCGCGGCAGTGCTCGGGCAGCGACAGGTACAGCACGCCTGCGTACATCGGCCGGCACACGTCCTCGTCGACGTGGATGTCGCTGCGCGCCTGCGACGACGCGAACGACAGCCGGAACGCGCCGTTTGCCGGCCAGCGCCATTTGATGTCGCGGCCGAGCGCATCGGCAATTCGCTGCATCTGCCCGGGCAGCGCATGACCGCCCGCCGTTTCGACGCCCGGAAAATTGGCGTCGAGCGCGGCGCCGCCGTTCGTGTATTTCTGCGCCAGCGCGAAGGCACGCCACGCCGGGAAATCGGCCTCGAAATCATCGATCACGCGCAACTCGCGCTCGGCGACCAGCGCCGCCACCTCGTCGTCGCGGTATGCGCGGCATGCGGCGACCGCTGCGCGCTCCGCCGCACGCGACACGTCGGACGGTGCACCGCGTGCGCTGCCGATGCGGCCGTCGTCGATCGCGCGGGGATCGAGCGCAACCGCCCATTTCTGCGCGGCGATCGCCTCGTCCAGTGCGCCGCGCACGAACAGCGTGCGCGCCAGCCCGGCGTGCGCCGCGGCGGTCCCCGGTGCTTGCTTGATCGCCCGCCGGAATGCGGCTTCGGACGCCGCGGTCTCACCGAGTGTTTCGAGCGTCGTGGCAAGCTCGAGGTGCGCAGCCGCGGCGTCGGGAAAGCGTCGCGACAATTCGGCGAGTCCATCGGCGGCGCCGCGAAAATCGCCGGCAACGCGCAAGGCAAGTGCGAGGTTAAAGTGAAACGCGGCGTTGGCCGGTTCCAGTTCGACGGCACGCCGCAGCGCGGCGACCCCGGCGTCGCGTTCACCGCACTCGATCAGCGACAGGCCGAGCAAGTGTTGCCCACCGGGATGAGCGGCATCGACGGCGACAATCCGTTCGCACAGCTTGCGCGCGCTCGCGAATTCGCCGCGCCGGTGCACGGCCTCGGCTTCAGCGACCAGCGCCGCCAGCGAAGCGACGGGCTCGGGGCCCGCGTTCCGTCCGGCTTTCCTGCGCGCTTCGCCCATGCCCACCTGAAGTCGATGAATGCCAACCCCGATTCTAGCGCCCGCGCGACGGTGAACGTCGATGGAGCGATCCGGTAGAATCCGGGCCTTGCCTCTCGGCGGCACAGCCGGCGCGCGAGCGTCGTCGCTCCGCGCGTACAGGCCCTCGATGAACGCGCCGGATCCTCTGCGATGGCTCCCCTGACTCCCGATGCACTGACGTACAAGGACGCCGGCGTCGACATCGACGCGGGCGACGCGCTGGTCGAGCGGATCAAGCCGTACGCCAAGCGGACGATGCGCCCCGAAGTGCTGGCCGGCATCGGTGGTTTCGGCGCGCTGATCGAGATCGGCAAGCGCTTTCGCGAACCCGTGCTGGTCGCCGGTACCGATGGCGTCGGCACCAAGCTCAAGCTTGCCTTCGCGCTCGACCGCCACGACACCGTCGGCATCGACCTCGTCGCGATGAGCGTCAACGACGTTCTCGTGCAAGGCGCCGAGCCGCTGTTCTTCCTCGACTACTTCGCGTGCGGCAAGCTCGATGTCGATGTCGCCGCGACGGTCATCAAGGGGATTGCCGCCGGTTGCGAGCAGGCAGGATGCGCGCTCATCGGCGGCGAAACGGCCGAGATGCCCGGCATGTACATCGAAGGCGAGTACGACCTCGCCGGCTTTGCGGTCGGCGTCGTCGAAAAGAGCGCCGTCATCGACGGACGGACGATCGTGCCCGGCGACGCGGTGATCGGTCTTGCCTCGAGTGGCCCGCATTCGAATGGCTTTTCACTGATCCGGAAAATCCTTGCCGCCGGACCCGTCGACTACGCGGCGGACGTCGGCGGGACGACGCTCGGCAGTTCGCTGATCGCACCGACCCGCATTTACGTAAAGCCGGTGCTCGCGCTTGTGCGCACGTTGCCGGTGAAGGGCATCGCGCACATCACCGGCGGCGGCCTCGTCGACAACGTGCCACGCGTGCTGCCGTCCGGCACGCAGGCCCGGCTCGACCCTGCAACTTGGCCACGGCCCGCGATCTTCGACTGGCTGCAACGGCGCGGCGGCGTGGCCGACGCCGAAATGCATCGCGTGTTCAATTGCGGGATTGGAATGGTCGTCGTCGTCGCGGCCGAGCATGCGGCCCCGGCGATCGCCGCGCTCAACGCCGGCGGCGAGCGTGCCTTTCGCATCGGCGACATCGTCGCGCGGCCGGCCGGGGCGCCCGCGACCGTCGTCGTCTGAGGTCCGCGGGCGCGTTGTCCCGCGTCGCGCGATGGCACTGGCGCGCATCAGCGTTCTTATCTCGGGACGTGGCTCGAACCTCGGTGCGCTGCTCGCCGCGCAACGCCGCGGCGAATTCCAGGGCGCAATCACCCACGTCATCGCCAACAGGCCGCAGGCGGCAGGCCTCGCCACCGCGCGCGACGCCGGCATCGCCGCGACGATCGTCGACCACACGGTCTATCCATCGCGCGAGGCGTTCGACGGGGCGCTGATGGCGGCGGTGGACGCCGGCGAACCCGATCTCGTCGTCCTCGCCGGATTCATGCGCGTGCTCGGCGCAGCATTCGTCCGCCACTACGATGGGCGGCTGCTGAACATCCATCCGTCGCTGCTGCCGGCATACCCGGGATTGCATACGCATCGCCGCGCGCTGGCCGACGGTGTGCGCGAACATGGCTGCACCGTGCACTTCGTGACGCCCGATGTCGACGGTGGTCCGATCGTCGTGCAAGGCCGCGTGCCGGTGCAGGACGGCGACGACGAAGCGGCGCTCGCGGCGCGCGTGCTGGCGGTCGAGCATCGGACGTTGCCGCTGGCCGTAGGGTGGTTTTGCGCCGGGCGCCTCGTCATCGCCGATGGCCGCGTGCGCGTTATGGAGGAATCGGCCGCCGAGTCGGCGTTGCGGGGGGTCCCGGCCGCCCCCATGTGACGCTATTCGCGCCGCCCCATTCGCCATGACCACCGCCGTCCTCCCCGAGACCCTGGCAGTCGCTCGTGTCGCAGCCCTGCCCCGCGAACGCCGCTGGCGCGGACGCCGGCTGCTCGCCGTGGCGCTCGTGTTGTCGGTCGCCATCCATCTCGCTTTCACGCTGTGGCCGGTCGAAGACGTTGTGACGCCGGACGACATTCCGCTGACGGCAACGATCACCGAAATGCCACCACCGCCGGTCGCGACGCCTGCGCCGCCGGCACCGAAGCCCCGTCGCAAGTCGCCGGTGGCAAGACCCGCGCCGGCGAGCGTCGCAGAACCCGTGGAGCCAGCCGTCGCCGCCCCTGCAGAGCCGCCGGCCGCGGCCGCGCCCGCCTCGGCGCCCGTGACCGCACCGGTGCTTGCCGAAGACGTGATGCCCATGGAAAGCGCTGCGCCGCCGTCGGCGAAGACGCTGCCGCCGCGTGTTGATCTGTCGTACAAGGTGTATTTCGGCACGCAGGGATTCTTCGTCGGCGATGCCACGTACCGCTTCGAGCATTCGGGCAACCGTTACCGGATCCACACCGTGGGCCAGGCGCGCGGATTGGCCGCGATCCTGTTGCGCGGCCAGGGCCGGATCGAAAGCCGAGGCCTGATCACCGCCGGCGGCCTGCAGCCCTACGAGTTCAGCTTCGAGCGCGGTGACCCCGTGCGGCGCGAAGCGGCGCTGTTCGACTGGGAGACCGGCATCGTCACGCTGAACGACCAGAAAAGCGCGGTGCTCGAGTTGCCGACGTACGACGTGCTGGCGTTGATGTGGCAATACTATTTCACGCCGCCGGAAGGCACGGTCGTCGCGTTCAGCCTGGCCACGACGCGGCGCGTGCTCAAGTACACGATCACCCGCGAAGGTACGGAAATGCTGCGCTGGGCCAACGGCGAAATCGAGACCGAACGCTGGCACCGCCGCAGCGACGACGGCAAGACCGACGCGCTGGTCTGGCTTGCACCGAGCTTGCGCTATCTGCCGGTCAAGCTGCGCGTCGTCAACACCGAGCGCGGCACGGCCGAAGTCCTGCTCGACTCGATCCGCGTCGACGCCGCCGGCAACGCCGACGGCTGGGCGCCGAACGTCTCGGGCGTCAGCGACGTTCTCCGCCCTGCGGCACGCACAGCCGTTGAACCCGCGCCGCCGACGACATTCGCGCCCGGCGCAACGTTTCCGACGAATACCGGAAACTGAGCAGGCAACGCAGCACGCAACTGCCCAGCCTCGGTACGAGTCCGCAGTTGCGACCCGCAGAGCGACGGACTCGACTGCGCGAAGCGAGCCGACGTGAAAGGTAGAGTACCCTTCGCGACGTGACCGACCCACCCCACCGCGCGCGTCCCGTCCCTGCGCGTTCTCCAATTCGGTATCCGCTTTGAAGATTCGCCCGAACCAGCTCGCGGGTCTCGCCGCGGCGATCGAGCATGTGCGCGGTCTCGCCGCGCCCGCCGACGCGCTGCTGCGCGGGTTCTTCCGCCAGCATCCGCAAATCGGCCAGCACGATCGCGCGTTCATTGCCGACGGCGTGTTCGCCTACCTGCGCCGGCGGCGCTCGCTCGAAGCGCTCGCCGCAACCGAAGACCCGCGCCACCTGGCCCTCGCGTCGGTCGTGCGCGAGCACGGCGTGTCGGTGCGCGAGCTCGAGCCCGCACTGAACACCGCGGAGTCGACCTGGCTCGCTGCGTTCAAGTCGCGGCAGCACGCGGTGCTGGCACCCGCGGTCGAAGCCGACCTCCCCGATTGGCTGTGGGAGAAGCTCGGCGGTGTGCTCGGAGACACCGCGCGCGGCGCTCTCGCGCACGTCTGGCAGACGCCGGCGTCCTTCGACCTGCGCGTCAATCCGATGAAGACGACACGCGACGAGGCGCTCGCCGCGCTGGTCGCCGGCGGCGTCACCGCGACGGCGACGCCCTATTCACCGCTCGGAATTCGCGTTGCCGGACGGCCGCAGCTCGGGGGCAATCGGTGGCTGCAGGATGGCCGGCTCGAAGTCCAGGACGAAGGCAGCCAGTTGATCGGTTATCTGGTGGCGCCGCGGCGCGGCGAGATGGTCGCCGATTTCTGCGCCGGTGCCGGCGGAAAGACGCTGCTGCTCGGCGCGCTGATGCGTTCGACGGGCCGGCTGTACGCGTTCGATGTCGTCGACACCCGGCTGGCCAATCTCAAGCCGCGGCTCGCCCGCTCCGGTCTGTCCAACGTCCACCCGCAACTGCTGGCGTCAGAGCGCGACGTGAAGGTCAAGCGGCTCGCCGGCAAGATCGATCGCGTGCTCGTCGACGCACCGTGCACGGGCTTCGGCACGCTCCGTCGCAATCCTGATCTCAAATGGCGCCAGAAGCCCAGCGACCTCGCAGAGCTCACCGTGAAGCAAGCGGCGATCATCGCGTCGGCGGCGACACTGGTGAAGCCCGGCGGTCGCCTCGTCTATGCGACGTGCAGCGTGCTTCCCGACGAGAACGACGCGATCGTCGATGCGTTCCTCGTTGCGCACCCGGATTTCAGGCGCGGCGACGTCGCGGCCGAACTTGCGCGCGCCGGCATCGCGCTCGACACCGGTGCCGACCTGCGGCTGTCCACCGCCACGCACGGATGCGATGGGTTCTACGCCGCGGTGCTGGAGCGAAAACCGGGATGAGGGGTGCGGGGTGAGCGATGAGATTGCGCCTTCGTAACCTGGTGCCGAGCTCGCCGTGCCAGATCTCTTAGGCACTCTCACCCCTCGTCCCGCTTGTGCGATGCCGAGGTGTCACGCATCTGCGTGATCACCCCCCCACCCCGTTTTTCGCGATGCTAGTCGCCTGCTAGACTCGTCGCATGTTCGGCCCCGTCGATCTGTCCCTGATCATCGCGGCGCTGCAAACGGCGCGCGGATGGATCGAGCTGGCGATCCTCGCCGCGTGCCTCGCGGTCGGCTGGCTCGCCGACGATCGCGTGTGGCGCGTGCGCAACGCCACCGACCACGCGCACCACCGGCTGCCCGGCAGCCTCGCGCGCGTGATCTTTCCGCTGACGTCGCTCGCGCTGCTGATGGCCGCGCGCGCCGCGTATCACCGATCGGGTCCTTCGGTGCTGCTCGACGTCGCGGTGCCGCTGCTGATCGCGCTGGCCGCGATCCGGATGCTCATCTACGGCTTGCGGCGAATGTTCGCGGATTCCGCGTGGCTCAAGTCGTCGGAACGGACGGTGTCGTTCACGATCTGGTCGCTGCTGTTCCTGCACTACGTCGGCGTGCTGCCGGAGATCGCCGAGGACATGGACGCGTTGCGCATCCCGATCGGCAGCAACGAGATCTCGCTGCTGACCATCGGCAAAGGCGCAATGGCGGTCATCCTGACGCTGATCACGACGTTGTGGATCTCCGGGTTCATCGAGCAGCGGCTGATGAAGACCGACCTCGACCCGAACCTGCGGGTCGTTCTGTCGAAGTTCGTCCGCGCGCTGCTGATCGTCGTCGGGATTCTCATCGCACTGCAGGCGATCGGGTTCGACCTGACGCTGCTGGCGGTGTTCGGCGGCGCACTGGGCGTGGGCATCGGCCTCGGACTGCAGAAGCTCGCATCGAACTACATCTCGGGCTTCGCGATCGTGCTCGACCGCTCGATCCGGATGGGCGACATGGTGACGGTCGGCGAGCGCACCGGCGTGGTGTCGCGGCTGACCTCGCGCTACGTCGTCGTGCGCAGCCTCGACGGCACCGCAGCGATCGTCCCCAACGAGACGATGGTGACGTCGATCGTGCTCAATCATTCATACACCCGCCGCGACATGCGGGTGGGCGTGACCATCCAGGTGTCGTACGACAGCGATGTCGAGCTCGCGCTCGCGCTGATGGAGCAGGCGGGACGCGCCGAGCCGCGCGTGCTGAAGTCGCCTAACGCGCCGCAGGCGTTCCTCGCCGCGTTCACCGATAGCGGCATCGCCCTCGAACTGGGCGTGTGGATTCCCGACCCGGAGAACGGGCAACAGCCCTTGCGGAGCGCGCTGAACCGCGCCATATGGGGGTCGTTCCAGGCCAACGGGATCAAGGTGCCGACCCCGCAGCGGGAAGTCCGGATGGTGGGCGGGCCGCCCCCGGCGGACGTCCCGACGAGCCGCTGATCGGCCCGTCGGAACGGCAGCGTACGTAGCACATTTGCGGTAAAATGCCGGCTGGCGTGGAGGCCCCCGTTCCGGGGGTCGTAGGCGCCATACAAATCCTATATAAATCAATGACAAATGACATTCTGACGCTGCTCGGCCACGGTCTGATCGACCTTTCGTGGTGGGGTTACGTCCTGGTGACGCTGGCGATGACCCACGTCACCATCGCCGCGGTCACGATCTACCTGCATCGGAGCCAGGCGCACCGGGCGCTGGAGTTGCATCCGCTGATCGCCCATTTCTTCCGGTTCTGGCTGTGGCTGACCACGGGCATGCTGACCAAGGAATGGGTGGCGATCCATCGCAAGCACCACGCGAAGGTGGAGACGCCGGACGATCCGCACAGCCCGCAGACGCGCGGCATCAAGACGGTGTTCTGGCAGGGTACCGAGCTCTACCGCGCCGAGTCGAAGAATCTGGCGACGCTCGAGGACTACGGTCACGGCACGCCCAACGACTGGATCGAGAGAAACGTGTACACGCGTTTCAGCTGGCAGGGTGTCGGATTGATGCTGGCCGTGAACCTGGCGCTGTTCGGGCCGGTCGGCGCGACGATCTGGGCGATCCAGATGATGTGGATTCCGGTGACGGCCGCGGGCGTCATCAACGGCATCGGCCACTACTGGGGCTACCGCAACTTCGCCTGCGCCGACGCGTCGAAGAACATCGTGCCGTGGGGCATCCTGATCGGCGGCGAGGAGCTGCACAACAATCATCACGCGTACGGCACGTCGGCGAAGCTGTCGTCGCGCTGGTACGAGTTCGACATCGGCTGGGTGTACATCCGCACGCTGTCGGCGCTGAAGCTGGCACGGATCCGCAAGGTCGCGCCCAAGCTGCGCCGCTCGTCGGCGAAAACGGTGCCGGACCTGGCGACGCTGCAGGCGGTCATCACGCACCGCTACCACGTGGCGACCGACTACGCACGTTCGGTCAAGGCAGCTTGCGCGGCCGAACTGCAGGCGTTGCGGGAACGTGCGCACCGCGGCGAGCCGCGCAACGTGCCGAGCCTCGCGCGGCTGAAGCGCTGGCTGACGACGGAGCCGGAGGCGCTGGCCGACGCCGACCGCGCCGACATGGCGCACGCGCTCGAAGGCAGCCAGAAGCTCGCGAAGATCGTTGCGATGCGTGCCGAGTTGTCGGCGCTGTGGGCGCGTTCGACGGAGACGTCCGAGCAGCTGCTCGTTCGGCTGCAGGACTGGTGTCACCGCGCCGAAGCGTCGGGCATCGACGCTCTCGCGCAGTTCTCGCTGCAACTACGCCGATACGCCTAGTCGAACGGGCAAAAGTAAACCCCTACTTTTGCCCGAACAAATAATGCGCGCAACGCTTGGGGCGGCCCGGCGCGTTGCGCGCAGTAACTGCTAGGTAAACCCAAGCGCCCCATCGCGCTGCGCCTCGCCACTACGTAGCGGAATCGCGCACGTTGTGTGGCCTTTTCTGCGCGAAAGGCGCCGGGCCGCCCCAAGCCTTTCGCTCACTATCCAGGTGTTGCGGGCGAAAGTAGGTTTTCACTTTCGTCCGACGAATTAAAAAGCCCGCATCTCGCGGGCTTTTTTGTTGGAGCGAAGCCGATTACTTGAGCTTCGTTTCCTTGTAGTCGACGTGCTTGCGGGCAACGGGATCGAACTTCTTGATCACCATCTTCTCCGGCATCGTCTTCTTGTTCTTCGACGTCGTGTAGAAATGGCCGGTTCCGGCCGACGACTCGAGCTTGATCTTTTCGCGCATGTCCGATCTCCTCTAGAACTTCTGGCCCTTGGCGCGCAGTTCGGCCAGGACGACGTCGATGCCCTTCTTGTCGATCGTGCGGAGCCCCGCGTTGGTCAGGCGCAGGCTGACCCAGCGGTTCTCGCTGTCGACCCAGAAGCGGCGACGCTGCAGGTTCGGCAGGAACCGTCGCGGCGTCTTGTTGTTCGCGTGCGAAACGTGGTGGCCCACCATTGGGGCCTTACCGGTGACTTGGCAGACTCGAGCCATTGCTCGCTCCCTGTTCGTGATTCGACTGGTGCCAGCGCCTGGCGGTCGCTGGCGACCCAAGCGTTGCAGCAAAGCCGATTATTATCCCCCAAAAAGCGGGTTGGATCAACCCCTTAGGAAATGGCCGCCGTCACAGCAGCCCGCGCTCCGCGAACGAGACGACATTCGCGCCGGCCACGACGAAATGGTCGAGGGTCCGAATGTCGACCAGCGCCAGCGCCTGCTTCAGTGCCTGGGTGAGCAACTCGTCGGCGCGCGAGGGCTCGGCGGCGCCGGAAGGGTGGTTGTGCGCGAAGATGACCGCGGCCGCATTGTGGCCGAGCGCGGCTTTCACAACCTCGCGCGGATAGACGCTGGTCTGCGCCAGCGTGCCTTGGAACAGTTCCTCGGCCGCGACCAGCCGGTGCTGGCTGTCGAGGAACAGCCCGACGAAGACCTCGACCGGCCGCGACGCGATCGACAGCCTGAGGTAGTCGCGCACGACGTCAGGGGACGACAGCGCGTCGCCGCGTGCGACATCCTCGCGCAACGCGCGGCGCGCGATCTCGACGCCGGCCTTGATCTGCACCGCCCTGGCGAGACCGACGCCGCGCACGCCAGCCACGTCGGCCAGCGGCGCGGCCGCCAGGCCGGCGAGACCCGCGAAACGCGCGACCAGCGAACGCCCGACGTCGAGCGCCGTAGCGCCGCGGATGCCGGTGCGCAGTACGACGGCGATCAATTCGGCGTCGGTCAGCGCCGCCGCACCCTGCGCGACCAGCCGCTCACGCGGTCGCTCGCCCACCGGCCAATCGCCGATCGCCATCGCTCGTCCATCCCCTCGCGCCTGTTGCAACGAGTGTAAACTCAGCCCCCTTTGTCACCGATCGACCGGATGGATGACGCGATGAACCGGACCGATGCCGCTGCCGCGCCACTGGCGCGCGTCGTGCTGGGCGTGACCGGCGGCATTGCCGCGTACAAGGCCGCGGAGCTTACCCGCCTGCTGGTGAAGGACGGCATCGTCGTCGACGTCGTGATGACCGCCGCGGCGACGCAGTTCGTCACGCCGATGACGTTCCAGGCACTGTCCGGGCGGCCGGTGCTGACGGATCTCTGGCAATCCGGCGCGGGCAACGCGATGGGCCACATTGCGATCTCACGCGGCGCCGACGCGATCCTCGTCGCGCCCGCGTCGGCCGATTTCCTCGCCAAGCTCGCGCACGGCGCGGCCGACGACCTGCTGTCGACGCTATGCCTGGCGCGCGAATGCCCGCTGCTGGTCGCGCCGGCGATGAACCGGCAGATGTGGAGCAACGTCGCGACCCAGCGCAACGTGGCGCAACTCGCGGCCGACGGCGTCGCGATCCTCGGTCCCGGCGAAGGCGAACTCGCGTGCAACGAAACGGGCGACGGACGAATGCTCGAGCCCGAGGAACTGCATGCAGCGCTGATCGCATCGCGACAACCGAAAGTGCTCGCCGGCAAGCGCGTGCTGATGACGGCGGGACCGACGTTCGAGGCGATCGACCCGGTGCGGGGCATCACCAATTCGAGCTCGGGCAAGATGGGATTCGCGCTCGCGCAGGCGGCGGCCGATGCCGGCGCGGCAGTGACGCTGGTCGCCGGTCCGACAACGCTTGCGACTCCCGCGAACGTCGTCCGGGTCGACGTCGTCAGCGCCGCGCAGATGGCCGACGCGGTGCTCGGACGTGTCGCGCAGTGCGACGTGTTCATCGGCGTCGCGGCAGTCGCCGACTAC
>Ga0207668_10001417_pt1 | contig 14105 bp, 10 predicted proteins | sample KBSS43metaG_FD_184323 | JGI IMG/M metagenome (GOLD analysis project Ga0207668, IMG submission 184323) | Switchgrass rhizosphere microbial communities from Kellogg Biological Station, Michigan, USA - KBS S4-3 metaG (SPAdes) (version 2) | ecosystem: Host-associated > Plants > Roots > Rhizosphere... | reverse complement strand
GGTGCTCAAGGAACGGCTCAGCAACCTGCTCGACGCAGTGCAGCGGGCATACCCGGACAAGCCCGCCGGCCCGGACGATCGTTGGTGGCTCCCCGCCCACCTGGGCGGCACCGCACCGCTGCCCGAGGCCGCCGCCGCTTGAAAGTAAAGCTGTTTGAAAGCACAGCTATTTGAAAGTACAGCTACTTGAAAGCACAGCCGCCTGAAAGCACATCGGCGTCGCATCCCGGCCGGGATGCGACGCCGAATCAGCTTTCCGCAGTTGGCAAGCCTTGTTCGCGACGGTGGAGACCCTGGTGCCTCACCAGCGCTGAGGCGGGACTCACGGTAGGCCGCGAACAAGCCTCGTCAGACAGCGCGGATGTTGGCGGCCTGCGGGCCCTTCTGGCCCTGGGTGACCTCGAACTCCACACGCTGGTTCTCGTCCAGGCTGCGGTAGCCGGACATCTGAATCGCGGAGAAGTGGGCGAAGACGTCGGCGCCGCCGTCGTCCGGAGTAATGAACCCGAAGCCCTTGTCCGCGTTGAACCACTTCACAACGCCGGTAACCATGCTCGTCTCCTCGACGGTCGATCGCTCCCGACATCATAGACGGGAGCGAGGTGGTAAGACCCGGATTTTTCGGGTCTCGTGTCGCCGTACTGATCGCCCGTACCGGAGCAACCCGGGTTACGACAAAGAGCGCCCGGGGCAAAATTCCCCACAGGCGCTCCTAAGTACTTGGCAAACCAAACTGACAACGTGGGGGAGCATAGCACGGTGAAGGGGGTTCACACGGTGATCGGCGTAGAAGTTGCGCAGCAGCTCAAGGATGCGGGGCTGGCCTGGAAGCCGACGCTCGGCGACCGTTTTGCGATCCCCGACCGCGACCTCGACGACGAGGTTTTCGTGCTGAGCAACATGACCATCGAGGTCCACACGATGCCGGAGGGCCGGATCATCGGCTTCAACGGCACCACCGAGTGGGCACTGGACGACGTGGAGCTGGACGAGACGATCTGGCTGCCCCGCGAGGATCAGTTGCGGGAACTGCTCGGCGGGACGTTCCGGGCGCTGCGCCGCGGTGCGGGCGGCTACGAGGTGGTCATCGACCTGCTCGAAGTGGAGCGGGTCTTCGCGGCGCAGACACCGGCGGAGGCGTACGCGGCGGCGCTGCTGCACCTGCTCGCGGCGGCCGGCGCGGGCTGAGTCACCCGGCCGGGCGACCCGGGTCGGCGACCTCCGGAATCTCCTCGACCAGCGCGGCGAGCGCGTCGGCACCGAGCAGGTCGGCCGGGCGTACGGTCACCTGCTCGCGGACGTAGTGGAAGCCGGCCCGCACCCGGTCCACCGGCACGCCGGCCAGCGACGCCCAGGCGATCCGGTACGCGGCCAGCTGCACCGCGGCCGCCTCGGCATCCGCGCCGGACGGACGCCGGCCGGTCTTCCAGTCGATCACGTCGAACCGGTGTCCCGGCTCGGCGAACACCGCGTCCATCCGGCCGCGCACCACCACGCCGGCGATCGTGGTGGCGAACGGGACCTCCACCTCGATCGGCGTACGGTCGGCCCACTCCCCGGTCAGGAACGCCTCCTGCAGCGCGGCCAGTTCCTCGTCGGCCGCCGCGTCGTCGTCGGCCGCGCCGGGCAGCTCGTCGAGATCGATCAGCCGGACCGAGCCGAACCGCTGCTCCAACCACGCGTGGAAGGCGGTGCCGCGGCGAGCCTGCGGCCGCGGCCGTTGCGGCAGCGGCCGGCGCAGCGACCGGGCCAGCGCCTGCGGGTCGCGGCGCAGCACCACCAGCTGCGAGACGGACAGATGCGCGGGCAGGGCGACCTCGAGCGGGCCGGTCCGGCGGGCCCGCTCGTCCCGCTCGGCCAGCAGCATGTCGGCCTCGCGCCGCCAGCGGACGATGTCCGGGTCGGCCTGCACGGCCTGATCGGCCCGCTCCACGGCGGCCCGGTCGGGAGTCGGGATGCCGACCAGGTCGGCGGCCAGGCCGGCCCGCTCGGCGACCTCGGGATCGCGCGCGGCCAACTCGGCGAAAGCCTGCGCCGCGGACGCGTCCGGGTCGGCGATCATGCGGCGGATCAGGTCGGCGGCCGCCTGCATGGCCGGGCGGCGCAGGCCGAGCGGATCGAACGGCCACTCGGCGGACACCACCACCTCGGTCGACGGGTTGGCGGCGTCCGGCGCCGGCTCGGGCGTCCACACGTCGACCACCCCGGCGCCCTCGGCGCAGATCGCCCGGATCTCGTCGAGGAACACCGACGGGCCGCGCGGCCGCTTCACGCCGTCGCCCCACCAGTAGCCGGAACAGAGCAGCAACCGGCGGGGCCGGGTGACCGCCACGTACGCCAGGCGCCGCTCCTCCCGCTCGTCGTGTTCGCGCCACTGCCGGCCGAACCCGGTGACCGCGGCGAGCACGCCCTTCTGGTCCTGCGCCGCGGACAGGTCGAACCGGGGCAGGCCCTCGTGGTCGCCGCGCAGCGGGAACGGCAGCACGCCGATGCCCATCAGGTAGTGGTCGGTGTTACGGGTCAGGCCCGGCCACACGCCGCGGCTCAGGCCGGCCACCGACACCACGTCCCACTCGAGGCCCTTCGCGGCGTGCGCGGTGAGGATCTGCACGGCACCCTCGACCACGTCCACCTGGCCCGGTTCCAGGCCGCGTTCCTCCTCCTCGGCGGCGGCCAGGAAGGCGAGGAACCCGGCGAGCGTGCCGCCGTCCGTCTCGGCCGCATACCGGGCGGCGGTGTCGCCGAGCGCGTCCAGATGGCCGCGGGCCAGGCCCGCGTCGCCGGCCGCCCAGCCGCGGACGGCGACCTCGACATCCAGGCCGATCGTCCGCTCGATGTCGGCGACCAGGTCGGGCAGCGGCTGATCGAGGCGCTGCCGCAGGGCGCTCAACTCCCGGCTGAACGCGCGCAGCCGGGCATAGCCCTCGGCCGAGTACTGCTGTGGGGCGCCGAGGTCGGCCATCGCCTCGACCAAGGTGGCATCGTCGAGCCGGTCGGCCACCACGTCGGCCGGATCCTGGCGATTCACCACGGCCGCGCGGGCCGCGGCCAGGCCGCGCGCCCGCCGGTGCAGGGCCACGAGATCGCGCGGCCCGATCCGCCAGCGCGCGCCGGTGAGCAGGCGCAGCAGCGACGCGCCGTCGGTCGGGTCGGCCAGCACGCGCAGGGTGCAGACCACGTCGCGTACCTCGGGGGTGTCCAGCAGACCGCCCAGGCCGACCACCTCGACCGGCAGGCCACGGGCGCGCAGCGCCTCCTCGATCGCCGGGATCTGGCTGCGCACCCGCACCAGCACCGCGCTGGTCGGACGCTTCTCCAGCGGAATCTGCTCGGCCGGCGAGTCGGGCAGGCCGGCGGCGATCCGCCAGGCGGTGAGCATCGAGTCGCCGATCCAGGCGGCCTCGTCGGCAAAGGTGGGCAGCAGCGCGCAGGCGACCGTGCGGCCGCCCACGCTGCCGGCCACCCGGTGGGCGGCCTTCAGCTCGGCGACCCGGGCGCCGGCCGCGCGCAGCGGGCGGGACAGCGCGTTGGCCACGTCCAGGATCTCCGGCCGGTTGCGCCAGCTCATGGTCAAGGTCCGCACCCACGCGTCGGCACCGCCCGGCCCGGCGAACTCGGCGGGGAACCGGTCGAGCGTGCCGGCCGACGCGCCCCGCCAGCCGTAGATCGACTGACATGGGTCGCCCACCGCGGTCACCGGATGCCCGCCGCCGAAGAGCGCGTTGAGCATGGTCACCTGGGCGTGGCTGGTGTCCTGATACTCGTCCAGCAGCACGATCGAGAAGCGGCCCCGCTCGATCGCGCCGACCTCGGGATGGTCGCGGGCCACCCGCGCGGCCCGGGCCATCTGGTCGCCGAAGTCCATCGCCTCCAGGTCGAGCTTGCGCTGGTCGTAGAGGCGGACCAGGGGCAGCAGGGTGAGCCGCTGGCGCTGCCGCTGGAGCATGTCGGTGACGTCCTTGTAGACCCGGCCCGGCAGCTCCTGCACCTCGGCGAAGAACCGGCCGGTCCAGGCGGCCAGCTCGTCGGGGGTGACCAAATGCTCGGACAACTCGGCGGCGAGCGCCAGCACGTCGTCGGTGACCGTGCCGGGCGCCCGGTTCACGCCGGTCATCTCGCCGGTGTACGAGCGGACCAGCGAGTCGACGATCTGCCAGCGGGCGGCCTCGGTGAGCAGCCGGGCGGACGGCTCGTAACCGGCCCGCAGGCCGTGTTCGGTGACGACCCGGGCGGCGTAGGCGTGATAGGTGGAGATGGTCGCCTCGCCGGCGAAGGCATCGTCCCGGCCGAGGTGACGGATGAGCTGGCCGAGCCGGGTGCGGACCCGGTGGGCGAGCTCGCCGGCCGCCTTGCGGGTGAAGGTGAGGCCGAGGATCTGGTCGGGATGGGCATACCCGTTGGCGACCAGCCAGACCACCCGGGAGGCCATCGTCTCGGTCTTGCCCGACCCGGCGCCGGCCACCACGAGCAGCGGCTCGACCGGCGCCGAGATGATCGCGACCTGTTCGGGGGTGGGCGGCGGCAGGCGCAGCAGCCGAGCGAGTTCCTGCGGCGTGTAGCGGGGCCCGGAGTCGGCACGGCGGCGGGGCGCCACCGGCTCGTCGGCGAAGAGGCTCGGCTGGGTCATCCGTTGTCGCCCAGCTCCACTACCTGCCGGCCCTTGCCGGAGATCGGGCAGCTGGTGCGGACCGGGCAGACCCGGCACCGGCTGTTGGCGACGGCGGAAAAGGTGGCCGCGGCCATCGTCTCGGCGGTGCGCTTCACCATCGCGTACGCCCACTGCGGGTCGGCCGCCTCGGCCAGGGCGAGTTGCATCTGCTCGCGCGCGTCCTTGCCCGGGCCGAGCTGCACCAGCGCCGCGCCGCCGCTCAGCGTCCCGTGGTCGGCGAACGCACCGGCTTCCACGGCGGTCTGATAGCCGGCGAGCTGGGCGTGCTCGTCGACGTCGGCGGCCGTCACGGCGGTGGACTTGCCGGTCTTGAGGTCGATGACCACGAGCCGCCCCTCCTCGTCGACCTCCAGCCGATCGACCCGGCCGGTGAGCTCGATGGGCCGTTTCTCGTCCTCGAGCCGCACGGTGAACTCGTGCTCGATGGCGAGCAGCCGCCGCGGGTTGACCGCGAGCCAGCGCAGCAGCTTGTCGACCATGGCCTGGGCGCGTTCCTGCTCGGGCCCGGCCAGCCAACGGGCGGCCAGCTCGATCGCGTCGAACCGCGCCGAAACATACTCGACCAGCTTTTCCCGGTCGGCGTTGGCGTCCTCGGCGAGCATCGCGGCGGCGTGCACCAGGTTGCCGACGCCCTGCGCGGGCCCCGCCGGCGCCGCGCCGCCGTGCCGCTCAAGCAGCCAGCGCAGGCTGCAGCGCAGCGCGCTCTCCATCGAGGACGGGGTGACCTTGACGGGTTGCCCCTCGTCGACGAGCGGCCGGTCGTCCGACAGCGGCCGCAGCCCCCACCACTCGTCCGGATGCGCGCCCGGCACGCCGGCCGCCGCGAGCCGGGCAAGCTCGGCGGCCGCGGCGCGCCGCCGGCCAGGCGTCTGGTCCAGCCCGACCACGACGGTACGCAACTCCGCCACCAACGCCGACAACGTCAACGCCCTGGGCGGCCGCCCCACGGGAAGCTCCCCAGCGGCCGACCCGCCGACGTCCTCGGGGCCGCCGCCGCTGACCTCCTCCGGCCCGCCGCTGCTGACCTCCTCCGGACCGACACTCCCGACGTGCTCGGGCCCGCCGCTCCCGTCGCCGGCCGGCGAACCATCGGCGCGACCGCCCGGCACCCCGCCGCCCGCCGGGCCGTCCGGCGGGTCTCCCACCGGGCCGTCGGCCGGGCCGTCCGGGGGAACGTCCCACGGGTCGGGGTCTGGTGGGTCGGTGGGCGGCGGAGGGCCCGCGTCGCCGTCGTCGGGACGGTGGTCGGGCAGGGCCAGCTCGGACAGGAAGCGGCTGGGCTGCTCCTCGCCCTCGGAACCGCCGACGCCCGCCGACGCCACCGCCGTGACCACCAGCTTGCGCCGGGCCCGGGTGGCCGCCACATAGAACAGCCGCCGCTCCTCGTCGAGCAGCGCCGACGTCTGCCCCACCACCGCGGCCGGGCCGGCGGCGGCCCGGCCGGCCAGCAGGTCGACCAAGCGTTCCGAGCCGAGCAGGCTGCCTCGCAACCGCAGGTCGGGCCAGATGCCCTCCTGCACGCCGGCCAGCACGACCACATCCCATTCGAGGCCCTTGGCGGCGTGCGCGGTGAGCAGCCGCACCGCCTCGCCCCGGTCGGCGCTCGGGGCGATCGAGTCGGCCGGCAGGTCCTGCCCGAGGACGTGGTCGAGGAACACCTCGGTGCGCGCGCCCGGCAGCCGGTCGACGAACCGGGCCGCCGCGTCGAACAGCACCACCATCGAGTCGAGATCCCGGTCGGCGGCCTCGGCCCGCCACTGCCGGGCCCGGCCGGCCTCCGGGTCGTCCGCGGCGGGACCGGGGCGGGTGCTCATCACATACCACCGGTCGGCGAGGCCGCTGGCCCGCCAGACCGTCCACAACACCTGTTCGGCAGTAGCCGCGGGCGCCGCGGCGGCCGCACGCGCGGTGGCGAGCAGGCGGGCCAGGTTTTGCGCCGGGATCGCCCACCGCCGCTCGACCACGTCGAGCCCGGCCGGATCGCGGACGGCGTCGACCAGCAACTCGCCGGACGGCCGCCGGTCACCGGCGGCGAGGGCCAACGCCCGCAAACCCTGCCGGAGCCGCCGCTCGGCGAGCGGGTCGGCCCCGCCGAGCGGCGAGTGCAGCAGGGCGACGGCCGTCTCCTCGGTCAGCGCCTCGGGGTCGAGCGCGCACCGCAGGAGCAGCAGGAACGGTGCCACGGCCGGCTGCAGGTGCAGCGGCAGATCCTCGGCATGCGTGACGGTCGGCACGCCCGCCGCGGCCAGCGCCCGCTGCAGCGACGGCAGCTGCAGGGAGGTGGACCGCAGCAGGACCGCCATCCGCGACCAGGGCACCCCGTGCAGCAGATGCGCCTCACGCAGCGCGTGCGCGACGTAGGCCGCCTCCCCGATGGCCGACCGGAACGTCCGGACGACGGCCCCCGGCCCCAGGCCGTCACCGGCGTCGCGCCCGGCACCGTCCCCGGCGGCCGCCCCATGACCGGCTGTCGCCCCACGACCGGCGGCCGCCCCATGACCGGAGCCGGCGCCCGAACTCGCTTCGCGGCCGGGGTGAGGCTGTGGACCCTCGGCGGCGCCTCCGCCCTCCCCCGTGTCACTCGCCGCGGACCGACCGCCGGACCGCGGACCAGGAATGACCGGCATGCCCGCAGACTCAGCCCCCGCAGGCCCTGCCCCCGCAGACCCAGCCCCCGGGTCTGTCGGCTCGCTCCCAGCCGCGGCGGAGGGGGCGTCCAGCGGCGGATGCATCGGGCGGTGCGTGATCGGGCCGCGCATGCGCCTGGCCACCCGGCTGGTGGCCGTGAGCAGGCCGGCCCGCGCCCGGTAGTTGGTGTGCAGGGTGAGCGTCTCGGCGAGGGCGCCCGACGCCGTGCGGAACCTCATCGGGAAGCCGGCCACCGCGCCCGGGTCGGCGCCGCGGAAACCGTAGATCGACGAGTCCGGGTCGCCGAACGCGACGAGCGGCTTGCCGCCGCCGGCGACCAGCGACAGCAGCTCGATCTGGGCCGGGTCGGTGTCGGCCAGCTCGTCGACATAGACGTAGGACAACCGGCGCCGCTCGGCGGCCAGCAGCTCCGGGTCGTCGGCGAGCAGGCCGGACGCGGCGCGGACCAGCTCGGCCGGGTCATAGGCGGACGAGCCGCGGGTGGTGACGTCGCGCAGGGCCAGCACCGCGACGTATTGCCGGAGGAATCGGGCCGCGGCCGGCCAGTCGTCGCGGCCCAACCGCTCGCCGAGCCGGGCCAGTTGGGCCGGGCCGATGCCCCGTTCGGCGGCGCGCTGCATCAGGTCGCGCAGCTGCTGGGCGAACGCCCGGGTGGGCAGTGCCGGGCGCAGGCCGTCGGGCCAGCCGATCTCGTCGGGCTCGTCGGGGTCGCCGGCCACGGCCAGCAGCTCCCGGATGATCAGGTCTTGCTCGGGGCCGGTGAGCAGCCGCGGGGACGGCTCGCCGCGCTCGGCCGCCGCGCGGCGGAGCAGGCCGAACGCATACGCATGGAAGGTACGCACCAGGGGCTCGTGGACGATGCGGCCGGGATCGCCGGCGATGCGCGCCTCGATGCGGTCGCGCAGCGCGGCGGAGCCCCGGCGGCCGAAGGTGAGCACCAGGATGCGCTCCGGATCGACGCCCGACGCGATCCGCGCGGCCACCGCCTCGACCAGCATGGTGGTCTTGCCGGTGCCGGGGCCGCCCACCACGAGCAGTGGACCGTCGACATGCTCGGCCACGTATTGCTGCCAGGGGTCGGGGCGCAGCGGCGGCACGACCGCCGAGCGGCGCCGGACCAGGCGATACGCCGGCCGGCGCGCCGCTGCTGCTGAGGAGGCCGACGTGCTCACGGCATCAAGGAAACCACGGGGGTACGACGTTTATTCGACGGCCGGCTTGGCGACCGACGCCCGGAGCCGGACCGGCATGGTCAAGCGGTGCACGGCGGGTTCGGTGGCCGGGCCGAGCAGCTTCTCGACGGCCTGCCAGCCGAGCTCGTAATGCGGCAGCGCGATGCTGGTGAGCTGCGGCCGCAGCCACGCGGCCAGTTCGGAGTCGTCGAAGGACAGCACCGAGACGTCGTCCGGGATGTGCCGGCCGGCCTCGCGCAGCGCCTGGTAGGCGCCGAGCGCGACCCGGTCGTTGAGACAGATCAGGGCCTTCGGCGCGAAGCCTTCCGCGAGGGCCCGGCGGACCGCCTCGTACGCCGAGTCGGGCCACCAGTCACAGTCGATCATGCCGGCCAGCCGGGCACCGGACGAAGCCAGGCCGTCGCGGATCCCGGTGAGCCGCTCGCGCGCGGCGAAGACCCGCTCGGCCGGGTTGCCGACCAGGTGAATGCCCTGCCGGTGGCCGGCCTCGAGCAGCGTCCGGGCGGCGCTCCAGCCCGCGGCCAGTTCGTCCGGGACGATCGCGTGGTGGAGCGGCTTCGCGCCCCGGGTCAGGCAGTTGAGCAGCACCACCGGCCGGCCGCGGAGCAGCTTGGGCACCCGCACGTGCCGGGTGAACATGCTCGCGTAGACGAAGGCGTCGACCTGCCGGTCCAGGAAGTCGGAGATGAGCCTTTCCTCGATCACCGGGTCGCCCTCGGTCTCGCCGATGAAGAGCAGATGCCCACGCGCCACCGCGGCGGCCAGGCTGCCGTGGATGGCCCGCCCGGCGTACGGATCGGAGGCCAGCGTGTCCGAGACCAGCGCGACGGTCTTGGTGACCTTGGTACGCAGGCTGCGGGCCATGAGGTTGGGCCGGTAGTCCAGCTCCTGGGCCGCCCGGAGAACCCGTTGCCGGGCGTCTTCGGAGATCCGCATGTCCAGGTGGCGTCCGGTCAGGACGAAGGAGGCCGTGCTGCGGGACACGCCGGCCCGCTGTGCGACCTGAAGGAGGGTCGCCCGTTGCGGGGGCATGCCTGGAAGTGTTGCACCCGCCGCCGCCTCACAACAGGCGCTCCTCGATGAGATCGAGGGCCGAACCGATCGACTTGGCGACCGTCACCCGGTCGAGGGCGGCGTGCCGGACGAAGGCGGTGTCGGCGAGCTGGGTCAGCCAGGCGAGCAGGCCGTCGTAGAAGCCGTCCGGATCGAGCAGGACGATCGGCTTGTGGTGTAGGTCGAGGGTGGCGGTGGTCCAGACCTCGAAGAGCTCGTCCAGGGTGCCGAGCCCGCCGGGCAGCGTGATGAACGCGTCCGAGCGTTCGATCAGCAGGTTTTTCCGGCTGCCCATGTCGGTGGTGACGATCAGTTCGTCGGCCGCGGTGTCCGCGACCTCCAGGTCCACCAGCGACTGCGGGATGATGCCGAGGGTGTGCGCGCCGGCGGCCCGGGCGCCGTCCGCGACCGCGCCCATCATGCCGACGCAGCCACCGCCGGAGACCAGGGTGTGTCCGCGGACGGCCAGCTCGTGGCCGGTGCGGGTGGCCAGGTCGAGCCACTTGGGGTCGAGGGTGCTGGAGGAAGCGCAGAAGACGCCGATCGCGGCCACGTCACCGCTTCCCGTTGGCTTCGGCGAGGGCCGCGTCGGCGTCCACGATGATCTGTACCGCCTCGTCCACGTCGTCGGTCATCTGGATGAGTTCCAAGTCGGCCTCATTGATCTTGCCGTCGGCCAGCAGCGTCGTGCGCATCCAGTCGAACATGCCGGACCAGTACGCCGTACCCATCAGGATCACCGGGAACCGGGTGACCTTTTTGGTCTGCACCAGGGTGATCGCCTCGAACAGCTCGTCCAGCGTGCCGAACCCGCCGGGCAGCACCACGAACGCCTGGGCGTACTTCACGAACATGGTCTTGCGGACGAAGAAGTAGCGGAAGTCGATGCCGATGTCGACCCAGTCGTTGAGGCCCTGCTCGAACGGCAGCTCGATGCCGAGCCCGACGGACATCCCGCCGGCCTCGGTGGCTCCCCGGTTCGCCGCCTCCATCACGCCCGGGCCGCCCCCGGTGATCACCGCGTAGCCCGCCTCGGCCAGCGCCGCACCGAGGTCGGCGGCCATCTCGCACTCGGGACTGTCCGGCTTGCTGCGGGCCGAGCCGAAGACGCTCACCGCCGGCGGCAGGTCGGCCAGCGTGTCGAAGCCCTCGACGAACTCGGACAGGATGCGCAGCGCCCGCCAGGCGTCCTTGGTCTTCCACTCCCGCCGGTGGTGCGAATCGAGCAGCTTTTCGTCGGCCGTGCTCGGCGGGATCGACTCGCGGCGCAGGGTTACCGCGCCGCGATGACGCTCCGGCTCCGCCCTTCGTCGCCCATTGGTGCTGTCCGTCATGCCTAAAAGGTAGTGCGGACGGTCAGTTACCCGGTGAACAACCGGGTGGGTTTCGGTAAGACGATTGCGAGGGGCCAAGCTTTTTGCCAGATTGAAGCAACGGACGGTAGCTCTGGAGCGTCTGTACAGTAACCAACTCTCCGCGGCACGCACCGCGCCCGGCTCGACCGGGCTCCTGGGGTTAAGGAGCGACCGTGACGACCCGATACGAGCGCCTGAAGATGCAGCGCCGCATGCAGCGGCGCATCCGCCTGGTGGTCGAGGAGCGGCGGATGGCGCTCGCGCACCCGCCGCCGGCCGATTCGCCGCCCGCCGGGCCGGCCGTCGATCCCGAGGCCACGATGGAGATCAAGCCGCCGAGCGGGCTGCGCGCGATCGGCCGGGTCACGATCCGCTCGGCCTGACCGGCGGCCTCAGTACGCGCCCGGCGCGGCCAGCCAGCGGTGCAGCGTCGCCGCCCCGTCCCGGATCTTGCCGATCTCCACATGCTCGTCCGGCGCGTGCGCCAGCAGCGGATCGCCCGGACCGTAATTCAGCGCCGGGATGCCCAGCGCCGCGAACCGGGCCACGTCGGTCCAGCCGAGCTTCGCGGCCGGCTCGGCGCCCACCGCCGCCAGGAATTCCCGGGCCGGCGCCGCGTCCAGGCCGGGCATCGCGCCGGGTGCCGAGTCGGTCAGCTCCAGGTCGAACCCCTCGAAGACCTCCTGGACGTGCTCCAATGCCTGCTTCTCGCTGCGGTCCGGGGCGAACCGGAGGTTGACCTCGACGGTGCACTCGTCCGGCACCACGTTGCCCGAGACGCCGCCGGAGATCCGCACCGCGTTCAGGCCCTCCCGGTACGTACAGCCGTCGATCGTGACCGTCCGCGGGCGGTAGTCGGCGAGCCGCCGCATCACCTCGCCGGCCGCGTGGATCGCGTTGACCCCGCGCCAGGCCCGGGCCGTGTGCGCCCGCCGGCCGGTGGTCCGGATCACCGCGCGCAGCGTGCCCTGACAGCCCGCCTCGACCGCGCCGTAGGTCGGCTCCAGCAGCACCGCGAAGTCGGCGAGCAGCCACTCCGGGTGCTGCTCGGCGACGATGCGCAGCCCGTTGTACCTCGACTCGATCTCCTCGGCCTCGTAGAAGAGGTAGGTCAGGTCGTAGCCCGGGTCGGGCAGGGTGGCGGCCAGGTGCAGGGCGAGCGCCACGCCGGATTTCATGTCCGACGTCCCGCAGCCGTAGATGAGGTCATCGACGACGGTGGACGGAAAGTTGCCGTTCAGCGGCACGGTGTCGAGATGACCCGCGAGCACCACCCGTTGTTCCCGCCCCAGATCCGTACGCGCCATCACCGTGTCACCGAGGCGGTCGACACTCAGATGCGGCGCGAGCCGGAGCACCTCCTCGACGTGGTCGGCGATCGCCTGTTCGTTGCGGGAGACGGACTCGATGTCGACCAGGGCGCGGGTCAGCGCGACCGGGTCACCGAGCACGTCGGGGGTAAGCGGGTTGGCCATAGGCCGAACCCTACCGGCCGAGGATGAATGACCTTCGGGGTTAAGGCCCGGCCCGTGCAGTAGGGTGCGGTCGTGGACACCGAGATCTCGACCTCGCCGGCCTGGGGCATCGGCCTCGCCACCGTCACCGCCGCGGGCCAGGTGCTCGACACCTGGTTTCCGGAGGGCTTCCTCGGGCTGGGCGACCCCCCGGCCGAGGCGCCGGCCCTGCCGTCCGGGCAGACCGGGCCGAAAGCGCTGACCGGGCTGTCGACCGTCGAGGTCCGCGTCACGATCGGCTCGCTGGCCGACCCGATCAAGGACGCCTCCGACGCGTACCTCCGCCTGCACCTGCTGTCGCACCGCCTGGTCGTGCCCAACTCGATCAACCTCGACGGGATCTTCGGGGCGCTGTCGAACGTGGCCTGGACGTCGGCCGGCCCGTGCCCGCCCGACCGGGTCGACGAGTTGCGCCTGCTGGAGCGCGCCGGCGGCCGGCACCTGGCCGTGTTCGGCGTCGACAAGTTCCCGCGGATGACCGACTACGTGGTGCCCGCCGGGGTGCGGATCGCCGACGCCGACCGGGTACGGCTCGGCGCCCACCTGGCCGCCGGCACGACGGTCATGCACGAGGGCTTCTGCAACTTCAACGCCGGCACGCTGGGCACCTCGATGGTGGAGGGCCGCATCGTGCAGGGCGTGGTGGTCGGCGACGGGTCGGACATCGGCGGCGGGTCGTCCATCATGGGCACGCTCTCCGGCGGCGGCAAGGACCGGGTACGCATCGGCGAGCGCAGCCTGATCGGCGCGAACGCCGGGGTCGGCATCTCGCTCGGCGACGACTGCGTGGTGGCGGCCGGGGTCTACATCACGGCCGGTTCCAAGCTGACCCTGCCGGACGGCCGGGTGGTGAAGGCCCGCGAGTTGTCCGGGGTGAACAACCTACTCTTCTGGCAGAACTCGGTGACCGGGGCGCTCGAGGCCCGGCCGCGCAAGGGCAGCGGCATCGAGCTGAACTCGGCGCTGCACGCGAACGACTGAGCTAGCGAAGTGCCTCGGCGGCGGCCGCCTTGACGGCCGCCGTCAGCTCGCCGAGCACCGCCGACTCGATCCGCCAGTACTGCCAGAAGAGGGGCACGTCGAGGAACCGGCCGGGGACCAGCGGTGCGTACGCGCCCGCGGCGATGTCCGGTCCGGCGATCTGTTCCGGCACCATTCCCCAACCCATGCCGAGCCGGATCGCCTCGCCGAAGGCCACCGTGGCCGGCACGTAGTGCACCGGCGGGTCGACCGCGTGCCCGGCCACCGAGGCGAGGAAGCGGTGCTGCAACGTGTCCTTCCGGTTGTAGACGATCATCGGGCTGGTGGTGAGGTCGGTGCCGGGCACGCCGACCGGCACATAACGCATGGCGCCCAGCGGCTCCACCCGGCAGCCCTGCACCACCACGTGCTGCGCGGTCACCGCGGCCATCGCGGTGCCGGAGCGCAGCAGGTCGGCGGTGTAGTCCTGGTCGTCGGTGTGCAGTTCCCAGCTCGGTCCCGGCACCCGGGTCAGCGCGGGCAGGAACCAGGTGTGCAGCGAGTCGGCGTTCACCACGATCGACACCCGGGTGCCGTCGCGGGCCTGGCGCAGCGCCTCGCGTTCGAGCAGCCGGACCTGCCCGGCGAACCGGATCAGCGCCTCGCCGGCCGGCGTCGCCGCGCACGGCTTGGCCCGGCGCACCAGCACCTG
>Ga0207668_10001415_pt1 | contig 14117 bp, 14 predicted proteins | sample KBSS43metaG_FD_184323 | JGI IMG/M metagenome (GOLD analysis project Ga0207668, IMG submission 184323) | Switchgrass rhizosphere microbial communities from Kellogg Biological Station, Michigan, USA - KBS S4-3 metaG (SPAdes) (version 2) | ecosystem: Host-associated > Plants > Roots > Rhizosphere... | reverse complement strand
GCCGGCCCGGTGGCGCGGCAGCAGCTCGCCGTCGACACCGGCCTGAGCGTGGCGACCGTGTCCAACCTCGTCGGCGAACTGCTCCAGGTCGGCCTGCTGGAGGAGGTCGGATTCCAGGACTCCGGCGGCGGCCGGCCGCGCGGCCTGCTCGCCCCGCACCGGTCCGGCGGGGTGCTGGCCGGCGTTGATATCGCCGAGACGTACGTGCACGTCGAGCTCTTCGACACCGCGCTGAACGTGCTGGCCGGCGTCGAGGAGCCGCTGCACCCACAGGAGAACCAGCCCGAGCAGGTGGTCGGACACATCGTCTCGAGCCTGTCGTCCGCGGTGCGCCGGGCCGGCGTCGACTACGACCAGTTGCTCGGCGTCGGAGTCAGCGTGCCCGGTCAGGTCGACCGGGACGGCGGCGTCTCGGTGTACGCCCCCAACTGGGACTGGCACGACGTGCCCCTGCGCGACCAGCTGGCCGCCGAGCTGCACGTGCCCCTCTACCTGGACAACCCGCTCCGCGCCGCCGTACTGGCCGAGCTGTGGTTCGGCGCCGGCCGCGGCCACGACGACGTCGCCGTGCTCACCCTCGGCACCGGCGTCGGCGCCGGGCTCGCCTTCCACGGCATGCTGTATCGCGGCGCCACGAACAGCGCCGGCGAGTGGGGCCACACCACGCTGGTGATGGACGGCAGGCTGTGCCGGTGCGGCAGCCGCGGCTGCGTCGAGGCGTACGTGGGGGCGCCTGGCATCATGGCCCACCTGCACGAGATCGCCCCCGACAGCGCGCTGCTGCACGCCGGCGACCAGACCGCCACCATCGACGCGCTCGCCCATGCCTACCGGAGCGGTGACCCGGTCGCGGTCGCGGTCGTGGCCGAGACAGCCCGTTATCTCGCGGTGGCCATCGCCGACCTGATCAACATGGCCAACCCCGAGGTGATCGTGCTCAGCAGCTGGGTGGCCGCACTGCTCGGCGAGCCGCTGCTGGAGCACTGCCGGACGCTGCTGGCCCGGCACGCGCTGGCACGCCCCCTCGCCAACACCGAGATCACCCTCTGCCAGATCGACGGTGACCCGGTGAGCCTCGGCGCGGCGACCTTCGCCCTGGAGGGATACCTCTCCGCGATCGGCGCCCCGACGCCGCGCGGCGCCGGACGGTTCGCCTGACTCCGATGACCTCGTTGCTGCCGGGCCGGCGCTGCGCCGCCCCTCGTAAATTGAGTTGAGTTCAGTTAGGCTTAGCGCCCCATCGAGGTGAGGAGTCGCCATGCCGTTCGTGCTGATCCACGGCGCCACCCTGGGCGCCAACAGTTGGGACCGGCTGACCCCTTTGCTGGACGGGGAGGTGCTGGCCGTCGACCTGCCCGGCCGCGGCAGCCGCGCCGACGCCGACATCCGTACGGTCACCCTGGAAGACTGCGGCAAGGCGGTCGTCGCCGACATCGTCGACCGTGACCTGACCGACGTCGTCCTGGTCGGTCACTCGTTCGGCGGCGTCACCGTGCCGCGGGTCATGGCGCTGCTGCCCGACCGGATCCGCCATGTGGTGTTGCTGTCGGCCGTGGTTCCGGAAAACGGCACCCGCGTGCTGGACCAAATCGACCCGGAGGTACGCGTCTCGGTCGAGGCCGGCATCGCCGGCGGGGTGTACACGGTCGGCCTCGACGCTGCCAGGTACATGCTGTGCAACGATGCCGACGACGACCAGTCCGAGTTCATCCTCAGCCGCCTGGTCGACGACGCCGGCGCGATGCTCGCCGAACCCGTCGACCTGAGCGGTTACGAACTACCCATCCCACGGACGTATGTGCAGCTGTCACAGGACCAGTGTTATCCGCCCGATCTCCAGGCCAAGTCGACAGCGCGGACAGGCGCCGAGATCGTCACGCTCAAGTCCGGCCACATGGCGATGGTCACCATCCCGGACCAGGTCGCCGCGATTCTCAACGGGCTGGTCAGCTGACATCGTTCCGGCGAGAGGTGCGGCGTTGTCCACAGCTCGCCGGGCCTTTCTCGCCGATTCGGCCGCGTGGCATAGTTACATGATTACATGCTTACGCGGTTTCAACGGGGGATGGAATGGCGATCATCCGAGTCACCGAGGACGGGCCGTACCGGGTCGAGGGTGCGGTTTCGATCCGCAACACCGAGGGCAACGAGCTGCGCCGCGAGGGCATCTGGCACCTGTGCCGCTGCGGTGGCTCACGGAACAAGCCGTTCTGCGACGCGACGCACGGGCTCAAGGGCTGGCATGGGCCGGAGACCGCCTCGCACGTGCCCGGCGATCGTCGCACCTATCGAGCGGAGGGCATCGAGCTCTCCGACGACCGCCAGGTCTGCGCACACTTCGGGCAGTGCACCGATCGGCTGCCCGAGGTCTTCCGCGCCGACCGGGAGCCGTTCGTCGATCCGGCCGCGGCCACGCCGGCGCGGATCGCCGAGGTCGTGCGCGGGTGCCCGTCCGGGGCGCTGGCGCTGCCGACCGACGAGCACGACGCGCCGTCGATCACCCCCATCGTGGACGGCCCGTATCGGGTGCGGGGCGCGGTCCAGGTGGTAAGCGCGAGCGGAGAACCCTATCCCGTACGCGAACGGCAGACGCTCTGCCGCTGCGGGCATTCCCGCAACAAGCCCTTCTGCGACGGCTCCCACTGGTACGCCGGCTTCCGCGACCCACTGCCGCCGGAGATGGACAACACGCCCAGTCTGTACGAATGGCTCGGCGGCATCGAGGCGCTGGAGCGGCTCACCGCCGCGTTCTACGACGGGATCCTCGGCGAGCCGGACGAACTGCTCGAACCGGTGTTCCGCGGCATGCACCCGGACCATCCCAAACACGTGGCGGCCTGGCTGGCCGAGACCTTCGGCGGCCCGGCCGACTACACCACCCGGCACGGCGGCTACGAGAACATGGTCCAGGCCCACCGAAACCGGACGCTCACCGAGGAGCAGCGGCAGCGCTGGGTCGCCAGGCTGGCTCGGACGGCCGACGAGGTGCTGCTGCCCGACGACCCGGATACCCGTCAGGCCTTCCTGTCGTACCTCGAATGGGGCTCCCGGATCGCTGTCTTCAACAGCCGGCCGGGCGCCGAGGTCATCGCTCATGCGCCGGTGCCAAAATGGAGCTGGGGCAACACCGCGCCCTACGTCCCCCAGCCCTGGGACGACCCCCAAGCCGCCGCCAAGGGCCGCGCCGCGCACGCAGCCGGTCTGCTTTGAGCCAATCGACCTTGAGGGCGGGGGTATCGGATGCCGCCATCCAGGCCAGCACCCTAGGTCTGCGGGTTGCCGGCACGACCGGCCATCATTCAGGGTGCAACCTGACGGTCACGGGTGAGCCGCTGCCGGTGCAACGGCCGGGTCACGACCGCGGGGTGAACCTTCGTGAACCCGTCCAGTTGCGATGGGGCGGTGCCGGTTCCCGCCCACGTGGTGAGGTCAAACGCGGCGACGGCGATGTAGCAGGGACGCCACCTCGAGCTCGAAGGGGAACGGCTCGTTCGAGGCAAGCGCCTGGCCAGGACTTGCGACCACGGACGGAACGTAGTGATCGCCGGCCAGCCTTTGAAGGTGCAGTTCGACAGAATCCTGCGGCTGTTCCACACGGAGATACCAGCCGATCCCGGCCGCTGCGTACAACTGCGGCTTGAGCAACCGATCCGTGCCCGCGTTGCTCGGTGAGACCACTTCGACGACAAGTTTGGTTTCGGCGGCCTCGACCGTGGTGCCGACGTCGTCGGTATCGGCGACGACGATGTCCGGCTGCAAGATGCGACCGCCGGCGAGCCGAAGGTTGACGTCCTGCAGCACCAGGAGCCCGGCTCGCTCGGCTGCGCCATAGAGCCCCATCGCGAGCAGGAACGCGATGTGCTGATGACGCTTGCTCGGTGCGGGACTCACCCACAGGCTCCCATCGACCAGCTCGATCCGGTTCATGGTCTCGCCGAGCGCGAAGTATTCGTCCTCGCTCCACGGCTCCGGGTGGTCCAGCACTGCCACGCTCATCGGATCGCCTCACCTCTCGGCGGATGCTGCCCCCAGCGTGCCATGTCAAGCCTCACTCATGCGACAGCAACCGACGCGGCCGTAACACCCTTGCCTGCCGCCCCTCGGCTTCATGAGATCCTGCGGCTTGTCGCGGGACAGCCTGACATAAGACTAGATGCAGGGTCAAGGCTACGTCGCCCCGCCCGCAGGTCACCAACTCACCAGATTTGCTGCATTTGGGTACACGCATGGTGGGCCCAGCCCACCAGAATGCGAAATCCGTGCTGGCGGTGGCGGGTGATCCGTTGCGCGTGCGAACGGCCCGGTCGCACGCGTCGAACTGATCAGCCGGCTTCCTCCGTCTCGGCGTCTCGTCTCTCAGTACCTACAGTTTCGTCGCGCGCGCTCGCCGCAGAGCCGTTCCTTGATCATCGGTGCCGATCGACCAAGAGGGTGGTCTAACGACTATAGTCGCATGACGCGGGGAACCTTGTCGTCGCAGCGCCGCTGGGCCGCCTCCGGCGAGCGGCACAACGAGCAAATCTTGCCACGAGCAGTATCGCCGGTGATACTACGAAGGAGCGGGCCTGTGACGGACCGGTTGGCGACGATCCTGTCTGATATGCGCCACAATGCCAACAATATTCGGTTCATGGACCTGCTCTACGTTTGCCGGCACCACTTCGGAGAACCCCGACTACAGGGCACATCGCACTACGTGTTCAAGATGCCGTGGCCCGGCGACCCTCGGGTCAACATCCAAAACAGGGGCGGGAAGGCGAAGCCATACCAGGTCAAGCAAGTCCTGGCCGCGATCAAGAAGCTGGAGGAGCGATCGTGAGCGCAGCCGATCACTACACCTACCGAGTTCATTGGTCGGCGGAGGACCAGGAATACGTTGGCACCGTGGCCGAACTGCCGTCAGTGTCCTGGCTGGCCGCGGACCGGATGGAAGCCTTCATCGGCATCCAACGCGCAGCCGAGGAGATCGTCGCCGAAATGCAGGCGTCGGGCGAGGAACCTCCGGTCGCGATCGCCGACCGGCACTACTCGGGCAAGTTTCAGGTCCGAGTTCCCGAGGAGGTCCATCGGCGCCTCGCCATGCGCGCAGCCGAACAGGGCGTCTCGTTGAACGCCCTGGCGTCATCGCGGCTTGCCGGTGCCTGACCGTAGACGCGGCTCCGGTGCCCGCATGACTGCCTCGGCGAGTCGATCGAGCAACTCGGCCCTGAGCCGTCGATGCGTCGGGGGCTCGACCTGCCGCGCCACCCTTGTTGGGGCAAAGCTGCCGCCGACCGACAGCGACCGGACCGCGAGCGCGACCACCGCCGCGGGTCCGGGGCGCCCTGGAGCCTCCTACGACAGCCGCGTTTGGGTACGCGTTTCGGGTGGGGCCCAGCCCACCAGAATGCGAAATCCGGCCTGACGGCCGTCGGCGACCCGCTGCCGGTGCAAGCGGCCCGGTTGCAGCGGCGAGGTAAGTCTCAATGAGTCCGCCCGCGCCGTCCGGACTGCTGGTCGGCTACGCGATCTGTCGCAGGTCGTTGCCGTAATCGAAGATGATGCGCATCCTGGCGCCCAGGGCGCGCGCATACCGGCTGAGAGTCGCGACCTCGTTGACGTCCAAGTCGCCGTTCTCGATCTGGCTGACCCGACCAGGGGTCACCCCCATCAGGTCGGCGACCTGACGCTGCGTCAGACCCAGCCGCTTGCGCTCCTCGGCGAGATGGAATGCGCTGATCCACGCCTCGGTGCGGGCGCGCTCGGTGGCCAGCGCTTCGTCATCGCCGTCGGACAGTTCGGCGCGGATGTCGTCCCAGTCATGGAAGTCAGTCATGACTCATCCCTGCGCTTTCTCTCGAAGGCCAACCACGCCTCATACGCGACTTCGGCCACCGGAATGGCCGTTTGATACCACCGTGACCAGTCGCCCGCCTTGTTCCCGGCGACCAGCAGCACCGCCTGTGATCACGGGTCGAAGACGAACAGCACCCGGATCGCGACGTCGCGCCCGGAACGAGGCCGCAACTCCTTGAGGTTGCTGATGTTCGAACCCTGCAAGGTGTCGACCAGTGGCCGGCCAAGCCCCGGTCCGAGGTCCGCGAGCATGTCGATCGCGACGTTCACCGAACGGTAGGTCTCCGGATCCGCCTGGCGCAGCGACCGCAGCCAGGCGCGAACCTCTCCCGTCGCGCGGATGGTCCACCGCCGAGGAGGGTCAGGAGGCATGACGCGACTATAGCTCAAGCTAAACATCTAGGGGCGCGGCAACCAGGAGCTGGAACAGGACGAGAAACGATCTCGAACCAACCTCGAACATGGGCTAGCTGCTCCGAGCGTTGGGGCAGATATGCCCATCGACGTCACATCCGGTCGACCGATGCGGACACCGCCGGTGTCCGCGCCCCACCGCTGGCGGCGACGCTATCGACGCAGTCCTACGACCAGGTCGGGCGAGCGGGAGCACTCACCCCGGCTCAGCGGCACGCAACGGGCCTAGCCGACGGCCGATGATCTCCGTGCGGATGCTCAGGGTGCCCGGGGCGGGTCTCGAACCCGCACGCCTGCGTGAGGCAGCCGCTTTTAAGGCGGCCGTGTCTGCCATTCCACCACCCGGGCGGGCTTGGTGACACCGTATCGGTTGCCGCCCGGGCAGTGGAATCGGACCGGGGGCGCCTCAGCGGACGCCGGCGCCGACCGGCTCGCGCTTCTCGATCTCCGAGGTGGGCGTCGCCACCTCGGTGAACTCCTCGCGCGGCGCGTGCAGCTGGCCGAGCGCGACCGTCTCGCGCTTGAGCACGAAGGCGAGAGTCCAGTCGGCGACGACCCGGACCTTTCGGTTGAACGAGGGAATGCGGCTCATGTGGTACGTGCGGTGCATGAACCACGCGGGCAGGCCCTTGACCTTCAGGCCGTAGACGTGCGCCACGCCCTTGTACAGACCGAGGCCGGCGACGCTGCCCACGTATTTGTGCCGGTACTCCTTCGGCGCCCCGCCGAGGATGACCTGCCGGATGTTGTCGGCGAGCACCTTGGCCTGGCGGACGGCGTGCTGCGCGCTCGGCGAGCAGTAGCCGCCCGGGTTGGTCAGGTCGGGCACCTGGGCGCAGTCGCCGGCGCTCCACGCACCGTCGAGCACCCGGTCGCCGTCGACGACCTGCAGGGTGGGCAGGCAGGTCACGTGCCCGCGCGGGCCGCGGGGCAGGTCGGTGCGGTCGAGCATCGGCGACGGCTTGACGCCGGCCGTCCAGACCAGGGTCTCGGCCTTGAAGCGGTCGCCGTCGGAAAGGACGATCTCGCCGTCTACGCAGGACTCCAGCCGGGTGTCCAGGCGCAGGTCGATGCCGCGCTTGTCGAGCTCCCGGGCGGCGTACGCGCCCATCTTGGGACCGACCTCGGGCAGGATCCGGTTGGTCGCCTCGACCAGCACGAACCGGACCTCGGCCGGGTCCAGGTCCGGGTAGTACTTCAGCGCGTCGCGGACGACGTCCTCCATCTCCGCGAGCGCCTCGATGCCGGCGAAGCCGCCGCCGACGAAGACGAAGGTCAGCGATGCCTTGCGCACCGCCGGATCGGGGGTGACCGCCGCGACGTCGAGCCGGTCCAGGATGTGGTTGCGCAGGTAGATGGCCTCGCCGATGGTCTTGAACCCGATGCCGCGCTCGCGCAGCCCGGGGATCGGCAGCGTCCGCGAGACCGAGCCCGGCGCCACGATGATGTGGTCGTAGGTCATCTCGGTGGACGGGCCGTCGATCGGCTGGATGGTGACCGTCCTGCGCGCGTGCTCGATCTTCGTGACCTCGCCGGACACGATGCGGCACTTCCTCAGCTCGCGCCGGAGCGGGACGACCGAGTGCCGCGGGGAGATGTTGCCGGCCGCGGCCTCGGGGAGGAACGGCTGGTAGGTCATGTGCGGCTGCGGGTCGATCACGACCACCTCGGCCCGGCGCCGGTTGAGCTTGTTGGACAGGCGAAGGGCCGCGTACAGCCCGACGTGGCCTGCCCCTACGACGACGATGCGCTGCGGTTTCACCCATCCATCATCGCGCCTGCCAAGCCGCCGCGCGTCGTTCTGTGATGTAACACAAAGCCGTTTGTCAAGTGCTATGACGCACATGTTGTGGGGAGATTTCAGGCCCTACGCAGGAGGCGTGCTAGGAGCAGTGTCGCGCCCACCGCGCCCGCGAGACCGACCAGCGTGGCGGCGAGAAACGGGTCGCCGGCGAGGTCGGCGGACAGGCCGAGGGCGACCACGGTGAGCACCGCCGAGACGAGGACGACGGCGAGCGTACGGACCAGCCAGAGGCCCGGTACGTCGAGGTTCACCACCGCGTCGAACGGCAGCTGGGCGGCCAGCGCGGTGAGCGAATGCCCGATGTAGAGCATCGTGGCGATGGTGAGCACCCGGCCCAGCGTGACCGGCGCGTTGAACCCGGCCGTGTCGATGAGCCAGCCGGCCACCACCATGAGCGCGGAGACGGTGGCGCCGCGGCCCCGCGGCGCGATCGCCGGATAGATCGCGGCCAGCACGATCAGCGTCGAATACTGGCTCGTCATGAACTGCGTCGGCCAGGCCACCGACATCGCGATCACGCCGCACAGCGCGATGCCGCAGCGCAGCAGGAACGGCAGCACCGTGGCGCGGCTCACGGCGTCCCGAACGGCGGAGACCCGACCGGCCATCAGCGCCCCCGGGGTGCCGAGGCGAGCCGGGCCACATCGCGCAGCACCAGGTCGAGGCTGCCCGCCCCGGCCCAGGACACCACCGGCACGCCGTGCTCGCGCAGCCGGCCGAGCACGTTCTCCCGCTCGATCCGCCACAGCCGGGTGGCCAGCGGCGTCCACTGGCTCCGGACCTGCGGTGCGGCCCCGTCCGGCAGGGTGTCGACCGCGACCACGTAGCGGCCGGACTGGGCGAGCTGGGCGAGCATGTCGGCGGCCCGCGGGTCGATCAGCGGCGTGAGCACCACCACGAGCGCGTCCGACGAGACGTGGTGGGCGCCGAAGTCCTGCTCGTGCTCGACCGGGTCGGCCCGCACGTCGAGCAGCCACTCCAGGACGGTCAGATACTGCCGGCGGCCGGTGGCCGGACGCAGCCGGCGGGCCGTCGCCCCATATTCCAGCAGCGACACCCGGTCGCCGCGCTGCAGGTAGTGCTCGGCGATCGCGGCCGCCGCACGCACGGTCGTGTCGAGCACCGAGGCACTGCCGGCGACACCGCCGGACAGGCCCACCTCACCCAGGACGTCGAGCAGCAGCACCACCTCGGCGTCCCGGTCCGACAGCGTGGAGGCGACATGCAGATCCCTGGTACGCAACGAGACCCGCCAGTCGATGCGCCGCAACCGGTCGCCGGGCGCGAACGGGCGCACCCCGGCCAGCTCGCCGCCCTCGCCCATGCGCCGCGATCGGTGGTTTCCCACCAGGCCGGCGGCCGCCGGCATCGCCTCGGTGGCGTTGAACGGCTCGGTGACCGGGTAGACCCGCACGCCACGCGGCGGCGTCACCACCGGACGGCTGGCCAGCAGCCCGCCGCAGGCGGCGACCCGAGCGGCCGCCGGACCGACATCCTGCCGCCCCCACCGCAGCGCGTCGCCGGACAGCTCGACCGCGGCCCAGCCGTCAGCCGGCACGGTGATCCCGAACGGCCGGTCGGCCTGCTCCAGATTCAGCCACCGGGACGTCCGGGCGCGGACCACCACCAGGTCGTACGGCACGACATCCGGATTGCTCACGGTCACCGAAGCCGTGACGTGGCCGCCCTCGACGAGATGCTCCTCGTCCGCGTCGATGATCAGCTCGGGTGCCGACCGGGGTGTACGGCGCAGGTGGATCGCCGTGCCGATCGCGAACGGCGCGGCCAGCAGCACCAGATCGACCCGGCCCAGCACCACGCCGAGGACCAGCAGCACGCCGGTGAGCAGCACCGCCCGGCCCAGCGCCCGGGTCGGCACCCAGGACGGGCCGGACCAGGTCTCGAGCTGCTCCGGCGCGGGCGGCGGCACCGCCGTACGCAGCGGGGGTTGGTCAGTCATGCCGGGCGTAGGTCGGCAGCGCCCCGCTGGCCGGCGCGGGCACGTTGGTCAGCACCTCCTGCACCACGAAGGACGGGTCGACGCGGCGCAGCCACATCTCGGGGCGCAGCGTGATCCGGTGGGCCAGGGCCGGCACCGCGACGTCCTTCACGTCCTCGGGCACGACGAAGTCGCGGCCGGCCATCACGGCCCGCGCCCGGGCCAGCAGCAGCAGCGCCAGCGAGCCCCGCGGTGACGAGCCGACCAGCACCGACGCGTGCTCGCGGGTGGCCGCGGCGAGCGCCACGATGTACCGGCCGATCGAGTCCTCCACCGTGATGGTCTCCAGCGCGGCCTGCATCGCCTGCAGGGTGGTGGCGTCGACCACCGGCGCCAGGAACGCCTCCTCCTGGCGGCGGGACATGCGGCGGCGCAGCACGTCCCACTCCTCCTCGGCGGTCGGATAGCCGAAGGACACCCGCAGCATGAACCGGTCGAGCTGGGCCTCGGGCAGCGGGTAGGTGCCCTCGTACTCGATCGGGTTGGCGGTGGCGAGCACGTGGAACGGCGGGTCCAGCCGGTAGGTGACGCCCTCCACCGAGACCTGCTTTTCCTGCATGGCCTCGAGCAGCGCGGCCTGCGTCTTCGGCGGCGTCCGGTTGATCTCGTCGGCGAGCAGCATGTTGGTGAAGACCGGGCCGGCCCGGAAGGCGAAGTCGCCCTTGCGCTGGTCGTAGAGGAACGATCCGGTCACGTCGGCGGGCAGCAGGTCAGGAGTGAACTGCAGCCGGCGGAAGTCGAGCCCGAGGGACTGCGCGAAGCTGCGCGCGGTCAGCGTCTTACCCAGGCCGGGGAGGTCTTCGAGCAGTACGTGACCGCCCGCGAGGATCCCGGCCAGGACCAGTTCGAGGGAGTCCCGCTTGCCGACCACCACGCTGCCGACGGAATCCAGGACGGCGCCGGCCAGCCTGCCCACCTCGTACGGGGGAAGGGCCTGAATGTCCGTCACAGTCGCTCCAATGCGTCCACATAGGTCTCCAGCTCGCGGGCCTTCGCCGTGCGGCGCCCACGATCGTGCAACGCCGCCCACAGCGGATCCCCGAGCAGCTCACGGGCCCGGCGCGGGTCGGACGACCGGGTGATCCCGTGGCGCAGCCGCAACCTTTCGTCGGTGAGCTCGCCCAGCACCGGCAGAACGTTACGCGAATAGAGATCCGGGTCGCCGTGCGCCCGGTCGAGAGTCAGCTCCCAGCGGCGCACCGCGGCGCGCAGCGCGTCCGTGCCCGGCCCGGCATCGCTCCGCCCGGCACCGGCCGCGCGCTTGGGCTGGGGCGGCGCCGCCACCTGGGCCACCGCCAACATGATCAGCCGCAGCCCGGTAAACGCCGCCACCACCAGCACGATCGGAACGCCGAGGCCGCCGGCCCGCAGCGCCGCCACGGTGACCACCGTGGCGGCGGCGACCAGCAGCAGGTTGCGCAGGATCCAGACGATCGGCGAGCGCGGCTTGGCGGCCGGTTCGGCCTCCTCCTCGGCCACCGGTTCGCGATAGCTGAACAGGTCGTCCAGCCCGCCGTCGACACGATCGGGGCTCACGACCGCGGCCCGCTTCGCTGCGCACCGGGCCCGCTCATCGCGGCATCCCGCCCGGCGCCCAGGTCGGCCCGGAGCCGCTGCAGGGCGGACCGCGCCTGCTCGCGCATCTGGTCGTCGACGGTGTGCGTCGTGTAGCGGGCCTGCCGGTACACGTCGAGGAGCGCGGCCAGCACCCCCGCGTCCACCCGCTGCTCGTTGAGCAGCCGCCCGACCAGGTCGGTGGGGCTGTCGCCGGGATGTCGCGGGGTGCCCGCCGCGGCGGCCGCCTGTTCCAGCCGCACCCAGCAGGCGATCACCGCCCGGCGCGGATCGCGGTCGGTGTCGGAGAGCTCCTCCAGGCCGGCGTCGAGCGCGGCCACCAACTCGTCGGCGGTCCGCGGCTGATCGCCGCGGTGCTGGGTGCGCCGGCCGGCCCGGCGGCCGCGGCGGCGCGCCTGATCGCGCAGCAACACGAAGACGGCGATGCCGACCACCACGACGCCGATCACGCCGATCGCGATCAGCGCGGCCGTGCCCACCCAGTCGGGCAGGCCGCGCGCCACCTCGGGCGGCTGCTGCGCGCCGGTGGTGGCGGTCGGCCGGGTCGGCAGCAGCGGCGGCTCGGTGGGCGTCTCCTCGGGATTGATCTGATCGAGCTGCGGCGCCGACCGGGTGGCGGCCAGCGCGGTCACGAAGAGCAGCGCAAGGGTGGCGGCCAGCGGCCACCAGCGGCGCACTGCGGCTAGGTCCATCAAGCGGGCTCAGATCCGTCGGTCGGCGTCGGTTTGTCTGGGGTTGTTTGTCTGGGGTTGAGCGGAATCATGCCAGGCCCGCCATCGACTTCGCACGCGCGAAGACGTCGTCGAGCATGGCCGGGGTGAGCTTACCGGTGAACGTGTTCTGTTGACTGACGTGGAAACAGCCGAGCAGATCTGGCACACCGGGCAGGCTGACCCGGGCGCCGTGCCCGAACTTCGGCCGCGGCACCGGCGGCCGGATCCCATAGACCGCCGTCATCGCCGGCCACCAGGCCTGCCAGGCAAAGGCGCCGAGCGCCACCACCACCCGCAAGGTGGGACGAATCAGGCTTAGCTCCCGGTGCAGCCAGGGTGCACACGTGTCCCGCTCCTCGGGCAGCGGCTTGTTGTCCGGCGGCGCACAGCGCACCGCCGCGAAGATCCGCAGATGCCGCACCGCCAGCCCGTCGTCGGCCGCGACGCTGGTCGGCTGGTTGGCCAGCCCGGCCCGGTGCAACGCCGCGAAGAGCACATCGCCCGACCGGTCCCCCGTGAAGATCCGTCCGGTGCGGTTGCCGCCGTGCGCCGCGGGCGCCAACCCGAGAATCGCGATCTCCGCATCGGCCGGCCCGAACCCCGGAACGGGCCGCCCCCAATAGTCCTGCTCGCGGAACGAGGCGCGCTTGATCGCGGCGACCTCCTCCCGCCACGCGATCAGCCGCGGACAGGCAAAACAATCCGCCACCGCGGCATCCAGCACGCCGAGCGACGCGGCCCCCGCGGCCCGCGCCACAACCTCTTCCGCCGTACGCGCGGACGGCTCCCCCAGACTCACCAGGGCAGCACATCATTGCCGCGCGGTGGGACGACACGCGGGTCCGCCGTCGGCTCACTCACCGACGCTTCTCCCCACGCCGAGCCCGCCTGCTGTGGGGAGTCAGCCGCCAAGTTCCGCCGGCGGGTTCGCGCCGGCCGGTGTCGATCTCCCGGGTCAGGCCTTGGGACGCAGGCAGAGCAGGTAGCCGCCGCCGGCCTCGCTGCCGTAGACGAAGAACTCCTCGTTGTCCTTGAAGTACTTGTCGCAGGACTTGCTCTCCACGTTGGACTCGCCGTTGACCCGGGCCACGACGGTGAACTTCGCATCCTTGGAGGTGCAGTCCACGACCTTGGCGCCGGTCTGGGTGGTCTTGTTCTGCGAGACCTCTTTGTCCGATGCGATGCAGTCGCCCTGCTTGGCTTCCTTTGCGTTGCTGCCACCGAGGACGTTGGTCTTGACGACAAAGACGACAATTCCGACGACGATCGCGGCGACGATGCGCAGGACCAGCTTCTTGGCGCCGCCGCCCTTCTTCTTCGGCTCCTCCGGGGAGGCGGCCGGCGGCGGGCCGGCCGGGTCGCCGGGCGGCGGGAAGCCGGGGGCTGGCTGCCCGAAGGCCGCCTGGGCCTGGCCGGGCTGTCCGTAGGTGCCGTCGGCCGGCGGCGGGCCGTAGCCGGCGGCGGCGGGCGGCTGCTGGCCATACGTCCCGGCGGCGGAGGGCTGGCCGAAGGCGCCACCGGCGGGCGGCTGGCCAAACGGGCCGCCGGCCGGCTGCTGGCCGTAGGTGCCGGGGGCGGACGGCTGCTGCCCGTACGTGCCGGCGGGCGGCTGGCCGTAGGGCGGCTGCTGCCCATACGAGCCGTCGGCCGCCGACTGGCCATACGTTCCAGCGCCGGGCTGACCGCCGTAGCTGCCGGCACCCGAGGTGGGCTGCCCATACGCGCCGCCGGAGGTCGGCTGACCATACGAGCCGCCGGAGGTCGGCTGACCATACGA
>Ga0207668_10001414_pt1 | contig 14117 bp, 10 predicted proteins | sample KBSS43metaG_FD_184323 | JGI IMG/M metagenome (GOLD analysis project Ga0207668, IMG submission 184323) | Switchgrass rhizosphere microbial communities from Kellogg Biological Station, Michigan, USA - KBS S4-3 metaG (SPAdes) (version 2) | ecosystem: Host-associated > Plants > Roots > Rhizosphere... | reverse complement strand
GGCGGCGGCGCTCGCACAGGAGACGCTCGACCGGCTCGACAGCGGCGCGCATGTCGAGGAGACGCCCTACTGGCTGGCGGCAACCCGGGCGGAGGCGCTGCTGCTGCTGGGCCGACCGGCGGCGGCTGAGGCGGCGCTGGACGCGGCCTTGGCGGCGGCGCCGGCAGCCTGGGAGGACCAGGCGGTGACCCTCCGCCAGTTCGCGCTGATCCTTGAGGCGGTCGGAACCGATACCGGCTGGCTCGACCGCTTCCGCCCGCCGCCCAGCCTGCATTTTCGCGGGATCATGGGCCTGGCCCCCGACGATACCGACGCCGCCCGGCTGATCGATGCGGCGGTCGCCGCCGCTCGCCCCGGCTTCGCCTTCGGCGCGCTCGCCGCGGGTGCCGACATCCTGATCGCAGAGGCGGTGATCCGGCGGGGCGGCGAGTTGCACGTCGTCCTGCCCTGCCGCGCCGACATCTTCCGCGCGCAATCGGTCACCGTGGTCGACCAACGCTGGGGCCCGCGCTTCGACGCGCTTATCGAGGGTGCCGTCTCTGTCGAGGCGATCGAGGACCATGCCGCGCCCGGTCCGGCCGCCATCGCCATCGGCGATGCGATGGCACGCGGCCTTGCCCTCGCTCAGGCGCGGCTGCTGCAGAGCCGCGCGCTGGCGCTGAACGTCACCGACCCGGGCGGCGACGCGACGATCGATCCCGGCTGGGCCGCGGCCGGCGGCGAAACCCGGGCGCTCGCTCTTTCTCGAAGCGCCGAGGTCCCCGCCTTGTCCGAGCCGCTGCCCCCGGCTGCGGTCGCGCTCGTCGCCATCGCAGGCGGCGCCGCGCTGTCCGATTTCCCGCTCGACGGCGCGCTGTGGCTGGAACGGATCGACGACACCCTGCTGCTCGCCCTGCCCGACCCCGCCGCGGCGGTGCGCGCAGCGGGGACATTGGCGGCGGACGGACGCGCGACGGCGGGTCTCGCCCTCGATTACGGGCTGGCCATCAACGGGCGTCTGTCTGCTTTCGTCGCCGGCCGCTCGGCGACGATCGCGCGCGCCGCCGGGGCGGAGCGCTGGCTGGCGAGCCGACCGATGGCGCTGGCACTCGAATGCGCGATGCCGCGGCTGCGCATCGAGGTCGCCGGCGATGTCCGCGGCGCCTCCGGCGCGCACATGATCTACACCGTCGCCGCGCAATAGCCGCGCCGGGACATCACACCGTGAGGTCGGCGAGCATGCGCGGAGCGACGATGTCGAGCCGGTCCGCGCTTCGGCGGATGATCCCGCGCCGCTCCAGAACGCCGATCGCGCGCGACGCCGTCTCGCGCGTCGTCTGCGCCCGGATCGCCAGCCCCGCCACCACTGGCGGCGGGCTGATGACATTGCGGTCGCCGGCCAGGCGGGCGAGCTCGGCATAGACGCGGCCGGTCGCGGTCAGGGTGACCCGCGCGGCCAGGCGATCGAACAGCCCGTCGAACTGCCGCGAGAAGATCGCCGCCAGGCCCGATCCGAGCGCGGCGTCGTCCCGCACGATCGCGGCGAGGTCGGCCGCAGCGATGCGCAGCAGTATCAGCGTCCCCATCGCCACGATGTCGGCGCGGTGGACGTGGCCGCCCGGAAAGGAGCCAAGCACCTCGCCCGCCTCGAAGGTCGTGAGCTGGGTATACTGCCCGTCGGCAGAGAGCAGCCGGACATGCGCCGAGCCCTCGACGATGATCGCGCAATGCCCCGAGCGGTCACCCTGATGGGCGATCACCGTGTTCGGGGCGTGGCGCTGCACGGTGCAGTGGCGGTTCACCCGGTCGGCAGTCTCGGGCACGCAATCGAAGATCGCGGCGATCGCGGCTATCCTGTCGGCCGGCTCCATTCCTTCCCCCTGCCCGGCGGGTCTTTTCCACGGCACCCCACCTGCCGCATCGTAGCGCAATCTCACCCGCCGCACAGCGCCGCAGCGACGCGGGCTAGTGCGCTGCCAGCCGCACGCCGATCCCGCCCGCCGGCGCGGCGGCGCCGGCGGCGATCAGCAGGACGCCGGCCTTCACCAGTGCCGCGTCGATCGCGGCGATGCTGGCGTCGAGAACCACCTGCCCGCTTTCGAAACGCTGGACCGTCGCCGCGCCGACGCCAGCCTCATGGGCAAGCCGGGCGCGCGTCCAATGCAGGGCGGCCCGGGCCATACGACATTGTTCGGGGGTTATCGGCACGATCCGTGCGAACTACTCTCATCTGGCAAAAAGGACAAGAAACCGCGATAAGTTGTACGCCGGTTCAGGAACCGAAGGCGCTACTGGTCCGGCGATCCCGGCCGCAGCTCCGGTCGCGGCGTGTCCTCGTGCCGGGTCGCGCGCGTCACCTGGTCGTCATGGCCGCTGCGATCGCTGAAAAAGGCGAGAGCGAACAGGCCCGAGCCGAGCAGCACCGACACGAATACGCCGAAGATGGTGGCGATCACCATGTGGAGGTGGAGATCGCCGCTCCAGCCCAGATAGATCAGCACCACGATCACCACGATGACGCCAAGAATCGCGATCCAGGTCATCGCGCGGCGGAACTCGGCGGCCGCCTTTGCACGGTCGGTCGGCATGACGATCTCCTGTCTTGTCCGTCACCCCAAAGCACCCGTTCGCACCGACAGGCAACCAAGGAAATGTTTGCCCTGGGGGAGCGAGGGGCGCGGTGAGACGATTTGTCATAGCGGGCGCGCTTGAACTGGTAATGTCGCAACGACGACGGGGCAGTTCTTGGTGGCGATGCGCAGTTTTCTGGCCCTCGCCTTTGAGTTCCCGCGCTGCGTCTGGTAATCGAGGGCCCGACCGTCACCCAATTGCGGCGGAGATGCCGGAGATCGATGCCGATCCGCCCGGAACTCGATGCATTCTTCGCCACGACGAGCCGCCACCCGCGAACGTATCTACTTCCCGGCTTCGACGCTCCCCAATACGCGCCCATCGTCGCGCAAACGCAGGAACAGCTTGCCCGCCGCCGGTCGCGGCACGGCCAGACTGGTCGCGGTGAAGCCGTCGGGTACGGTCTCGGCCCCTGCAAAGCCGGGATCGGCGGCGATCGCGGCGAGGAGGAACAGGTCGCTGCCCGACAAGGTGCAGGTCTCAGCCCCCTCGGCACAGGCGAGCCCGGTCAGCACCGGCAGGCGGACCAGCGAACCGAGCGGGATCCAGTCGCCGGCGACGCCGCCCTGCACCACCCGGACGCGGAGCGGGCCGAAGCTCGCCGGGCCGAGGAGCCGGCCCGGCTCGACCGAAACGACCGCCACCTGTTCGCTCTGCAGGGTGAAGCCGTTGGCGGCGGTGACGCTCCCGCTCGCCCGGCCGTCGGCGGTGGCGATCTCGATGCTCTCGCGACCGGTGAAGCGGGTCGCGCCGCCGGCGTGCAACGAGAAGGTCAGCCGTGCATCTGCCGGCACCACCGTGTCGTCGATCGTGATCGGCAGCGTGCCGGGCGCGGCATCGGCGCGTGCGATCGTCCTGCCGATCAAAGTCGCCGCGGCGCGTGGCGGCGCCACCGTGAAGCGCAGGGCGAGGGTACGACCGTCGGCGAGCTTCACCTGCGCGGTCTCCTCGGCACCGGCGACGAGACGCGCTGCGGCGCCCGGATCGGCGGCGGTCAGCACCAGCCGGTCGGCCCCATCGATCCGCTCGACGGTACCCGGCCGGAAGTCGACGCCATTGACGACAAGCGAGATGACGCCGTCCAGCCGCGCGCCGGCCAGTTCGCCCGCGGCGTCGCCGGCATGGAGGATGAAGCCGTCGAGCCGCGCCGCTTCGCGTAGCGCGGTGATCGCGATGCGATCGGGTGCTGCCACGCCGCGCTGGCCGACCAGCAGGGTCAGCTTGCCGGGCTTCGCCTTGTCCAGCGGCAGGGTTACCGTCACCCGGTCCTCGCCAGCCGCCTTCCACGCCAGCGGGGTGATGGTACCGGCCGCATCCTGCACCGCGACGCTGGCGAGGCAGGCGCCGCCGCCCGCGCCCTTCAGCATCACCGTCGCGTCGCGGCCGATCACCGCCTGAGCGGCACCCGGATCGGCCAGCGTCAAAGCGCCGCCCCGCGCCACGGCGATACGGAAACGCGGCCCCTCGAAGCTGCCGAAGCCCCAGCGGCCGTGCAGCGCGGCATCGACCACGCCGGGGAAGTCCTCCGGCCGGATCGCGCCTTTGGCCACGACGAAGCCGCCGCGCTCGGCATCGGCGGTCACCGGCACCTCTGCGACGCTGCCATCCGCCTTGGTCATGCGCAGCGCGGTGTCATGGGCATATGGCGTGGCGTAGACCAGTGGCGCGCCTTCGACCGGCAGCAGCAGGTCGTCGCCGTCGGCACAGGGCATGACATCGGGGGTCGAGCGGCGCAGCGCCGGCGGCCGTGGCGGCTCGATCGCCGGCAGCGCCACCACCAGCACCGATTTCGGCTTGGCGAAGGAGGGCGCGGCGTTGAGCAGCAGCGCGGCATGGTCGTCGCCGAGCCTGGCGAGCGCGGGAATGTACTTGAACTCGGTCGACTGGAACGCGCCGAACAGCCGGGCGAGATCGCGCACCACGCCGATGTACGGGCTGTAATAGCCATAACCGCCCTGGGGCGTCGCCGCGATCTGCAGCGCGAGGTCGGTGGGGGTGCCGACCAGCTTGTCGGCGAGGGACGAACTCTGCGAGTCCGCCAGCACCAGCGACTCGCCGTTCTGGGTGAGGCAGGCGGCCTGCAGGTCGGCCGGCTGGTCGAGGCATTCGGACTTGAGCTTGATCGCCAAGGCATGGGTCAGGACCGGCGACACCGCCTCGATCCTCTCGGGGTCGTCGCGCTCGTGGCGGCGGATGCCGGCGACGAAGGTGTCCAGTCGGGCGCGGTCCAGCGATGCCTGCGACAGTTCCTGCGCCGCACGCACGAAGGCACCGGGCTGCTTGCGCACCGCCGCGACGATGGGATCGAACCCGCCGGTATCGGGGGCGAGGAAGACCAGGAGCTGCCCGGCGCCTTCAGGCACGGTCAGGTCGAGCGCGTTCTTCTTCGCCTGCTCCTTCCAGGTCTGCGCCTGGAAGAACCAGTCCTTGGGCGGCGGGTTGGTGGCGCCGCGCAGGAAGCCCGCGACCATCAGGTAGCGTGCGCCCTGATCGGCGGGCAAATCGGCGGTGATCGCGATGCGGTCGCCGGCGGCAAGGTTCGGCACCTCGGCGATCGGCAGGGTCGCGCCGCCGCGGGTGACCGCGATGCGCAGGCCGGGTCCGGTCAAGTCGAACGGGGCGGCATCGGCCAGCGCCGGCTGCGGCAGGCCGAGCGCGAGGAAGACGGGCAGGAAACGCTTGAACATCGTGCAGACGGATAGCGAATCCGCTTTGCAAGGTCGAATGCCGGGACGCGCGGCTGAGGGATCAGCTACGAGGAGACCGGCGCAGCCTCATCCAGTCCGGAACCTCTTCCCCGGCGGCAGCCCGCCGCGTCGCAAGGGCCAGGTCACGCGACGGCCTGCCTGATGGTCCTCCCGCGTCAGACCCGCCCGACCACCGGAATGCCAGCCCCGGTCACAGCCGAAGCGTCGTCGGACAGGAGGAACGCGATCACCTTCGCGAGTTCGACCGGCGCGACCCATTTGGCGGCATCCGCCTCGCCCATGTCCGCGCGGTTGGCAGGCGTGTCGATGATCGAGGGGAGGACGGCGTTGACGCGCACGCCGTCGGCTTTCAATTCCTCGGCAAGGGCTTCGGTCAGGCGGGCCACCCCCGACTTGCTCGCCGTATAGGCGCCCATGCCGGCACCGGCCTTCAGCGTCGCGGCGGCCCCGACGTTCACGATCGCACCCCCGGACGCCCTAAGTGCCGCGAGGAGCGCGCGCGACATGTGCAGCGCCGTCATGACGTTGATCTTGTGCAGGAACTCCCAGCTATCGGGGTGGCCGTCGGCGACGGTCTCCCACCGGAAGCCGCCCGCGATGTTGACGAGACCATCGACCGGCCCGCGAAGTTCGGCCGCGACGCGATCCGCGCCCGGCGCCGTGGTCAGGTCCACGCCGCCTAGGAACACGCCCGGAAACCCGGGAGCCTCCGGCGCCAGGTCGACGCCGGTGACACGATGCCCCTCAGACGACAGATACTGCGCAACGGCGCTGCCCAGAATGCCCGCCGCGCCGGTTATGACGATATGGCTCATGAAAACCCTCCAACAATCGGATCATTCCCGAAGCCTGTTCCATCGGCCCGGCCGCACTTCGCGCGGGCCGCTCCGAGCGGTCGGATGGCAGGAAAGTACCCCGGGTTCCGTGGCTTGCAAAGCCACGGGCGCCTTAGCGGCGGCGGGAGGTTGGAGCGGGCAACGGGAATCGAACCCGCATCACAAGCTTGGAAGGCTAGTGCTCTACCATTGAGCTATGCCCGCGCGCCGGAGGGCGAAGTGCCATTCCGCCGCGTCCCCGTCAACGCAGGCACGTCATCGGAGTGCTTCCGCCGCACGGCTTAGCGGCGTAGACACCGCCATTCTCGTGAGTTGGGGCGGTTGTCGATGCAGTCACATGGCGCGCTGGAGCCATTCTACCTGAACGCGATTCGCGGTTTCGCGGCGCGCGGCACTGCCGTCCGCGTCACCATCGACGGCGTCGAGGTCGGCACCGTCGTGGCCGAGGAGGCGCGGCTCTTCGTCGGTGACCGGGCAAGTACCGATCTTGCGGGCTTCACCCTGCCCGCGCCGGCCATGCTCTCCGACGGCAAGCCACATGAACTGCGCGCCGTCGCGCTGGAGGGTGGACGTGATCTCGACCTCAGCCCGATGACGGTACGCGCCGGTGGCTGGGGCGGCGGGGTGACCGGGGTGGTCGACAACGTCGTGCGGGGCCATGCCGTCGACTGGGCCGATCCGACCCGACCGGTCGCGGTCGCAGCGGTCGCCGGGTCGGACATCCTGGCGATCGGCATCGCCCGGCCGGCCGGCGACGGGCCGGTCCGCGATGGCCATCCCTTCACCCTGTTGCTGCCGCGCGACGCGCAGATGAGCGGCGCGCTGCTGATCCACGTCGTGATCATCGGCGCCGACCGGCCGCTCGCCGGCAGCCCGGTGGTGCTGGCGCCGCAGCCGGCGGCGACACCGCGCATCGCCCGCCGCGCCGCGCGGCCGACGACGATCGCGATCCAGGTCTCCGCCCCCAATCTGCGCGTCGCCCATGAGTGGGGCGACTATCACTACGCCCAGCAGCTCCGCCGCTCGCTGGAGAAGCTCGGCTACTTCGTCCGGGTCGACTGCCACGACGCCTGGAGCAGCGACAATGCCGACGTGATCCTCAACCTGCGCGGGAGGCAGCGCTTCGTGCCCGACCCGGCGAAGATCAACCTCCTCTGGGTGATCAGCCATCCCGACCGGCTCGGACAGGGTGAGATGGACCAGTTCGACCATATCTTCGTCGCGGCAGAACCCCACGCCAAGGTGCTGGCCCGCGGTACCCATCGCCCGGTCACCGTGCTCCACCAGGCGACCGACCCGGAGGTGTTCCACCCGGTCGACGGCGAGGCCGATGTGCCCAATCCGGCGGTGCTGTTCGTCGGCAATTCGCGCCGCGAATACCGCACGATGGTGAAGTGGTGCATCGAGCAGGGCATCGACGTCACCGTCTTCGGCTCGCTTTGGGAAGGGGTGATCCCCGACCGCTACATCGCCGGCAACCACCTTTCCAACGACGAGGTCCACCGCTGGTACGGTGGCGCCGACATCCTCCTCAACGACCATTGGCAGACGATGATGACCGGCGGCTTCCTGTCCAACCGGCTGTTCGACGGATCGGCGGCAGGGGCCTTCATCATCACCGATCCGGTCGCCGGCCTCGCCGAGGTGTTCGGCGACAGCATCGAGACCGCTGAAAGCGCCGAAGAACTGAAGGAAAAGGTCGACTTCTACCGCGCCAACCCGGCGCTGCGCGCCGAGAAGGTGGCGCGGGCGCGGGCGATCGTGCTGGCCGAGCACACGTTCGACCACCGCGCGCGCACGATCCTGGAGACGATCGAGGCGATCCAGGCGCGTCCGCGACGGATCGACGGCGACGCCGGCGCGCGGACCGCGTCGTGAGCCTGGGCGCGCCGGGCAATGCCCGCGTCCTCGCCGCCAGCCTCGTCGGCACCGCGGTCGAGTTCTACGATTTCTACATCTACGCGACCGCGGCAAGCCTGGTCTTCGGGCCGCTGTTCTTCGCGGCCGCCGCGCCCTCGGCGCAGCTGATGTTCTCCTATGCGAGCTTCGCCCTGGCCTTCGTCGCCCGCCCGCTCGGCGCCAGCGTGTTCGGCCACTTCGGCGATCGCGTCGGCCGCAAGGCCACGCTGGTTGCCTCGCTGCTGCTGATGGGCGGATCAACCGCGGCGATCGCGCTGCTGCCGACCTATCAGATGGCGGGGATGCTCGCGCCGATCCTGCTCTGCATCCTCCGCTTCGGCCAGGGCTTCGGCCTCGGCGGGGAATGGGGCGGGGCGGCGCTCCTGGCGGTCGAGAACGCGCCGCCGGGCTGGCGGGCACGGTTCGGCATGTTCCCGCAGCTCGGCGCGCCGGTCGGCTTCATCGCCGCCAACGGCATCTTCCTGGTCCTCGGACTGGTGCTGACGCAGGAACAGTTCCTGGCCTGGGGCTGGCGCCTGCCGTTCCTCGCCAGCATCCTGCTGGTCGGGCTCGGCCTGTGGGTCCGCCTCAAGCTGACCGAGACGCCGGCCTTCGCCGCGGCGATGGCGCATGAGGCACCGGCGAAGGTGCCGCTCGCCGAGGTGTTCCGGCGGCATCTGCGAGAGGCGGTGGCCGGCACGCTGGCGGTGATCGCCTGCTTCGCGATCTTCTACCTCGCGACCGCCTTCGCGCTCGGCTGGGGCACGACCCGCCTGGGGTACTCGCGCGAGGCGTTCCTGCAACTCCAGCTCGGCGCGATCCTGTTCATGGCGGCCGGCATCCTGCTGGCCGGCTGGTGGTCGGACAGGACCAGCCCGCGCTTCGTGCTCGGTATCGGCTGCGCGGCGACGGTAGTCACCGGCCTCCTGCTGGCGCCGCTGTTCGGCGGCGGAACCACGGCAGGGGTCTTCGCCTTCCTCGCGCTCGCTCTGTTCGTGATGGGGCTGGTCTACGGGCCGCTCGGCGCCTGGTTGCCGGGGCTGTTCCCGGCGCGGGTGCGGTACACCGGTGCCTCGCTCGGCTTCAACGTCGGCGGCATCTTCGGCGGCGGGCTCGCGCCGATGGCGGCGCAGTGGCTGGCCGATCATGGCGGACTGTCGCTGGTCGGTGGCTATCTCGCCATCGCCGGGCTGCTCAGCATGATCGGCCTGCTGTTCGGAGCGGCGCAGGACCCGGCGACAGGCGCCGACTGACATCCTCCCCGCACCGGCGCGGGGAAGACCGGCTCAATCCTTCGCGGCCTTGGTGTAGGGCACGAACTCGCCGAGAAACACCGCGCCGGTCGGGAAGCGCGAGGCGGTGTCGTACATCTGCAGGGTGTCGACGCTGCAGAGCTGCGATATCGACGTCCGGAGCACCGGGACGTTGCTGCTGTTCAGCGCGCTCTGCCCGCTGCGCGGCGTATTGACGTACAGCTTGCTGCCCGAGACGCGGTAGATGATCGCCGTCCCGTCGATGACCTCGGTCGAACGGATGTCGCGCAGGTTGATGCAGTCGACCGGCTTGCCGGCGACACGACCCTCGATGGCCTTCGCAAGCTGGGCCTGCGCCTTCGGGCTCGGCCCGGTGGCAGCGAAAGCGGTGGCGCCGGTCATGAGGAGAACTGCGCCGGCGGCGATGGTGGTGAGCGAACGCATGATGTCCAATCTCCAATCTTATGAGCGCCTCGTAGACCAACCGGTCTGAACCGGCGCTGACCGGAGTCGGTTCTCGCCGCGGCTCAGCCGCGTTGGCGCTCGCCTTCCGGCTCCGCGACCGCGCGACGCGCCCGCATGGTCAGGCCGAGCATGGCAAAGCCGATGCCCATCACCAGCCAGGTTCCCGGCTCCGGCACGGCGGTGCCGCCACCCGAAGGCGCGCCGCCGCCCGGGCCGGGGTCGATCGGCGGCGGGCTGCCGGAGAGAGGTGGCGGGAGGATACCGCCGCCGAGGTCTCCGCCCCCGCCGCTGCCCGCACCAGCCCCGCCGGCACCACCGTTCGAGGCGAGGACCGGCAGCCCGCCGATCAGGTCCGAGGGGCGATGGCTGCCCGGCGTCGAATCGGCCAGGGCGGCGACCGCGACGATGTCTTCGAGCGGAACGACGAAGAGTTGCGCCGCAGGGCGGATCGGGCGGTCGAGGAAGCGGAAACCGAGGCTGTCGGCCGGGGTGAGATCGTCGGGCAGGGTGAAGCCCAGCCAGTCGCGCAGCGCGGTGTCGATCTCCGCGGCGAAGGGACTGTCGGCGAGCGCGCCGAACAGCCCGGCCTCGGCGGTCTGCGCCTCGGCGCGGTCATCGCCGAATTCGGTCGGGCTCGGGCCGCCAAGCGCGCTTTTGCTCATCGCCTGACGCAGCGCGCTACCCGCCGAGGCGAGCGTCGCCTGGAAGGCGATCGAGACGAGCGGGATTCCGGCCGAACCGAGGACCAGCAGGAGGATGAACGGCACGCGCAGCCGCATCCGCTTCTCGCCGGCGGGCAACACGACCATGCGCAGCACAGCAAGCAGCAGACCGACTGCCAGAAGCGAAAGCGTGATCGCCACGATCATCCAGCCGGACGGCGCGAACGCTGCTTGCAAAAGACGCCCCCTCCCCCAACCGGCCGAATTTGAGCTGCCGCCTATATGTCACGACAATCACCCAAATCAAACGTTAATCATAACTATTAACGATTGCACCGGCGTAGTAACGAAAACGGATATTGGCCACTTTGGCGGCAGATCAGCCGGCGGGATGAAAAAAATCGTACACCGCGCGTGCCGTCGCCCTGGACACGCCGGGCGCCCGTTCGAGATCCGTGAGGGCAGCGCCGCGGACCGCCTTGGCCGTGCCGAAGTGCATCAGCAGCGCCTTTTTGCGCGTCGGGCCGATGCCCGGCACCTCGTCCAGCGGGCTGGCGGTGAACGCCTTAGCGCGCTTGATGCGATGCGCGCCGATCGCGAAGCGATGGGCCTCGTCGCGCAGCCGCTGCAGGAAGAACAGCACCGGCGAATTCAGCGGCAGCATCGATTCCCGGCCATCGGGCATGTGGAAATGCTCGCGGCCGGCGTTGCGGTCCGGCCCCTTCGAGATGCCGACCAGCGGCACGTCGGACACGCCGAGTTCGTCGAGGACCTGCGCCACCGCCGAAACCTGGCCCTTGCCGCCGTCGATCAGCAGCAGGTCGGGCCATTCGCCGGTGGTCCGGTCGGGATCCTCCTTTTCCAGCCGGGCGAAGCGGCGCTCCAGCACCTCGCGCATCATCGCGAAGTCGTCGCCGGGGCTGATGTCGGGGTTGCGGATGTTGAACTTGCGGTAGGCGCTCTTGCGGAACCCCTCCGGCCCGGCGACGATCATCGCGCCGACCATGTTGGTGCCCATGATGTGGCTGTTGTCGTAGACCTCGATCCGGTTCGGCGGCCCGTCGAGCTCGAACAGCTCGCCGATCTCGCCGAGCAACCGGCCCTGCGTGGTCGACTCGGCGAGCCGCCGGTCCAGCGCTTCGACGGCGTTGCGCTGCGCCTGCTCCAGCAGGCGGCGTTGCTCGCCACGCTGCGGCTGCTTGATCTGAACCTTGCGACCCGCCCGCTCGGCCAGCGCATCGGCGACCAGCTCGCCCTCATCCAGCACCCGGTCGAGCAGGACCAGCTTCGGCGGCGGCACCTCCTCGTAGAACTGGGTGAGGAAGCTCATCATCACCTCGTCCTCGGGCACATCGGCGGTGTGTGCGGGGAAGAAGCTGCGGTGGCCCCAGTTCTGACCGCCACGGATGAAGAAGGCCTGGATGCACATCGTGCCGGACTTGCAGGCGAGCGCGAAGACGTCGGCATCGGCGACGCCCTCGGCATTGATCGCCTGCGCCCCCTGGATGAAGGTCAGCGCGCGCAGCCGGTCGCGCAGCACCGCCGCCAGCTCGAAATCCATCGCCTCGGCCGCCGCCGACATCTGTTCGCCCAGCTTGCGCTGCACCTCGGTCGACTTGCCGGCGAGGAACGCCTTGGCGTCACCGACCAGCTCGCCATAGGCCGCCTCGTCGATCCGCCCGACGCAGGGCGCCGAGCAGCGCTTGATCTGGTGGAGCAGGCACGGCCGCGAGCGGTTGGCGAAGTAGCTGTCGGAGCACGAGCGCAGCAGGAACAGCTTCTGCAGCGCGTTGAGCGTCCGCGTGACCGACCCCGCGCTGGCGAACGGGCCGTAATACTGGCCCTTGGCGCGCCGCGCGCCGCGATGCTTCATCACCCGGGGAAAATCGTGGTCCTCGCGCAGCAGGATGAAGGGGAAGCTTTTGTCGTCGCGCAGCAGCACGTTGTAGGGTGGCCGGTAACGCTTGATGAGCTGCGCCTCCAGCAGCAGCGCCTCCGCCTCGGTGTTGGTGGTGACGATCGTCATCGACCGGGTCTGCGCCACCATCCGCTGCAGCCGTTTCGACAGCCGCGCGACCTGGGTGTAGTTGGTCACCCGGTTCTTCAGTGCGCGCGCCTTGCCGACATAGAGGACGTCGCCGCGGGCATCCTGCATGCGGTAGACGCCAGGGCGGATCGGCAGTGTTTTCAACACGTTGCGGATCGCGGCGATGCCGGCTTCGAGATCGGGCGCGTCGGAGCCGCGGACGGTGTAGGTCGCCGCCTCCTCGGCGAAACGGTCGGGCTTGGCGGGGTCGGAGGGCCGGTCGGTCACCGCCGCGATTTAGGATCGGGGGGCGATTTTCGCCAGCACGGCTTGCGCCCGCCGGGCGATCCGTCGCAACACGGCGGCGCAATCGAGGCGGCCGCGTATCCCCTTCATGCCCCTCTCCGCTTCAACCCCGCCGACGCGTTGCCCGCGGCGATCGTGACAGATCCGGAAGGTCCAGGTGCCCAACGTCCTCTTCGTGCATAACGGCAGCCCGGGCCGTTTCGCCTCGCTCGCCGTCGCGCTCAAGGCGCGCGGCTGGAACGGCGCGCTGATCAACGGCCCCACCGGCCGCAACCTGCCCGGCTTCCCGACGGTGTCCTGGCGCACCGACGAGAGCGTGGCGCGCAGCCAGCACGCCGTCGCCCGCGATACCGAAACCTCGCTGGTCTCCGGCCGCGCCGCCGCCGCCGCCGCGCGGCGGCTGAAGGAGGAAGGCTTCGTCCCCGATCTCATCATCGGCCATCCCGCCTGGGGCGAGATGCTGTTCCTCGACGAGATCTTCCCGAACGCGCCGCAGATCCAGATCGGCGAGCTCTATTACCGCACCCATGATTCGGACGTCGATTTCGATCCCGGCCTGGGCATCCCCTATGACCCACTGCGCACGCTCGCCCGCAACCTGACGCTCGCGACCAGCTACGCCAATGCCGCGCGCATCGTTGCCCCCACGCCCTATCAGGCCAGCACGATCCCCAAGGCGTTCCACCAGCAGATTCGCATCATCCATGAGGGGATCGACCTCGACGCCACCGTCCGCCGCAAGGATGCGCGGATCAGCTTCCAGAGCGGGCTGACGCTCGACGGCTCCACCCCGGTGGTGACCTTCATCAATCGCTGCTTCGAGCCGATGCGCGGCTTCCACATCTTCATGCGCGCGCTGCCCCGGCTGCTGGAGCTGGTGCCCGAGGTCCATGTCATACTGGTCGGCGGGGACCGCAACGGCGGCTACGGCCCGACCCTGCCCGGCAAGACCTGGCGCGAGGCGCTGATGGAGGAGGTCGGCCCGCGGCTGGACATGGAGCGGGTCCATTTCACCGGCCTGCTCGGCTACGAGGACATGCTGCGCGTGCTGTCGCTGTCCTGGGCGCATGTCTACATGACCTACCCGTTCGTGCTGTCCTGGTCGCTGCTCGACGCGATGGCGTGCGAATGCCTGCTGGTCGCGTCCGACACCGCGCCGGTGCGCGATGTGATCGTCGACGGGGTCAACGGCGTGCTGTTCGACTTCTTCGACCATGACGGCCTGGCCGACCGGCTGGCCGACGCCTGCCGCAACCCGGCGGCCTATGCCCCGCTGCGCCAGGCCGCGCGGCAGACCGTCGCCGACCAGTACGACCGCCGCAACAACTGCGAGCCGGCGTGGCTGGCCCTGG
>Ga0207668_10001411_pt1 | contig 14138 bp, 17 predicted proteins | sample KBSS43metaG_FD_184323 | JGI IMG/M metagenome (GOLD analysis project Ga0207668, IMG submission 184323) | Switchgrass rhizosphere microbial communities from Kellogg Biological Station, Michigan, USA - KBS S4-3 metaG (SPAdes) (version 2) | ecosystem: Host-associated > Plants > Roots > Rhizosphere... | reverse complement strand
TCTCGCCGAGGAACTCGCGCGCGTACGACACGAACGAACCCGACGACGGTCGGTGCAGCACCAGCTCTCCGAGCGCGCGCAGGATCAGGAACACGAAGACGCCGCAGAACGCGTAGACCAGGAACAGCCCAGGGCCCGCGCTGTGCAGCCGTCCGCCTGCACCGAGGAACAACCCGGTTCCGATGGCGCCACCGATGGCGATCATCTGGAGCTGTCGCGGTTTGAGGCCCTTGTGGTAGCCCTCGTCCTCGCTCGTCAGCGCGGAGTTGTCGTATTCCGTCTTCGTGGGCTCGGCGGTCATCGGTTCGCACCGTCCGACGGTTCGGGTTTCTGAACCACCGGTGGCGGTTTGGATGGGTCGTTGATGTCCTTGAACGTCAAGGCGAATCCGGACACCATGAGCACCGCCGCGATCGCGTAGCCGATGATCGACCACCACCCGACGTGCAGATATGCGGTGACAGCCACGATCGCCATCGCCAGAAACACCATGGACATCCCGATCAGGGGGATCTTGGCGAAAAGGTCTACACGTGCCATCGCTGCTACCTCGCACCGTCGAGGAGCCGCGGCCGGCTCCGAACCGAACATGAAATTCGCGCCAAATCGAGTAGACACCCGCGTGTTTAGCGGGGGCACAGGAATCGCGGCGATTCACAGGGAATCGAGACGTCGCCGCACGTGTGGCCCAAAGCGGGCGAAGTTGGCGGCGGCGGCGAGCTGACGAGTATCCGGCTCAGCTGGCTCGTGTGGGGCCCGAATTCGTGAAGGTGCGTGATCCGGCCGTCGACGGCCGGGCTGATCGTGTGGCCGGGACGGATCGAGCCAAACCAGCGGCTGTACGTGTGGTGCAAGGTCGAGAACCCGCATGATGCCAGGTCATGGGCGAAACCCGAACACAGCGAGGGATCTCAGCTCTGGTTCCAGGGCGGCTTTGGCCGCACGGAGCGGGTGGGTTTCGTTGCTGGATCGTTCTTGGCGAACTTTGACAACCTGGCAGTGCTCGACTGCCCCAGCGATCGCTAGGTCACGGCGGCGGGATGTGCTGAGTCGCTTGAATCAGCGCTTCTTGCCGTGAAACTGGGTTTCGATGCCCGAGGTTGTGTCGGACTTCGAGCGCTTCTCGGCGCGTTTCTCCTTGAGCGACTTTCCGGACTTCTTGCTCGCGCTTTGTCGAGGGGACTTGTCTGCCATTGCCTGCCCTTGCATATGGGGGCCTGGCTGGTCCCGATGGAGGCGACTCTACTCGGCTGAGTCGGTGGCGTGTGGCACGAAATTTCGGAGCAGGTTGATTCTCAACGATTTTCGGCGTGTGACGCGGGGGCCGTCCCCGGTCTGACCTGGGGTGTAGAGTCGGGACATTGGGAGACCGACCAGCCCGCAACGAATCAGCCGTCGTCGCTGAGTTCCGCGAGCCACCGATTCAGCCGGGCACTTCCGTACCACCGGACGTCGGGACCACCTTTGACAACTTTATTGCTCGATAGACCGTTAGCCAACCGCGTTGTAGGCCAACGAGATTCCGCGCTGCCGAGATTCGGTGTGCTCACTTTAGTGGTCAACTCATGAGCCTGCTGACGCTTGGCGTCATCCATCGGACGAGCAAGGAGAACGAGCGTCGGCTGCCGATCCACCCAGACCATCTCGATCGCATCGATGCCGACCTCCGCGCAAAGATCTACCTCGAGCACGGGTACGGCGAGGACTTCGGCGTGGCCGACGTGCGCATGGGTGGACTGGTGGCCGGAATGCGCACCCGCGAGGAATTGATCGCCGAGTGCGACGTCATTCTGTTGCTCAAGCCGGACGCCAAGGACCTCGCCGAGTTGCGTTACGGACAGGTGCTGTGGGGCTGGCCGCACTGCGTGCAAGACCGAGAACTGACCGAACAAGCCATCAAGCGCAAGCAGAGTTTGATCGCGTTCGAGGCGATGAACCTGTGGCGTTCCGACGGCTCCTTCAAACTCCATGTGTTTCACAAGAACAATGAAATGGCCGGCTACTGCTCCGTGCTCCACGCGCTGGAGCTCGTCGGCTCGACCGGGATGTACGGACGCAGACTGCGGGCGGCCGTGATCGGGTTCGGGGCCACCGCCCGCGGCGCCGTGACGGCACTGAGTGCGCACGGCATCCACGACGTTGACATCCTCACCAACCGCGAAGTGACCGAAGTGGCTTCACCGATCCACTCGGCCCAGATCATGAACTTCGAGCACGTCGACGCCGGCGACGGGTCGTCGGTCAGCTTTGTGAACACCTCCGACGGACAACTGCCACTCGCCGGGTACCTGGCCGAGCATGACGTCGTCGTCAACTGCGTCCTGCAGGACCCCAATGCGCCGTTGACGTTTCTCAACCACGACGACCTCATCGAGTTTCGTGCGGGCAGCCTCATCATCGACGTATCATGTGACGAGGCAATGGGTTTCAGCTGGGCTCGCCCGACGTCGTTCGACGACCCCACGTTCATCGTCGGCTCCAACATCACGTACTACGCGGTCGACCACAGCCCGTCCTACCTATGGAACTCTGCGACCTGGGAGATCAGCGAGGCACTTCTTCCGTATCTGCGCACCGTGCTCGACGGGCGCGATGCGTGGGAGGCCGACCAGACGGTGTGCCGCGCGGTCGAGATCCTCGATGGGCGAGTGCGCAACCGCGACATCCTGACGTTTCAACAGCGGCAACCGAATTAGGCGTAGTGTCGAGGTATCGAGCAGCTGCGTTTGCGGATGAACATGCTTGACTATCAAGGGAAATCCCATGGCGACGCCAACTCTGCTCCGTACCAGTCCCTACGAGCGCCGTGTCGAGCTCGTCGCGGACGCGATCAAGGCTCACTCCAAGCTGGGGGACAAGGCGGCAGGCGAGCTCGCCGTCCACGTCCTGCACACCATCAACTCCATCCCCGAGATCGTGCGGTAGGCGCTCATGACGGTTACCGTGACCCTGCCCGACGGCGGAACTGACGAGTACCTGCGGTCCGGCGACACGTATGTCGAGCACGGCGACGGCACGCTCGACGTGATCCGGATCGGCGCCAAGGAGTCGCACGGCTATCGGAGCGGTGAATGGGCTGAAGTGACGGGCGACCAGTCGAAGGGCATCAAGCGCCGCTTCTGGTCGAAGCGCTAGCTGGACAGGTCACGCGTCTGCCGCCCGCTTCGGCCGGATGTTGATTCCGGTATATACGTGGGTGGTTGCTGTGCTGGCACGCGGCGGTCCCGTCATTGCTAGTGCCAGCTGCACATTGCCCTGTACTCGATGGCAATCACGTATGTGATCTGATCGTTATTTGCTGTGCGACCGCGCAGAGTCTGATATACCCGTGACTGTGGGTCGGGGATAGGCCACACGCGGGAGGGCTCATGTCAGTCCATTCTGAAGTACCTGCGCGCCGTCGCACCGGCGCACCTCCTCGGTCACTCGCACTGGGGGCGCTCGTCGTCATTGCACTCGCCACCGCGCTGGGCATGCCGTCGATTACCAAGGCCCCCTTGGCGTCCGCCGACACGAGCGCCACGGTCGAAGTCGAAACTCAGCGCATGTCCGACGCCGGCCTGACATCGCGCCAGGACGGAACCTACAAACCCGGCGACGTGGTGACATTGGTCTGTTCCAAGCGAGCGCCGGGCATGGCGGGAATCTTCTTCGCGTCCACTGTCGCGGGCCGCGGAAACGAGCTCTGGTACCAAACTTCGGACGGCCACTTCGTTTCCGATGACGCCATCGAAACGGGCACCCTCAAAGTCGCTGCCCCCGAATGCAGCTCGCCGCTCCCGAGTGCGGCTAGCGAGGCAACCTTCATCGATGCGGGCCGCGCAACGGGCCGGACTCAGGGAGTAAATCCTGGGACGCCTGGCCAGTGCACTTGGGGTGCTGCCCAGAAGTGGTTCGAGGCCAGCGGATCGTATCCGGCCCTGCGTGGCGATGCGATGTCATGGGCTGACGCGGCGGTCGCTGCGGGCTGGACCGTCGTCAACGACGCACGCGACCGTTCGATCGTCGTGTTCCCACCCGGTGTCGCCGGCGCGGGCAGCTACGGGCACGTCGCGTGGGTGGACTCAGTCTCCGAACGTCCCGATGGTCGATGGATACACGTGACCGAGATGAACAACGCGTATCTCGGCGGTGTGGGCATCTTCAACGAGCGCGACTTCAAAGAGGTCCCAGGAACGTCGTACATTCTGTTGTCCTGACCGTCGAACGCCGGTGCGCTCACGCCGTCGGCCTCCAGAACCCCTGAAAACCTTGGTCCAAGTTGGTGGTTCGGATCGGCGATAGCTTGACGGGGTCGCCCGCTTCGATCATCTGCCCGTTGCCGACGATCATCGCGACGTGCCCATCCCACACGGCGAGGTCACCCGGACGTAGGGAACCCCGATCCACCGCGGCGCCGGTGTCCTGTTCCTGGGCCAGCCGCGGAAGGTCCAGTCCCGCTTCGTGATAGGCCCACTGGGTCAGTCCACTGCAGTCGAGCCCGACGCCAGGCGTGGTGCCACCCCAGTCGTACGGCACCCCCAGTTGCGTCAAGGCGTGCCGCACCGCGCTGGCCGCAACGGCATTCGGTGCGGTGGCTGTCGAACCATCGGGCAACGCGACCGCGACTCCGCTGCCGAACATCGCCGGATCCCCGAGCGGCCTCGCCGATTCGGCCCCGTCGAACCCGGACCCGAAGTCCGCCGGACCGGCAGCCGACGGTGCGCCGAATCCCGACCCCAGCCCGCCACCCATTCCCGACCCCATGGGCGATCCGACCGGGCTACCCAATCCGCTCGTGCCCGTCGCGGACGCTGGCCACGTCGCGGGAGCGGCCGGTGCCGCGACGGCCGCCGCATGTCCGGCGAGTTCGGCCCGCAGGTCGTCGACCACCGCGCTGGCTTCGTCCAGCGCCCTGCGAGCCTCCGCCACCAGCGCATCCTCGGCACCCGGTGCGTCGAGGTCGACGGTGGCCGCATACGCCTCGAAGTCGTCGAGGATCGTCTGGAGGCGGGCCCGCGCCCTGGCCACCGCCTCGGCCGCAGTCGACACCACATCGCCGAGGTGCTCCGCCCGCACTGCGAGTGACTCGATCGCCGCCACCGTCGTCGTGCTGAACTCCCTGGCCTCGTCGGCGGCCCGGCCGGCCCAGCCGGAACCCGCGTCACGCCAGGATCCCGCGGCGGCCGCGGACACCACCGCGAGGCGCTCGCGCACGTCAGCCAACGCGGTCGCGGGATCGTTGCCCGCGGACCAGCCGACTCCCACGCTGGCCGCGACCTCCCGGATGGGTGCCGCCAGCGCCGTCACCAACGCGGCGGGCACCTCACGCCCCGAGCTCGAACATCGCGTGGCCCGCGCCGCGCTCGGTGACGACGTAGGCCTCGGCCGTGACGCGAGCGGTGCCTGCCGCCGCAGCGATGCGTTCACCGAGCGCGCTCACCACACGTACTTCCTGGGCCACCGCCTCGGACAACGCGGCGAGGAACTGCGCGCCGACGGGGCCGAGCGCATCGGGGGACAGCTGAGCGCCAACTGCGGCCAGGCGTGCGTGGATCGCGTCCAGGTCGGCGGCATGTCGGGCTTGGGCGGCACCGAAGGCGTGGATTGCGGCGGTATCGGCGAGCATGCGGTTAGGACGGCCGCCAGCCGGCTTTGGTTCCACTAAGTTTCTCCGCATGGACGTTCGCGTTGTCGATCACCCCCTGGCCGCGGCGCGGCTGACCACCCTTCGCGACGAGCGGACCGACAACGCCGGCTTCCGGGCCGCGCTGCGCGACCTCACGCTGATGCTGGTGTACGAGGCCACCCGCGAAGTCGCGTCCACACCGGTTCCCGTGCGCACCCCGCTCGCCGAAACGACCGGCGCTCGACTGGCCACCCCGCCGCTGCTGGTGCCGGTGCTGCGGGCCGGGCTCGGAATGGTCGACCAGGCACACGCCCTGATCCCCGAAGCGCACGTCGGGTTCGTGGGTATCGCTCGCGACGAGCAAACCGCGCTTCCCACACAGTATTTGGAGTCGCTACCCGACGACCTCAGCACTCAGCCCGTCATGGTGCTCGACCCCATGCTCGCCACCGGCGGGTCGATGGCGCACACGATCGGCCTGCTGCAGAACCGGGGCGCCGTCGACATCACCGCCCTGTGCGTGGTCTGCGCGCCGGAGGGCATCGCCGCGGTCGAACGGGTGGCGCCGAACCTGCGGCTGTTCACCGCCGCCGTCGACGACGGACTCAACGACGTTGCCTACATCGTGCCGGGACTCGGCGACGCGGGGGACCGTCAGTTCGGCCCGCGCTAACGTCTGGAAATTAGGTTTCGAAATAACTGTGGGAATCGTGTCGGCTGGTCGCTCCTAGTCGTTGAACGCGGCACAAGGGCCGCGACCAACCACAGGAGTGCCCGACATGACCACAAACACCAACACCACCACCTGGCGCCGACTCGCCGCGACCGTGCTCGGCGCCGGCGCCATCGCGATCGGCGGAATGGCGCTGCTCGCACCCGCCGCATACGCCCAGCCCGTCAACGGCGCGGAGTCCGCAGCGCACAAGGAGTGCAGGGAGGCCGGCGGCGATTACTCGAGCGAGTCGGACGCCGGCGGCAACACCTTCGAGAAGTGCTGCTACGAGGGCCTCATCTCCGGGGTCATCCACTGCGACGTGTGGGTCAACGGCGAGTGGAACGGCGATCTGTCGTCCCACGAGGAGCCCACCAGCACCCCGCCGAAGCCCGGTGCCCCGCCGAAGGTCGGTGGTACGCCCGTACTGTCACCCGACGCGAAGAACCCGCCCAAGAACCCGATGGCGCAGACCGTTCCCGGACAGGCTCAGGTGGTCAAGAAGTGACGGCCCCGAATCGGCCGCGATCACCCGGTGGTCGCGGCCGATTCGCTTGCTTCCGCTGCCAATTCGATCAACAGACGTTCCGCCCTGGCCCTAACCTCGGCCAGGTCCACGCTCGGCGCACAGCGAACCTCGAAGTAGGACTTCACCTTCGGCTCGGTACCCGACGGCCTGACGACCACCCTGACCGACGTCTCGGCGTCGCCTCCGGACAGGACCACTGCGTCGGTGCGGAGTTGCCCGCGGCGGGTCGCCAGGTCGTCGACCGTGACGTCGAACCCGGCCAACCGGGCCGGCGGTGACGCCCGTAGCCGGTCCATCACCGCGGCGTCGGCGGGCGTCGACGTCGCCGCCGTCACGTGCACCCCGTGCCTGCGGGCGAGCTCGTCCAACGCGTCGGACACGGTGCGCCCGTCACGCCGCAACGCGGCCACCAGATCGCACGCCAGTACCGCCGCGCTGATGCCGTCCTTGTCGCGCACGGCAGACGGATCGACGCAGTGCCCGATGGCCTCCTCGTAGGCGTACACCAGCGTCTGGCCCGCGCGGCCTGCGTCGGCACGCGCAAGCCACTTGAACCCGGTCAGCGTCTCGACGTGTTGGGCGCCGTGACTGGCCGCGATGGCCGCCAACATCCGTGACGAAACGACGGTACTGGCCACCACGGCGCTCGCGGCCACGTCTGGATCGAGCTGCGACAGGAGGTAATCGCCAAGCAGCCAACCGGTTTCGTCGCCCGTGAGCATGCGCCAGCCGTCCTCCGTCGGAATGCCCACCGCGCACCGGTCCGCATCGGGATCCAACGCGATCGCGACGTCGACGTCGGCATACGCGGCCAGCGACAGCAGCAGGTCGGTCGCCCCAGGCTCCTCCGGGTTGGGGAAGTCGACGGTGGGGAAGTCGGGGTCGGGTGCGAACTGCTCCTCGACCACGTGGACGTCGGTGATGCCGGCTTCGCGCAGGGCCAGCACGGCGACCTCGCCGCCGACCCCGTGCATCGGCGTCAGCGCCACCCGCACGTCCTCCGTCGTCAGCCGCACCGACGCAGCGCGGCCGACGTACTGCTCCACCAGTTCGACGCCGGTTGGCGACACCTGCTCGCGGTCGATCGTCGCGGGGGCGGCGCCCATCGCCGACTCGATGTCGCGATCGGTCGGTGGGACGATCTGCAGACCGCCGTCGAAGTACACCTTGTACCCGTTGTCGCCGGGTGGATTGTGCGACGCCGTGATCTGCACACCGGCCGCTGCGCGCGTATGGCGCACCGCGAACGCCACGACGGGCGTCGGCACCGGATCGGGTAGCAAGACCACCGAGAATCCTTCGGCGGCAAACACTTCGGCGGCCGCCATCGCGAAGTCATCAGAGTTGTGGCGGGCATCGCGCCCGACGACGACGGTCGAGCCGCCTAGGCACCGGTCCCGCAACACCTTCGCCACCGCCCACGTCGCCCTCGTCACGGTGTCGACGTTCATGCCACCTGGTCCGTCGCGCATCGGTCCGCGCAGGCCTGCGGTGCCGAACGTCAGGGGCGTATCCGTCATGGGTTCATTGTGCGGCTGTCCGCATCGGCTAGTTTGCGCAGCACCGGCGCGACGAGCATGAGCAGGTCGAACTCGAGGTCGGTGAGGTGCTCGCGCATCGCCGCGCTGAGCCACTGGTCGCGTTCGGCACGGTCGGCCTCGAGCAGTGCCGTGCCCTCCGTCGTCACCTCGATGAGTTGGCGACGACGGTCGTCGGTGTCAGTTCGGCGGGCCACCAGGCCCGTGGTCTCCAGGTGGTTGATGCCGTCGGTCAGCGACTGCACGCGCACGTGCATGCGGGCGGCGAGCTCGGCCGGGGTGATCACGCCGGCGCGACTGACCTCGCCGAGCACCTGCTGCTGGCTGAGCGTGAGGCCGTTGTCGCTGCGGTGTCGGCGTAGTTGGCGGGTCAGGGCCATGATCGACTCCCGCAGTTCGGTGGCATTCGCGGTGGTTGAGCGCATTACCAAGTTATACCTTGGTACTTCTCAGTCTAGTGCCAGTTTGCGCGCGTGTTTTAGCAAGTGCATACTTGTCTTTATGTGGAAGTGGGCGCTGCTGGTGGTGATCACGGTCGCCGTCACAGTCCCACTGACCTGGCTCGGCGTCCCGTCGGCGGCGCTGTTCGCGGCCCTGATCGTGGGCATCGCGCTCGCCCTGCTTTCGTGGGCCCCATCCCGGATGCCGCGCAAGGTGGGCGTCGCCGCGCAAGGTGTGCTCGGCGTCTACATCGGCACGATGGTGCACCGCGACGCGTTGTCGGCGCTGGGGTCCGACTGGCCCATCGTGCTGGCCGTCGCCGTCTCGACACTGGTGCTCAGCATCCTGGCGGGCGCGCTCCTCGGCCTCCGCCGCGACGTCACCCCGCTCACCGGGGCGCTGGCATTGGTGGCGGGTGGCGCCTCCGGCCTGGTCGCCATCGCCCGCGAACTCGGCGGAGACGACCGCGTCGTCGCCGTGATTCAGTATCTGAGGGTCGCGCTCATCACCGCGTCGATGCCCGTGGTCGTCACGCTCGTGTACCACGCCGAGCAGACGTCCAACGCACCGGCGACCATGCAAAGTGGTTCCGCACCTTGGTATCTCAGCGTGGCCATGCTGGCCGTCGTGGTGCTAGTCGGCGCCACCGGCGGGCGGCTCATCCGGTTGCCGGGCGCCGGTCTGCTCGGCCCCATGGCCATCACGATCGCGCTCGAGCTGACGGGGTTCTCGTTCGGTCTGTGGGTACCGATCGCGCTGGTACAACTGGGCTACGCGGTGATCGGCTGGCAGGCGGGCATCGCGTTCACCCGCGAATCGGTGCGGGCCATCGGACGGGCCCTGCCCGCCGCACTCGGGCTCATCGTCTTCCTGAACGTCGCATGCGCGGGCCTCGGCGTGCTGCTGGCCCACGTCGCTGGGCTCAGCCCGCTCGAGGGCTACCTCTCGACCAGCCCCGACGGCATCTACGCGGTGCTGGCCACCGCCGTCGAGACCGGATCGAACGTCACGTTCATCATCGCCGCCCAGGTGGTGCGGGTGCTGCTGATGCTGTTCGCGGCGCCGCTGATGGCCCGCGGGTTCGTCAAGCTCACCGCGCGCTTCGGAAGACGCGAGAACTACAGGCGCGCGAGCACCTCGGCCAGCAGGGAACCCATCCGCGTCGCCGACTGACGGCCGGCCTCCAGCACCTCGACGTGACTTAGCGGTTCGCCCGTCATGCCCGCCGCCAGATTCGTCACCAGCGACACGCCCATCACCTCGGCGCCTGCCGCGCGAGCCGCGATGGTCTCGTGCACGGTCGACATGCCGACCAGGTCGGCGCCCAGCGTGCGAAGCATCCGGATCTCGGCGGGCGTCTCGTAGTGCGGTCCTGGCAGCCCGGCGTAGACGCCCTCGGCCAGCGTGGCGTCGACGTCGCGGGCCAGCGACCGCAGCCGTGGCGAGTACGCGTCGACGAGGTCGACGAACTGCGCTCCCACCAGCGGCGAGCGCGCCGTCAGGTTGAGGTGGTCGGCGATCAGTACGGGCTGGCCGACGGTGAAGCCGTCGCGCAACCCTCCCGCCGCGTTCGTCAGCACGACCGTGCGCACGCCGGCCGCGCACGCGGTGCGGATGGGGTGCACGACATGACGCAGGTCGTGTCCTTCGTAGGCGTGGATGCGGCCGACGAGCACCATCACCTGCTTGTCGCCGACGGGAAGGACCAGCACCTGGCCGCCGTGCCCGGCCGCCGTTGGCGGTGTGAACCCCGGAAGGTCGGCCATCGCGACGGCGTGGGCGGGGGCGCCGAGTGCGGCCACGGCAGGCGCCCAGCCCGACCCGAGTACGACGGCCACGTCGAACCGGTCGATGCCGGTGCGTAAGCGCAGTGCCGACGCGGCCTCGTCGGCGAGCAGCTGCGGATCGAGCGGATCGGTCACGAGCAAGCAGCCTACGTCGGGGCGTTGGCTGAGCAACCAGTGCGACGAAGTGCGAGTGACGATGACCACCAGCGCCATCTCAACGCGAATCGACAGCGGTGAGATACTTCCAGGATGTCCGTGACCGCGTCCGCCACCGTCGAGGAAGCGGTGATGCGCAGGCGCGGTGACCTGATCGAGCTCTCCCACTCGATACACGCCGAGCCGGAGCTGGCCTTCGACGAACACCGCAGCTGCGCAAAGACGCAAGCTCTGGTCGCCGAACGCGGTTTCGAGATCGCCGCCGCCCCCGGCGGATTGGACACGGCGTTTCGCGCCACCTACGGCAGCGGACCGCTGGTCATCGGGATCTGCGCCGAGTACGACGCACTGCCCGGCATCGGACACGCCTGCGGGCACAACATCATCGCGGCATCGGCCGTCGGGACGGCGCTGGCGTTGGCGGAGGTCGCCGACGAACTCGGACTCACGGTCGTGCTGCTCGGTACGCCCGCCGAGGAAGCTGGCGGCGGAAAGGTGTTGCTACTCAACGCAGGTGCGTTCGACGACGTCGCCGCCACGGTGATGCTGCACGCCGGGCCGCTCGACATCGCCCGCGCGCGCTCGTTGGCGCTATCGCAGGTGGCGGTCAGCTACACCGGGCGCGAGGCGCACGCCGCCGTCGCGCCGTATCTGGGGCTCAACGCCGCCGACGCGATCACCGTCGCGCAGGTTGCCATCGGCCTGCTGCGCCAACAGATGGAACCCGGGCACATGACGCACGGAATCGTCACCGACGGGGGGCAGGCCACCAACGTCATCCCCGGGCACGCGCGGATGGAGTACACGATGCGCGCCAACGACGCCGAATCGCTACGCACGCTCGAGGGCCGGATGGCCGACTGCTTCCTCGCAGGTGCCATCGCGACGGGCTGCGACTACGCCGTCGCCGAAACCGAGCCGGCCTACCACGAACTGACCCCGGACACGTGGCTCGCCGAGACGTTCCGCAGCGAGCTGGTGCGAATGGGCCGCACGCCCGTCGGCGTCGAGGTGGAGGCGCTGCTTCCGCTCGGCAGCACCGACATGGGCAACGTCACGCAGGTCATGCCGGGCATCCATCCGATCGTCGGGATCGACGCAGCAGGGGCGTCGGTGCACCAGCCCGGATTCGCCGCCGCAGCCGCCGGGCCCAGCGCCGACAAGGCCGTCGTCGAGGGGGCGATCATGCTGGCCCGCACAGTGGTCAGCCTGGCCGAGACGCCCGCCGAACGGGACCGCGTGATGGAGTTGTACGCCCGCAGGATGGCGTCATGAAGCTCAGCGACTACACCGAACGGTGGCTGGCCGCACACCACGACGAGCTGGTGGCCTGGCGCAGGCACGTCCACGCGCATCCGGAGTTGGGCCGGCAGGAGTTCGCTACCACCCAGTTCGTCGCGTCGCACCTGGCCGACGCGGGGCTGAACCCCAAGGTGCTGCCCGGTGGGACGGGGTTGACCTGCGACATCGGTCCCGAGCATGCACCGCGAGTGGCGCTGCGGGCGGACATGGACGCCCTCCCGATGGCCGAGCGCACCGGAGCGCCGTACGCCTCGGTGGTACCCAACGTGGCGCACGCGTGCGGGCACGACGGCCACACCGCGGTGCTGCTCGGCGCAGCCCTGGCATTGGCGTCGGTGCCCGAACTGCCCGTCGGCGTGCGCCTGATCTTCCAGCCCGCCGAAGAACTCATGCCCGGCGGCGCCATCGACGCGGTGGCCGCGGGCGCGCTGACCGGGGTGTCGCGCATCTTCGCGTTGCACTGCGACCCGCGGCTCGAGGTCGGCAGGGTGGCCATCAAGGCGGGCCCGATCACGTCGGCGGCCGACCAGGTCGAGATCACGATGCTCTCGCCTGGCGGGCACACCTCACGGCCACATCTGACCGGCGACCTGGTGTATGCGCTCGGCACGTTGATCACCGGGTTGCCAGGGGTGTTGTCGCGGCGGGTCGACCCGCGCATGAGCACCGTCATGGTGTGGGGTGCGGTCAACGCGGGCGTCGCCGCAAATGCCATTCCTCAGGCCGGCACGCTGGCCGGCACCATCCGCACCGCCAGCCGGGAAGCCTGGGTCGCGATGGAGGACCTCGTCGGCGAGATCGTGGCATCGCTGTTGGCGCCGCTGGGCGTGGAGTACAGCGTGCAATACCGCCGCGGCGTGCCGCCGGTGGTCAACGAGGAGGTCTCGACGCGCATCCTCACCCACGCCATCGAGGCGGTGGGCGCCGACGTGCTGACGGACACCTACCAGTCGGGCGGTGGCGAGGACTTCTCCTGGTACCTCGAAGAGGTGCCCGGCGCGATGGCACGCCTTGGCGTGTGGTCTGGCCACGGCCCCCAGCTGGACCTGCACCAGCCGACGTTCGACCTCGACGAGCGGGCGTTGGCGGTTGGGGTGCGGGTATTGGTGAACGCGGTCGAGCACTCCGCGGGGCTGTAGCTAGGTTCCCGGGCCGATGTTGCTGGCCGGCCGCGTCCGAAGGTCGTGCACGTATTCGGCTGGGGCACCCGCGATTTCGGCGGCGTCGGCCATCACGCCTAGGTAGCGCGCCGACGGGATGCCGCCCTCCCATGCATCGATGACGTACAACCACGCCAGCACCGGATCGGTGTCGGTGTCGGACGACAGCCGGTCGACGCGGCACCGGATCTTGGTGTGGAAGCCGAGCTCGGCACCCTCCCAGCGGTCGAGGTTGGCCTCGTCGCCCTCGGTCATGTCGTAGAGCACGACGAAAACCTTCGAGTCCGGGTCCTCGACCAGGGTGGCCAGTGCGCCTTCCCAGCCGATGTCGGCGCCACCGAACGTCAGCCGCCAGCCGTGCAGCCACCCCGTTCCCGCCATCGGGGAATGGGGTGCACGCTGCAGCATCTGCTCCGGATGCATGTTCGATCCGTACGCGGCGTAGAGCGGCACGGGGGCAAGCCTAAGGGGTTGGCCTGGCGCCGGGTGCTCAACCAACGGTTACGTCGGTCACCCGGGGCGAGCGAAGCGACGGGGACTGGCCCGACCGCTAAGTTATGCACGTGGCTACCCGCATCGTGATCATCGGCGGCGGTCCCGCGGGCTACGAGGCCGCGTTGGTCGCGGCAGGCCGCGGACCGGACGTCGCACAAGTCACCGTCGTCGACTCCGACGGCATCGGTGGCGCGTGCGTGCTGTTCGACTGCGTGCCGTCCAAGACGCTGATCGCGTCGTCGGGCGTGCGCACCGAGTTGCGGCGTGCCGACGGCCTCGGCTTCGACATCGCCATCGAGGACGCCAAGATCTCGCTGACGCAGATCAACAACCGGGTGAAGACGCTGGCCAGGTCGCAGTCGGCCGACATCGGGAGCCAGCTGCTGCGCGAGGGCGTCAGCGTCGTGCAG
>Ga0207668_10001406_pt1 | contig 14174 bp, 8 predicted proteins | sample KBSS43metaG_FD_184323 | JGI IMG/M metagenome (GOLD analysis project Ga0207668, IMG submission 184323) | Switchgrass rhizosphere microbial communities from Kellogg Biological Station, Michigan, USA - KBS S4-3 metaG (SPAdes) (version 2) | ecosystem: Host-associated > Plants > Roots > Rhizosphere >... | reverse complement strand
CCTATCTCGCCAAGCTGCACGACGCCGGCGTGCGCGGCGCGCGCTTTAGTTTCCGGCAGGAACTCGGCGCGGTGCTCTCGGACAAGGATTTTGCGCGAGCGATCGCGCGAATGCGCGAACTCGGCTGGTACGCAAAGATCCAGCCGGAGAAGGACGGCATCGTTTCCAGCGCAGCCAAATACGAAAACCTCGATGTGCCGGTTCTAATCGACCACATGGCCCGCCCTGATCCTGCGCGCGGCAAGGAAGATCCGAATTTGCAGAAGATGCTGGAGCTTTTGTCGAAGGGTAATTTCTGGGTGATGCTGTCGCTCGGCGAAAAGACGTCGAAGAAGGGCCCGCCCTGGGACGACGTCATCCCGATCGCGCGCGCCTATCTCGAAGCCGCCCCCGACCGTTGCGTCTGGGCCAGCGACTGGCCTCACCCGGTTTCGGTGGTGCAGCCGCCCAACGACGCCGACCTGCTCGAACTGCTCTACAGCTACGTCGCAGACGAGGCCGAGTTGAACCGAATACTGGTCGCCAATCCCGCCAAGCTGTTCGGCTACGAGGACTAGGATCGCGACGGTCGTCGCACACCTAACGCAGCGCGACCGTCAAGAATGCGACGATGACGGGCAACGTCACCGCGGCCAGGACCGTGCCAAGCGCCACCGCGCCCGAGACGGCTTCGGTCAGCCGTCCGTACTGGGCCGAGAAGATGTAGGCATTGGCGCCGGTCGGCATCGCGGCAAACAGCACGACCACAGCCGCGGAAATCGGCGGCAGCGCCAGCACGTAGAACGCAAGGATCGCGGCGATGGCTGGCATCGCCACGAGCTTGAGCGCGCACATCACGGCCATCGCGAGCGCCTGGCCTTTGATCCTGAATCCGAACAGATTGATGCCGAGCGCAATCAGCGCCGTGGGCGAGCCTGCCTGCGCCAGCAGTTCGAGCGTCTTGTCCGCCACCGGATGCAGCCCCAATCCGGTCAAGCGCCAGAGGAAGCCGAGGCCGAGCGCGAGCATGATCGGATTGCGCGCGATCTCGCGCACAGCCCGCAGGATCAGGAGTGGCGCACTCTCGGAAGATTTCCGCTCCGCCCATGCCATCTGCACGGTACCGCAAAGCCAAAGCAGCGGCGTGTTGACCGACAGTATCAATGCCATCGACCCCGCCGCCTGACTTCCCAGGGCCGACAAGGTCAGGGGAAGGCCGAGCATCACGATGTTGCCGTAGATCGAGCCGATCGCCAGCACCACGCCGTCGGGCCGGGATTGCCGAAGAACGGATGACGCCAGGAGCGCGACGATCCATGTCGCCGCCGTTGCCCCGTAATAGGCGCTCCACACCGCAAAAGCGTTGACGGCGGGAAATTCCGCGACGACCACGATCCGGAACAGCAGCGCGGGAATGGCAATGCTGAAGGCGAACTCCGAAATGCCCTTGTGCGCCGTAGGCGAAATGAAGCGCAGCGCGACCGCCGCATAGCCGGCCGCGATCAGCGCGAACACCGGAACGACGATCAACACTGCGCTCATTCGATCACACCACCCGCAGCCACGGCATCACGAAGCGCGATCGGAGCAGGCTGGCACCGTGAACTGAAAGTTGGCACCGCGATGCGCGTTCGCGCTGGCCCACAGTCGTCCCCCGTGCGCTTCGATGATCGAGCGGCAAATGGAGAGCCCCAGTCCCAGACCGTCCGGCTTGGTGGTGTGGAAGGGCTCGAAGAAATGTTCGAGCGTCCCGGGCGCCAGTCCGGGACCGGAATCCTGCACCGCGACGAGCACGCCACCGGGGTCCGCTTTTCCGGTCGTGATCAGCAATTCGCGGGGCCCGTCGCTGGCGACGGTCATGGCCTGGATGGCGTTGATGATCAAGTTCAGAATCGCTTGTTGTAGTTGCACCCGATCTGCCTCTATGAGCGGCAAGCCTTCCGCGAGTTGCATCTGTACCGAGACGCGGTTCTTGACCGCTTCGCCACGGATGAGCTCAATCACCTCGCGGATCGCTCCGTTGATCTCCAGGCGATCCTTCCGCGGCGGCGTCTTCCTTACGAGCTCACGGATCCGGTCGATGACCTCCGCTGCCCGAATGCCATCGTTGACGGCGCAAGCAAGCGCCTGCCGCGCCTCCTTCAAATTCGGCGTTGAATGATTGAGCCAGTTCAGTGCCGCCTGAACGTTGGTAACGCTCCCGGCAATGGGCTGTTTCACTTCATGCGCGATCGAAGCCGTGAGCTGCCCCATCGTTGCGACGCGACCGGCGTGCGCCAGCTCTGCCTGCACTTCGCGATAGCGGCGCTCGCTGTCGCGGGCTTCGGCTTCCGCTCGCTTGCGCCCGCTCAGGTCAAGTACGAAGCCGACCACCTGGGTTCGTCGCTCGTCGAACGCGGTGACGCCGATCAGGACGGGGATACGACTACCATTCTTGAGGAAAAACTCCTTTTCAAAAGGCTGCACGGTTCCGGTGGCCTTCACCTCTTCCACTGTCCGTACGTCGCGGTCGCGCCATTCCGGCGGAGTCAGGTTTGTCCGATTCACGCGCCCCGAGGCGAGGTCTTCACGATCGTACCCCACCATGTGCAGGAAAGCGTCATTGGCCTCGATAACCTGACCTTGGATATCGGAGACGAAGATCCCGATGATGTTGGCGTCGACCAGGCGCCGGATTTTCGCTTCGCGTTCGGCGAGATCGCGGTACAGATGGGTATTCTCCAGTGAAATCGCGGCCTGCGAGGCAAGCAGCTTCAACACAGAAATCCGGGCTGGCGAAAAGACCCGGGGAGCCAGATTGTTCTCGAGATACAGCACGCCGATCAGCTTGGCCCGATTGAGCAGCGGCAGGCAGAGAACTGAACGGGCCTGGCGCTCACGGACGTACGGATCCGCGGCGATCGGGGACTGCGCTGAGGCATCGTCGAGGATGACGCTCTCCTGCGAGCGCAGGATGTAGCGGAGCACGGACTCCGGGAGCATGGTCGCGGTCACGGGCTCGTCGCGCAAATGCACCGTCACGGCATCGCCGCTTGTTGTGGCTTCCGCGACGATTCGCGGTTCGGCTCCTGAAGCCAGAATGAGCACGGCCCGCTCGGCACCCGCCTGGGCCATCGCAGTGCGCATGAGCGTGTCGAGCAGCCTTTCGAGAACGATCTCACCGGATACTGCTTGCGACACCTTGATCACGGTTGCGAGATCGAGATGTTCGACCGACGTCCCGATCGCACCGGCCGGAACGAGCGTGGGGTCCGCCTCCTTTAGGTGCGGATATATCTCATCGAGTTGCCGCACCTTGCCATCCGCCCCCCAACGGACATAGCAGTATCGCGCGTCGCGCAGATAGGCATTCGCGATTTTCTCGAACCCGCGTCCTGCGTAGTAGCGTGCAGCCATTTCATTGGCGAGCGCCTCGTTGTGGACGAAGCCGCTTGCGCGAGCCGCGCTGATAGCCTGATCGTAGAGGCGCATTGCGTCAACGTCACGGCCTTCGATGCGAGCAATTTCGGCCCCGATCAGCGTCTCACGATCACGGAAATTGTCGGGGCAATTCTGCGCCCAGACTTCGAGTTGCCCGTGGTGAGCGGACAATGCCAGACGGTGCTGCTGGCGCTGGTCGGTCGACGCCGAATCCCAGCACGAGGCGTGGGACAGCCCGGCATAGAACTCGTATTCTGCCGTCTCGAACAACTGCGGCGGTGACCACGGCAGCCGGCGTGCCTTCGATGCCGCGTCGACGGCCAACGCATATTCACCCGAAAAGAACCGTGCTTGCAGCTTGCGTATCCAATACCAGCTCTCAGGCAACGCGAACGCCGGATCGGCGGAGAGACGTCGCTCGAACGCAAGCTCGTCGAATTGTCCATCGTCGAATGTGCCGAATCGCCGCGTCAAGCCCCGCAACATCCGGATCAGTCCGACCTGCGGCATCATAATGTCGACCAGCAACGCGAAATGCGCCTTCGCGGCGAATTGCAGGCCGTACTCGGCCTCACGCTGCGCCTCTGAAAGCGGGTCGCCCGCCGCAAGAAAATTCACATTCAAACTGGCGCAGCTGAACGACGCGAACGTGACGTCGCCATTGCCGTTCGCGACCTCAAAGGCGCGACGAAACGCATCGCGGGCGTGTCGGAGATGCCTGGTCCATGTCAGGACGAGGTTACCATAGTTCAGATAGGTCCGGGCCTGAACGCGGGAAAGTCCACGCCGTTCTACCAGTTCGATTCCGATATTGCTGAATCGAATCCCCGCTTGATAGTCGCCGAAACGCGCGCCGGCGATCGCACCGAACATGACGTAAGGCACGCACGAAGCGTCGCTGTGACCCCACTCGAGACTGAAATCCACAGCTTTGAGAACCACCAGCGAGCGAAGGTTCGTATCGGTGAAGAACGCCGCCGGCATAAGCGCTATTAAAAGATCCAAGGTCGCCAGGGCGCCTGCATCAGTCATCAGCGGCAGGTCGAACAGTTCCTCGATGGCCCGGCTCCCGAGTCGAGACCAGACGCACTCATATTGCCGTCGCACCTCATCGTCGCCCGGATGGCCCGACCAATGAATACCGAGCCGTCGCAGGTAGCCAAGACCGACACTGACCGCGCGGTCGGGCTGACTAAGTGTCATATACAAGTCCACCCGCAGGCGCGCGACGGTGGCATGCTCACCGGCGCTCGCGCAGCGCTCGGCCAGCGCAGACAAACGCCGCTCCGCGTCCGGAACGGCGCCGGTCACGAATTCGCATTCGGCCCGATGCAACTCCAGAGAAAAGGCAAGCGGATGCCGGCGCTCCCAGCAATCGGCCGGTAATAACGCCGAGCCCGCGGCGAGATAGTTAAGCGCTGATGTGAAGGCCGTCGAAGCCCTCGCCCGCCGGCCGGCAATCAGGTTTAACTCGGCGATCTGCTCGCGCTCATCTTGTGAGGTGACCAAAGCTGCGCCGCGGTTGAGGTGGTTGATGATATCGAAGACTGCCTCATCCTGCTTCTCGGAAGGTGTGTGGGCCAAAAGCAGTCTTCCAATGCGGAGATGTGCCTCGACGCGTTGTTGCTCCGGAATCAGCGAATAGGCCGCCTCCTGAACGCGGCCGTGGACGAACCGGTAAGCGCCCGACAGGCGCTCGACCAACTCCTGGGCGACTGCCGGCCATAGAGCCGCGTGAACCTGTTCCTCCGGAGCTCCGAGCACGATCGAAACGGTGGTGCTCTCAGAGCAGTTTCCGAGGCAGGCGAGCTGCTGCAACGCTTCCTGCGTTTCGGCCGGCAGGCGGGCGAGCTTCCCGACCACGAGATCCACCACGTTATCGGTATACGCCTGGGCATGAATGCGCCTGATATCCCACGACCAGCGCGCAGTTTCATAATCGAAGGAAAGCATCCCCTCGTCGGCAAGTGCAGAAATGAATTGAATGGCGAAGAACGGGTTGCCGCCGGTCTTTCCGTGCACCAGTTGCGCCAGCGGCGCGGCCTGCGCCGGCTCGCAGCGAAGGGCGTCCGAAATCAGCTCCCCTAAATGCTCTCGGGCGAGGGGCGCAAGGGTGATCTCCGCTACCTTCCCGCCGCCGGTCTTGATGGCGGCGAGCCTGCGCCTCAGAGGATGTGTGGGATCGACCTCGTTGTCACGATAAGCGCCGATCAGCATCAGGTGCCTCACGTCGGAGCGTGTTAGCAGGTCCTCCAGCAAATCGAGGGTCGCCGCGTCGATCCATTGCAAGTCGTCGAGGAAAAGCGCCAGCGGATGCTCCGGTCGGGCGAAGACGCCGATAAAGCGCCGAAACAGCAATTTGAAACGCCATTGCGCGGCTTGGGGCGAAAGCTCGTGGACGGGTGGTTGGTCGCCGATAATGAGCTTCAGCTCCGGAACGAGATCGACCATGAGCCGAGCGCTCGGGCCGAGAGCCTCCAGAAGCGCGTCGCGCCAGGGCGCCAGTTCGGCTTCGTCCTTGCCGAGAAGTGGCCGAATGAGGCGCTGAAAGGCTTGCGCCAGGGTCGCAAACGGGATGTCGCGCTTGTACTGGTCGAACTTGCTGGAGGCGAAGAGCCCGCGCGGCAGAACAAGCGCCTTGTGCAGCTCATTGACCACGGAGGACTTGCCGATACCGGAATATCCGGAGACCAGCACCAGCTCCGCCGTCCCGCTCTCGACGATGCGATCGAAGGCGGCTCGCAGGGTCTCGATCTCACGCTCGCGCCCGTAAAGTTTTTCCGGAATCACGAGCCGGTCTGGCACGTCTTGCGCGCCGAGTGGGAATTCCTCGATCCAGCGTTGGGCTTTCCACGCAGCGAGGCAGCGCCGCAAATCGCTCTCCAGGCCCGCTGCCGTTTGATAGCGGTCCTCGGCCGTCTTGGCGAGCAGCTTCATGATGATCTTCGACACGACGCCGGGCACGTCCTTCAGCCGCTCGGCGGGCGTGGTGGGTCGCCTCGCGATGTGGCAGTGCACCCACTCCATCGGATCGGATGCGCAAAACGGCAGCGAGCCTGTAAGCATCTGGTAAAACGTGCCCCCCAGTGCATAGAGATCGCTCCGGGAATCGACAGACCGGTTCATTCGCCCGGTCTGCTCGGGCGCCATATAGGCGAGTGTGCCGGCGATGGTTTCAGGCGGTTCGGGGGACTGGCGTCCGCGCGGGAGTCGCGACGCGATGCCGAAACCCGTGAGTTTGACGTCTCCGGCCAGGCGATTCACGATGATGTTGAGCGGCTTGATGTCCTTGTGCACCAGCCCGTGCTGATGGACCTTGCCGAGCGCCGCCGTGATTTGGACGGCGAGACCCAGGAATGTCCCCAGTTCCATGGGCGCGTGGAGCTTGCGCTCCAGCGGCTCGCCGCCGGAATCCTCGAGCACCAGCATGGACCGGCCGCGCTCACTGACAAGTTCGAGCGGCCGCAACGCCCACGCACTGTCGAGTTCGTCCCGCAATCCATATTCATGTGTGAGACGACCAATAACGGTGGGATGCGGGCGTTCCGCGACGGGCCGAACCGCCAATACCGACCGGCCCTTCCCGTCGGCGCCCGAACGCCATAATCGGAAGAAGGCCCGATCCCCGTCCTCCCATTGGGCTTGGAGGCCGTCGTGCTCCCCACTCTGGAACCCAGAAGTTTGGCTCAACGCAGGCCTCCGCCATCAACAAGGGAAGGCAAGTCAGGCTGACAGGCACCTCTCCGCCCGGCCAGACCGAGCTTAGAGGAGGAAGTCTGCCATACACGAGACAGTCTGGCGATGCCTGTTATTGGCACTCTCGTTATTTGGTCACGCTGTCGAATTCTGTCGCGATTCAACAGCGGACATCGATTGAGACGCATCGATCAAGCACGATTTACAAGTATCGCATCACACCACCTGCAGCCACGGCATTACGATCAGTAGCAGGCCGGCAAAATAGATCACGCCGAAGATCAGCCCGAACTTCCAGAAATCGCCCTTTCCGATATAGCCGCTGCCGTAATACATCGGCGCCGGCCCGGTCGCGTAGGGCGAGATCACCCCCATCAGGCCGAGCGAATAGACGCAGAGCAGCGTCAGCGTCGGCATCGACAATCCCGGAATGCTGCTGCCGACCGCAAGCACTACCGGCAATACCGCCGCCGCATGCGAGGTGATGCTGGAAAAGAAATAATGGACCCAGAAGAAGAACGAGACCAGCAGGATCATCCCGAGCGTTGGGCCCAAGCCCGCCAGCTCCTTGGCGTATCCCTCCGCCACCCATTTGATGAAGCCGATTTCGTTCAGGCCCGACGACAGCGTCAAGAGCGAGGTGAAATAGAAGAACACTTCCCACGCGCTCTTCTCGCGAACGATGTCCTCGAACTCGATCACGCCGGTCAGAAGCATCAGCGAGATCACGACGAAGACCACCATGGTCGCGTTGATGAAGTTCGACCCCAGCAGCGGCAGGCTGATGGTCGGGTTGGAACCGCAGATCCACAGGAACATCGCCAGCAGCACGAGGCCGGCCATGATCCACTCGTTGCGCGACAGCGGCCCCATCGTCTTGAGCTCGTTCGCACTCCACTCGACGATTTCAGGGCTTTCCTTCACCTCGGGCCGGCAGACCAGGTAACTCAATAGCGGCACCAGGATCAAAAGCAGGATCCCGAGCGGCGCGAAGCCGATGAACCATTGCGACCAGCCGACGTCGACGCCTGCGATCTTCTTGGCGATGGACAGCGCCGCCGCATTCGGCGCCAGCGCGGTCAGGAACAGCGAGCTCGTCACCGCGGTGGTCGCAAACGCCGTCCACATCACATAGGTACCGATCCTGCCGGCGGTGGGCCCCGGTTCGGAGCCATAGATACGCGGGATGTTGCTGACGATCGGATAGATGGTGCCGCCGCTGCGCGCGGTGTTGGACGGCGTCGCCGGCGCCAGCACGAGATCGGAGAAGGCGACCGCATAGCCAAGCCCGATGGTGCGGCGGCCGAGGCTGTGCACCAGCAACAGCGCGAGCCGTCGACCGAGCCCGCTCTTGCGGTAGCCGATCGAGAACACGAAGGCGCCGACGATCAGCCACACCGTGCTTTCGGAAAAACCGCCCAGCATCCAGCGCAGCGCCTTGTTGGGATCGTGCTCGACATATCCCGAGATCCCCGCAAACGTCAGGCCGATGATGCCGACGGCGCCCACCGGCATCGATTCCAGGATCAGTCCGGCGATCACGGCGGCAAAGATCGCAAAATAATGCCATTGATTGGCGTTGAGGCCGGCCGGAACCGGCACGAGATAGAGCGCCAGCCAGATCAGCAGCGGCGCAACGGTTTTCCAGGTGATTTTCACGCGTCCCTCTTTTCCTCCCGGCGCCCTCCCGCCGTCCGGGGGCGCACCGTCTTTTTTTGCCGTAAGTAGCATAAGCCCTCGGCCTCCTGCTATCCTCCCGGACATGACATCGCGCGAGTCAGCTGTTTCCGAAATCACCCCCGAAGTGCTGCTGCGGGCCTATGCCTGCGGCATCTTCCCGATGGCCGAGAGCGCCGGTGACCCGACGCTGTTCTGGGTCGAGCCGGAAATGCGCGGCGTGATTCCGCTTCAAGGCTTCCGCATCGCCTCGCGGCTGGCCCGCACCGTACGCTCGGATACCTTCAGCGTGACCGTCGATACCGCCTTCAAGGCGGTCATCGCGGGCTGCGCGGCGCCGCAGCCGGGCCGCGACGATACCTGGATCAACAAGCGCATCCGGGATCTCTATGTCGGGCTCCACGAGCTCGGGCACTGCCACAGCGTCGAGGTCTGGCAGGACGGCGACCTCGTCGGCGGCCTCTACGGCGTCAGCCTCGGGCGGGCGTTCTTCGGCGAGAGCATGTTCCATCGCACCCGCGACGCATCGAAAGTGGCGCTGGTGCATCTGGTGGCGCGGTTGATGGCGGGCGGCTTCGAGCTGCTCGACACCCAATATGTCACCGAACATCTCCGCAGCTTCGGCGCGGTCGAAATTCCGAGGCGCCGCTATCGCGTGTTGCTCGACAAGGCGATCACGGGGGAGCCGGCGGAGTTCCTGAAGCTGCCTGCCGGTCAGCCGATCAGCGGCGCGGATGCGCTTGCGATCATTGCCTCGCGCAATTGATCGGCTCAAACCGGCGGTGGGTTCAATCGCGCAAAGCCTTCCTGGACACGATAAGGATAGTAGGGATAGCAGGGCATCACCGTGCTCGCTTTGTCCAGCAGCGCGATATGCTCGGCGCTCAGCGACCAGCCGACGGCGCCGAGATTATCGCGCAGCTGCGCTTCGTCGCGCGCGCCGATGATCACGGACGACACGCTCGGGCGGGTGAGCAGCCATGCGATCGCGACCTGCGGCACGGTGCGACCGGTCTCGGTCGCGACGGCATTGAGGGCATCGACGACGCGATAGAGCCGCTCCTCGTCGACGGGTGGACCGAACTGCGCCGTCTCGCGCAGTCGGCTGCCCGCCGGCAGCGGCTGGCCGCGTCGTATCCTGCCGGTGAGACGCCCCCAGCCCAGCGGGCTCCAGACCAGCGCGCCGACCCCCTGATCGAGACCGAGCGGCATCAGCTCCCACTCATAGTCGCGGCCGACAAGCGAATAATAGACCTGGTGCGCCACATGGCGCGGCCAGCCGTGACGCTCGGCAATGGCCAGCGACTTCATCAACTGCCAGCCCGAAAAATTGGAGGCGCCGACATAGCGCAACTTGCCGGCACGGACGAGCCCATCAAGCGTTGACAGCACTTCCTCGATTGGCGTGAAGGCATCGAAGGCGTGGAGCTGCAGCAAGTCGATGTAGTCGGTCCCGAGCCGCCGCAAGGCGGCGTCCACCGCCAACACGAGCCGATGCCGCGATGAGCCGGCGTCGAACGGACCGTCACCCGTCGGCAGGCTCGTCTTGGTAGAGATCAGCACCCTGTCGCGGCGGCCTTTGATCGCGGCGCCGAGAATCGCTTCCGCCGCACCGTTCGAATAGACATCGGCGGTGTCGAACAGGTTGACGCCGGCCTCAAGGCAGATGTCGATTAGCCGCCGCGCCTCCTCGGCGCCGCTCCGGCCCCAGGCCGAGAACAGCGGCCCCTCTCCGCCGAACGTGCCAGTGCCGAAACTGATAACGGGGACCTTCAGGCCCGAGGCACCCAGGTTGCGATATTCCATTATCGTACTCCCTTTTGATCTATTGCTTTCATTCCGCCGGACACGTCGCAGCGGACGGTACCGGCCGGTCGAGATGCAAGCTCCACAGCGACAGCAGGAGCCCCGCCACGGTGATCGCCGCCGCGACGAGCGGCAGCGCCGCAAGGCCCAAACCGTGATCGATGGTGAGCCCGCCGGCCCAGGCGCCGAGCGCATTGCCAAGATTGAAAGCCGCGATGTTGAGGCTGGACGCGAGCGTGCGCCCCTCCACGCCGGCCGCTTCGAGCACGCGAAGCTGCAGCGGCGCGACGGTGGCGAAGGCCGCGATGCCGAGCAGGAAGATGAATGCCACAGCGAGGCCTTTGATCGACAGCACCGCCGCAAGCGCGACGAGTACGAGCGCAAGCGCCGCGAGCGTGCCGATCAGGGCGCGTCCGAGACCGCGGTCGGCGAGCCGCCCACCCGCAACATTGCCGATCGACAGGCCGACGCCGAACACAAGAAGGATCGGCGAGACCGCCGCTTCAGAGAATCCGGTCAGCCGCGTCAGTATCGGCTGGACATAGGTAACGACGACGAACAAGCCGGCAAAACCGAACACCGTCATGACGAGGCCGAGCAGGACCTGGGGACGGCCGACCACCGCCAGCTCCTCGCGCAGCGAAGTGGCTTTCTCATTGCCGCCCACATCGCCGGGAACGAGAACGATCAGCACCGCGAAGGCGACCACACCGATCGCGGTCACCGCCCAGAACGCAGCGCGCCATCCCAGCATCAGGCCGAACCACGCACCAAAGGGCACGCCGAGCAGGGTCGCCACTGTCAGCCCGATGAACATGGTGGCAATCGCGGAGGCACGCTTGTCCTCGGTGACAAGGCTCGTCGCCACCACTGAGCCGACGCCGAAGAATGTGCCATGGGCGAGAGAGGTGAGGATCCGCGCCGCCATCAACATCCCGTAGTCCGGCGCCAGGGCGCAGGCAGCATTGCCGAAAGTAAAGATCGCCATCAGGGAAAGCAGCACCGCCTTGCGCGGCATCCGCCGCGTCGCCAGCGTCAGGATCGGCGCACCGACGAACACGCCTAGCGCATAGCCGGAGATCAGGAGGCCCGCCGCGGAGACCGAGACCTGCATGTCGGCGGCGACCTGCAGCAAGAGACCCATGATGAGGAATTCAGTGGTGCCGATGCCGAAGGCACCAGCGGTCAGCGCAAGGACGGCGGCAGGCATGCGTTGCTCCGGATCAGGACAGGGTTGCTGCAACGCAAATAGCGGAAGGGCGGTGGAAGAATTAGAATGCCGATAGTCCAATCATTTGTGACGTGAAATCAACATGAGCCGGCTCGACACCAACCGTTCCGCCGAGATGGAGGTCTTCGTCCGCGTCGTCGACCTCGGCGGGTTCACCGCCGCGGCAAGAAGCTTTCGCCTGACCCCATCCGGCGTGAGCAAGCTGGTATCCCGCCTGGAAGCACGGCTCGGCACGCGGCTCATTAACCGCACCACGCGCAAGCTCCAGCTGACCGAGGAAGGCCAAGCCTTCTACCAGAGCTCGTTGCGCATCCTCAGCGAGATCGAGGAGGCCGAGCGCGAGGCCGGCTCCGGTGCAGCGCCGCGCGGGCATCTGATGGTGAACAGCAACATCCCCTTTGGCATGCTCCACCTGATGCCGCTGCTGCCGCGCTTTCTCGTCGAGCATCCCGACATCACGCTCGACATCGTCCTCACCGACACAGTCATCGACCTGATGCAGGAGCGCGCCGACATAGCCATTCGCGTCGGGCCGCTTGGGGCTTCGCGCCTTGTCGCTCGCAAGCTCGGAACCAGCCGCATGGCGGTGGTGGCCGCGCCGACCTATCTTGCCCGTTTCGGCGAACCGAAGACGCCGGCTGAACTTGCCAGCCATCGCGGCATAGGCTGGACTTTTCCGCGCAGCATTCGCGGCTGGCCATTCCGTCGCGGCGAGCGGATCGAGGAGGTGCTGCCGCCGCCGGCCGCGCGCGCCAGCGACGGCGAAGCGGTCCGCCGGCTCGCGCTCGGCGGCGTTGGCTGCGCACGCCTGGCTCTATTCCACATCGGTCCCGACATTGAGGCCGGACGCCTGGTTCCGGTCCTGCAGAACTATAATCCCGGAGACCGCGAAGACATCCATGCGATCTACGTCGGTCACGCCGGGCCGCTGCCGGCGCGCGTGCGCACCTTCATCGATTTCCTCGCAAAGCACATCCGGATGCGCGATCCCACCATAAGACGCACTGCCGATGGCAAGTGGAAGCTGCACGACGGAAGCTAAGCGTGTGGTGCGTATAAGACGCCCCCGCTGAAGCACGGACGGTCCTAATTCCCGAACAATCCGCCAAACAGTCCACCCGGCCGTTGCTGTGGCGGAGGCGGCGGTGGAGGCGCCTGCTGCGGCTGTTGCTGGAATTGCGGCTGCGGCGGCGCTCCGGGCGGGCGCGGAGCCGCCTGCTTCGGCGGCGGCGGACGCTTTGCGGCCGGCGGCGGCGCGGCCGGCTTCGGCGGATCGGGCTGTGCACTGACGATGGTCTGGTCGGGGCCTTTGCAGTCGGTCAGCCAGATGTCGTAGACCGGATGCTCGACGCCGTGCAGGCCGGGGCTTGCCGCGTACATCCAGCCCGAGAAGATCCGCTTCACCTCGCCCTGCAGCGTGATCTCGTCGACCTCGACAAAGGCGTCGGTGTTGGCGGCTTCCGTCGACGGCCGCGTGTAGCAGGCGCTGGTTTTCACGCGCAGCGCCCCGAACTGCACGGTCTCGCCGATATCCTCGTCGAAATTGATGATGCGGCCGGTGATCTTGTCGAGGCCGGAGAAACTCGCCTTCTTGTTGGTGATCTTGGTGGCCGGCGGCTCGGACACGACCTCGTCGCCCGGCTGCAGGGTGGCCGGCGAATTGGGCACGCCCTTGGGCTGGCGCTGGCCCGGCGGCAGAGCACCCGCCGGCGCATTGGCGACGCCAGGCTGGCCCGGCTGCGGTGGCTGAACGGCAACGCCCGGCTGCGTGCCCTGGGGAGCGACGGTCGTTCCCGGCGGCGGCGCCAGCGGCTGCGACTGGAAACTTCCCGGCGGCGGCACGCCCTGCCCCGGCGGCGGACGGTTCGGGGTCGGCAACAGCCGGCCGCGCGGCAGTTCCGGCACTTCCTCGTCGTCGTCGGGCAATTGTTGCTGCTGCTGATTGCCGCGGGGAATGGCACCCGGCGGCCGCAGCGGCGGATCCGAAAAGATATTGCCGATCTGCGCCTGCGCCGGCGGCACAAGCGACGTCAGGGTGGCGGCGATCAGGGCCGCAAGACCGGTCAGGGCAATGTTTCGAAGCATCTCGCGGCTTTTACAGGCGAATCGGGCTCGCGACATAGTACAGACTTATCCGCCGCTCGCGTCCCACCCGGTTAACACGGCGAATACGGCGCGGAAAGGGCGGCTTGCCCCCTTCCCGCCGCACTCGATCATGGCCGGAAAGGCGCAAACCGGCTTTCGGATCATCGTCCCATGATCTCGATCATGGCCTGGAGGCTTTCGATAGTTGCCCATGATCTGGTCATGCCCCGTTTCAGATGAAATAGTCGCTTCCGTTCGCACTGACGTGCCCACTCCTGGC
>Ga0207668_10001405_pt1 | contig 14175 bp, 12 predicted proteins | sample KBSS43metaG_FD_184323 | JGI IMG/M metagenome (GOLD analysis project Ga0207668, IMG submission 184323) | Switchgrass rhizosphere microbial communities from Kellogg Biological Station, Michigan, USA - KBS S4-3 metaG (SPAdes) (version 2) | ecosystem: Host-associated > Plants > Roots > Rhizosphere... | reverse complement strand
GAGGTTTTGGCGGTCGGCATGGCCTTGGGCGCGTTGGCCGTCTTGGCCGCCCGTGATCGGCTGTCGGCGGCCCGGTTGCCCGACTTCGCCGCCATCGAACCCGCCACCTTGGCGGCAGCCACCCTGTTCGGGGCGGCCTTGCCCGGCGCGGTCTTGGCCGCAGCGGCCTTGCCCGCGGCGGCCTTGCCCGCGGCGGCCTTGCCCGCGGCGGCCTTGCCCGCGGCGGCCTTGCCCGCGGCGGCCTTGCCCGCGGCGGCCTTGCTCGCAGCGGCCCTGCTTGCGGCGGTCTTGCCCGGCATGGTCTTGGCCGCGCCGGTCTTGGCCGCGATCTTGCCGGCTGCGATCTTGCTCGCCGGGGCCTTGGCAGCGGCGGCCTTGCCCGCTGCCCCGCCCGGCAGCGACTTGGCGGCGGCCCGGCCGGCCGCCGCGGACGCCGCCGCGCGCTGGGCGGCGGTGGCCGCGGTCTTCGTGCCGATCGCCGCCCTCTTGGCGGTCGTCTTGCTCCCAGCCACCTTGGTCGCCGCCGCCTTGCCCTTGGCGGTGGTGACGGTCTTCGCCGCGGACTTCTTCGCCGCCGTCATCTTGGTCGCCGCGGACTTCCTCGCCGCCGTCATCTTGGTCGCCGCCGACTTCTTCGCCGCCGTCATCTTGGTCACCGCCGACTTCTTCACCGGCGTCGCCTTGCTGCCCGCCGACTTGATCGCGGTCTTGGCCGCCGTCGCCCTGGTCCCGGCGGACTTCACCGCCCCGACCTTCGCCTTGGACGCGGCCGCCTTCGCCGTCGCGGCCTTGGTCGCGGCCGTCGCCTTCCGCACAGCCGTCTTCGCGGCGGTGGCCGCCTTCGCGGCCTTCGTCGCCGTGGTCGCCGCCTTCGCCGCGTTCCGCGCCACGGAGGCCGCGTTCCTGGCCGCCGTCGTGCCGGCGGCCGCCTTACGAGCGGTGGCCTTCGCGGCAGTCTTGGTGGCGCTCGCCGCCTTGGCCCCGGCAGCCTTAGCCCCGGCAGCCTTGGTCGCGGCAGCCTTGGTCGCAGCAGCCTTCGTCGCCGCAGCCTTGGTCGCAGCAGCCTTGGTCGAAGCAGCAGCCTTGATCGCAGCGGCCTTGGTCGCCGCCGCCTTAGTCGCCGCCGCCTTAGTCGCCGCCGCCTTAGTCGCAGCCTTCGTCGCAGCGGCCTTCGTCGCAGCCTTCGTCGCAGCCGCCTTCGTCGCCGCGGTTTTCGTCGTGCCGGTCTTCGTCGCCGTGCTCCTCGTCGCGGTCTTCGTGGCCGGTGCCTTCTTGCCGGCCGACTTGGTGGCCGGACCGGTAGCGCTCCGGGCGGCGGCAACCCTCGCCGTACCCGCGCCGTTCGCACCCCCGGCCTTACCCGCCGCGGTCGCCTTGGCAGCCGACCCGCTCCCCGCCTTGCCGGCGGCCGGCCGAGACGCCGTACTCTTCGGCGCGGCACCGGACCTGCCCGGCGCGACCTTGCTCCGGTCCTTCGCCGCGGCCTTCTGCACCGCCGCCCCGCCCGGCCGCCCGGGGGTGACGCCGAACTCCGTCGGCTCCTGCATCTCCGGCGCGGCAACGAGGCTCGCGTCGGCACCCGCCGCCGAGCCGGCGATCGGCTCGTCCTCGATGTTGGCCGTCGTCATGCTGGGCATCGGGCTCATCGCAGCGGCCGTGCGCCGCGCCCCCGGCCGCCGTCCGCCGGCCGGCGTCCCGGCCCCGGGCCGCTTCGCCGCGGGCCGGGCGGCCGCCGCCTTCTTGGCCGCGCTGGTCTTGGCCACACCAGTCTTGGCCACGCCGGTCTTGGTCGCGCCAGCCTTGGTCGCGCCAGCCTTGGTCGCGCCGGTCTTGGCCGCGCCGGTCTTGGTCGCGTCCAGTTTGGGCGCCGTCCGCTTGCCGGCCAGGCCGGCCGCAACGGACGACCGCCCCGTACCGGACGAAACCGCGGTCCTCGGCTTTGGAGCACTGGCCGTCCGCGGTGCCGGTGTCGCGGCCGGCGCGCTCGACGCCGTACCCGAAATGGTCTTTTTGCCCGCTCTTGCGGTGCGTGTGGTCGGGGCCTTTTTGGCAGCGGCCATCAGGGTGTTCCTCCTTGCGAATGACTGCGGGCTCGTCTCCGCTTGGAGACTGCGAAGTTCCGGCTTGGACACAGGAAGCCGGCGACGGTGTTAGCTGTTCTCCCCGGTCCAGCGGGCGTCCTCGGCATCCCACTCGGCATTGCGCTTCTCGACCGTTTCGAGTGCCCGCGTCGCTTCGTCAGCCGTGGCGTAGGGGCCGAGCCGATATTGGGCGGGACATATGTCGTCGCCGGTCTCGACCCGGTTGTGGCGAAGGCACCAGAAGTAGCCGCCTCCGCCGGGCCCACTGTCGTTCATGCAATCACTCTGCACCTCAAACCGACCATCCGCCACCGATTCGGGCAAAAAGTCCTAAATTTCCACATAGGATTTCGAGTCTTCCGTCCGGTCGGGGGTAGCGGGCAGAGCGGTCCGACGGCCGCCGAAACAGCGACCGCCCCGGCACGCGAGGCGCGCCGGGGCGGTGGTGGACTCGATCGGGATCAGGCCAGTTCGGCGGCGACCAACTCGGCGATCTGGACCGCGTTGAGCGCGGCACCCTTGCGCAGGTTGTCGTTGGAGACGAAGAACGACAGCCCGTTCTCCACCGTCTCGTCGGCCCGGATCCGGCCGACATAGGACGGGTCGCGACCGGCCGCCTCGAGCGGCGTGGGCACGTCGGACAACTCGACGCCGGGCGCCGTCGCGAGCAGCTCGACCGCCCGCGCCGGCGGCAGCGGCCGGGCGAAGCGCGCGTTCACCTGCAGCGAGTGACCGGTGAAGACCGGGACGCGGACGCAGGCGCCGGCGACCAGCAGGCCCGGGATGCCGAGGATCTTGCGGCTCTCGTTGCGCAGCTTCTGCTCTTCGTCGGTCTCGCCGCGGCCGTCGTCGACGATCGAGCCGGCCAGCGGCAGCACGTTGAAGGCGATGGTCTTGGCGAACGAGCGAGGCGCCGGGAACTCCACCGCGCTGCCGTCGAAGGCGAGCTCGGCGGCCCGGTCGGCGACCTTTTGCACCTGCTCGGAAAGCTCGCTCACGCCGGCCAGGCCGGCACCGGACACCGCCTGATAGGTGGTGGCGACCATGGCGACCAGCCCGGCCTCGTCGTGCAGCGGCCGGAGCACCGGCATCGCGGCCATCGTCGTGCAGTTCGGGTTGGCGATGATGCCCTTCGGCCGCTGCCGCGCGGCGTCCGGGTTGACCTCCGAGACGACGAGCGGGACCTCCGGGTCCATCCGCCAGGCGGATGAGTTGTCGATGACCACCGCCCCGGCCTCGGCGACGCGCGGCGCCAGCTCCTTGGCGCTGCCCTTGCCCGCGGAGAACAGGACGATGTCGAGACCGCGGAAGTCGGCGGTCGCCGCGTCCTCGACGGTCACCTCGCCGTCCTGCCAGGGCAGGGTGCGGCCGGCGCTGCGCGCGGAGGCGAACAGGCGAAGCTGGTCAACGGGAAACTCGCGCTCGGCCAGGATGCGCCGCATGACGCCGCCCACCTGTCCCGTCGCGCCCACAATGCCGATCCTCATGCCGACAAAAGTACGGCCTGAACTGCGCAAGGAGAAATCGGCATTCCCGTACGTTGGGATGGTTGTCCCATATTCAGGGAACCAGCGCCTACCGTCGAGGGCATGGCGACCTACACGCATGGGCATCACGAATCGGTCTTGCGCTCACACCGCTGGCGCACCGCAGAGAATTCGGCGGCCTACCTGTTGCCGCATCTTTCCTCCGGCACGACCGTGCTCGACATCGGTTGCGGCCCCGGCACCATCACGGCCGACTTCGCGACCCTGATCACACCGGCTCGGGTGACCGCGCTGGAGGTGACCGAGGCGGCCCTCGGCCTGGCCCGCGCCGAGATCGCCCGCCGCGGCCTGACCAATGTCGAGTTCGTGGTCGGCGACGTGCACGCGCTCGCCTTCCCGGACGACTCGTTCGATGTGGTGCACGCCCACCAGGTGCTGCAGCACGTCGGCGACCCAGTGGCCGCCCTGCGCGAGATGCGCCGGGTGACCAGGCCGGGCGGCGTGATCGCGGTACGCGACAGCGACTACGCCGCCTTCGCCTGGTATCCGCGGCTCCCCGAACTCGACGAGTGGCTGACGCTGTACGAGCGGGTCGCCCGCGGCAACGGCGGCGAACCCGACGCCGGCCGGCACCTGTTGGCCTGGGCGCACGCGGCCCGCCTCGACGCCACCGCGTCGTCGAGCACCTGGTGCTTCGCCACCCCGGCGGACCGCACGTGGTGGGGCGAGATGTGGGCCGACCGGATCCAGAAGTCCGAGATGGCCGCCACCGCACTGCGCACCGGCGCGGCCACCGAGGCCGGCCTGCGGCGGATCTCCGACGGGTGGCGGGCCTGGGCGGCCCACCCGGACGGCTGGATGTCGCTGCTGCACGGCGAGGTCGTCGCCCGGGTCTAGGCGGCCTTCGGTTTGTAGGCCCAGTGCCAGTCCTCGCGGGGCACGTTGTTGACGAAGCCGTACTTGTCCGCGTTGGCCCGCATCCAGGACAGCGCCTTGGCGTTCAGGTCGAGGTCGGTGGCCATGCCCCAGCCGTGCTCGCTGGTGCCGGGCTTGGCCGCCAGCCCGCCCTGGGAGTAGAGACCCTTGCGCCGCGCCAGGTCGACCTGCTCCGTGTACGGCCGGTAGGAGTCGGTGATCCCGATGGTGACGCCGTCGGCCTTGGCGTCGGCCAGCATCCGGGTGAGCGCCTGGGCGGCCGGCGCCCACAGCTTGTGCCCGGTGGTACCGACCTGTTCCAGCGCGTTTGCCGGGATCTTCCCATTCCCGTACGCGGCAAGGTCGGTCGGAATGCCCTTGTCGTTGAGCGTGTACGTGCCGGCGGCGACCGCGTCCTGCAGGTAGCTGGCGAAGTTCTCGCCGCTCGTGGGCGCCGACTTCGTCGGGGACGGCACGGTACGGGCGACCTGCTGAGTCTGCATCGCGATCATGCGGCTCTGGATGTCGGCGATTCGCGCGTTAACCTTCTCGATCCCCACGTACTCCTGTTCGGCGACTTCCGGAGAATCCTTAAGTTCAGCCGGCGAGCGGCAGCACGACCTTGGACGGTCACAAATCCACCCGTTCCCGACGTTCCGCACCCTCCAGCCGCTCCACGAGTTCCAGGTCGACCTCGGAGATGGTGTTCTTCCGGTTCGGCAGCATGTTGGTGATCAGTACGATCAGCGAACCGACCCCGGCGTAGAGGCCGAGCACGACCAGATGCTCGCCGATCGCGGCGGCCGGGAAGTACAGGTCGTCCCGGACCGCCTGCACGCCGGCGCCGGTCGGCAGGTTCGTCCCGACGAGCCGGCCGAACTCGGGCAGGAACTCGGGCGGGATGCTGGCCCCGGAGATCACCGTGCCGAGCGTGAAGTACACGGCGCCGACCAGCGCGCCGGCCGGGCCGAGCACGGCCACGACGCCGGCCGTGGAGGCGGTGATGGCCAGCGAGATCAGCGAGAAGATGCCGAGCATCTCGCCCCGGTCGGCGGTGTTGCCGACGCCGAACCAGCTCATCGACCAGAGCACCACGGCGGCCGAACCGACCGCGTAGCCGGCCAGGATGCTGACGTGCGCGCTGCCGCGCCGCCAGGACCGCCGGGTGCGCGGGATGAGCCGGCCGAGGCCCATCGAGGCGATCGTGCCGCCGAGCGCGAGGGACTGGACGAGGAAGCCGAGCGAGGCACCGTTCACGTCGTCGGCGGGCAACGGCACCACGTCGGTGATCGGCGGCGGCGCGTTCAGTTCCTGCGCCCGCGCGACCGGGATCTTGTCTTCCTTGGCGGCCAGTTCGGCCAGCGCGTCGGCGGTCTGCTGCTGCACGACGGTGGTGAAGGTGCCGCGCAGCAGGGTGGCGGCGGGCGGACCGGCGGCGGTCGCGACGTACAGGTGCGGGTGGGTGCCGGTGATGTCGACCCCGCCGTACACGTCGCGCCGTTTTATCGCCACGGTGAGGTCGTCGGCGGTGGCATAGTCGGTGACCTTGAAGTGGCCCTTCGCGGTGAGCAGGCCGGCCACCTCGGCGCGCTTGGCAGCCGGCGCGACCAGCCCGACCGGTACGTGGTGCGGCTGCGCCCGGTGCGCCATGCCCAGGTAGTACGCGGTGAGCCCGAGCTGCACGAGGACACCGATCAGGCAGACCGCGAGCGCGAACCGCCGGAATCTCGACACCGATTCGGCCTGTTGTTCGTCCGCCACCGCCCGTCCCCCTCTCGGCTCACCTTCTTCCGAGCTTTACGGACGAAAGCCCATCATGGGACCGTTTCGGGCTAACCCACCTTCTCGTCGATGCGGTCGCTCGCCGTCGCCCATCTTGACCTCGCCGTCCCGGCGTGGCCGCCCGGCCGCTACCCTCCGGCCCTGCTCGCCGCCATCGCGGCCCGAGTCTGATTGCGCAGTTACCAGGGTCGCTGAACCGGGTGAAAACGGTGGCCGCTGCTCGATTCTGGAATACCGGAACGGCACCGTCCGAGCCGGAATTCTCGCGGTCCGGAATTGCCGGGACTGGCCGGAAAACGCATCGCTCATCCGGATGACGCAGCGCACCTATCGCAGTCGAATATCCGATATCCGCGGCGACACGCCCGACCCGCGGCGACACCTGCGGTCCTACCTGGACTTATCTGGATCAAGACGAGGATGTGACGTCCCGTGCGTTGACGTGCAAGTTGCACGACTCATAGTGTCGAGGGCGTGACGGTGGGTGGGATACCGGGTCGTCCGGGCTGCCTGCGGCATGGAACACGACCGGATCAACAGCGGCCTAGGAGCCTTCGATGACTGTCACGATCGGCATCAACGGGTTCGGGCGGATTGGTCGCTGTGTAACCCGGATCGTCGCCGCCGCCGGAGATCCGGGCGTATCCATTGCCGCCGTGAATGACCTTGCGTCGACCGAGAAAATGGCGTATGGGCTGCGCCGCGACAGCATTCGCGGTTCATTTCCCGGCACCGTCACGGCCCGCGCCGATCACCTTGTGGTGAATGACCATGCAATCCGCACGTTCCATCATGAACGGCCGGAACGCATTCCCTGGGCGGACGCCGGCGTCGACGTCGTGATCGAGGCGACCGGCCGGTTCCGGGCCGGCAGCACGGCCCGCACCCACATCACCCACGGCGGCGCCCGCAAGGTGGTGATCAGCGCGTCGGCGGACAACCCGGACGCCTTCCTGGTCTACGGCGCCAACCACGAGACGTACGATCCGCTGCGGCACGACGTGGTCTCCCCCGGCTCCTGCGGGGTGAACGCGCTGACCGTCATGGCCAAGGTCCTGCTCGACCGCTTCGGCCTGCACTCGGTCAACACGTCGGTCGTGCTGGCCACCCAGGGCTGGCAGAAGGTGCAGGATTCGGTGTTCGGCGCCTCGCGCGACGACCCGCGGCTGGGCCGGGCCGCCGGCGAGAGCATCGTCCCGCACAACTATGTCGTGGGTGACCTGGTCCGGGTGGTTCTGCCGGAGATCGGCGAAATGCGGTACAGCTACTACTGCGTACCCACCCCGGTCGGCTCCCTCGCCGACCTCTCCGGCCAGACCGACGTCCCGGTCAGCGTCGAGGAGGTGAACCGGGCGATGGCCGACGCCGCGGCGGGCCCGTTGCGCGGCGTCCTCGCATACGACCCCGACCCGACCGTGTCGATCGACGTGAAGAACAACCCGGCATCCGTGCTGTTCGACCCGTCCGGCACGCAGACCACGGCAGACTGCGGGGTGAAGGTCCGTGGCTGGTTCGACAACGAGTGGGGCTTCTCCAACCGACTCCTCGATGTCGCCCGCCTCGTGGGTGAACGATCGCCCGTTACGTCCCGGCGCGTGAGCTGGAGCATCGCCTAGAGTCGACGGCGATGATTGACACCGATGACGTACGGGCGGCAGCGCAGCGAATCGGTGATCGCGTACGCCGTACACCCGTACTGCGTGCGGACGGTCCCGTCTGGTTCAAGCTCGAACACACGCAGCACACCGGCTCGTTCAAGACCCGCGGCATGCTCAACCAGGTCCTCGCCGCCGCCGAGCGCGGCGCCCTGCCGGACACCGGCGTCGTGGCGGCCTCCGGCGGCAACGCGGGCCTGGCCGCGGCCTACGCGGCCCGCGAGCTGGCGGTGCCGGCCGAGGTGTATGTGCCGGAGAACGCCCCGCCCGTCAAGGTGGCCAAGCTCGCCAAGCTCGGCGCCCGGGTCGTGCAGGTCGGCAACGAGTACGCGGAGGCCTACGCCGCCGCAAAGGTGCGCGCCGAGGCAACCGGGGCGCTGTTCTGCCACGCCTACGACGACCCGCACATGGTCGCCGGAAACGGCACCCTGGGACTCGAACTGCTGGACCAGATCCCGTCCGGCTTCGACACGGTACTGGTCGCGGTCGGCGGCGGCGGCCTGATCGGCGGCGTGATCGCCGCCCTGCGCGCCCACCACCGGATCATCGCGGTCGAACCCACGACGGCGGCCGCCCTGCACGAGGCGCTGCGCGCCGGAAAGCCGGTCGACGTGCCCGTCTCCGGCGTGGCGGCCGACTCGCTCGGCGCCCGCCGGGCCGGCCGGATAGCCTTCGACCTGGCCCGCGACGCCGGCATCCACTCGCTCCTGGTCGACGACAAGGCCATCGTCGACGCCCGCCGCCGCCTGTGGGACGACTACCGCCTGGCGGTCGAACACGGCACTGCGGCGGCCTACGCGGCCCTGACCTCGGGCGCCTACCTGCCGGCCCCGGCCGAACGCGTCGTCGTCCTGCTCTGCGGCGCCAACACCAACCCCGACGACCTCGCGTGAGCGTCGTGCCCTGAAATGGACATCTCGCACGTCCTGCTGCTGGTCGCTGCCGGCACAGCGGCCGGCGGCGTCAACGCGATCGCCGGCGGCGGGTCGCTGATCACCTTTCCCACCCTGATCGCGACCGGCCTGCCACCGGTCGACGCCAACGTCACCAACTCGATCTCGGTCTTCCCCGGCTACGTCTCCAGCGTCGCCGGCAGCCGCGCCGACCTGGCCGGCCAGGGGCGCCGCCTGCGTACGATCCTGCCGGCCGCCCTCCTCGGCTCAGTCGCCGGTTGCGCGTTGCTGCTCCGCACGCCCGCCCGCGCGTTCGAGGCGATCGTCCCGTTCCTGGTGTTGGCCGCCGCCGCCACGCTGGCCTTCCAGGACCGCCTCCGCGGCCTGGTCGGCCACCCCCGCGCGATGTCACCGCGGCGGGCCGCGATCACCCTGCAGGCGGTGGTCTTCGTCGGCGCGATCTACGGCGGCTACTTCGGCGCCGCCCTCGGCGTCATGTACGTCGCGGCCCTGGCCCTGATCCTCGACGAGCCACTCAACCGGATCAACGCCCTCAAGAACGTCCTGTCCGCCGCGGTGGGCCTGGTCACCGTGCTCGTCTTCGCAGCCTTCGCGCCGGTGCACTGGGCCGCGGTGCTCGCGTTGACCCCGGCCACGATCCTCGGCGGATACGCGGGCGCCCGCCTGGCCCGCCGCCTGCCCGCCCGAATCCTGCGCGTCCTGATCGTCGGTTTCGGCACGGCGATCGGCTTGGTCCTGCTCTACCGCGCGTACGGCTGACGCCCGCGCAGACGGCCGACGCCCGCGCAGACGGCCGACGCCCGCGCTGACATCTGACGCCGGGCGTTCGGCTGACGCCGGGCCCCCGTAGAATGGCCGGGCGACGGACGAGTTGGCCGGGCGGTCGCGTCAGTGCCTTCCGGGGCGCTGCCGAGGAACGTCCGGACTCCGCAGAGCAGGGTGGTTGTTAACGGCAACCCGGGGCGACCCGCGGGAAAGTGCCACAGAAAACAGACCGCCGGCCCCCGCCTAGGTGTGGTGCCGGTAAGGGTGAAACGGTGAGGTAAGAGCTCACCAGCACCCCGGGTGACCGGGGTGGCTCGGTAAACCCCACCCGGAGCAAGGCCAAGCAAGGCCGCCACCGCGAGGTGACGGCCGGCGCAGGCGTTCGAGGGCTGCTCGCCCGAGCCTGCGGGTAGGCCGCAAGAGCCTGCCGGCAACGGCAGGCCGAGATGGATGGCCGCCACCGGCGACCACGGTCGCCGGCCACAGAATCCGGCGTACAGGCCGACTCGTCCGTCGCCCTTCTGGTGAGGGCGCCGCGAACCCTCGTTGAACTGGTGTTTCGTGCCTCAGTACCGGTCGACACCGGTCGGCGTTTGACGGCCCAGCGACGGCCCCGCAGCGATCATGATCTGAACGCGAGGGATCACTCGGGACCTGTGGCGGCATCCCGTCGCGCAAGCCTCGCCCGGGCGGACGCGGTCTGGTTGCCTCCGGTGCGCGACGCGTGCCGGCGCGGCCGGACATCCCAGAATGCCCGGGGTCCAGGGCATCGCCCCGGCCGCCGGAGGCCTGCTCCGGGCCGTAGGGCCGGAGGCACAGCCTTGGACGCTGCCCGGCTTCATCCAGCGATATTCTTCGGCAATGAGCCGGTCAGAATGGGTGGTCGTACAGGCGAGCGACGGTGGTGTGCCCGCTCGGGAGTGGCATCGAACCTGGCAGCATTGACTGCGCAGCTGGGGTATCGACTGGGAGCCGTTCGAGCCTGGCGAGGTTCGCTTCGACTTCTACCGCGTCGCGAAGCCGGACGGAAACGTTGGGTGCAGCCAGACCCGCTCGGTTCAGGCGCACGCACTGCGTCGTCTGGGTATCGAGCCTCCGACGCGAGTCAACCTTGGTGAGTTCGTGAGCCGCGGGCAATAAAGCCTCGCCTCGTTACAGAGAACTGGAAGCCCATCCCGCGACATCACCCGGGAGGCATCCGCGGCGTTCATCGGCGCCAGTATCGCGTTGACCTTGTCTCCACCCAAAGTAGCCGGCGGATTGGCGAACCATCCATTTTGGCTCCTCGCAATATCGCTGCTTGTGCTGGTGATCGCCTGGTGGCTGCGCGCTCGCCGCACGGTTGTGGTTACCGAGGCCGAGCGGCGGCGCCAAGGACTCGGCGTAGTCAGATTCACCGCGCGCGATGTAGAGGCGATGCTGTCGCCGGAGCCACCGTCAAGCCCATCCTCTGGTCAGCAACCAGCTCCTTGAGCCCAAGACCGGCACCTTTCCAACTTCATCTCCTCCTGTACAGCCTGCGGTAGGCGCCTTGGTCAGTCACTGACATGAGCGGTGTTGTCGAGCCAATGCTGGGCAAGGTCGGCGTCGCCCTCGACGCTGACGTCGGTGGCTTTGGTGAGAGGAAGGCGTCGGGTCAAGGTCAGCAGCAGTGATCCGGCCGGGCCGGCCACCGTCACATCGGCCTGCCGGGTTCCGGGCTGCCACGTCGCCCCGTCCGGCCGCCGTTCCACGAACCAGGCGCCCGCGGTGTCGGTGGCCAGCCACTGCAGGGTCTGCCCGGTGCCACGGATGGCGTGGGCAGACTCGGATCGCTGCATCTCCCACGTGGGTGAGGTGAGCATCGCGAGGTGGTTGCTGATGAGCGCGGCTGCGACGTCGGCGTCGATGTCGGCCGGTCGGTGCGCGGCGTTGGCCGCGTCGAAGCCGTGGACCACGGTCTCGTTGAGGACACTGGACATCCAGAACCGCGTCCCGGACCTCCCGTCCCCCGCGGCGTTGAACACCGGCGCGTCGAGCGCGTCATCGGAGCACGCATCCGCCACCCGGTGCGCGGACTCCGAAAGCCACGCCTGCCACTCGCCGGGGTCGGCGGGGAGTAGGGCCACCTCCGTGGGCAACTGTGTGGGATCGGTGATGCGCCGCTCGATGATCTCCGCGACCCAGTTCTGGGTCTGGCCCACGTGCTCGACCAGGTCCGTGATGGTCCATCCCGGGGTGGTCGGCACGACGGCGCCGGGTCCGGCGGCGGCGGCTGACTCCGCCAGCAGCCGGGTGTGTTCGATGATCGCTCGCCGGGCACGTTCTGCGCTCAACTCGGTCATGGAATCGTCCTTTCCGTACGTACGTTGTGCAGTGACCGACTCGGCGGGCCGGCCAAACTCATCGGTGGCCGGTGGATCGGCGTGTAGTTGGACCACGCCGGATTGTCGAACGAGGTCGAGCTTTGCGCCGGAGGCGAAGTAGTAATCGTGTCCGCCACCGCCGCGCTGGAGCCGCTGAGGACCGATCTACTTGACCAGCCGAGGGAGGAGCCACGGCACCGGGCCGGAAGGCCATGGCCGCGGACTTGTCCACCGGGCACTGACGCTGACAACGATGACGACCTGCGCGTGATCGACTACAGCCCCAGCGGTCGCGGTTGGCCGTCACCTTCAGGGCATCGGCGGTGCTCAAGCGGCCTGCGATGATCGGCGTATGACGGTTGCCGGTTGTCTCGGATGTGACCTGCTTTCCGGTCGCCGTCCTGTTCCGGGTGGAATCGTGTATCAGTCGGCCTGGTGGGCGGTGAACCACGTGGTTGGCCCGCTGAACGTCGGCACCTTGGTCGTCGGACCGCGGGAACACGTCACGTCGGTGTCGGATCTGGCTGAGCAAGCCGCAGTAGAGCTCGGTCCGCTGTTGCGGCGCACCACGCGGGTGATCGAGGCACTGATCGCGCCGGAGCAGATCTACGTATGCCTGTGGTCACATGGGCAGGCGTTGCGCAAGCATTTGCACTTCGTGGTTCAGCCAGTCACCACCGCGTTGGTGGAAAGGCATGGCGGTCTGCGATCCGAGCAGTTGCAGGCGGTGATGTTCAGGAGTGGTACGGACCCTGACCCGACGGAGGTCGAGCAGTTCTGCCGCCAAGCCCGCGATCTGTTCGCCAGCTGGCCCGACGACGAGACGTGATCGGCGCAAGTTGGCTGTGCATGTCGGCAAACCGGTACGGCCGCGCTCAACTCACCATGAGGATCCCTGATTCTCCTCGACGAATCCGACGGCAGTGGGTATCCGAGGTGGGCGGCTTCCGCTCGGACGTGACCGGTTCGGCTTGCGGGTTGCGCACACGGATCAACGTGTCGGTCAGCGGCAGGAATGCGGCGATGTGCCCGACCGCGGGCTGGGGCAGCGCTAGCTCATGGACCTCCTCGAGGAGGCCGTCCAGCAGCCAGGAGCCGTCCGAATGTGTCTCGTCGTCAGCTGCCGGCGAGAAGTCGATGTCGTCCCCGGCGTGCCACCGCTCATCGCCGCTGCGCCGGCAAGGGACGAAGCCGGCGTTGCGGGTGGCTGGAGGCTGGTTCGGTCACCTGGGCCGGGAGCTCCTCAGGGAGACCGTCGAGCAAACACGGCCACAGCCGTCGGCGACCTATGTGGACGCCATCAGCGGTGGAGGCGCTGCCGTTGCGCATCGCCATGCTTCGCCGGCAGCCACACGCACGGCCGTAGGCGTAGTAGTCGCATCCGGCGATCACGTCGAGCAAGGCCAAGCCTGCACCGATGCCGCAGCGCGGCGACGGGAGGCAGCTGCGCGGCGAGGTGCAAGACGGTCACGCCGCCACTCACATCATGACGGAGCGTAGTAATCAGGTCGCGGCTGATGATCGCGTGATCATGTCGTTCAGCCGTCATTTTGCGGCCCCGAGACGATGGTCGGCTGCCGTTGTGTAGCCGTTCTATCTTCCCGGGCCTCGGTGCCACGGGTCGGTATCCGCGGCTGCGGTGCAAGGCATCCGGAATGCGAGGGAAAATGTTTGGCATGATCGTATGCTGACGTGGCGAGGTCGGGGTGCGGGACAATTGATGGCATGGGGCAGTTGTCGTTGTTCAGCCGGGGTGAAATCGCGGGGATGCGCGATTGGAGTGCGGCGCGCAATCATTGTCCTGAGCGTGATGCTTTCCGTCGTGAGCACGAGAGGCATCGCGCGTGGGGCCTGCAGCGCCGCCATGCCGCGAAGCTGCGGCACGTGCGGCGGGAGGGGTCCGCGTCGCCGGCCGTCCCCGCCGCCGAAAGCGATCAGACGCGGCCTCCGACCCCGGCCCGGCGACCGCCCACCCGGCAGACTCCGACGCCGCAGACACCATCCGCGCAGCCGCCAGCTCCGCGAGCCGCGTCCCCGCGAGCGATGGCTACCCCGGCTCCGGCCTCCCGAGCTTCTGCCCCGCCAGCACCGACTTCGCGGGGTGCAGCTTCGCGGGGTGCGGCTCGGCCGGGTGCGGCTCCGCGGGATGCTGCTCCGCCGGGCGCAGCTCCGCGGGATGCAGCTCGGCCAGGCCCAGCTCCGCCGGGCGCGGCTCCGCAGAATGCTGCTCG
>Ga0207668_10001398_pt1 | contig 14216 bp, 17 predicted proteins | sample KBSS43metaG_FD_184323 | JGI IMG/M metagenome (GOLD analysis project Ga0207668, IMG submission 184323) | Switchgrass rhizosphere microbial communities from Kellogg Biological Station, Michigan, USA - KBS S4-3 metaG (SPAdes) (version 2) | ecosystem: Host-associated > Plants > Roots > Rhizosphere... | reverse complement strand
GGATTGGAGGCGAAACCGGCTTCCTGTGCTGATGGTTGATGGCCGCGATGCGCCGACCAATCGTCATGGGCGCTATTCCTGCTTCTGCCTCGATGTGCGCGAATAGCGCGACGATGTCCGGGTGAGCCGGGAGCGCCTCGACGTTCCGCTCATCGCAGAATTCTTAGAAGCGCGCCCAGTCGGACGCGTATCGCGACCTTCTGGCCCAAGCCCTCCTGGTCGCGCTTCGATCGCGGGATGGTGATCCGCAACCCCGCCGTCTCGAACCTGAGCGCCCGTAATTGCATAGTGGCGAGCTCGGACCGTCGAAATGCCCCGGCCATGTCGATCGCCAAGGATTACCCGATCTCTTGCTTATCGTAGTTCCCAATCGGAAGCGTAGGCCTTGCGGGTCGAGCCAGCCTTGGTAGCGGCAAGCGTGTCTTGCGCGTCCTCGATCTCAGCGCGAAGATCGGCCGGTAGACCGGCTGAGATGGGGAGGAGACCACCTGCCATCTTCAGTGTGCGCCTTTGGCAAGCTGGTCGAGCTTCGCCTGGAAGAAGCGCTCGCTCCACAGACTGAGGGACTTTGCCTCGGTCGGTCGCAGGAACCGGCCGACATCGGCTGCGGCCGCCTGCCATTCGATGACCGTGATCTTCTCTTTCAAGGCCGAGAGGAGCCACTCATTGTCGATATTCAAACTTCCCTGGCCCTTCCAGGGTCCTGCCTGCTGCAGTGCCGACGCGAGGAGCGGGAGATTGGGATAAATGCCGTTCGCAACATACCAGGAGAAGTCGAACCAATCGCGGCCTTTCAAATAGGGCCTGCATAGCAGCGCGTGGATCTTGAGCGCGAAATTGGAGCTCAGGTCCTGGTGACGCACCTCAAAGTCGGCCGGAAAATCGAGGAACGTGGTCGCCTCGCCGGAGCCCGCCGGCGGATTGGTATCGATCTCGAGCTTGATCCTGATCGCTTTTGCCCGGCCTGTCCCGGCGAAGCTGAGATCGAGCTGGCTCGCGATGGAGTCATCCTTGAGGATCGCCTCGCGAATTGCCCTGTCCATTTTGTCTTTCGAGTGGGCTTCGAGCTTCACGCCGAAATGTGCGAAAACCTCGACCAGCGCTTCGAGATATGGCGCCCACCGGAAATCGGGGTCTGGCGCGCGCAGCAGGAAATCGAGATCATCCGAGAATCGAGGCAGGCCGTGCAAGATGCGCAGGCTCGTCCCGCCTTGGAAAAGCGCGACGTCGAAGAAGTCGGCGCGCCAGAGCGCATAGAGCGCAATCTCCTGAATGATCTCTTTTGATGCATTTTCCTCCTCGATCGCATTGCTTGCGCCATAGTCGCGGAGCTTTTTTCGGAGCATCTCAATCATCGGACAGGGCTACGGGCGAGGGGGCCTGGCGCGGGCGGACTGCAAGCTCGAGGGAGCGGAGAAAGTCGTTGACCGTCTTGTGCTTGTAGACACGCTTAAGGTCCGAAAACTCCTTGCGCTTGAGCGAGCGAAGTTGATCCTCGTCGATGCGCAGGCCTTTGGTCAACCAGTCCAGGTCCGTCCAGCGCTGCTTACGCACTGCAACAAGATCGAGAAGCGCGCGCAGGGGGCTCGCGATGAATGCAGTGAGGGCGTCAAGTTTTTGGCGCTCCACCCCGACCAGGAAATGATATTCCTGCGTGGCGAGCGGATGGAAGGTGAACCGGCCCATGACCGGGGTATCGACCTCGAGCGTTTTGCGCCCCGGCGTCACGTTTGCCGTCACGTAGACGGCTTCCGGGATCCAGCCATGATGGGCGAGGGCGGTTTCAAATGAAACATAACTGCCGGGGAGGAGGGCTTGGGCTATCGCAAATGGATGGATTTTCTCCGATCGGTAGGACTTTTCGAGAAGATATGTGCCCCTTTTGAGGCGAATGAGCGAACCATCCTTGAGCGCACGATTGACCATCGCGTAACGACGTGCATTGCCGCCGCTGATCGCTTCCCCGAGCTGGCGCTCGTTAAAGACGCGGTTGGCGAATTTGCCGTCTGACAGGGTGGAGGCGAGGACGCTCATAAAGTTCCAGATACTTCCATGATGTGAAAGTTTCAAGAATTTTCATCTGACCCACCTGAACGGGTGTTGGTTGTCACTGGACTATTGCAGGTGTCGGACCTCCGGCGATAGCGCTGCCGACCATGAATTGGAAAATTGTCGGCGTGGCGGCCCAGCAGTCCGCCATGTGAGGTTTTCGATGCCCATCATGCCATGGCGTGATAGCCATGGGATCATGAATAGGAGCGCGACCACTGACGTTACAGATTTGACTCCTTCCAGGCGGAGTCAAATTCTCGAGATCGCCGCACGCCTTTTGCGGCAACAGGGATCGAGGCACCTCAATGGGGGACATTGGGCAGCAGGCCGGTGTCTTGGGCGGATCCCTCTATCATCAAATCAAGTCGAAGACTGGGTCCGGGTTTGCCGGCTGCGGCTGCTGCAACTTTGGCGTCGGCATTCTGTGTCCAAGAATCCTGTTTATCGGACATGCCAAACGATACCAGCATCGGCGTGTGGCCGCACTTTGGGCGGCTGGATGTCCCAAGGAGTGAGACGGGTTCCCTGGCAGTGGTCAGCGAGGTTGCTGGCCCATCGTCTGCCGTGCGTTGATCAGCGGCTGTCAAGTTGACGTCCGCACCCTAGTGCGCATATATATACGCATCGATGCTGAGAGTTGAAATGAGCAAGCACGAACATCGTCTCGCCGCGAAAACCCGTAAACCTACAAACGTGTCGCTCGATATAGCCCTGGTGGCCGAGGCGAAACGGCTGGATATAAACATCTCCCGTGCATGTGAGGTTGGTTTGACCGCACAGATCGCGAAAGAGCATGGCCGTCTCTGGAAAGAGGAAAACGCCAGCGCTCTGGAAAGCTCGAATAGCTATGTGGACCGGAATGGCCTGCCTTTGAGCCAACACCGTCATTTTTTTTAATGGCCAAGTTTGACGTGTATCGGCAGCGCCAGGGTGGCTGCTATGTACTCGATTGCCAAGCTGACCTCCTGAACGATCTCAACACCCGTTTTATTGTCCCATTGTTGCCGATCGACGAGGCTCCAGAACCTGCCGCTCGATTGAACCCGATCTTCGATGTGGAAGATGTGCAGTTGGTTATGGTGACGCAGTTTGCGGCGAGCGTCCCCATCCGTGAAATAGGCGACGTGGTGCGATCACTGAGCGAGGAACAGGACGTTATCAATGCGGCGCTGGATATGCTGTTTATCGGTTTCTTAGGCCGCATCACGGATATGACGCCGGTCAATTGCTGACCGATCTTCCTACCAAGATGGGCAAATGCAGCCAGAGGGAGCGAGCACTCAGATGCGAATAACATTATGAAGTTGGCTTTTGTCGCAAATTTTCCGGTAGGCGATATTCGCAGTTGGAGCGGCATTGTTTTCCATGCGCATCAGGCCTGCGTCGCGAATTTCGCCACCGTCTCGGTACTGGAGACCCCTTGGCTTGACCGAGTGATCCAGAAGATCGGCTGTTATGGCGAGAAGGTCGGTATCGACCTGTTGCGCGAGCCATTCACCTCCAAAATCTATAATCTGGCTTTGCGGGGCCAAATATCCAAAATATCTCCAGACATTATCATTGCTATCGCATGCTCTCCCAAAATCGCAGCGCTCGACGTGAGCGTGCCAATCCTTCACATGTCCGACGCAACCTTTCATGCCATGCTCGGCTATTATCCGACCTTCTCCCATCTTCAGCCGCGCACTGTGAAAATGGGAGATCGGATGGAACAGCAAGTCCTTGATCGATGTGCTGCAGCGCTGCTGACATCAGACTGGGCAGCCCAATCGGCACGCAATCATTATCAGGTGCCTGTCAGCAAAATCCATGTCGTGCCGATGGGAGCTAGTCTTTCAGCGCTCGCCGTCAATATCGAGCCCCGCAGGTGGAGCGTTCAGATTGGCTTGCTGTTCATTGGTGTTGAATGGGAGCGTAAAGGTGGAAGCATTGCCTATGATGTAATGCGGCAGTTGCAGGCGATGGGCTTCGATGCGCGCCTAGATATTGTTGGATGCGATCCGCCAGCATCAGTGGCTGGTACGCCGGGAGTGTTTTGTCACGGCTTTCTTCGAAAGGACGTCGCCTATGAGGCAGCGCGACTCGACGAACTTCAGCGTACAGCTACTTTCCTCATTGTACCCAGTCGCCAAGAGGCCTTTGGCCTAGTCTATTGCGAAGCTTGTGCATATGGACTGCCCATCCTTGCTACGCGCACCGGAGGGGTCGCGACAATCGTTCAAGCAGGAGTAAATGGTTTCCTCTTTGAAGTTGAAGACCCATCCAGTGCATATGTTGCGGCAATATTAAGCCTGCGTGATAATATTGATTACTATCATGAAATGAGTAGGCACGCCTTGCGACTCTTCGAAGCGTATTTTACTTGGCAGGCGTGGGGACGAACTGTACAAAATATTGCCACTCAGATTGTGGAGCGGGGTTGAGACTTATCTAAGGGTCATATATTTTTTTAAGCGGCTGATAAAATGAATTATTATTCTTTTATTACTTGCGGACGTTTGCGGTCTAAATCGAAATCAGATCGAGGGCAGTGTCGTTCTAATAGCCCGTGCCCAATCACAACCGCTCAATCATCGCAATCGCTTGCAGTCCTACATAAGTTGTTAACTATCTTGGATCTATCAGTAGAGTGTCGCTCAACGCGGGACCCAATAATCTTTCGGCGCACTTTCATCCCACACCGTGCCGGGAAAAGTCTTTGGACCCTTCGGATTAAGCGCTGCCGCATATGCTTGTTGAGGTTATTGCGATGACATTCGAGCCCGTACAAATCAGCTATAGATTCGCCGCGGGAACGCTGGATGTTCGCATTGTTCCCGAGGCGATCGGACTACTTCGAAACGGTCGCAGCGGTCCGAAAATTAGCGCAGAGATCGTTCAATGGCATCGGACAGTTATCGAGGAGGCTATCCTACGAAAGATGGCCGACGCGATCACAGCGCCGACAGAACTTATCATCACTAAAGATGATATCGTCAGGGAAACGCGCGCGGTCATGCCTTGCTTTCGACGGGGCTCTGCTGAAGTCTGGCGCAAGGGGGCCATTTTCGAAGCGGCAAAGCTGCTGCTGTCGGGCAATCGAGCGGCGCGATAGATTGGTTTTATTTCCGGCTTCTTCGCGAGCCGTTTCAGCATGAAATTATGTAGGCCATTAGCGCTGTAAACCACTAGCGTCCCACATTTTTCATCCACGCTGCTTGAAGACCTCGGAGAAAGAAGCAAGACCCGAGGAATTTGATAAGGTTCATCGCAATTCGGCAGGCCTAATCGTAGCACAGTATAACGGATTATTGATTTCGCAAAAGTTGGGTGGCAGCCGAGGAGGGACTTGGGGCCCGAACCCTTCTGTCATGATCCCGTGTTTATGGCCGCCTGGTTGAGTCGGATGCTCACGAAGCTCATAGTTTCGAGCTTGCTCAGCAGACCGGCGCCTAGCTCTCATATCTAGGATATCAAGACTGAGACTGACAGATGCGTTTAATCATGGCAGCCACTTGCTCAATGGTCCAGCCGCTCACGTCCGAAGCGCGCTCTGTCGGCTGACGTGCCTCCATGCCCTGCCCAACCATCTGATACAAGGGCAGGGGATGATCGTGCACCATCCAAGATCGAGCGCTTATCTCTAAAGGTGGCATTTTCATATCCTCCCTAGCTGTGCTGAACCACCCGCATGATCAAGAACGCCAATTTCTGCAAAAGGCTGCAAGCAACCAAGCGGATCGGGTATTTTTTGTCGGCTGTCCTAAATCGGGATTTTTTTTAGGCGCCTAAGATCAGGACAAAATCCAGTATATTATCCTGGGTCCATTAGATGTTTACCGCGCGGGCGAATATCGGGGGAGAGAGACCTTTTGCCGCCGTGGCTTAAGGTTCTTGCAATAGTCGCCGAGCGACGGCAGCCTAATTGCTGCACCAGCGGCATTCGAGTCGCGACCAAACGCTGGGGCCGCTCTGCAACGTCAGAGGCAACATAAGGGGTATGTTCGTCTTGGGCGACAGGGTAGCGCACATGTGTTTAGTCATTCTGACGACGATGAAGCTGTGCTCAACATTCATGCAAAATGAGCATGTCGAGATGGTTCAACCGCAGCCGCGCCTAGCCGGAGGGCAGCGCGATGAATAAGCCGCTGTCCATCTATCTGAATATGTTGCGCGCAGCCTCAGCGATACTCGTTGTCCTGTCGCACCTTAGCCAAGGGCGGCTAGCGTCTGCGCCATTTGCAGCCTTCCATAATTGGGAGCTGGGCCATGATGCGGTGATCGTCTTCTTTGTCTTGTCCGGCTACGTCGTCGGCTTCAGCGCTGAGCATAAGAAAAAAAGCGCCCGAAGTTACATTGTAGCGCGGTCATCTCGCATGCTTTCATGCCTGGTGCCACTGCTCGTCGTCGCGCCACTGCTTTATATCGTCGGCCGGCATATAGATCCTTACCTTTACGCAGATCCGACAGCCTTCTACTCGCCTGAGGATGCACGAACCTTTTTGGAGACGCTGACTTTCACGCAGGAATATGAGCTCCAAACTGTCGCATATTTTGGGGATTTGCCGCTTTGGTCCCTCAGCTATGAAGCAGCCTACTATATCTTGTTCGGCTTCATCTTCTATTTGCGAGGGGCGAAGCGCTCAGTAGCGGTCGGACTTGCCGTGCTTCTCATGGGCCCGAAAATCATGCTTCTGGCCCCGCTTTGGTTTGCAGGTTGCGCCATCTCGCATTGGCGCGACAAGCTTCTTTTGTCTCGTAAATGGGCGGTGCGAATATTGCTCGCCACGATCTTGCTTTTCCCGGCTTATGTCGCGTTTCACATGTTTTTCTATCCTCGATTTTTCTATGTCCTGACGCTTGTTGGTACGCAGCATACCGTCCTTAATCAGAGCCACTTCTTCCCAACCGACTATCTTCTATGTGTAATCGTATGCGCACACATCGTGGCAGCCCGCTCGCTGCTCCATGATCGTTTCAGATGGCCTAATGGCTTTGCTGATATTTCGAACTGGCTCGCAGACCGTAGCTTTTCAATCTATGTCTTCCACTTTCCCTTGCTGTATTTCGCAGCGGCTATACTGGGTCGCTCCCGCTTTCATTTGGCAGGTGGCCTGATCATGCTGCTTATCGCTCTTGGAGGAAGCATTTTGCTGGCGCATATCTCCGATCTACGAAAGCGTGAGTGGCGCAATTTTGTCGAGACGCTGGTCTATATGTATCGGAAGCTGCCTTTTGCGCGTCGGACAATCTAGTTAAAGCGGCTTCAAACAAAGGGATTGCGGAGGTTGCGAACGGCAATTTACCGATGACTGGCGTATGATGCTGCTATACATGTGGAATAGGCCGTGACTCTAGAAGATGAACGATGTTTGCGAACGCACGAGCGTAGTCGGCGGCAGGGTGATACTGGCATATATATTGTTGCCGCATAGAAATGCGTTTGAAAATGGTGGGGGCCTTTACATGACATCTGTTTGTTGCATGATCCTGACGTATAATCGAAAAGAACTACTCAGCCAATGTCTGACGGCAGTGGCGAGCCAAACCCATCCCTGTGACCGGATCATTGTTGTAAATAATGCGTCAGTCGATGACACCGAAGAGTTTCTAGAAAGGGAGTGGGGCGACAGGGTCGAAATTCTTACGCTGTCCCGGAATATCGGTGCCGCAGGTGGCTATGCGATGGGCATTCGTGCCGGGTACCAGTCAGGGGCTGAGCTTTTATGGGTGATGGATGATGATGTCATTCCAGATGCCGAGGCCCTGGAAAAGTTGATGGATGCTAGGCGTTTTCTTCAGGCGCAGCAGGAGCCCTTTCCGTACCTCTGTTCTGTGATCCGCACGTCTAATGGCCTCATGACCAACACCACCGGCATCGATCTCCGCTTTAACGAAATCTGGGACTATAATTGGCCGAAGTATCTGGATCGATCGATTGTCCCTATCAACCGCGCGACTTTTTGCGCGACACTGCTGCCGCGTGAGACTTTGAGAGATTATGGTACGCTCATCAGTGAAATGTTTATCTGGGGCGACGATGTTGAATATACTTTGCGGGCTAGCAAGGCGGCACCAGGCTATCTTGTTGGTGAGAGCAAAGCGCTGCATCTGCGCAAAATCGAAGGTGATCTCAGTATTTTCAATGAAACGGACCCAGTACGCATAGGGTATCATTATTTTCGCGTGCGCAACGGCCTTTTCATTGCCCGCACCTTCCACTCCAGACAGGAATTTTTTGCAGAGGTTCGATTAAATCTTAAGCGAACGCTGCACCTTCTTGCAAAGGGCCAACTGCATAAAGCACAAATCATGGCGCGTGGTATCTGGGCAGGTCTATTTTATGCGCCTAAGCCGCAGAGTGCCGACAAGCCGTTCGGTAAAGACGATCCAGTCGATTTTGAGGCGTTCAACGCTCGGTATCGGGAACGGCGACTCAAATATGTAAAAAGTGTTTCCAGTCCCTCCTTTAACGACAATGTGCGCGAGCGCGTTGCACGGCCCCTTTAAGCAGCGGCTGTGCTCAATAGGCATATGAGCACAGTCTCCCGGTCGACCGCTGCCATGCGGCAGCCGTCCCTGATTGGATCGAAACGTGCATGACGACTTTTCCGCGCTTGCCAATCTTGCGGATTCGTGGCTAGCTTCGAACTTCGTTGGACGCGGCTTGCCGCGTGGCTAGTCCCGGCGCCTAACCCTGGGTAACCAATTGCAACCCTGCAAAGATGGCTGAAAATTAGCGCAAAGGCGCTCAGCGGTGGGTTGTTGTCGGTTACGGGCTATCTTCATGTTGATATTCAGCCCTTGGCTCGCGCTGGCAGGTGCACCGTGTCATCATGAACTTCATTTCGTATCTGTTTCGAAATCGGGCCCTAACTTTCCTCAGGTCTCGCAGATCTGCCCGCCAGCCATTGCTCACGATGAGCCAGCGTTCGGGCACCTTTCGCTTCCTGCAACACATAGGCTCCGCCTCGTGGCGCAGTGTGGCACAGTAGCGCGAGAAACAATGCGGCAGGATTATGGATTAAAGGGCGGAAGCAGGCTAGGGCATACCGCAGTGCAGCATCTGGGACCTACATGCATCTAACTACCGTCAGGGCATTTTGGAATTTGCTTGAAACAAAGCATAGGCGGCAGATCGTCATTCTGCTGATCCTCATGCTTATTTCTGGCTTTGCGGAATTGTGTTCGGTGGCAGCGGTGCCGGCATTTGTCATGTCGTTGAGCCAAGCAGACAAGCTTTTGGCGAATCCCAAACTGCATATGTTTCTGGAACTTACGGGCATTCACACGACCAAGGAGCTGGCCATTGGCGCGGGATTGCTTCTTGTGGTCGTATTTGTCCTTAGGGGTTCGCTATACACTTTCATGATTTGGCGGCAATCGAGCACCATTTCCAGCATCAGCCAGAATTTGTCTAGCAGGCTGTTTTCGGCCTATCTGGCTGCGCCATATACATTGCATCTTTCACGCAATACCGCCGAATATGCCCAAATCCTGCTGGACGAAGTGCGGCGCGCTACGGAAAATTACTTACTACCGCTTCTGACGGTCGTCATGAACATTGCGGTCACGATCGCCTTGATCAGCCTGATCCTTTTCGTTGACCCCATCTCAGCTTTTGGTGTGGGGTCGATAACCGGCATTGCCGTTTATGCATTTATGCGTGTGCGGGGAAAGCGCGCGCGGAAACATGGCGATGAAATCAGCTCGCGCAGCATCCTGCTACGCCAAGCAATGAGCGAGGGGCTTGGATCTCTCAAACATGTTAAGCTTCGTGGGCTTGAAATGCCCATTCGTGAGAGCTTTGATCATCACGCGTCGATCCGTCGCCTTTCAAACCGTTCTATCATTTTTAGCGGGAGCCTTCCTAAGCCCGTTTTTGAAACAGCCGCAGTGACGGCGCTGGTCTGCTTAACATTTGCAATGATCTTTCAGGGTCGATCATTAGAAGCGATAGTGCCTACGCTTGCGTTAATCGGCGCGGTTGCCGTGCGCATGCTTCCAACGCTCAATCATCTCACCCAAATGTTTCTTGAGGTGACGGCGAACGATCCGGCGGTGCATATAATTAAGGCAGATTTGGAGCATTTCGTAGCTGTGCGATCGGATCACCAAGGCTCTGATGACGGCCAGGCGTTATCAGGGGACATCCGGCTTGATAATGTCTCTTTCCGCTATCCAGATCAGACAATAACAGCCTTGAACGACATTAATGTCATTATACCAGAAGCGTCGTCAGTCGCATTTGTAGGTCCAACAGGGTCTGGTAAAAGTACCGCAATTGACGCTATTCTTGGCCTATTGCCACCAAGTGAGGGCGCCGTCACTGTTGGGGGCGTCAATATCGAAAGACATCTGCCGCAATGGCAGCGTCATGTTGGTTATATTCCGCAAACCATATTTTTGACCGATGCGTCGATCCGGCGGAACATCGCGCTGGGCGTCCGTGACGACGAGATAGACGATGCACAGGTCTGGAAGGCGCTTGAACTTGCGCAACTTGCTGAGATGGTACGTGCCCACCCGGATGCGCTAGACGCAAGCGTCGGTGAGGGCGGCGTTCGGCTGTCGGGGGGAGAGCGTCAACGGATCGGCATTGCGCGCGCTCTCTATCATGACCCTGCGGTTCTGGTCCTCGACGAGGCGACCGCCGCGCTGGACAATGCGACTGAAGCGCGCCTGATGGCAGCCGTGGCGGACGCGCGTGGCGGGCGGACGCTCATCATGATTGCGCACCGCCTCAGTACCGTCAGAGACTGTGACATCATTTACTTCCTTAAGGCGGGTCAAATCATTGCATCGGGATCCTATGATGAGCTGCTTTCCTCGAGCGCCGAATTCGCCGCACTCGCGCGTAGCGAGTGAAGGCCGACTCAACCAGCGCAGCTTCGCAATGCGACGGGGGAAGCCGTCGCATTCTCCGAATTAAAGGGAATCACCATGGGGATTGCTGGCTATTATCATCAGTTCATAGACTGGATCGGCGACGGAACCGGACTTCCTGACACCATCCTGCATATTCACGCTGGGATGATTGTCCTGCTGTTGGCGCGGGTTATGACAGGTCGGTCACTTGGCAGTTTCGTACCGCTCTCCGTCGTTGGCTTAGCAGAGAGCATTAACGAAATTCTAGATCGACTCAATTTTGGCTCTTGGCGCTGGGCGGACACATTGGGCGATGTTGCGAATACTATGTTCTGGCCCACGGTGATTGCCTTGGCAGTGCGCATCAGGCCGCTCATTGCGCAGCGTGAACATGGGCGAGCTATGTCAGGGTATATGCCGGCTAAAGAGCTCCGGTAATTGCTTCCTTTCGGGGCACGCCAATTGGCAGAGAGGCGGCAACAGCGGCGAAATTACGCCGAATAGCGCCTATCCTTGGCCAGACTTTGCGCAAAGCCTGCGTGCGAGTCGGGGTCCGGGCCAAGCGCGACATGGCGCGCGAAGCGCAAGACGGCGCTGATTATGGATCAAGGCATTGTTCCAAAGCACGCAGTTGCTCTTCGAGGCCATGCGTGCAGTGCGCGTCGCCTCGGTGGCCTGACTTTATTGGCCGGCTTCGAGGGGATACCTCTACTGTGAAGCTAAGCAGCATTCAGGGCAGCCTTGATTGGACTTTCACTGATCTGCGGCTGGTTAATGGGTACGCCTCCGGTGAGGGCCGCCTTGCGGTGAACGGCTGATATTTGGAGATGGCACCGGTGCAAGCACTGGTGTTTGCACCGGTGCTAGAGACGGTGCGATGGGTCAGGTGACGATAATTTCGGGCGTTGAGCGGCGGCGGGTATGGTCTCACGACCAAAAGCGGGCGCTGGTGATGGCGGTTTCGCAACCCGGCGCGAACGTGGCGGAGATTGCGAGGGAGGCGGATCTACGGCCGGGCCAGATCTATCGCTGGCGGCGACAGATGTTTGGCAATGCGCAAGGGTTTGCGGCGGTGGCGGTCCAGCCTGATCCAGCGCCGCCGAAGGGGCCCGCGGTTGTCGTAGAACTGGGCAGCATCACGGTTCGCATAACAGTCGATACGCCGCCTGATCTGGCTGCTGCCGTCTTGCGGTCGCTGCGGCGGTGATCCCGTTCCCCTCAGGCGTAAGGATCTGGATCGCGACCGGGCATACTGATATGCGGAAGGGCATGCGATCCCTGGCCCTGCAGATACAGCAGAGTTTCAGGCGCGATCCCCATGCCGGTGATCTCTACGTCTTTCGGGGTCGCCGCGGCGATCTGTGCAAGATTTTATGGCACGATGGTGTAGGCATGTCGCTGTACGCCAAGCGTCTCGAGCGCGGTAAGTACATCTGGCCTTCCGCGGTGGACGGGGTGATTGCCATTTCAGCTTCACAGCTGGCCTGTATGCTGGAGGCGATCGACTGGCGTAATCCGCAGGCTACCTGGCGCCCAACATTGGCTGGATAATCGATGTCGGACACTCTAAAAAGCTAGTGATTCCGGCGCCTTTTTGCTATGCCTTTGGCCATGGGTGACGAGGCGCAAGCAGAGATCCAGAGCCTTCGCGAGCAGCTTGCCGCAGCCCAGGCGGTCGCCGCCGAGGTAGCCCGGATAAAGGCGATTAACGCCGATCTGGAAGCTCGTAACGCCCTTCTCGAACTGCAGAACGAGAAGATGCGCCGTACCCTATATGGCCAGCGATCCGAACGTACACGCCACCTGCTAGATCAGATGGAGCTGACGTTCGAGGAGTGCGAGACCACTGCCAGCGAGGACGAGGCGTTGGCCGCGCTGGCAGCAGCAAAGACCAATGTCGCGCCGTTCGAACGCAAGCGGCCCGCGCGCAAGCCCTTGCCCGAGCACCTGTCGCGTGAGCGCGTCGTCATCGCCGCGCCCGAGGCCTGCCCCTGTTGCGGGTCAGACCGGCTGTGCAAGCTGGGCGAGGATATTACCGAGACGCTCGAGGTCGTGCCCCGCCAGTGGAAGGTGGTTCAGACTGTTCGGGAGAAGTTCTCCTGCAGGGACTGCGAGAAGATCACCCAGCCACCAGCGCCGTTCCACGTCACACCCCGCGGGCTCTTTGGTCCCAGCTTCCTCGCCATGCTGCTGTTCGAGAAGTTCGGAGCGCATCAGCCGCTCAACCGCCAGCGCGACCGCTATGCCCGTGAGGGCGTAGAGTTGAGCCTGTCCACCCTGGCCGATCAGGTCGGCGCCTGCACCGCTGCGCTGATGCCGCTCTATCTCCTGATCGAGGCGCATGTCCTTGCCGCCGAGCGGCTGCATGGCGACGATACGACGGTACCGGTGCTGGCCAAGACCAAGACTGATACAGGCCGGATCTGGACCTATGTGCGAGACGATCGACCGTTTGGCGGACCGGCGCCGCCAGCTGCGATCTTCCACTATTCCCGCGACAGGCGAGGCGAACATCCCGTTGCCCATTTACGGGGTTGGAGTGGCATCCTCCAGGCCGACGCCTATGCAGGGTATAACGCGCTGTTTCAGACCGACCGTCTACCATCGGCGGTAGTCCGCGCCCTATGCTGGAGCCATGCGCGCCGCTATTTCTTCGAGCTGGCCGATATCGCCACCCAGCTCAAGAAGCGCCGCAAAAAGGCGCCGGTCATCTCGCCGCTGGCGGTGGAGGCCGTCTGCCGCATCGACGCGGTCTTCGACATCGAACGCGCCATCAACGGGAGGTCCGCGCAGGATCGCCTTGCTGTTCGACAGGAACTGAGCGCACCGCTGGTGGCCGATCTGGAAGCGTGGATGCGCGAGAACCGCACGAAGCTCTCCAGGAACAGCGACGTGGCAGAGGCCATGGATTACATGCTTAAGGCATGGCCCGCCTTCACCGCCTTCCTTGATGACGGCCGCATCTGCCTCACGAACAACGCCGCGGAACGGGCGCTCAGAGGCATAGCCCTGGGAAGAAAGTCGTGGCTCTTCGCCGGCTCAGATCGCGGCGGACAGCGTACCGCATTCATGCTCAGCCTCATCACCACAGCCAAGCTCAACGACATCGATCCGCAGGCCTGGCTCGCCGACGTCCTCACCCGCATCGCCGACATCCCGCAAGGCCAACTGGCTGATCTCCTGCCGTGGAACTGGCAAACACTGGAAGATCAGCGCCAAGCCGCCTGATCCGCGGCCTTCACCGAAGGCGTACGTTAATGGCGCGATCCATGTTGCAGGGAATTGGTTGGGCTAGCCACCGAACAGTCTTTTTAGCA